>Ga0326728_10017222_pt1 | contig 14532 bp, 14 predicted proteins | sample MB3enrmetagenome_FD_207602 | JGI IMG/M metagenome (GOLD analysis project Ga0326728, IMG submission 207602) | Lab enriched peat soil microbial communities from McLean, Ithaca, NY, United States - MB31MN | ecosystem: Environmental > Terrestrial > Soil > Wetlands > Peat | place: USA: New York...
GCCCACATCCTCCTCTTCGAGGTTCAGCGCCAGTCCGAAAATGTTGTGCGGAAACGCCAGCATCTCGCCGGACATGGCCTTTTCCAGACCGTGGATGCGCGCGATCCCGTCACCGACGCTGATTATGGCGCCGACCTCGTCCACGGACATGGTCTGCTCGTAGTTCGCGATCTGCTCTCGCAGGATTTTGCTGATTTCGTCTGCCTTGATGTTCGCCATGCCTGCTCCGTTCCCGAATGCCTACTCCGCCGTCAATCGCGCGCGCATTTCGTTCAACCGGCTGCGCAGCGACCCGTCGTAAATCGTATCTCCGATCCGCACCACCGCGCCGCCCAGCAGTTCCGGCTCCAGCGCATACTTCGCCTGGATCTTCTTGCTCGTCAGGCGTTCCAACGTCTGCAATAGTTGCGCTTTCTGCGCGTCGCTTAAGTTCACCGCCGAGGAAACTTCCGCCTCCGCCACGCCCTGTCTTTGTCGGATGACTTCCTGGAAGGCTACCAAAATGTCCGGCAGCAGCGGCGTGCGCTGGTTGTCCACCATCACGAACAGGAAGTTCCGGATGATCTTGCTCGCGCCCATCCGCGCCGCCAGTTTTTCGATCACGCCGTGCTTCGCTTCCCGCTCCACCCCCGGGGTGGCCAGAAACGTCCGCAATTCCGCCGATTCGGCAAACGCAGCGCCAAACTCCGTCAGTTGCTTCAACACGGGTTGCGCCGCGCCCTGTTCCAGCGCGATGTCCGCCAGCGCGTTCGCGTATTGCAGGCTCGCCGATCTCAATTCGGCCTCCCCTGCAGGCTCTGCACGAACTGATTAATCAGGGCTTCCTGCACGCTCGGCGTCATCTGCCTGGCTACCAGCGATTCGGCGCCATCCACCGCCAACTCTGCCGCCAGCACCTTCAATTCCACGCGCGCCGCGCGCTCTGCCGCTTCCATTTCCGCTTTGGCCGCCGTGCCGATCTTCTCCACGTCGCTTTTCGTGATCAGGCGCAGGCGTTCAATCTCCGCACTGGCTTCCCGCTGGGCGATGGCGCGAAATTCCGCAATTTCCTTTTCCAGATTGGCCAGCTTGGCTGCGGCGTTCTGGAGCTGCTTCTCGGCTTCCGCTCTTGCAGCCGTTGCTTTGGCTATCGCGGCGCTGATGTTGTCCGCATTGTGCCGGAACACCGGCGGCAGCAGCTTCGCGAACACCCAGTAGGCCAGGCCCGCCAGGATCACGAAGTGAATCCACTTGAAGACCGTTCCGATCGGCTGATCCGCCGGGCTGCTGCCCTCTTCCGCTGCTCGCGCCAGCACGCTGCTTGACAGCAGCACAACCGCCGCCAGCAACACTCGCCGCGCGATCTCCACGGCCAATTGCGCCACGCTCGCATCGATCTCCCGCTTTGCGGACGCCAATTCTCCGGCCACGCGTTCCTTCGCCACGTTCACTTCCCCGGTGGCCTTTGCCCGCGCCTCTTTCAAGAATCCCGCGCGCTCCTCCAGCAGCTTTTTCCGGTCGGCTTCCTGCTCCGCGTACACCTTGGCGCGCGCCTGCTTCAGCGCATCTTGGTACTGCTTCACCTTCTCAGCCGCGGCCGCTTGCGCCGCCTCGGCGGCCTTCTGCGCGCCCAGCGTCCGCGCGTCGCGTTCAGCCATTACTTTCAAAAGGGGTTGGAAGAATACGGACCGCAGGATGAAATAGAAAATGAGGACGATCAGGGCTACAGGCACAGCCCGAAGGAGCAGTTCCCCGATTTGGCGAACTAAGTCTGTCATTGAGTTGTATCGCCTATACTTTCAGATACGAAGCCGCTCCGTGCCCAAGACCGGTAGGAGCATACGGTGACCTGCGCGCCGCCTCACGGAACCATCATTTATAGCATTCGCCCCAACTTCCCGTCAACGAAACCCGTCCCTAGGTAGTGTCCTAATTTGGTTTCTAGGACTTCTGTTCTATGGAATAGCCTCGACGGGTTTTACACCAACCATAATTTCGACAGGGGCTGATTCTAGGATTCTTGGGTCTTCTTTTCGGAACATCTTGAGATGTGGGTCCATTCCCAATGGTGATTTCAGTAGCGCATTAATCAAATCGTCTTGGGAATGGGGGCCAGCTATCTGCACTCCTTCGACTACATTCCATCCGGCAGAGAGATTAAAGAGATTTCCACGCTGGTCTGAGATTTGGATGCCTGAGGCGTGCAATGCAGACAGGATTATCGTCGCTAGCCTGCTTCCTTCGGTATCGAGGGCATACGACCTAACGCTCACGAGTCTACCTGCGAACTTGCGCATCGCGCTTTTAAGTTCTTTTTGTTCGTCTGCGCTCATATCTCGCGGCTGTATCACTGCTTCCAGTTTAAGGCGAGCAAGGCGCTCATCCTCGGCGGCCTTGTTGGCCGTTTCTGCACGTTCGATTGCACTTGCTGCTTTCTCGGTGGCCCCTGCTAAGGCTACTCGCAAATATGCTTCCTTAATGTTTCCCATCCAAACCAAGAGTACCGTTGAAACAGCGCCTACTATTAAGGCTCCGATTAAAAACCAATTAGCTAAGTCGTACAACTTCGATGCCCAATCTTCCGATGGCCACATACGAATGCCTCCCTGGCTCCCGCTATCAGCGATTGGCATCATTCTTTTTTGCGGGATATTCGTCTTAGTCATTCAAACCCGCCATATACTTCGCCGGAAAAGATACTGTACCACCGACGGGAACTTCAAATTAGGACACTACCCGTCCCTACGAAACCTGTCCCCAGGTCATGGGTCGTTTTAACTTGAGGGTCGTGCCCTACTGCAGGTTCGGAGATGGCCGCCTTGAGAACATTGCACAGACAACCTCCGCTCGAACTCTGCCGTTTGACTGAGGGGTCGAGTAGTTTGGTTCACCTGGTTCGGCGGCCTGATACCTGTCAGATCGCTAATACATCTGTCGCAGTACCACTGTCCCCTGCGCGCACGAAGGAACTCGGCTATAGTTGCAGCATTCCCCATTGTTTTCCTCCAAGCTGCCTATCTATCAGACCACGGCATCAAGTTCAACGCCCAGTGGGGCCGCGCTCTATTCGCCTAACTTCAACACATCATGCTGCGTGTCTCGCCGTGCATGGAAGCGAGCGTAACCGACCATCTCTGGACAATCGAGGAATTGCTTGATGCGGCCACTCGAAGTTAGAATCAGCTTACCGATGCGTTATCGACTAAGCATATTCGCTGCATTTTGGGCGGTGATCTTCAGCGTGGAAGTCCTACTCGAAGTTCTACCAAATTACGACCCTGGGATTGCTTTTGTGGAGAGGGCTGCGGTAGCGGCGATTCTATCCGCTGGCTTGACGTTCTTCTGGGTTCAGTTTCGTCCACCTAAACCTCCAAGCCCAAAGGACCCATGACCTGTCCCCAGGCACCGGGCCAATTCCTGATTACAGCGCTCCTCCGGACTCAATCGTCAAATGGGACCCAGGAAATGTCGCAATCCGCATGAGGAGTGCCCGGCTATAGGGTTGGGGGCAGGATCAACCCGCTGGTTTGCGAGCACCGATTCCTTTGCTCCAACTCTTCCCAACCGATAGGTAATCCGCAACTCGCCGGTAAGCAACCGCCATTCGCCGAAAAGGGCGAGACATCTGGCATTCTCCGACCTAATCTCACGCCATGGAAGGTGAAATACACACTTGGCGGGAGATGAGATCATGAAGAACGCGAATCCGCAGTCGCCCTTGGCCCTATCCGTTTCGGGCAGGATATTTATAATGGGAGGAGCAGGGCTTCTAATCCTGGTCGGGCTGGTGCTTCAATTGGGGGCGCTGGGCTACGGCCACGCCCAGCCGGGCAATTTCTGGATAGCCTCCACGATTGTGGAGAGTGCATGGACTATGCTCATCGCGCAACTGGATTCACCGGGGGTGCAAGCATTGGCGACATTTTGGCCGTTGCTCCTCGTCAGCATGGGTCTGGCGATCCTGCTCGTGACGAAGGGTGAAGAAAGTCAGCGTGCGCTGTCATCTTCCCGGGGAGGGCAAAATCATGGCCAATGAGTTCCGTCGATTCCCCTCAGGCCTTTCCTGGGGGCTTGCTATCATCGCGATTGGAACGATCTTCCTGCTGGACCAGATGGGGATCGTTTCAGCCCACTACATTTTTCAGTTTTTCTGGCCGGCGATCCTCATCTTCTTCGGGGTCGAAGGGGTTGTCTTCTGTAGCGGCCCTGGCAGGTTTTGGGGCTCTTTCCTGACGCTCGCGGGCGTTGTGCTCTTGCTGAGTAATCTTGGATATCTTCACATCCGCTGGAGCATGTTCTGGCCTTTGGCCATCATTCTCTGGGGACTCTGGATCCTCTCGCGCACACTTGGCGTCAGTTCGTCCTGGGGGGGACCAAAGTGGATAAGGCCCCTGATGAACGTCAATGCCGAGCAGGGATTTGCGTCCGACGCCGCGGATTTGCACGCGGAAGCCGTTTTCAGCGGCAACCACCAGCGGAACACATCCAAGAACTTCAAGGGTGGGAAGGTCGCAGCGGTTTTCGGCGAACTCAAGATCGATCTTACCGAAGCTGAAATCGAAGGTGACGAGGCCATGATCCAACTCGACGCGGTCTTTGGCGCCGTTGAGATTCGGGTTCCTATCACTTGGGTTGTAGTCAGTCGCGGCGCGGCGGTCTTTGGTGAATATTCAGACCGGACTGTCCACAGTCAGCCGCCGGGCCCCGGCGCCAAACGTTTGATCGTCAAAGGCGGAGCTGTTTTTGGAAGCGTCGTAATCAAGAACTGATGCGCACATGCACCCTATTCTCAGCCGCCTGAGCCGCCTTGCGCTCTACCTCCTCGCCTGGATTCCCCTCGCGGCATTGCTGGCCTATCTCCTGGCCGCCACGGGAGGATTGAGCAGGCGCGAGGCAATTTCCATGTCCCTCCCGCTTTGCCTCCTGTACGCTTTCGTTTGCCTCTCCGCCTGGTATTCCTGCCGCGCCCTCCCCTCCGGCCGTTCGACCATTGGAAAGCTCCTGGAGGTCCATCTGGCGGCCGCGCTTGTCGCCAGCGGCCTTTGGATTTTGTGCGCGGAGCTTCTGGCCTACATCCTGAGTGAGATGGCCATCTATCCAGGGCTCACGGGCCGGCTGTCTCGCACGATTCCCATTCTTCTCGGCACGGGCGTGATTCTCTATCTTTTTTCCGTCAGCTTTTACTACGTTCTCCTCGCGGTCGAAGCCTCTCAAGAGGCGGAAGCGCGGGCCATGGAAGCGCGTGTTTTTGCGCGCGACGCGGAACTCCGCGCCCTGAAGGCGCAAGTGAATCCGCATTTTCTCTTCAACAGCTTGAACTCCATCAGCGCACTAACAACCTCCGACGCGGCAAAAGCGCGCGAAATGTGCGTTTTGCTGGGCGATTTCCTGCGACGCACTCTGGGCCTCGGAGAAAAATCCACGATTCCTCTCGAGGAAGAAATGTCGCTGATTCACGCATTTCTCGCCGTTGAGAAAATCCGCTTCGGCGCGCGGTTTCGCATGGAAGAGAATATCGCCAAGGAAGCGCTTGCGATGGATGTCCCGCCGCTGCTTTTGCAGCCGCTGGTCGAAAACGCATTTACTCACGGTATTGCCAATCTCGTTGAGGGTGGATGGGTCCGGCTCGACGCGCGCTGCCAGAATGGCGCACTCTCCATCGTCGTTGAAAACACGTTCGATCCTGATGCCCCGCCCCGGCGGCAAAGGAATGGCTTGGGGCTCCTCAATGTGCGGCAACGGCTTGAGGCCCGCTACGGCGATCGCGCGAGTTTCAACGTCAGGACCGAGGGAGATCGTTTTTCGGTGTCCATCACGCTCCCAGCGGAAAGAGAGGGACGCGCCACGTGAACTCCCGGAAGGATACGAAAATCCGCGCGGTCATCATTGACGACGAAGAATTGGCGCGCCAGGTCATCCGTGAATTGCTTGCTCCGCACTCGGAGATCGAGGTCGTCGGAGAATGCGCCAACGGTTTCGAGGCTGTCAAAATCGTGACGGAAACGAAGCCCGACCTGATTTTTCTCGATATTCAGATGCCCAAGCTCGATGGATTCGAGGTGCTCGAGCTGATCGGCACCGGCAGCGCCATCGTATTCGTCACCGCGTACGACAGCTATGCCATCCGCGCCTTTGAAGTCCATGCCGTGGACTACCTTCTGAAACCCTTTGGAGCGGATCGCTTCGAGGCCGCTCTGGAACGCGCCAAAGAGCGGCTGGACAGCAAGTCGCCATCCGCTGCCGTTCCCGCCACCGAGCTTGCCGCAACGGCGCGCCCACCCGCGCAATACCTGGAACGCATTCCCGTGCGCGATGGTGCGCAGGTTTTCATCATCCCGGTGTCCAAGCTGGACTTCGCAGAGGCGCAAGACGACTACGTCGCGCTCTCCGCGGAAGGCAAGAAACATTTGAAGCAGCAACCCATTTCGAGCCTCGAGGCGGCCCTCGATCCCTCGCGCTTTCTCCGCATCCACCGCTCCTACATCGTCAACCTCGAACGCGTCGCCAAGGTCGAACCCTACGGCAAAGACAGCCACGTCGCTGTATTGAGGAACGGCGTGCAGCTCCCCGTGAGTCGCGCCGGCTATGCACGCCTGCGCGCCTTCCTTGACCGTTGATCCCCTTGCTCTGTTGCAAGCCCATGACGCTGCAATCGCAAAAACCTCCAAGCGAAAGGATAAATCCCGATGAAACCTCAGCCGCAAAAAGCCACCGTGCAGGTATCTCGAAGGTTCACTGCCTCCGCTGAACGCGTGTTCGACGCATGGCTGGACCCAAACACCGCGGGCAAGTGGCTCTTCGCCACTCCGACCGGCAAGATGAGTAAGGTCAAAATTGACGCGCGCGTGGGAGGTTCGTACCTGATTGCCGAGAACAGGGAAGGCACCGACGTCGAGCACATTGGCGAGTACCTTGAGATGGATCGCCCTCGACGCCTAGTCTTTACCCTCAAAGTCCCGAAGTACTGGCATGAAATCTCAAAAGTGACGATTGAGATTCGCACGCTCGAATCCGGCTGCGAACTCACTCTCACCCACGAGGGTGTCCTGCCGGACTACATCGCCAGCACCACCTCCGGCTGGAACATGATCCTGGATCAACTTTCCGCCACGCTGTAGTGGCAAGCGGTGGTGCCGGTCACAACCGGATAATTCCCGCTATACTGGAGCGAGCCCGCTGGATTTGCCGCGGGATCGCTCCATGACCAAAAGCTGGCAAACCAAGCTCATCCATTCCGACGCGAAAATCCCCGAGGGCTACCGCTCCCTCACCACGCCCGTCTATCGCGGCTCTACTACCGTTTTCTCCTCCGCTGCCGCCGTCCACGATACCTGGGATCAGTACCGCGTCGGGTACACCTACGGCCTCTACGGCACGCCCACGGTCCTCGAACTCGCCGCGCGCGTTTGTGAACTCGAGTCCGGCGTCCACACTATTCTCACCCCCGGCGGGCAGGCGGCTATCTCGCTCATCAATCTCGCATTGCTGAAAACCGGCGATCATATCCTCATTCCCACCAGCGTCTATTTTCCCAACCGCAAGCTCACCACCCACCTGCTCGCGCGCTTCGGTGTCACGGCCACTTTTTACGAGCCCACCATCGGCGCAGGCATCACTGCGCTCGTACAGGAAAACACGCGCCTCATTTGGACAGAAAGCCCCGGCTCCATCACCATGGAAGTGCAAGACCTTCCCGCCATCGTGGCCGCCGCCCATGCGCGCAATGTTCTTGTGGTTCTGGACAACACCTGGTCCGCCGGCGTGCTCCTCGACGCCTTTGCCCATGGCGTGGATATCACCATGCAGGCGCTCACGAAGTACATCGGCGGCCACAGCGATCTGCTTCTCGGCTCCATCACCGTGCGCGAGGCCGCGCTCTACCAGCGCCTGGGCGCCGCGCAACAAAATATCGGCTGCGCCGTTTCTCCGGACGATTGCAGCCTCGCCCTGCGCGGCCTGCAAACCCTAGCCGTGCGGCTCTCCGCCATCGAAAGCTCCGCGCTTGCTATCGCCAAATGGCTCGCCGCTCGCCCGGAAGTCGAACGCGTCCTCCATCCGGCGCTTCCTTCCTGCCCCGGGCACGAATTCTGGAAGCGCGATTTCCTCGGCTCTTCCGGTGTTTTCTCGATTGTGTTGAAGCCTGGCCCGTCTCAGGGGCAGGTGTTCGCCTTCATCGACGCGCTCAAGCTCTTCAAGGTGGGCTATAGCTGGGCCGGGGTCACAAGTCTCGCCGTCGCCTACGACATCGGCCGCATCCCCGGCCGCCCGCAGTATGATCACCGTATCGTCCGCCTCAGCATCGGCCTCGAATCCACGGACGATCTCCTCGCCGACCTCGAGCAAGCCCTGCCGAAATTGCGCCTTTGAAGTTCCCCCGTTCCTGGGCTCGGATTGCTCACAAAGTGCACTTCATCTGATAGCCAAGTTCAGTAAGCCGAGGTCATCCTGATGTGATCCGATGAGGATCGCCGAAGGACCTCAACATCAAAATTATGTGCGGTGTGTGAATTGAGATCTTTCGGGCCGCAAACGGCGCGTCCCTCAAGATGACAGATTCTGGGCCGTTTGAACAACATGTACTGTATCTTGCTCGGCTAGTAATTGTCGCCCGGGGCTACGGCGTCGTAGACAAACCGGAATTTGGAAGGATATTTGTCCTTGCCGCTTACCATCTCAACGTCTTCCCACAACTGCAATCCGTCCGGCGACACCTCGTAGGTGCGCTTCAACGAGCCGTTCTTCGGCAGCGTGGATTCGCTCACCAGTTTCGCGCCGTCCCATCTTGCTTCCACTATTTCCGTGCCTACACCTGCTGGCGCGTCTGGTTTGTGCCCGTCGGTATAGAAAACTGTCTTCCGCCCCTGATCCCCCATCATTTCGACGATGGGATCTTTGTCATTCTTCCGCGCCAGCTCCAGCCGGATCGAAGGATCCAGCAACTGGTTGTAGCGTTGGCGATCGTCCGCCGTGCCATTTTGCGATCCGTTGTTCCCGTGGCGTCCACCGCCCATTCCGCCGCCGGGCCAGCCCATTCGCGGGCCACTATTCCCACCAGGATTGCCCGTCGAATTGCCCGCTGAACGTTGCGCGCTTTTTTGCCGCGGATCATCGCTTTCGTCGGTATCCAGTTTCCACGTCCCCAGGATGTTCTTCCGCGGTTCAATGCGTTTCACGGGCCGCGGAGGTGGCGCCGTGGAGGAAACCACGGAGGGATCAGGCTGAATGGGTCCCGGGGGCGCTTGCGCGTGCAGATTCTGCGCGACCATGAAACTCAATCCAAAGGCAGCCATGTAGATTGTTTTTTTCATTCTTGATGTCCAAAGGGCGAAATCACTCCAATTCCTATTCCCCCCAAATGCCCGCTGGAGTTCCTGCTTTCTTGCGGGGATGTTCACCAGATAGGATTCAACCGGGTGCCTTAAGGCTGCCTGGCCCCGTCACACCAGCCAGCGATCGAGGTCCCGCGCGCGTTCCAGCAGCGCCAGCGCGCCCAGCTTCCGAAACTCCTTCGCGCGTTGCCGGTAATCAAATGCCGTTCTTGGCAATATCCCCATGAACGGCACCCCCGCCGCCTTCGCCGCCAGTGCATCATCAATGTTGTCGCCGAGAAAGAGCGCGCTGCCCGGATCGCGGCCCGCCAGAATAATGCACAATCCCTCGGGATCGGGCTTCCTCTCGGCGTCGTCCATCGTCACCACAGTGCGAAAGCACTTCGCTGCCGCCCAGCGCTCGAAAGTATACGTGAATTCCTGCCGCGTGCGCCCGGTGAACAGGTTCAACTCCCGCCCCTTGGCCCATTTCTCGATCAAGCGCGGCGTCACCAGCAGCCTCTCCTTCAACACATTTCCCGGCCGGCCGTCGCTTCCCCAGTAAAACGGCTGGAACGCCGCGCGCGCCTGCTCATAGGTCGTCGGCACACCCAGCGCCGTGGCCCAGCGCGACACCAAGCGCCAGTCATCGTTGTTCCCCGGCTTTTGCTTCCACTCGTAAAACTCCGCCCACGTCGGCCTTTTCCCCGTCAGGTGCTGTATCGTCTGTAGCCCGGATCGCCAGTAGGTTTCCCTCACATCCACCAGCACCCCATCCACATCAAAAATTAAAATCGCCGGATTCACCTTCCCCTGCGCCTGCGTCATTCCCCTTTTCGCCACGTATCCCGGTTCCTTTCCGTTCCCCTCCAGTGTACCTGTTCTCCGCGCACTCTCTTACAGTGCAGGGAAGGCTCCGCGATCAATGGGCCTCAGCTCTCCCGTGGCGAGCTTAACCGGCCCATCTAAAGGACTCCGTCAAACAAGGAAGCCGCGGGGCGACGTACCCCGCCCCATTTCTGTCCCTCCGAACAGGTTGTCTACCAGAAGGGCACGCAGTCGGCTGCTCCGTTCACCATTAATCCTCCCACCACCGACTTCCGGTCCATGCGCTCATCGGGCATTTCAATTCTCTTCGCTACCGCAGCTTGCTTCCTGCTGCTTCCATCATGATCGCGAAAGCTTGCGCTTCCGTTGAAGTGCCCTGGCGGTCGAAGTTGGGTGCGCCGCAAACGCTCTGCACGTACCCGAAGGAATCCATCTTGGCGCGGGCGGCATTTCGCATCCTGTCTGCCGCAGGCCGGTATCGTCCGGGCAGCCATCCGCCAAGAACTCCCGTGTAGATCGCGAAAGCCAACATCTGCGCCAAGTTCGCTTCCACGAAAGTGTCCGGACGGTCCACGACATCGTGGAACAGCCCATCGGCTCGCTGGTAGCTCAAGCAGCCGTCAATCAACTCCGTGAGAAACGCCGCCAGCCGCTGCCGATCTTCTTCTTGGTCCGCGGGCAACGCCCGAATCACGCGCGCCAGTCCGGCAGCCGCCCAGCCATTGCCGCCGCCCCAATACTCTTTTCGGTTGTCCGCCTTCTCGCCGTCATCCCAAATGTGCGCCAGCAGCTTTTTCTTGGGATCCCAGAGCCGCTTGCGGAAGCCGTCAATCTGGCGCATGGCCTCGTCATAGTGCCCCGTGGCGGCAAGAAATGGCGGAGCGCCGTTGAACCCGTCGGACCATACTTGCGGATCCTTGAAGACGTGATACAGCGTCCCGTCCGCCGCGCGTGGTGCCTTGTGCAGGATCCACTCGAGCAGCCCGCGTACCGATTCTTGGATTTCAGCGTCGCCCGTGACCTGGCCCGCACGCCAGTAGGCCTCGCCGCCCATCGCCGGATCGGTCGTTCCTCCCTCGATCACCACCGCCAATCGTCCATCGGGGACACGCTGCACAATCGCGGCCTTGGTGAGCAGAATGACGTTCTTGTCATCACCGGCGTCCAGGAAAGCCTGGGCGAGGATGCCCTGTTCCCAGTCACGGCGTTCCATGGCTAGCGCAGCCGCAGCGGCCTTCTTGATTCTGCTGTGGGCCTCGGGAGTTTCTTCGGCGGTGGCCGAGCCTGCTGCGCGAGGAAAGGCCAATCCAGCTCCCACTACTGCCGCGCCACGGAACAATTCTCTGCGGTACATCTCTCACCTCCAAACAGGGCATCGGCCGCGATGCTACACCTAACGTGTGACAGGAAACTGTGATGCCCATCCATGGAGCCGACGGCACCACAACCGGCAAACCCTGACCTAGCTGCGAAGTGCCAGCTCCAGATCTCCAAGAGGTCGGAAACCGCCTCGCCACACGGCCCCCCTCCCTTCCTTGCCGCACCCTTTACCCTTTGCTACTCTGGCTCTTCGGAGCTTCTCATGCCTTCTTTTCCTGGTGTCGACTTCGTCGAATTTGACTCCCTGCTGGACGACGAAGAAAAACTCGTTCGCCAGACCGCCCGCCAATTCGTCGATAACGAGATTCTTCCCATCATCGAAAAACACAGCCGCGAAGCCACCTTTCCGATGCAGCTTGTGCCGCAACTCGGCGAGCTCGGCTTTTTCGGCGCGAACCTGCAGGGCTACGGCTGTGCGGAAATGTCCAACGTCGCCTACGGCTTGATGAACCAGGAGCTCGAACGCGGTGATTCCGGCTTGCGCAGCTTCGTCTCCGTGCAAACCGGTCTGGTGATGTACCCGATCTACTCCTACGGGACCGACGCTCAGAAAGACAAATGGCTCCCGCTGCTCCAGGAAGGCAAAGCCATCGGCTGTTTCGGTCTCACCGAGCCGCAATTCGGCTCCAATCCCGGCGGGATGCTTACGCGCGCCGTCAAGAAAGGCGGCAGGTACGTTCTCAACGGCGAAAAGATGTGGATCACTAACGGCTCCCTCGCTGACGTTTCCGTCGTCTGGGCGAAATGCGAGGACGAAAAAGTTCGCGGCTTCCTCGTCGAGAAAGGCGCGCCGGGTTTCAAGGCGTGGGATGTCCACGGCAAGTGGTCGTTGCGCGCTTCCGTCACCTCCGGCCTCTCCTTCTCCGATTGCGAAATCCCCGAAGCGAATCTCCTACCCGGCGTCACCGGCCTGCGCGGCCCGCTGAGTTGCCTGAACCAGGCGCGCTTCGGCATCGGCTGGGGCGCGCTGGGCGCCGCCATGGCCTGCTACGACACCGCGCTGCAATACGCCAAAACGCGCAAGCAGTTTGCCAACAAGCCTATCGCTTCCCATCAGCTTGTTCAGGAAAAACTCGCCTGGATGATTACCGAAATCACCAAGGGCCAGTTGCTCGCTCTGCATGTCGGTCGCCTGAAGGATAAGGGCAAAGCCGATGCCGCGCACATCTCCATGCTGAAGATGAACAATGTCGCCATCGCGCTCGAGACGGCGCGCAAAGCCCGCGACATCCTCGGCGCCAACGGCATCGTGGACGATTACTGCGTCATGCGCCACATGAACAACCTGGAAAGCGTCTATACCTACGAAGGCACCAACGACATCCACAAGCTGATCATCGGGGAGAAAATCACCGGCATTGCTGCCTTTGTGTGAAACTTATGTCGCTCCGCAACCGCTACCTTCGCCTTATAATTGCCTGCATGCTGCTTCTTTCTTTCTCTGCGCTCTCTTCCACCGCGCAACAAAAGCCGGAAAGCAGCCCAAAGTCCAAAGTCCGCGCCATCACTGCCTTCCTCAACCTCGACCGCAGCCGCTATCAGATTCAAATCTCCGAAACGGTGCGCTTCTTGAAATACGCGCAAACCGTTTTCGAGTCTCGCGGCTACACCGTCGAAACCCTGCGCATCGCCACGCAGCCCTTTCCCGAATACACGATTTCTCTTCCTCGCAATGAAGCTATGCAGTTCTTCAAAGACCTCGACGGCCTTGCCCAACAGGACCACGTCATTCTTTCCATTGGCCTTGCATATCTCTCCGGCGAGGACGGCAACGCGCAAGCCGATCTGCTCGCGGAAATCCTCCAGAACACTAAATCCATCAGCGGCACCGTTTTCGTGACCAAGGACGAAAACGTCAACTGGCCCGCCGTCAAAGCCGCCGCCCGCGTCATCAAGAAGCTCGCGGACACCACGCCGCGCAGCGAAGGCAATTTCCGCTTCGCCGCCATCGCCAGCGTCCCTCCTTACACGCCGTTCTTCCCTGCGGCCTATCACACCGGCAACGGCCATCAATTCACCGTGGGTTTGGAATCCGCCAGCACCGTCGCCACTGCCTTTCAGGACGCTCCGGATATCCCCACGGCCAGGCGCCGCTTGCTCGACCTCTTCATCCAGCAATCCTTCGATGTCGAGGAACTCGGCATCCGCGTGGCCCGCGAGCAGGGTTGGACCTACCTGGGCCTCGACCTCTCTCCCGCCCCCGCACAAGACGCTTCCATCGGCGCCGCCATCGAAGCGCTTTCTCACCAGCCTATCGGCACCAGTGGCACGCTCACCGCTGTCGCCACCATCACTTCCATATTTAAGGACATTGGCGCGCGCAAAGTCGGATACTCCGGCCTGATGCTCCCAATCCTTGAGGACCCGCGCCTCGCCGAGCGCTGGAATAACGGCCTGATTTCTCTCGATGCTCTGCTCAGCTACTCCGCCGTTTGCGGCACAGGCCTCGACACGATTCCCCTTCCTGGCGACACGAGTGTGGACGCGCTTGCCCGCATCATCGGCGATATGGCTTCGCTCTCCGTCAAATGGAACAAGCCCCTTTCCGCACGCCTGCTCCCGGTCGCCGGAAAACGCGCCGGCGATCAAACCGAATTCACCGGCCCCAATCTTCTCAACGTCACGATTCAGCCCCTCGCCGCCGCCGCTCCCTGACCTGGAATTCGCGCTCTCAATTTCATCATCCTCCCGAAACTTGTCATTCCGACCGGAGGGACGGCGTCTTTTGCCGTCCCGGAATGGAGGAATCCCTCTTCGACTTCGGATTTCAGGCTAAGATAAACCGTCCCGGAGGGCACCCCACATGGAAGAACAACTCAGCCTCGAATTCCTGCGCGTCGTGGAAAATGCCGCTATCGCCGCTGCCCGCACTATGGGCTTTGGTGATGGCCACAAGGCCGATGAAGTGGCTGTTGAAGCCATGCGCAAAACCATGGATCAGGTGCAGATGGACGGCACCATTGTCATCGGGGAAGGCGAACGCGACAAAGCGCCCATGCTTTACATCGGCGAGAAGGTCGGCCTCGCCACTCACGCC
>Ga0326728_10017223_pt1 | contig 14532 bp, 12 predicted proteins | sample MB3enrmetagenome_FD_207602 | JGI IMG/M metagenome (GOLD analysis project Ga0326728, IMG submission 207602) | Lab enriched peat soil microbial communities from McLean, Ithaca, NY, United States - MB31MN | ecosystem: Environmental > Terrestrial > Soil > Wetlands > Peat | place: USA: New York...
TACCAGAACACCTCCGTTACAATCAAAAGGGCGGTTGAGGTTCGTGCTCGCCCACCCTTCGCCAGAAAGGAGGCGAAGGATGGGGCACCCTCCAGTTGTGGGTTAGGCAAGGGTGCGCCACCCGCCAACGTCAGTTCATTTTCCCCCGCAGGAATATGGGGCCGATGCAAATTGATATGCAACACCAACGTAGTGGCGTGTATTGCAACCGCAGATAACTCCAAAGGCGACTGAAGGTGGAGGTAATAGCAATGATGAGAGCCTTTTTGCGCATCGATAAATGCATGCTTCTTGTCGCGTTGACTATTCCATGTTACGCGATAGTTGGATGCGAGTACTTCCCTGAGTCAACCTTTGAATTAGCGAGTGAGTCAAGGCTGCCAAAATGGATTACCGTTCCACCAGGCCTGACGCGAGCAGACGTTTCAGTTACTATGTCCTACTACATTAAACCATGGGGAAGTACTGCAACATTCATAATACAATATAGGAATATCCAAACGCCTGCAAAGGTAGATGGCAAGGTAAAAGGATTAGAGCCTCTGCATCTGAAACATCCTCCCCAAGGATTTGCTCCTGGTTATCCATCCTATGAAATAATCACTGTAAACGGCATAACTGAAATTATCGAACATAGAAAGATGGAACCAGTGTTCTATATAACGGATGACCCTGCAGTCTGGAAAGAACTTATGGACGACCGGGCACCCGGAAGTTGATTCGCCAAGCGTGGCGGGTGGCCCGTGTCCCACGAGTAACAATTCTGCGTGCCCCAGGTCCGTCCGCCGCGGCGGATCGGACCTGGGGTAACTCGAACTTCGAGCGTCCGTCCGGGGAGTCTCCGTATCGTCTCCCTACCAAGGAGTGGAAGAACTGTGAGTGCCCAGATTCCCGGATCGGGCCCCTTCAGCAAGCTCTGGACAGGCGCCAGGGCACACGTGTTGTGATTGAAAAGGACATTCGGAATGAGCGGGACGTTGAGAAGCTATCTGATCGGAGCATGTGCGCTGGCGCTGTGCGGCTGCGCAGCGGCGCAACAAGCATCGCCAGCCAAGCCGCAGACCGTAGCAGAGAAGCTGGGCTACGCGCCGGATGCGCGTCTGCTGGTGATTCAGGCCGAAGATCTGAGCATGGCGCACTCCATCGACAAGGCCAGCTTTGAGGCGTTGGAGAAGGGCTGGGTGACGACGGCGGGGATTCTGGTGCCAGGTCCCTGGTTTCCCGAGGTTCTGCGCTGGTCGCGCAACCATCCCAATGCCGACCTGGGCATCCGGCTGGACCTGAACGCGGATTGGTCCAGCTACCGCTGGCGTCCCGTCTCCGGCTTGCAGAGAGGATCGGGACTGACCGATCCCGGCGGGTATCTGTCGAGCAGCCAAGTTTACGTGGCGCAGCACGCGACGGCGGCAGAGGTGGAGGGCGAGGCGCGCGCCCAGATCGAGATGGCCAAGCGCGCGGGAATCCCCATCAGCCACCTGGACAACCACATGCGCACCATGCTGGTGACCCCCGCCTCGCGCCTTTCCCGCCAAGTGCGATATGCTCTTTGAGGACTCGCTCCGGGACCGCGGCTGCACCGCCAGCCGCTCGATCGCCTTCGACGGCGGTCGCGCCGAGACGCCTTTACAGTGAATCCGAACGGAGATCATCTCGATTTTATGCAAGAACCCGCACGAATTGCCATCGATCTGGGCGCTGAAAGCTGCCGCGTCTCCCTGCTCCGCTGGAAGGATGGAACGCCGGCAATCGACCTTGTCCATCGCATTCCCAACGGCCCCGTCCATCGCGGAATGTCGCTTCACTGGCCGATCGAGACCATCCTTGCCGGCCTCGAAGAGGGCCTCCGCAAAGCCGCGGAGCAGGCGCCTGAGGGCATTGCCTCTGTCGCCGTCGACGGCTGGTCGGTGGACTACGCGCGCCTGGCCCCCGATGGCCAGCTCCTGCGCGAGCCCTTCTGCTACCGCGACGAGCGCACCGTCCCCACCAAGGACGCCGCCGACGCCATTCTCTCGCCCAGAAAGATCTATGAGCGCACCGGCACGCTGCCCCACCGCATCAACACCGTCTACCAGTTGATGTCCGACCCCAAGGAGCGCATAGACGCCAGTGCTCCCTGGGTCATGCTGCCCGAGTACGTCCTCTACTGGCTCGGCGGCCGCCGCGTGGCCGAGTACACCAATGCCACCCACACCGGCCTCGTCGATCTCAAGACCGGCGACTGGGACCGGGAACTCTTCGCCCTGCTCGGCATTCCGTTGGAAGCCGCTCCGCCCATCGTCCGCGCCGGAGCCATCCTGGGCGGCGTGCAGGGCCCCCTGGCCGCGCTCGACGCCTTCCGCGAGACCCAAATCGTCGCCGGTGCCTGCCACGACACCGCCGCCGCCATCGCCGGCATTCCCACCAGCCTCGCCTCCACCGCCTACATCTCCTCCGGAACCTGGTCCCTGGTGGGCACGCTCACCAACGCGCCCGTCACCACCGCCGAAGCCCTCGAAGCCCGTTACACCAACCTCGGCGCCGCCACCGGAGAGCTCTGCTTCCACACCCTGGTCAACGGTATGTGGCTGCTCAAGCAGTGCATGGTTGCCTGGAGCGCCGAGGGCCGCGTCTGGGATATTGAAGACCTGGTCGCCCAGGCCGCCAGCACCAGCTTTCCCGGCACCATCAACGTGGATGCCGAACCCCTGCTGCTCGACTCCGGCATGCCCGAGCGCATCAACCACCAGTTGTGGCGCCGCCGCTGGGCCACCATCCCCGACGTTGCCGGCAACGAGCCCGTCTTTGCCCGCGTCATCTTCGAGAGCCTGGCCGAGCGCTATGCCTCGGCGCTCGCCAGCCTGGAGCAGATGCTGGGCCGCAAGCTCCAGCGCATCCACATCCTCGGCGGAGGCGGCCGCAACAAGCTGCTCACCGAGCTGACCGCCCAGCGCACCGGCCTGCCCGTCGAAACCGGCCAGACGGAAAGCTCCATCATCGGCAACCTGGCCGTGCAATTGGCCGCCGGCGAGGCCAACGGCCAGCCGCTCAGCGCGGAATCCGTGCGCAAGTGGGCCGCGCTGCTCTGCCAGGGTTCAACCCTCAAATAGGCGTCCCATCGCCGCCGCGTTCGCGCAGTTGCGTCCGGACCGGGTGCCGGCGCATCAGCGCCCGGTTTGGCGGTGATACGACAGGAACGCAAGTATGCATCCTCCGGCAGTGATGTACCAGACCGAGGGTTTGGACAATCAGGCAAGGAGCAATTCTGCTCCTTAGGAAAACCGGAGGCCTTATCGTTAGTGGCCCCTCAAACGGGCCTGTGTAGAACGCCTTGCACCGGCAGCAGCCCGTCGCCCGCGCTGTAGGCGCAGTGGCTGTTAGCCCCGCGCTTCAGCGTGGGGTTGGCGAAACCAATAATTCATACGGAGTCCCGTAGGGACGGCGCTCATGCCGGGTGCCCCACCTGGGCGCCCTCCGGGCACCGTGTTTTTGCCTTTGCGCCTAATGCTGTGTCCATGAGATTTCGTAATCCAAGCAGAAGGCCTGGGTGCCCCAGGCCCCTCGTCCGCCGCGGCGGAGGGATCTGAGAAAGCACGAATCCACATGGCTTGGGTACCAGGGTGGGCGGCTGTGCGTCAGTCTCCGGTTTGCCGGTCATCGAAAAACGCTCTTGACTAACAGCGTTTCACCTCTTCCCAACCCATCTCCGCGCCTCGCTTTGCAGTCTCGACGAAGTACGATGCCACACTGTGCAGAACGCTGAACGGGATACTTTAGCTGGTATAGTGGTGGGAAGTTCGGAGGCAATGATGTTCGGTGCTGTCGCTGAGTTCGTTTCCACGCAGCAAGCAGATTCGGCTGAGTTCATTGGGAAGGCGCGTGCGCTTGCCGTTGGCGTTGCTCAGGATTATGAACCTGCGCGCCTCTACGTTATCCGGATTGACAACTGGTTTGGTCCGAAGTGGATGCACTTTGCGGGAAAGTACACCGCCGGAAAGGGCCCTCGCGGTTTCCCTACTGCCGCTATCGGCATTCACAAGACGCGCCTGCACGTACCGCCTTTTGTTCCCAGTCGCGTGGTGGGGCAGCGAGTATTTGCGGGGCCGGATTATGAGGAGACGGTAGCCGCTGCGCCGCTGCATATCGAGTGCCCGAGCAAACAAGCACTTTCGCGGCGGATCGCGGACGTCGATAAGGATGCAGCTTTTCTGTGGTTCAGCGGGGAGTCCGAGGCGCAGAAACGTGGGTCGGTAATGGTCTATCTGCCGGTTGCTTTCGATCCGAAGGCGCCTCGTCGGGGCAAGTTAGGCCGCAGCGGTGCGTTTTACGTGGGCTTCTCGCAACGTGATGTGGATTGGGCGCCGGCAATGCTACGCGGGGTTTCTCGTACCGAAGTGGCACATCTTGAGGAGAGCGGTCGGGCTTTGATCGATAACTCGCCCTTGACTGCAGAACTGTGAAAAGATGGGGCGCCTGGCCGTTGAGTAGTACGTGGTTTAGAGTGGCGATGTCCTGGCTGAGCTGGCGAATGACGAAGGCGGCATCTTCCTACTTCGCTATCATATCCAGCATGGCTTTCACGTCGGCGGCGTGAGGGCCGTCAGGGGCGAGAGCAAGATACTTCTCAAGCGCCTCTCGGGTCTCGGGCGAGGCAATGACCTTGCCTTTGTCTATAGGCGAATCGGCAAATAGATCCGACCCCAGGACGAACCAGGCATTGGCTCTGGTGGGGTCCGCCTGCACGCACTTGCGGCAGGCCGCCGCCGATCCACGCGTGTCGCCGTTGTTATAGAGCAAGGCGCAAACATTGAAGTAGGCCGGCCCGGCGTTGGCCGCGAACCCGGCGGCTTGGTTATACAACTCGATCGCCTCCGCGGTGCGATGGAGTTTGAGCAGCGCATTCCCCTTGCCAATGTATATCTGCGCCAAGCCGTCTTTCCAGTTGCCCATTGCCTGATCGTTCGCGGGCTTTTCCTGCTGCGCCGCGACCAGGGCGCGACTGTAAGTCGCCAGGGCATCCTCCGCCGAGCCGGAATAAAGCTGCGCATTCGCCAGCAACCTCAGATGCGAAGATGTTGCTTCCATCCCTGCGAGTTGCTGCGCTGTAGCGACGGCGCGAGACCAGTCCCTGGCCTGCATGGCCTGGTTATACTGAGCAGTCAGTACATCGGAATTCTGTTCACCGGCGCCGTTGGACGTTTGCGGGGTGGCCGGCATGACGAAGAGCAACGGCAACAAAGCCGCCGCGAAAGTTGGAGTGGACCTGAGCATTGCGTACCTCCGTTCATCGCAGACGCCTAGCTTGCTGGCAAACACACTAATCAGTATCTCCTTTTTCGGCGCCTGTTCGAGGGAGTTGTATCGCTTCTGATGCCGATTGTAAGGCCAAAAGAACGCTGGTGGCGAAAAGGCCGGCGTTCACGACGGACCTTCCGGGTGATTCACTGCCGTCCTTGCCTCGCCCGTCCCATCAGGAGCCCCAAGGACCGGACTCTCGTCGGTGGGCTTCCGCCGCAATAGCACGTGGTAGCGAGTGGGCTTTTTCAGCCGCCAGCCGTTTCAGTTGCCGCCAAATCGCCATACCATTTATCGCGAGGCCCCTCGGTTCGGATCACAGAGCCGGTCCAGGATTTCGGGCGTAACGCCGCAAACCGGAAGATCGCCGGCAAGTTTCTGGCATTCGCCCGATCGTTCGGCAATGCCAGTCGATTGTTCGCAGAGTCGGCACGCAGACAAAAAAACCGCCCCCGAAGGATCACTTCTCTTCGGAGGCGCTTGCGTTACACAAGTTAGACGGGGACCAGTAGCCGGCGCTGGAGGTCGGTAGCGCGCGGCTACTGGTGATCCCTGCACAAACGAAGCAAGCTGCGGCTTCCCCTTTCCACGGCTACTTCGTGTCGCCCGGCTCTAAGAGAGTGTGCTTGCGTACCCTCCGAACCATGTTGACAAATGGAGTGTCTACTCATACGGGAACTCCGGTCCGTGACGACCGTCACAGGGCCGTGTGCCAATTGAAAATATTTCAAGGCTGGTCAGATTCGCTTACGGTCCGGCTTCCTTTGCCCGCCGGTTCAGCGCGCTGCGCGTGGGCGCCGCCCCTCCAACTCCTTATTGACAAACCCCGGCTGCCGCTGGAGAATCGAAGATCAGTTCCCTCCGAGGCTAGGCCCTCCCGTGACAGCTCTGTTGAAGACGAATCTGGGCGCAACGCCCTTGCTTGGCCGGGGTAAGGTACGCGATCTGTATGCGGTGGACGACGCGCTGCTGCTGGTGGCCACCGACCGCATCTCGGCCTTCGACCACGTGCTGGCGGCGGGCATTCCTGGTAAAGGCAAGATTCTGACCCAGATTTCGCTCTTCTGGTTCGACTTTCTCTCTGAGTTGGTCGCCAACCACCTCATCACGGCCGACGTTCGGGAGTTTCCCGCATCGCTGCAGCCCTATTCGGATCAGTTGGAAGGCCGTTCCATGCTGGTCAAGCGGGCAAAGATGCTTCCCGTCGAGTGCGTGGCGCGCGGCTACCTGGCCGGTTCGGGCTGGAAGGAGTACCAGAAGGGCAGGACCGTGTGCGGCATTCCTCTTCCCGCCGGACTGCTGGACGGTTCGCGGCTTCCCGAGCCGTTGTACACTCCATCGACCAAGGGCGAGGCGGGAACCCACGACGAGAACATCAGTTATGCCGCCACGGTTGAGGCTGTGGGCGAGGCAGACGCCGCGGCGTTGAAGCACCTCACTCTGGCCATCTACAAGGCGGCCGCAAAGCACGCCGAGTCCCGCGGCTTGATCCTGGCCGACACGAAATTCGAGTTCGGCAGGACGCCGGATGGGATTGTCCTTGCCGATGAAGTTCTGACGCCGGATTCCTCGCGTTTTTGGGAGGCATCGGCGTGGAAGCCTGGTGGCGCGCAGCCGTCGTTCGACAAACAGTTCGTGCGCGACTATCTTGAAGAAATCCACTGGAACAAGCAGGCGCCCGCGCCCGGCCTGCCGGATGAAGTGGTCGAGCGCACCCAGGGCAAGTATCTTGAAGCCTTCCGCCGCTTGACGGGACGGGAGCTTAGTTTGTAGAACCCGGAGTTTTGAGGCCGGCCGGAGCGCAACATGACCCGGAGTGAAAGATGACGTGGATCGATTGGGCCATCGTGATTGTGATAGCGCTGTCGGTCCTGGGAGGACTCAAGCAGGGCTTCTTCCGCTCCGTCTTTTCACTGGGCGGTCTGTTGCTGGGCCTGGTGCTGGCGGCCTGGAACTACGCCCGCGTCGCGGCTTTGCTCATGCCCCTGGTGCGCATCGAGCCGGTGTCCGATACCATTGGGTTCATATTGATTGCACTGTTCGTAATGGCGGTGGCCGGCATTCTGGGCACGGTCCTGGCCAAGGCCCTGCACCAGATGGGATTGGGCTGCCTGGACAGGCTCGCCGGGGCGGCCTTCGGCCTCTTCCAGGGAGCGTTGTTGGTGACCTTGTGTATTCTGGTGGCCGTGGCCTTCTATCCCAAGGCTCACTGGCTGACGGAGGGCAAGCTGCCCAGGCGCTTCTTTGGGGCTTGCCATTTGAGCACGCACATGAGCCCGGAGGAACTGGCCCGGCGCGTGCGCCAGGGGCTGAAGACGCTGGAAGAAGAGTCGCCCCCGTGGATGCATCCCCATCCCAGTTGATGGCGCGTTGAAAAAGGGCTGAGCGGCAAGCAAGACGTTAAGTCAAGAGAGCGGCAAGAGGTGAACGTGAGACGAGAACTGGACAGCCTGGTTACGCAAATGCATTCCAGCGGCATGCGCTATGAGGATGCCGTGCGCGAGTTCAAGAAGCAATACCTGCGCGAAGTATTAATGGCGCACCGGGGAAACCAGTGCAAGGCGGCCGAGGAGTTGGGGATACACCGAAACACGCTCAGCCGCGCCATGGCGGAGTTGGGACTCCGTCTGGCCGAGGTGCGAGCCAGTCTCAAGCGTCCGCCGCGCAGCGAGCGTCCTGTATTCAGCGCGGTGAGGCAGATCTACCGCCGGGGCTGACGATTCACCTGAGGACATGCCGACAACTCCACCCACCCAAGAAGCGCGCATCGCCATCCAGCCCGGTTTTGCCTGGGACGGGCAGGACGCCTATCTCTTCGACATCGACGGCACGCTGCTGCGCAACCGCGACCGCATCCATCGCGATTCCTTCGCCATCGGCGTTCAGAAGGTCACAGGAGTTGATATTCAGCCGTTTCTATTTCTGACTCCCGGCGGCACGGATCCGGCGATTCTGGCCGAGGCCTGCGAAAAGGCGGGCATTCCCCGCGAAGTTTACGAGCGGCAGCAGGATGCGGTCTTCGAGGCGATCCGCCAGGCTTGCGAAGCACGCCGGCGCGAGATGGATATCCGGCTGATGCCCGGCGTGGAAGACGCGCTGCATCAATTGGCGCGGAAGGGCGCGCTGCTGGGCCTGGCTACCGGCAACCTGGAGGCGATCGGCTGGATCAAGATCGAGGAGGCCGGATTGCGCAAGTGGTTCCGCTTCGGCGGCTTCAGCGACCACTTTCCCCTTCGCTCCGAGTTGATCGGCCACGCGGCGCGCAAGGCCCGGGAGCTGGCCGGGGCAGAGGCCAGCGTCTGTGTGGTCGGCGACACCCTGCGCGACATCGAGGCGGCGCACGCCAACTCCCTTCCCGTGATCGCCGTCGCCACCGGCAACTTCAGCTTTGAAACGCTGCTTGAGTACCGGCCGGAGGTCTGCGCCTCGTCGCTGGCCGATCTGCTCGCGCTCACCGGGACGGCGCCATGAAGCCGCATCGGCCGGGCGCGAACAGCCTCTCGTCGAGGCCATCGATGAGATTCCGCGTGGCTGGACTCGTACTGGGGATCTTCTCCGGCGTCATCCATGCCCAAGCGGCAAACCCTCTCCGGCCGGACCAGCCGGCGCCCGCTGCGTCTTCGTCCGCTCAGCCTGCGCCAGCCGGCCAAGCCGCGCTACCCGCCGCCCCGCCGGCCCAGGACGCAAGACCCTCCAAACAGCCCAGCGGCAGCGACCGCCGGCGCGCTGCCAAGCTCTTTCTTGAAGCAACCAAACTCTTCGAGAAGGAGAAGTTTGAAGACGCAATGCGCGCCTTTGAGCAAGCCGCCGCGCTCGACCCCTCCAATGCCAACTACTCGCTGGCCGTGGCTGTGGCCCGCAGTCACGCGGTGACGGCGCTGGTGCAGGCCGCGACCAAGGACCGCTTGCGCGGCGACGCCGCTGGCGCTCGCGCTGTCCTGGCGCAAGCTCTCGAACTCGACCCCAGAAACATTCAGGTCACCCAGCATCTGTACGAACTGGGCGACGACGCACTGCTGGGGCAATCGGCCCCGCTTTATGCACAGGCTGCAAGCACCGCGGGCGAGCCGGTTTCGCTCCTGCCCGCCTCGGGAGCGCATAGCTTCCACCTGCGCACCGACCAGCGTCAGGTGATCCAGCAGGTCTTCAAGGCCTACGGGCTGGACGCCACTCTGGATGAGAGCGTTCGCCCCATGCAGATTCGCTTGGATATGGACGACGCCAGCTTCCAGCAGGCCATGCGGGCCCTGAGCTTGCTGACCAACTCGTTCTACGTTCCGCTGGACCCGCACCGCGTGCTGGTTGCCCGCGACACACCCGAAAATCGTCAGCAGTGGACGCGCCTGGAGTTGGAGACCGTCTATCTTCCCGGGCTTTCGTCCGCCGAGCTGAGCGACATGAACGCCCTGGCCAAGACCCTCTTCGAGGTCCAGCAATCCGTGGCCGATGCGACCGCCGGAACGCTGACCATCCGCGCGCCTGTGACCACGCTTAACGCTTTCAACGCCACCATCCGGCAGCTCCTGGACGGGCGTAACCAGGTGCTGCTCGATGTGCGCGTGATCCAGCTTGCGCACACCGGCGGGCGCAATACGGGAATTCAGCCGCCGCAGTCCGTTTCAGCCTTCAACGTCTATGCCGAGGAGCAATCCATCCTGAATGCCAACCAGAGCCTGGTGCAGCAGATCGTCTCTTCGGGACTGGCCGCCCCCGGCGATACGCTGGCGATTCTCGGCATACTGCTGGCCTCAGGCCAGGTTTCGAATTCCCTGTTGACCAACGGCGTCGCTCTGTTTGGCGGCGGGCTTACGCAATCCGCGCTGGCTCCGGGCGCGGTTACCGCCAATCTCAACCTCAACTCCTCGGACTCGCGCGAACTGGACCAGATGCAGTTGCGCCTGGGAGACGGCGAGAAGGCGACCCTGCGCTCAGGCACGCGCTATCCCATCCAGACCTCCTCGTTCTCCAGTCTCGGGGCCAGCGTCCCCAGTATCCCTGGGCTCACCGGCGCGGGCAGCTCCAGCAGCCTCTCTTCGCTGCTCTCTCAGTATGGCGGCAGCGTGCCCAATATTCCGCAGGTGGAGTATCAGGATCTGGGCCTGACCCTCACGGCCACCCCCAAGGTGATGCGCAACGACGACGTCGCCCTGAACATCGACATGAAGATCGACGCCCTCGCCGGAAGCTCGATCAATGGCAACCCGATACTCAACAGTCGAGCCTACTCCGGCACGGTGACGCTCCGGCAGGGCGAGGGCGTGGTGGTAGCGAGCGAACTCGACAAGCAGCAGAGCCGCGCCATCAGCGGAGTGCCGGGAGTGAGCGAGATTCCGGGGCTGAACAACCTCACCGGCATCAACACGCAGAACAACTACTCGACCCTGGTGATTGTGATGACGCCCCACGTCCTTCGCGGAACCCAAGCTGCTGGCCACTCGCCGATGATGCGCGTGGAGCGCGCGGTGCCGGCCCGCTGACGGCCTTCCGGTGAATCGGGTCTGGAGCTGCCCGGTAAAGCGCGCCGCGCCGCTATCGATGCAGTCTGACGCGCAGGGCGCCCGCGCCCGAGGTCATGAGAACGCAAGTCGAGGTCTGGTCGCACCTGTAATGGACATCTAACGGAGAATCCTGCCATCTGGGGTTGGCGATGTCTCCGCTGGTCCTGTCGAAGAAAAAGGTCTTTCCCGCGCGGGTTTCGATCACTCCATGGGAGGCGTCGTAATCGACGATGACGTCGTCTCCTTCGACGGAGAAAGGCACGAGGCTTGGCGCGGGGATCCGGGTTGCCTTCGCCTTCTTATGGGCGGGAGCCGCTTCGGCGGCCGGGGTTTCCTCAGGGGTCAGCGCTTCCTTCTGCCGCTTTAGCAGTTCATCCTGCTCGGCGACAGGCGGAAAGTTGGGAGTGAAACTCCAGGAATACGCGCTTCCATAGGACTTCCCTGGGCATGGGAGTTCGCCTTGAGCCTCGATGCCCGCAATCTGTCCATCCGGCCCGATCTGGTTCTTGAAGATCTCCTTGCCCAGCTCCCGCTCGGCTTCCTGAGCGGCCAATAGATTTTCCATCCCATGGGACGGTGGAGTCCCGGCGACAGCGGCCGCATCCGCCTTCCCGGCCTGGGGCTCCGGACTTGATGCGGCGGAAGCGAGCGCGGCGCCGGCATCGTACTTCAGCAGGATCTCCCTGGAGCACAGGACAAAGCCTTGCGAATCCTGCAGGTGGATCTCGATGGAAAGTGGACGCGGCGAATGAGCGACAGCAAGCGCAAATCCCGCCCGCCGGTCAGGATCGCTGGGTTCAAGCGTCAAGTAATATTCGAGCTTCTTATCCAACTTGGTGTGCAGATGGCCCTTCAAGCCCGCCGCGTCTGAAGTGGCCGATCCCCAATCGTGCCCCGGATCAGGGCCGGGCAATCGCGAAAAGACCACCGCAAGCACGCATCCGAAGAGAACTCCGAGGCCCACGACTGCCCATATGTAGATTCTGGTCGGGCTGTTGGCGGCTTTCGGAATCTCCTTTGAGGGCGCTTTTTTGCCTGGCGGCTGGCCTGGCGCGGGCGCGCGGGCGGGATTCCTCGCCGTCGCATCCGCGCCCGCGGGAGGGCCGGGGCTGCCTGCCAGGAAACCCTTTTGAGGGGGCGGTGGAGGCGGTTCAACGATTGCGTAGCGGGGTGGCTCCGCTTCGTCTTCTATCTTCTCGCCCTTGGGATCTTGCTGGCCGGGCTGCGCCAGCTTGGCGCGAGGGCTTTCAGGCGCTGGCTCAAGGATCGCGTAGCCCGGAGGCTCCGGCTCCTCTTCCTGTTTCCCGCCCTTGGAATTCTTCTGTCCGGGCTGCGCCTGCTTGCCGCGAGGGCTCACCGGCGCCGGTTCCAGGATTGAGTAGCCGGAAGGCCTCGGTTGCTCTTCCGCATTCGCGCCCTTAGGGATTTCTTGCCGGTCGGCCCTTGCAAGCTCGGGTCGGGTGCTCTCCGGCGGCGGTTCAACGATCTCGGTGTGGGGCGGCTCAGGCTCCGGTCGCTCCGCTGATATTTCACCTTTGGTCTCAAGCTGGCCGGCCCTTGCGAGTCTTCCGCGTGGGCTCTCCGGAATCGGGTTGCTGGCTGTGTAGCGGAACTCCGGCAGCTCTACCGGCTTCTCCTCGTTGGGAATCTGCTCATTCTCGTCGGCCATATAGCACCCTGTCTCTCCGGTCGTCGGCAAGCCTGGTCTACTGGATCAATAACATTGGACCACACTTCGCCTCCCGTGAAAACTGCATGCGGCCCGGCGTGGCCTTCCTTTCGTTGACTCCGGGCCGGGATTCGGTTATTCTAGACTCCTTGCGCGGTGTTGCGCCTGGGGTCTGTGTGCCGGAGCCCCCAACGACAGAATCTTCGTCGGTGGGGTGAGTCAGCTCACCCGGACCCGGCTGGTCGATGCCCTGGAGGGATCGGCTGGAGCAGGCCACCGGCGGTTGGGCGCGAATCCCTTTGGCGCGTGTTCAGCCGAGCCAGGGCCCTTCCAGGGCCAGCCCCCGCAGTTCTCACGCGAACAGATTTGTTTGGTCGTGGGTGAATGAGGCCCGTGCGCTTTTGGCGTGGGCAAATGCGTTCTTTGCGCGAGAGTTTTGCCGGGGCGGGCAGGCTTTGATAAGAGAGCAGGAGTGAAATGGGTACCTTTGTTCCGAGCGGGAAGAATATCGACCGCAAATGGTTCTTGGTGGATGCCAGCGGGCAGACGCTGGGACGGCTGGCGACCAAGGCCGCCAGTGTGCTGAGCGGCAAGCTGAATCCCCGCTATGTGCCGTATATCGATGTGGGCGACCACGTGATCGTCATCAACGCGGAGAAGGTGCGGTTGACCGGGCTGAAGGCCGAGAAGAAGCTCTATCGCCGCTATACCGGCTTTCCCGGCGGACTGCGCGAGGAGTCGTTCGTGCGGCTGCTGAACCGCAAGCCGGAGGCCATCCTGGAACAAGCCATCAAGGGTATGCTGCCCAAGACCAAGATGGGACGGCAGATGGCCACCAAGCTGAAGGTCTATCGCGGCGACAAGCATCCCCACCAGGCGCAGCAGCCGGTGGTTTTGGAAGTGGCGTAAAGGCAGCTTTTAGCTATTAGCTATTAGCTTCTTTCGGAATTTGAACTTTCGGGTTTTGGTTCTTAGCTAACGGCTAAGAGCTAACAGCTAAGAGGAAACGAATGGCAGATCTGGTTCAGTATTACGGGACGGGACGGCGCAAGGCGGCGATCGCCCGCGTCTTCTTGCGTCCCGGAACGGGCGAGTGGAAGGTCAACGGCAAGGCATTTGACACGTACTTCGTAACCGAGCAGCAGCGTGTGGCGGCAAAACGCACCCTGGCGCTGGTGGAACTGGCCGGCAGCTTCGACGTGGTCACCACGGTGAAGAGCGGCGGCGTCTCTTCGCAGGCCGATGCGGTCAAGCTGGGCGTTGCCCGCGCGCTGATCGAATTCAATCCGGAGCTGCGCAAGGTGCTGAAGGCCGAAGGCCTGCTGACTCGCGACTCACGTATGAAGGAGCGCAAGAAGTACGGGCAGAAGGGCGCCCGCAAGCGGTTCCAGTTCAGCAAGCGCTAATGCGCTTGCAGGGACTGAGGGACTAAGGGGCTGAGGGACTAAGGGACTAAAGGACTGAAGGACTGAGGGAGTAGATAACGGCGCGGTGCTGAGATTTGAGTCCCTATTCCCTATTCCCTAGTCCCTAGTCCCCGGTATCACCAATCTCCCGCGCGAGCGGGATCAATCCGGGTAAGGCAGAGCCCACCCGGATGCAATCCACGAAGGAGGCCAATGGCCACGATCACCATGAAGGAGCTGCTCGAAGCGGGAGTTCACTTCGGGCATCAGACCAAGCGCTGGAATCCCAAGATGAAGGAGTACATCTTCGGCGAGCGCAACGGGATTTACATCATCGACCTGCAGAAGACGCTCAAGCTGTTCAAGGAAGCGTCGAAGTTCGTCACCGAGCTGTGCGCGGGAGGCAAGACGATACTATTCGTCGGCACCAAGCGCCAGGCGCAGGATGCCGTGGCCGAGGAAGCCACGCGCGCCGGGATGCCGTATATCAACCAGCGCTGGCTGGGCGGCCTGCTGACCAACTGGGTGACGGTGCAGAAGAGTGTGAAGCGCCTTCAGGAACTGGATGAGATGGCCGTGGATGGCCGCTACGAGCTGCTGACCAAGAAGGAAGTGATCCGCCTGGAGCGGGAGCGGAAGCACCTGCAGGCCAACCTGGCCGGCATCAAGACCATGAAGCGGCTCCCGG
>Ga0326728_10017224_pt1 | contig 14531 bp, 9 predicted proteins | sample MB3enrmetagenome_FD_207602 | JGI IMG/M metagenome (GOLD analysis project Ga0326728, IMG submission 207602) | Lab enriched peat soil microbial communities from McLean, Ithaca, NY, United States - MB31MN | ecosystem: Environmental > Terrestrial > Soil > Wetlands > Peat | place: USA: New York...
CACCTTTGACGTTTTCTAGGATCACCGGCTTGGGTACCTTCGCGCGGGCCGTTTCGAACTTGCGCGCCAGGCGATCCATGTTGTTGACGTAATCGTTAGGCCGTTCGCTGTAGATGGCCTTCTCGTTGTGGCCGCTGCCCCGTGCAAAGTAACCGGCCAAAGGTTCCGGCGTGCCAGGCAAGGTGCGGTAGCCGACTCCATCGCCATCCACATCCTTGTAACGATTAAAACCGCCCAGGCGACGGACGTCTTCGGCGCTGAGCACCTTGCCGCGCGCAATGGGTTTCGCCGGATAGGGGAAGGGATCGGCCATCCAGTTATTCATCCCCAGGTCAAGGTCGCTCATTACGAAGATGGGAGTCTGGAACTCCTCTGCCAAGTCAAAGGCCTCGATCGCCAGCGAGAAGCACTCCTCGACCGAGCAAGGAATCAACATGATGTGCTTCGTATCACCGTGCGAAAGGACAGCATTCTTCAGTATGTCACCCTGCGCGGTCCGCGTTGGCAGGCCTGTCGAGGGTCCGACCCGCTGGATGTCGAAGATGACCGCGGGAATCTCTGCGTAATAGCCAAAGCCCGTGAACTCCGACATGAGGGAAATACCGGGACCGGAGGTGGCGGTCATGGCTCGCGCCCCTGCCCAGCCTGCCCCCATCACCATGCCGACAGCGGCCAACTCGTCTTCGGCTTGGACAATGGCGAACGTGGCCTTCCCGGTTTCTTTATCCACGCGGTAGCGCTTCATGTACTCAATCAACGTTTCACAGACCGAAGAAGAGGGAGTGATGGGGTACCAGGTTACCACGGTGACCCCGGCGAACATCGCCCCCAGCGCGCAAGCCGAGTTGCCGTCGATGATGATTTTCCCGCGCGTCGCCTCCATCCGCTCGAGGTAGTAGGGGTCCTTCTTCTGGAAATTCTTGGCGGCGTAGTCGTAGCCGGCCATGGCTGCGTTGAAGTTCAAGTCCACTGCCTTGGCCTTTTTCCTGAACTGCTTGCGCAGGCCGGTCTGGATCTCTTCCATCTCGATGCCCAGCAGCCGGGCCAGGACGCCGTCGTAAATCATATTTCGGACCAGCTTGCGCAGGCGGGCGTCAGGGCAGACAGGCGCCACAAGCTGGTCGAAAGGCACCGGGTAAAAGACCACATCTTCGCGAAGCCGTTTCAGGTTCAAGCGCTCGTCGTAAACGCAAACAGCCCCCGGCTTCAGCGTCAGCACATCTTCATCAGCGCTTTCGGGGTTCATCGCCACAAGGTACTCACTATCTTTGCGGCGGGCGATGTACCCGTCCTTGGAAGCGCGAATGGTGAACCAGGTAGGCAGGCCGGCAATGTTCGACGGGAAAAGGTTCTTGCCGGAGACGGGAATACCCATTTGGAAGATCGACCTCAACAGGACGGTGTTCGCCGTTTGACTGCCCGAGCCGTTTACGGTTGCGACCTGAATGCTAAGGTCATTGATTACTCGCTTCTGCTCTCCAAACAACTCACTTTCTTTCAACTCAACATGCGTGGTTGCCATAGAATCCCTAGAAAACCCCCCGTTCACGCGTCCCCGCGCTCATTGTGTCCCGAGAAAGGCGGCCCTTCCACACTATAGTCGTATTATACCAAAAGAACGCAGAGGCAGCGCGGGCGTCACGCCCGGCGACGTAGGGGCAACCCTTGCCTTGTGGTTGCCCGGGCGGCCAGAGGGGCAGCCCCTACAACGTGATTTGGGGGGCGGGTTTGCCTGCAAGGCGCGAAAGGATGAGGCACTCCCTATGTCCTGGACGCAAACGGCCAATCGCGCTTTTGGGCGGCCAAGGCGAGAAAGGCGGCTAATCCGACAATAATTGTCCCAAAAGCGTAAAGCATAAAATTCCATCCCCCCGGCTGACCTAAGGGGCTGACGAACACATATAACCAACCCATTAACGCCAGTATCGCAGGAAGAGGATAAAGCCACATTTTGAAAGGCAGGTTTATTTCATGACGGTAGCGGCGCATAATGAACAAGCCGGTGATCTGGCCGATGAAAACCACCAGGACTCGCGCCAGGATCAAGGCCGTGATGATCTGGACCAATCCAAAGAAACTGGCGATGATACAAAGCGACCCGACCAGGACGAGCGAGCGATGGGGAAACTCCCCTTTGCGGTGTAGCACTCCGAAATAGCGGAAGAAGGCGCCATCCTGCGCGGCGGCGTAGGGCACTCTGGAATACCCCAGCATCAGGGCGAATACCGAGGCAAAGGCTGTGAACAGGACCATGGCTGAAATTGCCAGGGCCCCCCACTGGCCGTAGATCTTGCCCATGAAAACCGAAGCCACCGCGTTGTATGCCAGCGAACCCTCTTTCACCATCTCCCGCCACGGAACCACCGAAACGAAACTGAAGGAGAGAAGGAAGTCGATTACAGTGACGCCCAATATGGAAAGAATTACGGCGTAAGGAATGGTTCGTTCCGGACGTTTCACTTCTCCGCCCAGATAGCAGACCTGGTTGTACCCGAGGTAGTTGTAAATCACCAGCACGGTACCATTGCCCAACCCCAGCAGAAATGCCCAGTTCAGCGCAAACGCGTGGGGAGGGAAATCGAAGGCCAAGTGCGGGTTCATGCGCGCCAGTCCGGAAACGATCACCCATCCTGTGGTGACCAGGGTGGTGATCCAGAGGATCATCATAAGCCGGGCGATGTCTTGTATCTTTCGATACAACGAGAACATGACTAAAGCTGAGATTCCTGCCGCCAGGAACTTGATCCGCCATGGATGTAGGGCAAGATCTTTCCACAGGAAACTCAGGTATTGCACCATGCCGATGCTTCCGGAAGCGATTTCCAGCGTGCCCGAAAAGAGAAACTGCCAAATGAACATCCAGGCCATGAGCTTGCCCCAGCGCTCGCGACCGAAGGTGTCGCGCAGGAATACATAAGGTCCGCCCGACCCCGGTAAGGCGGCGCCCAGCTCGGAAACCACCAAGCCGTCGCAGATGGCAAGAAGAGCGCCCACGAACCAACTGATCAATGCCTGCGGCCCGCCCATGGTGGCGAGAATGGGCGGGACCGTGATGAAGGGCCCGATGCCGATCATGTTCGACATGTTGATGGAAGTGGCGTTCAGGATGCCAAGCCGCCGCTGCAGTTGCGGCTGGGGCGCGCCGGCTGGCGCCGAATTGGAAGCTTGCGGCAAAGGTTCGCTCATCGTTCCGCCTCAGGGACTGCTGGAAATGAAAGTCTCATAGCATACTCGAATACGCATTCTTTGACAAAACATCGTCGGTTAGTGCTACAGCGCGTCAGGTTCCGAGAGCCCGTTCGATAAGTATCTGCAAGTCGTCGTGCCGGGTTCCGCTGGCTCCCTCCAAGACAGCGTAAATGCGGCCTTGCTTGTCTATGACGATATGCTGAGGATATGAGGAAACATCGAATTTCGCGGCAATCGCGCTGGAGTCTGGCACCAGGTGGTAGTTGAAGGTGTAGTAAGCCTCGGCGAGTTTATAGTATGGCAGGGGGTTCTCACGATTGAACCCAGGAAGCAGCCTGCTCCCCTAGTGCAGGCGTCAACCGCCGCTGGAAGGCGCACATGCGCCGGCGGCGAACTTATTTGCGGCGCCGGCGGTGGCAAAGGTCGAGAACTTCTGCTCGACCCGCTTCCATCCGCATTGTGGGCACTCCGGCGGTTCCGGATGGCGCGTCAAAACGAGTTTTTCGAAGACATGTCCGCAGTTGGAACAGGCGTACTCAAAGATAGGCATGGCAAACCGTACTCACTCCTTAGGTTTGATCTCACAGATTTTGGGGTTGGATTTCCCCGCCGGGGTGTTCCGACGACCCGCTCAGGTAAAACGGGAGATGCCGGGGATGCGCGGCAGGACCAGGAACCAGACCACTAGAAAGAGAACGAAAACCAAGTAGCTTTGCATATTTAATACCTCATGCCGCCGCGGTCGCCTGCGCGGGACGTTTTTCGATGGGAACCCAATCCCGGCAGTCGTGACCTGTATAAATCTGCCGCGGGCGAGCGATCTTCTGTTCGGGGTCCTGGAGCATCTCTTCCCACTGGGCAAGCCAACCCACCGTGCGTGGTATGGCAAAAAGGACGGTGAACATCTCCGGCTGGAAACCCAAAGCCTGGTAGATGATTCCAGAGTAAAAGTCCACGTTGGGATAGAGCCTGCGTTTTACAAAATATTCGTCCTGCAAAGCGATGCGCTCGAGCTCCAACGCAATCTCGAGTTTGGGATTCCTTCCCGTAACCTCAAAGACCCGGTCGGCAGCCCATTTGATGATCCTGGCGCGCGGGTCGTAGTTCTTATATACCCGGTGTCCGAATCCCATCAGCTTGATGCGCCCGGCTTTGACGCGCTCGATGTAGGCAGGGACTTTGTCCTTGGACCCGATCTCATCCAGCATCTTCAGCACCTCTTCGTTGGCCCCACCGTGCAGAGGCCCCGACAGAGCCGCAGCGGCGGCGGCAATGCAAACAAACGGATCCGCCTCTGAACTCCCTACCGCGCGCATGACGTTGGTGCTGCAGTTCTGTTCGTGATCAGCGTGAAGAATAAACAGAATATCCAATGCCTTGGACAAGACAGGATTGGCGTGGTACTTGGGCTCGACCATCTTCCACAGCATGTTCATGAAGTTTTCCGTATAGCTGAGGTCATTATCCGGATAAACGTAAGGATAACCGAGGCTGTGGCGGTAAGTGTGGGCCGCAATAGTCGGCACCTTCCCGATGATCCGCTGGATCTGCAAAGCGCGGACCTCGGGATCGTGCACTTTGCGGGCTTCAGGATAAATCGTCGAAAGCGCCGCTACGGAACTGATGAACATCCCCATCGGATGGGCATCGTAGCGAAAGCCCTCGAGAAACTTCTTGGTGGTCTCGAGGAGCATGGTGTGATGAGTAATCTTGTTGGTCCATTCCGTTAATTGAGCGGCCGTAGGGAGCTCACCAAACAGGATAAGATAAGCAACCTCCAGGAAGGTGCAGTTTTGGGCGAGTTGCTCGATGGGATAACCGCGATGCCGCAGAATGCCCTTATCGCCGTCGATGAAGGTCACGGCGCTTTGGCAGGACGCGGTGTTCATGAATGCCGGGTCGTAAGTCATCATTCCGAAGTCTTCGGGATGCGTCTTGATCTGTCGCAGGTCCATAGCCCGAATAGTCCCCTTAAAAACCGGCACTTCACAGGCCTTCCCCGTGCGGTTGTCCACCAAGCTCAGAGTTTCCTTTTCCATTTCCATTCCGCTTTGCTCCTTTTTACTAGTGCAACCGAGCCCTGAATACTCGGTCCACCGACTCTGCCCTCGAGCAGAATAGTCGCGCGAACGCATTTTCATTTTAACCCATTTGTGGGACGGCTTTCAGGCCTTTACGCCCAGCGGTCGTGTCGCAGCGGCGAGTCTACCTCGCCCCATGGCGGCGTAAGACCGCCTCCACATCAAACGTGCCATTACCGGCCCAGCTTCAGCATACGGGCGTTGAGGGAAGGATCTCAAAGGTAGCCTCGATCTTCGCCGTCTTGGAGATCATCGCACGAGATGCGCGTTCGCCCTCTCCCCAAAGGGCTGAACAAAGAAACCTTGATAGCTTCTTCCAGTTTATATTGCCACGTTCCGCAAGCTCTGGGCCGCGACTTCCGGAAGCAAGGAATTGTAGTAGACCTCTTTCAGAGCGTAAGACTTGGCTTTGGAAGGTATAATGGGAAGAATCTCCACATGCCAATGGTAATCATCCGTTAAGGTTCGCCAATTTTCATGCTTCTGGAATTTCGCGTCAGCATTAGGCGAGCTGTGGAGCACCAAATGGTAAGTGGGGGCGACGGCTTCCAGACGCAAAAGAACCGATTTCAACAAGCGGGCGAAGCGAATCTGGTCCTCCCAGGAGGTAAGATCCTCCTCGAATGAGCAGTGGTGCTTCAGGGAAAGCAGCCAGGTCTCATAGGGCACGCGTGCGGCAAAAGGGCAGAAGGCAACGAAAGGGTCGAGCTGCTCGACGATGCGTATCTGTTGCGCTATTTCCTGCGCTGTGATATCGCAAATCAGGCACCGTTCCTTGAGTTCGAAGTAACGCAACGAGGAACGGAGTTCATAACTCACCCGCCGGGGAATGAAGGGCGTCGCAGTAACCTCGGAGTGCGGGTGTTCAAATTCCCCGCCCGCCAAGTCGCCATGGTTGCGAAATACCGTTACGTACCTGAAACGCCGATCCTTTTTCAAATCGCTTACCCTCGCGGAATAGGCGCGCAGAACGTGGGCAACATTTTCGTCTGTCAGGTGCGAGAGCTCCAGATCGTGTCTGGGATTCTCCACCACCACCTCATGCGCCCCAAGGCTCCGCATCTTGTCGTAAATGCCTTCAGCACAGCGCTGCGGGTCACCCTCAATGCTGTAAATGGGATGGAAATGCGGAGTCACGCGTACCTGCCAGCTTGATCCTCCCCCGGGGTATTCGTAGAGAGTCTGAACCGACGAGCCTTCTTGACCCGGGCAAAGAGGACAGGGAGCGTCTTGGCGCCGGCCGAGGTGCTCACCCTCGTCTTCCAAATTCACCCAGCTCTGAGTGATGGGATCCCTTCGAAGCTGCATCGTTCCTCCCTTGAGGCGCTGCGGCGGCCCACAGCGAACCTCGTCGAGGCAACAAGCTGCCTCGCACATTGCGACTCGCCAGCCCGCTTTCGAAGTTCAGCCCCCTTCCGAATTTATACATCAAATCTCCGCCCAGTGCCAGACTTTCGCCAAGTGTTGGCTGCGAGGCAGCACTTTGCGGTAACATTAGGGGCGAGAGGCCCGGCCTCAGCCTTTCTTTCCTACTGTGGAGGTTCTTCCATGAATGTCACGGATCTAGATCGATACAGGGAATTGCTGGTTGCCAAGCGGCGGGCGTTGACTGCGGCAAAAGCTGGAACCCAGAGCCCGGCTCCTTCCGCGGGCGGAGATAAGGGCGATTTGGTGGACCATGCGTCGGCGGCGGCCGAGGCGGATTTGCAGGTACGTTTGCGCGAGACGGACAGCAAGCTACTGAGGGCCATCGACGAAGCGCTGGGGAGGATCGAACACCATGCCTTCGGGATTTGCCAAGCTTGTGGGAAGCCCATTTCCGCCGCCCGGCTGGACGCCGTGCCTTGGTCGCGCTTGTGCCGGGAATGCAAGGAACAGCGGCAAGGCAATGGCTAGTGGCTGGTGGATAGTGATCAGTGGCCAACGTGCCGTGCCGGTTGGTCTGCCCGCTAGCCACTAACCATCAGGCACCAACCGGCAGGCACTAACCACCAGGCGCTAGCTATTAGTCCTGCACCGCCGCCCCTTGATCATACGGGGAGGGAGAAGCAAGCTCATCCCTGGTGAAAGTGAGGGGCGCGCTTAATTGGAGTTCGAAGTCCGTCCCGGAGGGGAGAAGGATTTCCTTTCCCCGGCTGGCCATGATCCAGACAAGACCGGCTCCGGCGCCGACGAGGCTGCCGATTCCAAGGCCTTTCCCGACGCTTCCGTCGGCCGCTCCCACAATGGTGCCAAGCTCTGCGCCCGTAATCGTCGTCTCAGCGACCTTGCCCACATCATCACCTTTGGATGAAGCGCCTTCGATCTTCGCTTCCTTGGGTCGGAACCCCTCCTTTCCAGTGCTGCCAAATCCGGAAAGGGTCGCGCGCAGAGGAAACGTTGTCCCGTTGGGCAAGATAAGGGTCTCGAACCGGAGTCCAAGCTGCGCCTTCTTGGCCTTTCCACGGCCGGGTCGAATCACCTGCGTGATCGATCCCTTAACGGAACTTCCCCGCGGAATCACGATCTTGTTGCCTACCGTGACGGGGAAAATCGTTTCGCAGTAAAGTGCCTGGCCCGCTTGCGCCGTGCGGGAGTTAACAGTGTTCATGAGCCTGAGGGGGATCGTGGTCTGGGCAGGCACCATCAGCGTGGGCCGGGCGGCGGGAGGCGCGTTCTCCTGTGCACTTTGCGCGGGGGGCGTCCTCTCTTGTGGAGCTTGGCAATAGCCACACTGTAAAGCCATCATTATTGCGACGGCGAGAAGAGTTGCGCACAACCGGCTGCATTTCATAATGCATCCTCTTAGCTCGAGAATTGAAATTCGAACATTGAAATTCGGTCCCTGTCTTGCCAACCCTGCCCGCGAAGCCGCATCAGCGCGTTTTACTTCAGCAACTCCCAAGGATCATTCTCCAGCGCTGTCTGTCGACTGTCAACTGAGGACCGTTAACTGCTTTTATTTCGCTACCCCCTTGAGCTTCTGGCGCAAATCATCGACTTCCTTTTCGAGTTGTTGCAGGCGGCTCTGCTTCTCAGCAGCCAGCGTCAGAAGGTAATCCGCCAATAATTGCTTGTCTTCTTCCATCGTGACCTGCAGGTTGTTTAATCGGTTGCCGAGCTCCTCGCGGTCGTTATCATAGGCTACCTGGGAGAGATCAAAGAGGTCGTCGGCCAGGCTCTCGGTGCGAATGACGAGCGTGGTTGCCAGCACGAGGTCGTCCGGTTTGGCGGCTAACTGGCGTGCAGTCTGGCGCAGATTGGCGAGGGCGAGGAGGCGGTCCGCCAGCGGCCGGCGGGCCATTGGCTGTCCGGCTTCGTCGGTCAATGTCAGGTCTTCGTTCGTCAGGTCCTTGAAAACCGCTTCGAGAGGCCCAAAGTTCGTGTCGTAACGCGCCAGGAAGTCAGGCAGATTGGTGGTGGTCAGATTGGTGGTGGTCAGCTTCTGCTGTGGAAGCAGAGTAGTTGGGGAGATGGCTAACGAAAGCAGGATTAACAGAATCAGCGGTCTTTTCATATTGACCTCGCTGCGCTAATCGTGAGATCGGGTGAACACCGAAACCCGAAATTCGAAAATCGAAACTCGAATCTCGGGGCGAATTTCGATTTTCGAATTTCGAACTACCTGTTCGCCCGATTACCCGATCACCCCGTACTTCTGTTTCCCAGAACGGACTCAATGGCCTGCGCGATGCGTGCCGCGTGGTATTTCACCATCCCCGCTTCCCCAGCCTCAACCATCACCCGCGCGAGCGGCTCTGTTCCCGAATAGCGAACCACCACTCGGCCTTGCTCGCCAATCTCACTCCGGCATTCTGCGATGGCGCGACTGACATCCGGGAGGGCTTCGAGCGGCGCCTTCTCCCTGACGCGCACGTTTTGGATAATCTGGGGAAAGGGTTGGAAGGCGCGAGTCAGCTCCTCGAAGGATTGGCCAGTCTCTGCCATGAGCCGCACCATCTGGAGCAACGTGATGATGCCGTCTCCGGCAAGTGACAGGTGGGCGAAAATAATGTGGCCCGAGGGTTCCCCGCCCAAGCTGATGCCGGAGCGCTGCATCTCTTCCAGGACGTACTTGTCCCCCACTGCGGCCCGTTTCAGGCCGATTCCTTGCCTCGCCAGCGAGATTTCCAGCGCCAGGTTCGTCATCAGGGTCCCGACCACGGCGGCGCCTTGAAGCAAGCCGCGCCGCTGGAGGAAGGGAGCCATGATAGACAGAACATAGTCGCCATCGATCAACTTGCCTTCGCGCGTGGCGAATATCGCGCGGTCCGCGTCACCATCAAACGCTACGCCCAGGTCCGCAGAGAGCGCCTGAGTTGACTCCGCCATCGCTTGGGGATAAAGTGAGCCGCAACCGAGATTGATGTTGCGCCCGTTGGGTTCTGCGTGAAGGATGTGCGCCTCAATGCCCAAGCGGCGAAGCAGTTTAGGCACGACGCGCTGCGCCGCGCCGTGCGCGCAATCCACCACCAGCCGGTACCGCGACACCGGCTGATCCGCCGGAATGAGCTGGAACAGTCTTTCCAGATAGTCCTCCAACAGATGAGGCGCGGTCTGAGGTGGGGCAGCCGAGCTTGCCGAACTCCCGCTTTCAGGAACGGCGTCCTTCTCCCCGTCAGACCCTGCTTGTGCCAATTCTCGCTCGATCGCGAGTTCGACCGGTTCGGAAAGTTTCGTCCCGGAGTTGGAAAAGACCTTGATTCCGTTGTCTTGGTACGGGTTGTGGGACGCGGAGATGACCACGCCGGCAGAAAAACCGTGGTGATGTGTCAGGAAAGCCAAGCCGGGTGTGGGGATGACACCGGCTTCGACGACTCGCGCGCCCACTGAACTCAATCCTGCGGCAAGTTGGCGGGCAATCCAGCTTCCCGATTCGCGAGTATCCTGCCCCAGAACGACCCGCACGGCCTCCCCTGGCTCTCCTCGTTGAAGAACCTTGCCCAGCGTGAGTCCGAGGTTCCAAACGGTGGTGCGATCGAGGGGATACTCTCCAGCCACGCCTCTTATCCCGTCCGTGCCAAAAAGCTTCGGCTTCTCCGCCATTCTCCTCCCTATTCTAGTCCACAAAGTAGCTAGAAAGCAGTACGCAGTGCATTCTGCTTACTGCCCACTGCCTACTGCCTGGCGGCGAGCACGCCATCGGCGATCCGCACCGCCGGCAATGCTGCGGCGACGTCGTGGACACGCACGATGTGGGCGCCGCCCAAAATAGAGGCGACTACTGCGGCGGCGTCGCCCAGTTGAAGAGCCGGTGCTTGGCGCGCCTTGGAATCTCCCATCATCGGCCAGTAAGTCGCAACCCCTTTCTTGCCTCGAACGCCGTGAGGGACGCCAGCATGGAGACCAGCGCCTGCGGCGACCGCTTGCACAAAGGACTTGCGCGAGGTGCCCACCAGAATAGGAAGGCCGAGCCGGCGCAATTCGCCGAGATGCGCGAGGATTTGAAAGTTCTGAACGCGCGACTTGCCGAAACCCAAGCCAGGGTCAAGGATCAACTGCGACCGGCGCACGCCAGCCGCCAAAGCTCGCTGGAGCGAAAACGCGAGCCCCCTATAGACAGACTGCAGAATATCTTTTACGAATGGCCTCGTCTGCATTGTCTCGGGATGGCCTCGCAGGTGCATGAGGATGAGGGGAACCCTGTAACGGCGCGCCACGCCGGCCACTCGTGGGTCGAAACGCAGTCCGCTGACGTCGTTCAGGATGGTGGCCCCGGCCTGCACCGCCTTCTGTGCCACTTCGGCCTTCGTGGTGTCGATCGAGATAGGCGTCGAGCGCAGTTTACGTCGCAACGCGCGGATCACCGGTAGCACCCGCTCCAACTCCTCATCGGCTGAAATGGGTCTCGACCCCGGACGCGTGGATTCGCCCCCGACGTCGATCCAGTCCGCTCCCTGCCGCGCCAATTCCAGCCCGTGTTCGACGGCTCTGGCGGGATCGAGGTAAAGCCCGCCGTCCGAAAAGGAATCCGGTGTCACGTTGAGCGCGCCCATAATAAGAGTGCGTTCACCAAGACGCACTTTTCGATGGCCGATTTTCAGTTCGAACGTTGGACGAGGGGTCATACAGACAGTGGTTAGTGGCTAGTGGATAGTGGCTAGTCCTCAAGTGACTGGTGGCTAGTCCGCTAACCACTTCCCCTAATCACTAGCCACTAACCACTAACCACTGCCTTTCACGCCGGCTGCGGCCTTTCGCGCGACGGCAAGCCGGGTGTGGGACGAGGCTTTAACACCTGCGTAGTCTCTGGGGTGGGAGGTTTTGGAGGCGCAGGCCGAACAACTTCCGGTAAAGGCTTGCCTTCCATGAGCAGCCTTACTTCGCTCGCATCGAGTACCTCACGGACGAGCAGAGCTTCCGCGATACGCACCAGGGCGTCTCGATGAGTGGTGAGGACGTCCTTCGCCTTAAAGTAAGCTGCGTTGACAAACTTCTTCACCTCCTGGTCGATCTTAATGGCAGTGTCCTCGCTGAAATCACGCGAGGTCGCGAGATCACGGCCCAGGAAAATCTCCTGCTGGTGTTTCCCATACGCCAGGGGGCCCAAGTCTGACATGCCCCATTCGCACACCATGCGCCGCGCGACTTCTGTGGCCTGCTCGATGTCGTTGCCGGCGCCAGTGGTGAAATGGTTCAGGAAGATTTCCTCCGCCGCGCGCCCGCCCATCATAACGGCCAGTTGCGATTCGAGGTAGTCGCGCGTGTAAGTGTGCTTATCATCCAGAGGCAGTTGCATGGTCACGCCCAGGGCCATGCCACGGGGGATGATGGTGACCTTGTGGAGGGGGTCGGCGTACGGGACCATGGAAGCCACCAAGGCATGCCCGGCTTCGTGAAAAGCTGTGTTCTTCTTTTCCTCTTCGGAAAGGATCATAGACTTACGTTCGGCTCCCATCAGCACCTTATCTTTGGAAGTCTCGAAGTCGTTCATCAGCACTGTCTTGCGGTTCTGCCGGGCGGCGAGCAGGGCCGCTTCGTTCACCAAGTTGGCCAAGTCTGCGCCGGAGAAGCCGGGCGAGCCGCGGGCGAGCACGGGGATGTCGACGTCCTCTGAGAGAGGGATTTTTTTCGTGTGGACTTTCAAAATAGCCTCGCGCCCTCCCACGTCGGGACGTGGAACAACCACGCGCCGGTCAAATCGGCCAGGGCGCAACAGAGCCGGATCCAATACGTCCGGACGATTGGTGGCAGCGATGAGGATGACGCCTTCATTCGACTCAAACCCATCCATCTCCACCAGCAATTGGTTCAGCGTCTGTTCCCGCTCGTCGTGACCACCCCCCAAACCCGCGCCGCGGTGGCGGCCCACCGCGTCAATTTCGTCGATGAAGATGATGCAGGGTGCGTTCTTCTTTCCCTGCTCGAAGAGGTCGCGAACGCGGGATGCTCCCACTCCGACGAACATTTCCACGAAATCGGAGCCCGATATGGAAAAGAAGGGAACGTTAGCTTCGCCGGCAATCGCGCGCGCCAAAAGAGTCTTCCCGGTTCCCGGGGGTCCGACCAACAAAACGCCCTTGGGGATGCGCCCGCCGAGCTTCTGAAACTTCTGCGGTTCCCGCAAGAATTCAATAATCTCCTGCAATTCTTCTTTGGCTTCTTCCACCCCAGCCACGTCCTTGAACGTGACCTTCTTTTGCTGGCTGGAAAGAAGACGGGCGCGGCTCTTCCCAAATGAGAGCGCTTTGTTGCCTCCACTCTGCATCTGGCGCATGAAGAAGATCCAGAGGCCCAACAGCAGGATCATCGGCAGACCATTGATCAGCCAAGTCACCCACGAACTCCCGGAGCTATCTTTGGTGACAACGCTGACGTTCTTTTCCAATAATGTCTTGTACAGGTCGGGATAATTTGCAGGAATGGTGCTCTTAAACTTGGCGTTCTCCTTTTTCAGCGTCCCGGTGACGTCGGTCCCCGCAATTGTGACTTCACGGACGTTGTCCTTGTTAATAGCCTCGACGAAGGCCGAGAAAGTAAGCTCCTGAACGCCTCCCGTCGTGGTGTTCCTGACAACCATCCAAATCAGCAGGGCGGTCACCGCCATCACCACCCAGAAAACTATGTTTTTTACCGCCGAGTTCACGGCGCTTCCTCCTTCGGTCCGCGTAAATCTTTCGGGTCGCTTACGCTTGCCTAGCTATTAGATGCTTCACGCTGCCTTCACGAGCCGACACAGAAGACAAATCCAGCGCTGGTACAGGTGCGCCCCTTCAAAAACGACGCTCATCTTCGTAGAGGTGCATGACCATGCGCCTCTACACCTTCCTCAATAAGCAGGATCGCCCGGGAGGCTGAAGTGGCCGCCACCCGCGCAGCAGGTGGAAATCCTCTCACCCAGACGATCTGCTCCCCACACTCCAGTACAGGCCAGAGTTTGCGCCGGCTCCTCGGAATCTTGCGCTGGCGAAATAACTCCTTCAATTTGCCCAGTTTCCGGCCTCCCGCTGGCCAAAACCGGTCGCCGGCTCGCCAATTCCGCAGGAGCAACCTGCACGGCAGCTTTTCGGCGTCCATAGCGCCGCCTGCAATCTGATTATACTCCTCAGAAGCCCCTGGGAGTTCAACAATCTTGAGTCTAAGAGTTACTCCTAAGGCAGGGACGGTTACCTCTCCAGGTACCTGGACTGGGTAGGCGTAGTCCCCTTGTTCAGCGCTGACGGGTTGCGAACCGAGGACAAGCCAGTCGAAATCCCGCCTCGCTACGACTCCGTCCGGCAAAAGGAGACACCGGCCACTTTGCGCGCCGGCGGCGAACCGCAGGAGTTCTTCGATGTGGGCGTAGGCTAAGCCCCTCGAGCCGGGGTGGGCGGATTGAACCATCTGGCGCAAAACCCGCCGCTGAATTGCCGGTGCGAAGCCTTCGAGAGCGCGCACGGAAATTTTCTCTTCTGCGCCTTCGCGCAGGCGCCACGGGCGGCTGCGCTCGCGGGCCTGTTGCTCTAAGAATGCCTCTTCGTCTCGAGCCCGGTCGGCATGGTCCTTGAGAAGCCGGATAATGGCTGGGTTGAATTCCCGTTCCAGCAGGGGAAGTAAGTCCCGGCGAACCTTGTTGCGCCGCAGCCGGGAGTTGAGGTTAGATGAATCAAGCCGGTGTTCGAGATGACGTGCTTCGATCTCGCGCATAATCTCGGCGCGCGTGAGATCCAGGAAGGGCCGCGCGACCTTGCCCTCCAGCAACGGGTAAATTCCACTCAAGCCCCGCGTACCGGCGCCGCGCAGCAAGCGCAGCAGCACCGTCTCTGCTTGGTCGTTGGCGGTGTGAGCCGTCACCACCATCTC
>Ga0326728_10017225_pt1 | contig 14531 bp, 13 predicted proteins | sample MB3enrmetagenome_FD_207602 | JGI IMG/M metagenome (GOLD analysis project Ga0326728, IMG submission 207602) | Lab enriched peat soil microbial communities from McLean, Ithaca, NY, United States - MB31MN | ecosystem: Environmental > Terrestrial > Soil > Wetlands > Peat | place: USA: New York...
CAGCCGTTTATATCCGGCAGCTTCATTCCACTCACCTCTTTGGCGTCCGCAGCTACCATCACTCCGGTGGGCGTGTAATGTGGATAATCGCAGACCGGAGCGGTCGCTTCTACCGTGCCATCCGCATATTGGACACGTCCATCCGCCAGCAACGTCTCACCTTCTGCAAGCATCAGGACACAAGATGGATGGAAGTAACCGAACGGTGTGATCACGTACCCTTCCGGGACATCCGCAGGGCGGTTCGGTCCTGCCACGGTAACGTTGCTGGCCAAAGCAGGCGCGGTTTCCTGCCCGCTTAACGGGGCAGAAAACGCAAAAAGCACCACCAGAACAGCGAGGACAGACAGACAGCAATTGCTCAATCGTCGTATACCCTTAGTCATACTTGATCTCCTATCGCGGTCCAAAAAGTTTTCGAGAGAATCCAGAATCTCCCTTTTCGTTCAAAAAACACACTGATCATACACCCATCCCACTGTTCAGTGCGAAAAGATTCTCATCTGGAGCGCATCGAATCGGTATGCGGTCCGTACCAGCGCAGCCGAAATTGAGCCATTTGCTCTCAAATGCCTCAGACCTCAAGGTCCGGGCTACAAATCCCTTGGAGCAAAAACTTCGCTGGTCCTACGAAACCACCGGCTCGCAGCCGGCGTTCTTGATCTCCTCCAGTATGCGGCGATCCTCGGCGTTGAGCGGAGAATTCTCAAGCAAGTCAGGACGGCAGCGCCAGGTCTTTTCGAGCGCGGCGCGGCGGCGCCAGCGACGGATCTCTTCATGGTTGCCGGAGAGCAGAACCTCCGGCACCTTAAGTCCGCGAAACTCCGCCGGGCGCGTGTATTGGGGAAAGTCCAGCAATCCATGCTGGCCGTTCCGGCCCCAGGCCGCAGCCGGGCTCGCGGTTCCTTCAGCATCGAACCCATCACGGCGGTCATGTCGAGACTCCGGACGGCGGTCATAGACCGCCGCTACAGGCGCGAACGATTCCTCGACGCGCGACTCCTCATTACCGAGCACGCCTGGCAACAGGCGCGTAACCGCCTCCATCACGACCGCCGCGGCAATCTCGCCGCCACTCAGAACGTAATCGCCGATCGAGAGCTCGTCGCTGGCCAAGTGTTCCGCCACGCGATTGTCCACGCCCTCGTAGCGGCCGCAGATCAGCCCCACGCGAGCTTCCTTTACAAGTTCCTCGGCCACCGCCTGACGCAGCAGGCGTCCCTGGGGCGAGAGAAGGACCACCGGGAATCTCTCCTCCGGTGACTCCGCTCGCAGAGTCTCCACCGCGCGAAAAAGCGGCCCGGGCTTGAAGACCATTCCCGGCCCGCCTCCGAAGGGGCGATCATCCACGGTGCGATGGGCGTCGTCGGTGAAGTCGCGCAAGTCATGAAGGCGAATCTCGACGCGGCCGGCTTGGAGCGCCCGCTTCAGCACCCCGTGTTCGAGGATGCTCTTGAAAAAGTCCGGGAAAATAGTGACGACGTCGAAAATCATCCTTCAGTTTCTCAGTTTGCCGGTAGTTCACTTTGCCAGTGCGTCAGTACTTCAGCCGATCAGGACCCGAGACGAGAAATTGAGGACTTGAGAAACCGAAGCACTGAAATACTGACCGACTCATCGCTCGTTCAATTCCAACAAGTCCTCCGGCGGATCAATGACGATGACCTTCGCGCCGGTGTCAATACGCTTGCAGATGGCCTGCGCCAGGGGAATCAGGATCTCGTCTTCCGGAGTGCCGGTTGTGCTTGCACCCCCGTCTCGCTCTTCCGTCCCCTTCAGTTTCCTGGTCGGCGAGACATGTAGCAGACTGACTCCCTCGGTCGGTTGGACCTCCGTCACCACGCCGATTTCCACCGCAACGCCGTCCAGTTGGCGCACGACGCGGCAGCCTTGAAGCTCCCAAAGGTAGTAGTGATGATCCGGTAGCGCTACTCTCTCGGCGCGCGGGAGCAAAACATGCCACCCCCGCAGGCGGCTAGCGTCATCAATCGAATCAACTCCCGCAAACTTCAGAATCACGCGGCCTTTGTGCAGCCACGCGCTTTCGACGGTGACCGGATCGGGCTCCCCCCCCGGCTCCTCCAGGAACGCCGTGCGGAGTGCTGAGAAGCGGCTCGGGAAGTCGGTCAAAACTTCCGCCGCAACCTCACCGCGACGGCCTTGGGGCCTGACGATGCGCGCGATCGCCAGGAAGCGTTCGGTGGCCGCAAGGCACTCCATCCTTGTCACCGTTTTTCAGTACTTCAGTACTTCAGCTCTTCAGTACTTCATAGTGTCTCGGTTCATCAGCAACTGACCGACTGACGCACTGACATACTGACGAACTGACACACTCAAAACGCCCTCTACTCCAGGATTTCAAGCGTAAAACGCTTTCTCAGCTTCATGCCCGCTGCTCCCAGTATGGTGCGAATCGAGCGGGCCGTGCGCCCTTGCCTGCCGATCACCTTGCCCAGGTCTGAAGGGTGCACGCGAAGCTCGAGCACCGTGACCTGTTCTCCTTCGACGGCCCGAACTTGAACCTGATCAGGATTGTCCACAAGCGCCTTGGCAATGGCTTCGATCAGCTCCTTCATCTGGCTCTCCTTTCACACGAGTGGTCCGGAAACACCCAAGAACGCGGCGCGCGTCACGAGACGAACCTTAGAGGAGGCCGACCCACCTGCCAGGCTACAACCAGCGATTCACTTGTCTAGCTTGAGCTGGGCGCGCCCGCCGCTTCGGGTTTCTTTATGAGGAAACTGCGAATGGTCTCAGAAGGCTGGGCTCCGCGACTCAACCAGTAGTCCACGCGCTCGCGGTTCATCACCACCTCCGCCGGCTTGCGGCGCGGGTTGTAGTGCCCTACGATCTCCACCGGCCGCCCGTCGCGCGCCCTTTCCTGCTCAATCACCACGATTCGGTAGCTGCTCTGCTTCTTGGCCCCTGTGCGAGCCAGTCTTATTCTTAGCAATCGACCTCCTAAAATAGAAAAATGCAGTATGTGCTTGACTCAACTTCTCTCATGTGTTGTGGTTCTTTTCAATAACACTGGCAGCTTCATTTTCTAAGAAGCTCTCAGCTTTCAGCCGTCAGCCATCAGCTTGCCGCCCCGTCTTCTGTTTCACTGCCTTCTGCCTACTGCGTACTGCCTTCTGCCCTCCACCGGTGGATTCGTTCCTGATTCCGCCAAGGGGCGGTCCTTTGTTATCAGTCAAATCGGTGGCTTCGTTTTCTAAAAAGCTCTCAGCTTTCAGCCATTAGCCATCAGCTTGCCGCACCACCTTCGCCTGCGGCCCACCGCTTTCTGCCACCGTTCTTCTGTCCTCCATTGGTGGGTTCGTTCCTGATTCGGCCAAGAGCCCGTCCTTTGTTATCAATCGGATCGGTGGCTTCGTTTTCCAAAAGCTCTCAGCTTTCAGTCGTCAGCTTGCCTCCGTTTGTTTACCGCCTTCTGCCTGCTGCCTACGCCCTTCTCCCCTCCACTGGTGGGTTCGTTCCTGATTCCGCCAGGGGGCGATCCTTTGTTATCAATCAAATCGGTGGCTTCGTTTTTCAAAAAGCTCTCAGCCATCAGCTTGCTCTGCCTGCTGCCTGCTGCCTTCTGCTTACTGCCTTCCGGCTACTGCCTTCTAGCTCGCTGGACCCGTGGGCACCGGGACTTTGCCAAGCTGCCGCCCCAGCAGGCCTTTACTCATCGTCTTCATCATGCGGCTGGTCTGAACGTACTGCTTCAACAGTTGGTTCACTTGCTGGACGGTGGTTCCGCTGCCCTTGGCGATCCGCTTGCGACGCTTGCCGTTGATGATCTCATGGTTGGCGCGCTCGCGCTTGGTCATCGAGCTGATGATGGCCTCAATGCGCACCAGCTCTTTTTCGTCAACCCGCGCCTTAGCCGCGTCCTTGAAGATGCCGACCTTGGGCAGCATCCCGAGCATCTGTTCCATGGATCCCAGCTTGCGCATCTGGCCAAGCTGGTCGCGGAAGTCCTCCAGGCTGAAGGTATCCGTCTGGAGCTTGCGGTGGACCTCCAGCGCCTTCTGCTTGTCGATCTTCTCTTCGGCCTTCTCGATGAGGGAGAGCACGTCGCCCATGCCCAGGATGCGCGAGACCATGCGGTCCGGATGGAAGACTTCCAGCGCATCGTACTTTTCACCCACACCGATGAACTTGATAGCCTGGCCGGTGACGTGATGGATGGAAAGGGCCGCGCCGCCGCGCGCGTCGCCGTCGAGCTTGGTCAGGATCACGCCCGTGGTGCCCAGCCGCTCGTGAAATTCCTGGGCGCTGCGGACGGCGTCCTGGCCGGTCATGGCGTCGGCCACCAGCAGCACCTCGCTCGGCCGCAGGCGGGTGCGAAGCTCGCTCACTTCGTTCATCAGCTCTTCGTCGATGTGCAGGCGGCCGGCGGTGTCAACGATCAGAACGTCGTTCCCACGGTCAGCAGCATCCTTGCGCGCCGCCAGCGCCAGCTCGATGGGCGAGGTGATTCCTTCGCCAGGAAAACAGCGAATCTCGACCGCCTTCGCCACAATCGCCAACTGCTCGCGCGCCGCCGGACGGTAAACGTCCGTAGAAACCAGCATCGGACGCCGGCGCTTGCTCGCCAGCCAGGCCGCGAGCTTCCCCGCCGTGGTTGTTTTGCCCGACCCTTGAAGTCCCACCAGCAGGAACACGGTGGGGTAGTCTTTGGAGAACGTCAGAAACGAGGTGTCGCCGCCCAGGATATCGACCAACTCGTCCCGGACAATGCGGATCACTTCCTGCGCCGGCGAAAAGCTCGACTTCACCTCTTCTCCCAGCGCCCGGACGCGCACGCGGTCGAGCAGCGCCTTCACCACGTTCAGGTTCACATCCGCGTCGAGCAGCGCCACGCGGACCTCGCCGAGAACCTCGTCCACGAGCTGCTCGTTGAGCACGCCCTGAACGCGGAGCGTCTTGAAAACCTTCTGAAGCTTGTCCTGTAACGCGTCAAACATGAGTCGTTCCGAGACTACACCACTCCCCTTGCGGGTACGCCCTTTTCCAGACGCCCGACTCCAGGGATCATTTAATGATATGTTGCGCTTGCCGTGAAGTCAAGGAAAGCCGCCCCGCACCGGCGGGCCCGCGGTACCTGCTAGGTGCTGTGGCCGCTGCGCTCAGGTTGTGCTTTCAATCGCGACGTTCTAAACTGGACAATCGTCGAAGCAATCCGGCCACGTGGAGAACCCCGTATGAAAGTGGTCGCATCTTCTGGCAAGCACGGGGCTGGCATCGCGATTCCGCTTTCCGAGATCTCGCGGCTGCGCTTGGTTTTCCCCGCCGAGCGCATTCTGCATCGCTCGCGCGGAATTGATCGAGCCCAGCCAATGCCCACACGGCATTACTCTACCCCAACCGGGCTGTGGAGCACGGATGACGTTGAGCTGCTGCGACTGCTTCACAATGATCTCGACTACGTCGTGAGAAGACTCTCAAGCGTTCCCAACGACCGCGAGTTCGTGGCGACGAGCTCAAACTACGGCAACAATTTCTACTATGTCATTCGACGCCCACTTCTAAAAGCGTCAATCGCCAAACAGCAAGCGGGACCCGAGATACCCCTGTTTTACTTGGAGGGGGAGAACTTAAACGAGCTCCACTGGGGTTTGTGTGTCACCAAGACTTCCAGCGGCTACACGATGGATCCGGTCCGGGTCAGATTCGACCCCAACGAGTTCGCTGCCATCGCGGAAGACGGAAGCGGGCTATCGCGGCACTCACTGATATTCACCGCCCCCGCGATCATCTGGAATGGTGAGTTTGTCGGTTGGCCGGAGTATATACGCGCGACGTACGACGTCCGCCACGCCGTAGCCCTGCAATACCTCGGCCTCGGGAAAACGGGGGCGCGGCACGACCGCATTCGCAGAGAAATCCAAGATCTCCAAAAACTGTGGGCTAAGCGGAATAGATATGTCGCGGCCGCGCTGGGAGCGGCTAGAGCTCACGGACACGCGGTGTATGAGAGGCTGCTCTTAGGAATCGGCGGTATGGGAACTCAGCGCTACGTCGTCGTGTGGTGCGCCAGGGGCACCGCTGAGGACGTTGCCCGGGCTATCAAGGCCGAATTCAGAGACGCTCAAGCCGTATTCCAGATCGCTGAAGGCGGCGGAACCGGGATTCTAATGGGCACTCCGTCCGACTATAGGGTCATCGGCCCGTCAGCTTACCGTCGCGGAAGAGTGCTCTGCTGCTTACTCATGGAGATGGTATGAGGCGATCTCCCGCGATTAGGGTGGCAAAGCCCACCCATTCCTTTCGTTTTGTTAGTTCTGCTTTTTTCTTGCGCAACCTGGCGGACTGCGCTAAGCTTAAGGCGTCGAAAGAGTGCCCCAATGAGCTCTGCATTCGAGTTCGCAGAGGGCTTGCCAGGAGGAATCGTCCCGGCGGCCGCAGATCTGGAGCTGAACCGGATCAAGATCTTCAGTGCTCTCACTGAGATCCCCTTCAGCGAAAAGGCCGAAGTTACAGCCCTGAGGAAGATCGCGGAGCTCGGGCACCAAGCTATGGGTTCCCATGCCTGTACGCTCGTGTTCGTGAATCTGGATGAAAAACACGTTGAACAGGTGGCGTGCGCAGGGTTCGATCCGGAATTCGAACAACGGATGGCAGGCAAGAGGATCAGCATGGGGGTCCCCGGGGACGGGTGCTTCGTCGATTATGAGTTGATTGCCCGGGGAGAAGTGGTGGAAAAGTACGACCTTGAGCGCGGCGGCCAAGGGGTTGCCAACCCCAGGACGGCACAACGCTACAACCTTCGTGCCGTCTTGAGCTATCCGTTGTGGTCCGAGAAGCGGTTGCTGGGGTATTTCAGCCACTTCTCATCGAAGCTGGATTCCTTCACGGCAGAGAAAAAGGAACTGCTACAGGTATTCGGCCATCAGGCCGTCGTCACCATCGAACGCTTTGAAACAGAAAGGACGCGGGAGCGGTCCCTGCGCATTTTGAACGAGCTTTCTCGGGGCCTCTTGTCGCTGTCGCACGGGGATTTTCTGCGGCGTATTTCAGAGGCGGCGCGCGAGCTTCTATCAGTCCCCACCTGTATCCTTTGGCAGTACGTTAAGGGAGAGCAGAGGCTCAAGATTGTCTCAGCAAGCGCAGACGTGGACCCGGAGTACCGAAGATTCGAACTCGATCCCAACGAGCCCAACGTCAAAGGGCGCCTCGAAACGAAGCGTGTGACGCAAGTAGCGGATGTGACCGCTCCTGATGCACTTTATACGGGTAAAGAGGAGGCGAGGAAGCGCGGGTGGGTGTCGATTCTCACCGCGCCCATGTATGTCGAGAACAACTTCGTGGGGATACTCGACGTATACAGCAAGCAGCTTCGGCACTTCAAGAGGTGGGAAAAAGAAGCTCTTGGCACCTTCGCCAATCAGGCAGCCCTCTTCCTTCATTCCGAAACCCGGGTGGAGGAACTCAATAGGATTGCACAGGAAATGGCGGAGTCTGCCGGAGAGAAGGCGCTCTTCGAGCTGACGCTAGATCGAGCGCTGAAGTTGGCCGGAGCTTCGAGGGGCTGGATTAGCCGGTTGAACATCAGGACTGGGGAGCTGAGCATCGAAGCTCAAAGAGGCGATCCCATGGGGCAGGCGCTGGAGTTCGGGCAGGGGATCACCGGGTTAGCTCTGAAGGAAGAGAGGCCCTATCGGGCGGATGACGTCCGCGACGAAAAATGGAAGGCGATTTACGAGGAGTTCTGGCCCGATACCCGTTCCGAGCTTGCCGTCCCGATTCTGATCCAGAACGTTGAGGTGCGCGTTGGGAGGGAGGTCAGGCGTGCCTCCAAGCCCATAGGCGTGCTGAACCTGGAGAGCGTTGAGCCGGGTGCATTCTCCTCCTTTGACGAAGCCTGCCTACTGCTCCTGGCGCGCGAGGCGGCCCTCGTTGTGGAAAAACGCGAGACGGACCGCAAGCTGCATGAACTCAGCCGAGTCGAATACGAAATCCTCGGCCAGAGAAACTGGGATGAGACTATCAGGGTTGTTCTCAGTGGAATTACAACCGCGCTAGGCTACGATTATGTGAATATCTCGCTCGTGGACCGTGAACTCAACCGTATAAGAACGGAGTACATAGCCGGGATTCCAGATGACCGGGCTGCGTCCTTTAAGAGGATGGCGAACCACTCGTTAGACAGCGACGATATTCAGGCGGATATCGTTAGGAGGAAGGAGCCCGAGGTCCCAGCCGAGGCCGATCCTCGGTTTGACCGCAAGATTTACGAGTGGTTCGGCCACAAAGACATGATAAGGGTGTTTGTACCCATGATGCTGTCACCCGATAAGAGGGTGATTGGCACCGTGGAGGCTGGACATCGGAGGGGCTTTCGTGAGCAGCACATCTACGAGCGCGACGTCCGGGTTCTACGGGACTTCGTGGATTTTGTAACTGTGGCGCTCGAACAAAGACGGAAAGAAACCTTGCACCGAATCATGCACGAGTTCGCGGCTCCAGCCGCAGCCATAAGGAGCAACGCCAGCTTTCTTCAGCGACGCATGAACGAGTTGCCCGACCACATCGTTCAGCGCAAGTTCGACGACTTGCTGCTCGACGCAGAAATACTCCTGCTTCACGTCTCACAGGTCGAGCGTTTCTTGGGAGGACAACCCCCGTCTTCGAAGCCACAGCGAACGATCGTCTATCGAGACATCATCATTAAGACCGTCAATGAGCTTAAGCCCATGATGGCTGGGCATGGTTTTGATCTCGCCAAGGTTAAGTACGATGTGCGTGATATCCCTAGGATGATTCTTTATGTGGATCGCATAAAGCTCAACCAGGTGGTGTTCAACCTGCTGATTAACTCGATCAAATATGCCGAAGATGATCCGGCGGAGTTCTCAATCCGGATACTGCTGGACGAAACGAGCGACCGGTTCATCCTCAAATTCAAGGATTCGGGTATCGGCATCAACAAGGAATTTGAGGAGAGGATTTTCGAGCGTGGCTTTCGTACGCCTGAGGCTAAACGCAAATTCGTTACAGGCAGCGGCCTGGGACTTGCCATTTCGCGCGCGATCATGAGAGAGCTCGGGGGTGACCTCATATTGGCCAAGATTTTCAAGCCTACCGAATTCCATCTGCTGTTACCCAAAAGCCTGAGGGAGCCGCCGGAATGATACTCTTTGTTGATGACGAGCTTAGGTATGTCGATAGTTACGCCGAGGAACTCAAGATGGAAGGCTTCGAGCTATCTCCGCACGAGAGCGTAGATTCAGCGGTAAGGTTTTTTGACCAGAGTAGGGACCAAGTGGAGTTGCTGATCCTTGACATCATGATGCCACCGGGAACTGTTTTCAAGGATGTTGATACCGAGGGAGGCTTAAGGACGGGGTTGGCCTTTTACCGGCACGTGAGGGAGCGCGCCGCTAAGCTTCCCGTGTTTATTCTGACGAACGTTTCAGATCCTGCCGTCGACGAACGGTTTCAAGGAGAGGACAACTGCTGGTTCTTTCGAAAGGACCAATGTCTGCCGTTTGAATTGGCCGAGCATGTTAAGAAGTTACTCGGCAAGGGGCTCGGCGCGTCGGGGAATGGAGGCGAGCATGCGAAGTCTTAGTGAGATAGCTGCGCCGGTCTTGAGGTTACTCGATGAGGGTCAGGAGTACGTGGTACCGGATAAGAAGCATCACTATGAACTTGAGATTCACCAGAGGTTCAGAGGCTTCGTTGAGACTGCCATCAACGAGCTGATTAAGTCCTCGAACGGCAATAAGGACAAGCTGCGGCCGGGCTGCACCGCTGTCCGTATTGACACGCAAAGACGCGTGAGGCGACTCCAGCTTCTGTACCCTGCGAGCAGCGAGGATTTGGAGCAGCAGGCCATGTGGATGGTAGAGAATGCGAACAGCGGTGACTTAGACAGTTTGAGACAAGCTAGAATGCGTTCTTCGCATCTGACACCGGAGATCGAGCGCTTGCTTGCCCAAGCTGAGGCTCGAGCTGCGCTTGGCGGCCCAATTGTCCACGGGCCAAACTGCGCCCCGCCGCAAGGAAGGTGGAGGGAGAGATGCAGGCAGGTCAGTAACAAAGAAGACCGGTATGGTCTGCTCACTGAGATTCTGGCGTCGAAAGATTCGGAGAGCCTGGGACAACTGGCTAGAGCGAGTGGCTGCGACGCCATTTTCCGTTGCGCAGCCCTCGACCAGTACATGGCACTCACTCAAAACACCAGCCAGGCACTACTTTTGCTCTGGGGACTAGTTAATCCCAAGGAGGAAGCGAGCGAACGCGTCCGCAAAGTCGCATTCCGGTGGCTGGCGACACTTGACGCGCCCTCGTGGAGGGAGCATGCCGCGAAGGACCCTTCGCCCAGCATTAGTTGGGCTGCCTCGCTGGGCTAGCGAGGCAGCGCACCATGCTGCTGTAGTTATCGCCACGTACCGAGGTCACTGCGGAGATGCCTGATGCGCTGGTGGACGTTAAAAAGCTACTTTTATACCGGGAAACTGAGGAACGGGTCCGTGATGCTGCGGAGAAGCTGAAAGACATCTGCGGTCCAGGCAAGGCGTACGATCTATGCCAGCGATGGCAGGAACGATTCGAATGGGCCTTGCTGGGCCCGGTCCCTGCTTGGGCGGGTCTAGCAGCCTTCCGTTGCATCATAGATTTCACCATCCCCCTGGGAGAACTCACCAAAATACTCCGTCTCATCGGCCTGCCTCTAACGGGAAAGATCAAATCCGACGACCAGATTCTCGAAAAGAAGTTCGGCTCGCGGAAAGACTTCCCTAAATTGATCGAAGACCCCGAGAACATCTGGCTTGCCTACTATCAGTATTTCGTCAAAAAGCGGGTCCTATACTCGGGGAAGCCCACTCTCACAGGCCGCGCCCAAAAACACTTTCTCGACAAGCTTAGAGATGAACACCTTGGGAAATTGTTTGAAACGAGCCTGGGAGGCCAGGCGGGAAACATCCTGTGGCTCTGGTCTTGCATCGGCGCCGATGTTCTGGCCTATACACCTTATCTCTACCGTCGCCTGACAGGCCTGAAGGAGCTGGCCTCCCTGGAGATGGTTCGCCTTGCCAATGGCCAATTCAAGTCTGGCCGCCTTGGGGAGCTTGCGAGTGAAGCCGGGGTTCGGAAGATCAACCGTACGCGGATTCCCGCGCCTTCCGGCGGAAGTTTTGTAGTGGTTCGCGATGCAAATCGGCTGATCTATCAGTTGCAGGGGATTTTCGATATCGAGCAGACCACACCGGTTATGGACTGGAACAGGGTCCGATTCGTTTCGGGCGACGGTGTCGAGCTCACCCCAAAGCCGGTCAAGCAGCGGAGCCGGGACGGAATCAACTGGCCCCCACTTCCCTTCTTCTGCGAGTGCCATATCGATGATGAGAAAACCCTTGTGGTTAAATTAGCCAGCGACGGGGAGATCCGAAGAGGCTTTGGCGGGAGAGTCAACTTCACCATAGTCGGCGGTATCGACGCTATTTACCAGAATAAATGGATGCAAGGCCGCGCCCCGCAGCTCAAAGCCCGGCTTTCCGCCGAGGCCGAACGGCAACTCCGCGCGCTCGCCGGCAGCGGCGTCCGGATTGGCATGGAGCTGAGTGGTGTTCCCGGCCCCGAGTACTTTCATTTCCTGGAGCGTCTCTGCCGGGGCGGGGTAATTGTGGCACTTGGGATCAATGGCGTAGAGGAATTGGGGGACGTGGTTGGACACAAAGGGAGCCTCAAACAAGGACTCTATAACCTCTGGCTTGACCCGAATTCCCTGGGGCGGGACCCCCGGGGGCAGCAAACAGACCTGTCCGAGGCCCGCGAGTTGCGGAAGCTGGCGGCTGATGCCAAAGGGGGTGGCTCGTGCTTCGAATATGTCACGTACAAGTGCGCTCTGAAGCTGGCCGAAGCGATTGGCGTGCCCACGCTGTACGTGCACACAACCACGCTCGATATCATCTTGAAGCGAAACGCTGACCCAGGCTCACTCCTGCACGCTCAATTGGGGGACATGATGGCGAAAGGTCTTGTCCTTGGGGCTCTATTGAGACGATCATACGGCGAGCAGTGGTCGGACCAGATAGACAAGCTCCCGGCCGCCATTAACCCCGAAGCAATGAAAAGACTAGGGGCTTTCGCTCGGCAGTTCGAGGATTTCGAGGGCGCCGTCGGTGCGGCGGACCAGCTCTTGGAGCATGGCTATTGGCTTGGACAGGGCGGTGGGTACTCGCTCGCGGTCGTGCCGGTGATGTGGCCGCCGGCCTCGGGGATGCCAACGCCGGAAACCCAGCAGGACCCCACCAGTGGCGGGCCGAAGCAATGGGAGCTGCCAGACAAGCTGAATCCCACTGGTTCCGGCGACATGACTTTCGGCGCGTTCTTCCTTCTGGGCGGCGTTTAGACCGCCCAAGCCTAAGTTAAGGAGAATTACACTCACAACCGGTCTTGCCATCCTTGATGAGAAGCTCCTTTCCTTCGGCGGTGAGCATCGTGCCGGTCAATTTGCTACCGTCGCATTTGGAGTGGAAGGTCCAAGCCGGGCCGTTGCCAGTCTGGCCTTTCCACTTTCCTGTGATGTCGGCGGGGTAAAGAAGTGTGGTCAGTGCGCCAAGCAGGAACAAGAAAAACAGCGTCCGCGAAATGCGCATAATTCCTCCCTTTGAAGTACGGCACCTTGCGGCAGCGCTCCACCTCTGGAAGCGCAGCCAGGCACCCAGCGGCAGCCGCGTGCCCATTTCGCGCGAAATTATCGCCGTTCGGCCCAGGCCATGCCGTCCGGATCGGAACCCCTCGAGATGCGGTCGGTTACTTCCAGCGTTTTCAAGTCAATCACCGCGACACTGTTGTCGCCGGCAACGGCCACGTAGGCGCGCGAGCCCATCGGGAGCCATGAGGATTCCCTCCGGGCTTTGTGGCGCGCCCTTTCGAGGGGTAGGGCAAGCGCTACCTTGCAGGGTCGGAACGGCCGCTATCGGCTAGCCTCGGAAGCCCCCAGGATTTTGCGGCAGAGGCGGATGAGCCGGGCATGGGGGATCTGCTGGCTGGGCGGCAGCATCACCAGTTCGCCCTCGCGAAAGCTGCTGTAGTACCAACGGGCGAGCAGGGTGAGATGCTCCCACGGAGGCAGGTTCCGGCCCCGGCCAGTCGAGTTAGCCGCGCGCGGCGCCGGGGGAGGGACCGCATTGCCCTTCCCGGCAGGTCCCGAGGGCTCCCTCGCCGCCAACGAATCGAGCAGGTCGCGCAACTGTTGATCGAGAGAAACGGGCGAAGCGACGTTTTCATCGAGGGAGAGCGAGACAGGGCCGCGCAATTCGCCGGCGCCGATGCGGAAGAAGGCGACACTTTTCGGCTCGACGCCCCGCTCCACAATGAGGGCATGCAACTCGGAAAGGTTCCTCACCAAGCCTGGCTTCAGCCGCAGCACCTCGCCCACCCGTTCGATCCGGCGGTGCAGCTTCGCGGCCTGCTCGAACTCGAGCCTTTCGGACGCTTGTTCGCGCTCGGCCTCCAGAATGCGGACCAGCGCCTGACCCTCGGAATCGAGGAAGGCGGTCACGCGGCCGACCTCCTCGCGATACTCCTCGTCCGTACAGCCCTTGAAGCACGGCGCGAGGCACATCTGCATCTGGGAGTATATGCAGCCGGGGTGCGAGGGATCGGGGTCGAGGTCCTCGACGCAGCGGCGGGCCTTGAAGAGATCGAGGAACTCGGCGGCAAAGTGTTCCGCCGCCAGGCGCGAGGGAAACGGGCCATAGTAGAGTGAGCCATCCTTGGAAAGGCGACGCGTCGGGTAGCACCGCGGGAAGCGATTCCGCAGGTTCACCTTGAGCAGCGTGGGCGGCTTCAAACGCAGGCGCTGGCGGTAGGCTTGCGGGTAGTAATGCTTGTTGAGCTGGTAGAGCAGCCAGCGCGCCTCAAAGCTCGACCCCACGAGCTGGTAGCTGATGCGGCGCGTCACGTCGCGCAGGCTTAGCATCTTCGAGCGCGGCGGTGGCGGCAGGCTGGGTAGAGCTGTGGCCTCAGACGCATCCGGGCGGGACGCGGAAGCTGTTTCGAGGGCGGGTCCGCGCCCGCCCAGCAGGCGCACGAGCCGCCGATGCAGGTTCGTGGTGCGACTCAAGTACGGCTGGGCCTTGCCCTCGTTATCAAAGAAAAGGGCGAAGACGGCCGCCGCGTGAGGGAAGCCATCAAAAAAAGATCGGTCGTCGCTCTCCGGATCTCCCGGCCCGGTTGGCCCGCGGGGCGATTGGGGATCGAACGGGAGCGAGATCGCAAGTTCCATACAGAACCAGGGAATTGATCCATTCGGTCATTGGTTCATTGAGCCAGGAAGAGAGTCGAAAGTCGAAAGTTAAACGTCGAAAGTAACGGCAGTCGGTTTCTTACTTTTGGCTTTTGACTTTCAACTTTCGACTTCTTCTTCAATGGATCAATGACGCAATGGATCAATTTCCTGACCCTCCGTGGTGGGAAATCCGTGTTACTAATCAGAGCAATAAATAGATGACATTTTCAGTCCACTATGCTATCTTTGCTTCATGAGAACTCCCGATGCCCGTTCGCTGCCCGCTACCGCTCAA
>Ga0326728_10017227_pt1 | contig 14528 bp, 11 predicted proteins | sample MB3enrmetagenome_FD_207602 | JGI IMG/M metagenome (GOLD analysis project Ga0326728, IMG submission 207602) | Lab enriched peat soil microbial communities from McLean, Ithaca, NY, United States - MB31MN | ecosystem: Environmental > Terrestrial > Soil > Wetlands > Peat | place: USA: New York...
GGTCTATTGCCGTATGACGACCCCGATCCGTATCTGGTGGTGGCGGCCGATAAAGGCACGGCGACCTTCTCCGACATCGCCAACGAGATCGCGGCGCAGCACCAGTTCTGGCTGGGCGACGCCTTCGCCTCGGGCGGCGCATACGGTTACGACCACAAGAAGGAAGCCATCACGGCGCGCGGCGCCTGGGAGTGCGTCCGCCGTCATTTCCGTGAGATGAGACGCGACATCGATCGCGAGACGCTCACGGTGATCGGCGTCGGCGACATGAGCGGCGACGTCTTCGGCAACGGCTTGCTGCTCTCGCGCCGCTTCGCGCTGCGCGCCGCCTTCAACCACGCGCACATTTTCCTCGATCCTGATCCCGACCCGGCGCGCGCGTTTGCCGAGCGCGAGCGTCTCTTTCGGCTGCCGCGGTCGAGCTGGTCCGACTACAACGCCGGCGCGATCAGCGAAGGCGGCGGTGTGTTTGCGCGCAGCGCCAAGACGGTGCCGCTCTCCGCGCTCGCCCGTGCCATGCTCGGCATCGACCGCGACCAGGCGACCGGTGAAGAGGTCATCCGCGCCATCCTGTGCATGGAGGCCGACCTGTTGTGGAGCGGCGGCATAGGAACGTACGTCAAAGCCAGCGACGAGACGCACGCGGCCGTCGCCGATACCGCCAACGACAGCGTGCGCGTCAACGCTGCGGAACTGCGCGTGCGGGTGGTGGCGGAGGGCGGCAACCTCGGCTTCACGCAGCGCGCCCGCATCGAGTACGCGCTGCGCGGTGGCCGCATCAACACCGACGCAATCGACAACTCGGCCGGCGTCGATATGTCGGACCACGAGGTCAATCTCAAGATCGCGCTCGCAGATGCCGCCGAGAGCGGTGCGCTGCAGTGGGGCGAACGTAATCAGCTGCTCACCAAGCTGACCGCGGAGGTGACCCAGCGTGTGCTGGCGCACAACGGCCGCCAGGCCCGGATCCTCAGCCTCGATCAGCTCCACAGTCAGACGCGGCTGAACGATTTCCGCGAGTTGATGACCCAGCTCGAAAGCGACGGGCTGCTCGACCGCCAACTCGAAGGGCTCCCGGACCGCGACACGCTACGGAACCGGCGCAGCATCTTCCTCGGCCTGACGCGTCCGGAGCTGGCCGTGCTGCTGGCGCACGCCAAGCTCGCCCTGCAGCACCAGGTGCTCGCTTCGGCGCTGCCGGACGATCCGTTCTTCGAGTCCTACCTGCGCGCCTACTTCCCCGAGGCGATCGATCTTCGCTTCGGGTCGAGCCTGCGGCGCCATCGCTTGCGACGGGAAATCATCGCCGTGGAAGTTGCCAACGCCCTGATCGATACGATGGGCGCCACGTTCGTCACCCGGACCGTGCGTGACACGGGCGCCGGTGCCGCAGCGGTGGTCCGTGCGTGGGCGCTCGCCGTCGGGGTCAGCGCGGCCGCCGATCTCTGGGCGGAGATCGGCGCAGCCGATCCGCCACTCCCGGTCGCGGCGGAGGTGCGCTGCTGGTTCGCGCTGCAGGACGCCATCGAACGCGCTGCCAAGTGGATGATCGAGATGCAACCTGCCGAGGTTCCGGCAACGCAGATCAGCAACGCCCTGGCGGCTTCAAGTCGAGAGTTGCTGCAGATGCTGCCGCAGATCCTGCCGCCCGCGGCGCGCGCCGACTTTGCCTCCGCGGTGGATGCGTTGGCAGCTGACGGGACGCCGCGGTCGCTGGCCGAGCGTATCGTGCCGCTCGGGCGCCTCGCGGAACTGTTCGAGATCGGCCACATCGCGGGCGAACTCGACGTCGCCCGCAGCGCAGCGGCCGAGGCATATTACGGTGTGGGCGATATCGTCGATCTAGATTGGGTGCGCCAAGGTCTGGTGGGGCTGCCGACCGAAGATCGTTGGGAGCGCCGGGCCATCGAAGGCCTGAGCCAAGGCCTGGTGTACGCGCGGCGACAGCTGACGCGCGACGTGTTGCTGTGCGGCGAAGCGGGCCGCCCTGTGAAGGAGGGCCTGGACGCCTATGTCGCGCGGCACGAGAAGGCGCTGGCGGAATTGCAGACCTTGATCAGCGACATCAAGAGCGCACGCCGGACGACGCTGGCAGCACTGCTGGTGGTGATGCGCGCAGTCGGCCGTTTGGCCGGGCGCAAGGAGACATGATGTCGGATCTCCGCGTGACCTTCCTCGGAAGCGGTGACGCCTTCTCCGCCGGTGGCCGCCACCAGGCCGGATATCTCGTGCACGCCCCAGAAGGCGGGTTCCTCCTCGACTGCGGCGCCACCACGCTGATGGCCATGAAGCGATTCGGCATGGATGTCGGCGCGCTCGACACCATCTTCATCAGTCACTTGCATGGCGATCACTTCGTCGGCATCCCGTTTCTCTTACTGGAATTCCGCTACGAGCAAGAGCGGAATCGTCCGCTGCGGATCGCAGGTCCGCCCGGCACGGAGGAACGCATCCGCATGCTGCTCCGTGCAACCTTCAAAGAATTTTCCGAGGAGCCGCTGCCGTTTGCGCTGGAGTTTAGCGAGATGAACCCCGATTCGCCCATATCCTGCGGCGCACTACGCGTCGAGCCGTTTCGCGTGCCGCACCAGGAAACAGATGTCTCTCTGGGGTTCGTGGTTCAGGTCGCCGGCCGCCGGATCGTGTATTCGGGCGACACCGGCTGGACGGAGGAGTTGATCACGCGCTCGCACGGAGCCGACCTGCTCATCTGCGAGTGTTGCTACTTCGAGACTCGCCTGCCGTTCCATATAGACTACCCGCGCCTGGCGGAGAACCGACAGCGCTTCACGGCGAAACGGATGATTCTCACTCACCTGGGCCGGGAGGTGCTGGCGCGGCGCAACGAGATCGAGATGGAGTTGGCATCGGACGGGCTGGCGGTGGACATCTGATTTCGGGCCGGCGGGGGGAGTGGCATCCATAGGGCTTATTCCCCGCAGCTACGTGACGCGGCAAACGCTGGTCGTTGGCGGCGCTCGGACATTCCCGCGATGAAGACCGACAGGCAGAAAAAGGGGAAGTTCCGGCGCGCCGGAACTCCCCCTCGATCGCGTGACGCGGCGGACGCCGGTCCCCTTACTGCACGTGGAGTTCCACGCGTCGGTTCTGGGCGCGGCCTTCCGCTGTAGCGTTGGAGGCCACCGGCTGCCGCTTGCCGAACCCTTCGCTGGTGATGCGGCTGGCGGCGATACGGTGCTCGACCAGGTAGCGCTTCACCGCCTCGGCCCGACGTTTGGAGAGCTTCATGTTGTAGGCGTCGCCGCCGATGCTGTCGGTGTGGCCCTCGACCACGATTTTTACCTCACCCCGTTCCTTCAGCATGCGTGCCGCCTCGTCGAGGATGGGGCGCGCGTCGGACCGGATGTTGGACTTGTTGAAATCGAAGTGCACGGCGCGCAAGACGATCTTCTCCTTCGTCGGCGGCGGGGGCGGCGGAGGCGGCGGGGCCTGCGCAAGCGGCGGCGGCGGGGGCGGCGGAGGCGGCGGGGCCGCTTTCTTGAACGACCACTTCATGCTGACACCAGCGCTGGCCCACTGCGCGTCAGTTCCGCGCCCATTCCCGTCGGCTTGGTCAACGAGGAAGGTGGGATGCGGGGACATATAGGCGCGGTTCCAGCGGCCGAACAGACCCACGGCGAGGTTCGAAGTGAGATTCACGTCGAGTCCGCCACCGACCGAGAAACCGGGAGCCCACTGATTGAGCCGTCCACTCATGCCTTTGAAACCACCGCCCTGGGCGGTGGTGTAGAGTTCGACGAGATCGCTGATCGGGATCGCCAACCGCGGACCGGCGGTCAGGCCGAGCATGGTGGTGTATCGGTTCTCATGATCGAGTCCAGTCTGACATTGGCCGTTCACGCACTTGCCCGCCAGGTGGTCGTTGTCCGGCGGCCAGAAATTGAAGTCCAAGTTGCTCTGAATGCCGAACCAATCGTTGAACATATATCCGACAAAGGGGCTGCCGGAGGCACCGGTCTGAACGTGAGAGCGGAAATTATCGTTGGTCGGTTCAGCGACGCCCAAATCAACGCCGAAGAACGGGTACCCTTCGCTAACGGTGTAGGCCCGAGTCGTCTGCCGTCCGGCCTGTTGGGCACGTGCGGCCGGGACGACTGCTATCAGAGTCAAGAGGAACAGGGCCAGTAGGGGACGTTGTCGGTTCATACGTGGGCTCCTTTCATTTTGCGCGTGTCGCACCAGCGCCTTTTGAAGTTGATGCGGACGATACCATTTTCCGAACGACTTTCCAATATGCAAACCGGCAAAAGTCACCCCCATCTCCGACACACGTCACACACTTGTAGTGCCGGCATTGGGCCTGCGCCCGCGGGTGCAAGCGCGGAAGCCGGTTGTTACAGCTCGGAAATGACGAAATAGATCGCGGCAGCGATGAGTCCGGTGCCGGGGATGGTGAGCACCCACGCCCAGACCACGCTGCGCGCCACGCCCCAGCGGACGGCCGACAGGCGCCGGCTCGCGCCGACGCCGATGATGGCGCCGGCAATGGTGTGCGTCGTGCTCACGGGAATGCCGGCAGCGGCGGCACCGAGGATCGTGAAGGCGCCGGCGGTTTCGGCACAAAAGCCACCGATGGGCTGAAGCTTGGTGATCCTCATCCCCATCGTCTTCACGATGCGCCAGCCACCGAACGTGGTCCCCAAAGCGATGGCCGCGTAGCAGGTCAAGATCACCCACACGGGGACGTAGAACGTGTCACCGAGGTAACGGTTTTTGAACAGCAGCACGGTGATGATTCCCATGGTCTTCTGCGCGTCGTTGGTACCGTGGCCGAGACTGTAGAACGCCGCCGATACCAGTTGCAGCCGTCGAAACGCGGTGTCGACCCGGGCGGGCGTGCTGTGGCGCACGAAGAAAGTCACCGTCGTCATAAAGAAGAGGCCCAGAATCAGCCCCAGCGCGGGAGAAATGAAGATGAACAGCATCACCTTGGTCAGCCCGCTGACGATCACGACCTGCGGCCCAGCCGCGGCCACACCGGCGCCCGCGAAGCCAGCGATCAGGGCGTGCGAGGAACTCGTCGGCAGGCCGAAGAGCCAGGTGAGCAGGTCCCAGGCGATCGCCGCCGCGAGCCCGGCGAAGACGACGGTGTTGGTGACGGCGCTCGGCTCGATGATCCCCTTGCCCACGGTGTTCGCCACGTGCACGCCGAAACCGAAAGCGGCGACGAAATTGAAGAACGCCGCCCACAGCACCGCTTGCCGCGGTGTCAGCACACGGGTGGAGACCACGGTGGCCACTGAGTTGGCGGCGTCGTGGAAGCCGTTCATGAAGTCGAACACCAACGCCACCGCGATGAGAATGACCACCACCACCATGTCCGCCCCTCCGCTAACCAGTATGCGCGCGGCGCTGATCCGCAGCGGTGCGGTCAGGAGTACTCGAGCGCGACACCCTCGACCACGTTGGCGACGTCTTCACAGCGGTCGATGGCGTTTTCGAGGAACTCGTAAATGTCCTTCCACTTGATGACCATCAACGGCTCTTTGCTGTCCTGGAAAAGCCGCGCCACGGCGCGGCGCAGCAACGTATCCCCCTCGTTCTCGTAGCGGTTGATCTCCATGCACGCCTGGAGAAGGGCGTCACGGTTCTTCAGGTCGCGCAGACCGACCATGACTCGGGCGACTTCGCTGACGGCGCTGACCAAGGTCCCGGCCAGATCGCAGGCATCGCGGTCCGCAGTGTCGATGCCGTATAGCCACACGCGTTCCGAGGTGGCGTCGACCAGATCGAGCACGTCGTCGAGGCGGGAGATCAAGCGGTGGATGTCGCCGCGGTCGATGGGCGTGACGAAGGTTCGATGCAGCATCTCGACGGCGCGATGCGTGATCACATCGCCCTCGTGTTCCACCGCTTTAATGCGCCGCGCCTGGTCCGAGAGGTTGACCGGGTTGTTCAGCATCGTCTGCAGCAGCCGCGCCGCCTCGAGGGTCTTGCCGGCGTGGCGTTCGAACAAGTCGAAAAACACCTTGCCTTCGGCGGGGAAGAAGCGAGCGAACATGACGGGGATACTACTGATCCTGGAACCAGGTGTAAAGGAACGGCTCTCACCGCCGCGCACACGACCAAGGCGCGGCTCAAGTACAACCGCCAGGGTGATCAATATGGGGATATTGCGAGGATTTGCGCGGCCGTGAGGAGGCCGCAAAAGGTGCGCTGAAGCCCGCTTAAGCCAGTGCGCGTTTCGGTTTGGTAATCACCACCACCTCCTGCCCATTCACCCGCAGCGTGCGTCGATCGGCCGGTGCTTGCCGTCCGCCCTGCTTGCGCGCGCGCGCCTCGCGCCACTTGCGCAGCTCTTTCTCCAGGTCGTTCTTTATCATTATTGCCTCCTTGCCTTTGGCAGCGACTCAGCTGCCAACAAACGCTTCCATGTTCTTCGCCCGGCTCGGGTGGCGCAGCTTGCGCAGCGCCTTGGCCTCGATCTGGCGAATACGCTCACGCGTGACCGCAAAGCGCTGCCCCACTTCCTCCAACGTGTAATCCGACTTCTCGCCGATGCCGAAGCGCATGCGCAGGATCTGCTCCTCACGCGGCGTCAGGGTAGCGAGCACCTTACGCGTCTGCTCTTCCAGGCTGGTATAGACGGCGGCGTCGGCTGGTGACACGGTTTGCCGGTCCTCGACGAAATCGCCGAGCGAGCTTTCTTCTTCATCGCCGATCGGGGTCTCGAGCGAGACCGGTTCCTTCACGATGCGCAGCACCTTGCGCACCTTGTCCAACGGCATCTCCATCTTGGCCGCGATCTCTTCCGGCGATGGTTCACGCCCGAGCTGCTGCACCAAGTAGCGCGACGAGCGCACCACCTTGTTGATGGTCTCGATCATGTGCACCGGGATGCGGATGGTGCGCGCCTGGTCGGCGATGGCGCGGCTGACCGACTGCCGGATCCACCACGTGGCGTAGGTGGAGAATTTGTACCCACGCTGATACTCGAACTTCTCCACCGCGCGCATCAGACCGATGTTGCCCTCCTGCACCAGGTCGAGGAACCCGAGGCCGCGGTTGGTGTAGCGCTTGGCAATGCTGACCACGAGGCGCAGGTTCGCCTCGATGAGCTTCTTCTTGCCGTCTTGCGCCTTGTGCTCGCCGGCACGAATGACGCGCAAGGCCCGCGTCAGCGCCTCGTAGTTCATGCCGACCTCGCGCTCGGCCTCGCTGATCTTCTTGCGTGCGCTGCGGATGTCCTCGACCAGCCGCCGGGCCTCTTCGACGCCGAGGTGCAGTTTGCGGCTCGTGCTGGACGCGGCGCGCGAGTCGTCGGAGCGCAGCTTACCGGCCAACTTCATGATGTCACCGGCTGAACGCCCGCTCCGACGCTCAGCGCGCGCAATGAACTCATGCTGCTGCTCGATGAAGCGTGCGGCCATCTTGAGCTTCTCGACCACGATGCCGATGTGCCGCCGACCGATTTCCAACTCCTGGAGCGCTTTCGTGATCCGCCGGTTCAGTTGGTTCAGCCGCCGCTCCGCCTGCTGCGCTGCGCGGGGATGACTGCGGCGCTGCCGCACCGCTTCCGCGGCAAGGTTACGGTCGTTCACCAACCGCCGCAGGCGCTCCAATTGCTTGAGGATCGCACCCTCCGGCTCCTTCTCGACCGCCTCGACGGACTCCGCATCTTCCTCCTCCGCCTCTTCGTCCAGCAACTCCCGTTCCGAGATCTCTCCCGTCCGAATGCGGTCGGCCAGGTCGAGCAGATAGGTCACGAAAAACGGGAGCGCCAGTACTTCGTTACGGACGTCACGCTCCCCGGCCTCGATTTGTTTCGCAATCTCGACTTCCTGTTCCCGGGTCAGCAGGGAGACGGCCCCCATCTCCTGCAGGTACATGCGGACCGGGTCGGAGGTGTCCTCACCGAAGCCCTTTTCCTCACGCTCCTCCTCGACCCACTCCTCCTTCTCATCGTCCTTGGAGAGGGTCGGCTCGGCGATGGCGTCAACCGACTCGACATCGATCTCGCCAAGCATCGAGATGGCGCCCTCGATCTCATCCGTCGGTGCGGCGTCGTGCGGCAATGCGTCACTGATCTCTTCGAAGGGGGCGACCGCGGGCAGGTCTTTGGGAGGCTTCTTTCGTCGGGGCTCGCGTTTTCTCTCCATGCCTCGCGCTCTCGTGCCAACTTTCACCATCGGGAGACCGAAACGGCTCCGGGGAATGTCTGAACGACGGGGCTCCTCGAGGCGGTCAACTTCTGAGGCCTACACACGGTTATGCCTGGTCAGATCCGATTGCCACCGAAGCTCTTAGCGGGTTGGAGCTTCACCCCCAGAAGCGCCTTCTTGGGAAGGAATACTCACGTGGAGGAAATCTTAGCTTAGCGGTGCATTTAGACAAGGGGACGGTACGAGTCAAGGGCTGTTTGCCTCCCCAGCGGTCTTTTTACACCGTGCGGCCGATCTTCCAGGGGGGGATTGTAGCGCGCCTCCCGGGCAGGCACGCTAGGGCGCACGGGGCGGAATCATCATGCGGCCAAACCGCAGCATCGATCTGTTCAAGGTCGCCGGCATTCAGATCGCCATCGACTACTCGTGGACCGTCATCTTCCTGCTGGTGCTCTGGAGCCTCTCCGCGGGGTATCTCCCGCTGCAGTACCCTGGGTACGCGTGGCCCCGCTACTGGGGCGTCGGCTTGGTCGCAGCTGTCCTGTTCCTCGCTCATTACCCGCCTCATCCAGTGAAGACGGAATTAGAAGAAGGGCCACAATAGCCCAGAAGAATTAATCCGCAGCTCATTTACTCCTCGGAACGGGGCTGCTAGCTAGCCGTCCGCTGGCAGAGGGAACCGATGGCAGCAGACAAGGAATCGGACAGACCCACTACCCACGCGGGCTTTCTCGCGCGCCTCCGCGCCGCGACCGGCCAGCCGCTGGCCCCCGGGGACGCCTTCGGCGAAAGCTTTCTGCTCACGCGTTTGAGCGACGCCGTGCAATGGGCCCGCAAGTACTCCTTCTTCCCGTATCCGTATGTTACTGCGTGTTGCGGGATGGAATATTTCTCCGCTGCCGGTCCGCGTTTCGACATCGATCGATTCGGTGCCGCCTTGCCGCGGTTTACGCCCCGCCAATCGGATCTGCTGATGGTGGTGGGGACGATCACGCACCGCCTGGCGCCGGTGCTGCGGCGCGTGTGGGAACAGATGGCCGACCCGAAATGGGTGGTGTCGTTTGGCGCCTGCACCTCGTCCGGCGGCCCGTACAACAACTACGCCGTGGTGCAAGGCATCGACACCATCATCCCGGTGCATCTCTACATCCCTGGGTGTCCGCCGCGTCCGGAAGCGGTGCTGGACGGCCTGATCAAATTGCAGAAGCGGGTGCAGGAGGAACGCGGGGGGAAACCGCTGCCCGAGATCCACGGTAGCGGGCGACGCATAGAGGGCTGACCGACTATGCCGACGATCACCGTTGACGGCCGAACCATCGAGGCGCCCGCGGGCGCCATGCTGCTGCCGGTGGCCCTGGAGAACGGCATCCACATTCCGCACTATTGCTGGCACCCGAAGCTGTCGATCGACGGCAGCTGCCGCATGTGTCAGGTCGAGATCGAAGGCAGCCCCAAGCTGGCCATCGCGTGCAACACGCCGATCCGTGACGGCATGGTGGTGCGCACCACCACTCCGGCGGTGCAGAACGCGCGGCGCGGCGTGCTTGAGCTGCTCCTGGTCAACCATCCGCTCGATTGCCCGATTTGCGACAAGGCCGGCGAGTGCCTGCTGCAGGATTATTCGTTCAACTTCGGCAGCCGCCAGGGGCGCAGCCGCGAGCCGCGCCGCAAGTTGCAGAAACGCAAGGGTATCGGCCCGCGCATGATTCTCGATCAGGAGCGCTGCATCCTGTGCCGGCGCTGCGTGCGCTTCTGCCGCGAGATCACCGGCACCTACGAGCTCAGCGTGTTCAACATGGGCGACCGCTCGGTCCTGGACACCTTACCCGACAAGCCGCTCGCCAACGAATACTCGATCTGCACGGCAGACATCTGCCCGGTCGGTGCGCTGGAGAGCAAGGAGTTCCACCATCGCCTGCGGGTGTGGTTCCTCAAAAAGACTCCGAGCGTCTGTCCGAGTTGCTCGAACGGCTGCAACATCACCGTCGACCATTATCGCGAGCGCATCTGGCGGCTGATGCCGCGGCGCAACGACGCCGTGAATCAGTGCTGGATGTGCGATCAGGGGCGGCTGAATTCCGAGTACGTCAACAGCCCGGATCGTTTGCGCCAGCCACTGGTCAGACGCAATGGGAAGCTCGAGACCTGCGACTGGGACGAGGCCGTCTCCACGGCCGCGGCGCACTTGCGGGGTATAGCCCGCGCCACGCCGGGCCGCGGCATCGGTGCCGTCGCATCACCGCACCTCACGAACGAAGAGAGCTTCCGTTTCTGGCAGCTGCTGCAAGTGTTGCGTGTGCCCAACGTCGACGTCGCGGTGCGCACCGGGGCGAGTGACAAGTTCCTCATCAAAGCCGAGAAGGCGGCGAACGCCCGTGGCGCGCGCGACATCGGACTGCGGCCGGGTCCCGAAGGGGTCGGTCTTCCCGCCATGCTCGAAGCTGCGGCCACGGGACGGATCAGCGCGCTGTACGTGTGCGGACCGGATCTGTGGGAAACCGTCGATCGGGAGCTGCTCGGGAAGGCGATCGAGCGTTTAGAGTGTCTGATTGTGCAAGACCTGTTCCGCTCACCGCTGGCCGAACGCGCGCACTTGGTGTTGCCCGCTTCGACATGGGCGGAGAAGATCGGGACTTTCACCAACCATGTCGGGCGGGTGCAGCGGCTGCAGCGCGCCTTCCCACCGCTGGACGGACAGCCGAGCGATGGCGAGATTTTCACACGCTTGCTCACCTGCCTCAGTGAAGGCCGCTGGACGTTCGAGCCCGAGTCTGTCCTGGAGGAGATTGCCGCCACCGTTCCGGCGTACGCCGGCCTCAGTTACACCGGCGTTGGACCGCAGGGTGTCGCGTTGGCGAAGGGCAGCGGGGGAGCGACGACCTGATGGCAACGCGAGCCGTCTCCGTTTCACGTCCCCGGCCCATGCAGCAGAGCTGGGGCCGCACCGCGTGGGCGGTGATCACCGGCCTGTGGGTCACCAACCGCCACTTCGTGCGCAACCTGTTGGGCTTCCTCATTCGCAAGCCGACCACTTTCACCGTGCAGTTCCCGGAGCAACGACTCGAATTCCCGAACGCCTTTCGCGGCATGCCGGTCCTGGTGCAGATGGACAACGGCAAGGAGCGCTGCGTCGCTTGTGGCTTGTGCGAGTGGGCCTGCCCCACCGACTGTATCACCATCTTCCCGGCTGAGACGGCGGACGAGATCGAACGCTACCCAGAGGTGTTTGACATCAACCTTTCGCGTTGCATGTTTTGCGGCCTGTGCGAGGAGGCGTGCCCGGAGGAAGCGATCGTCATGAGCCAAAACGTGGAGGTCGCCGTCTACTCCCGGCGGGGGACGGTCTGGCACAAGGAGGACCTGCTCGTACCGGTGTCGCAGCTTGGGAAGCGTCTCCAACATCTGCGCCGTGGCTATGACCGCTAGCGGAAAGCTCGAAGCCGATGGCCGAACCCGTAGTTGAGACCCCCGCCGCCCCGCGCCATCCAATCCTGGATCGCTTGCAGGCACAGTTCGCGAACGACATCACCGGCACCAGCCTGTACCGCGGTGACGTCAGCGCCAGCGTCGCGCCGGAGCGGTTGCTCGACGTGGCGCGCTTCGTCCGCGACGACCCGGCGTTGCGCTTCGACATGCCGCTCGATGTGACCGCGGTCGACTATCTTGGCCAGCAGCCGCGCTTCGAGGTCGTTTACCACCTGTATTCCACCAAGCATCATCACCGGCTGCGGCTCAAAGCGCGCGTCCCGGAGGACAATCCGAGCATCGCCAGCGTCACGCCGGTGTGGGTCGGCGCCAACTGGCTGGAGCGCGAGACTTACGACATGTACGGCATCCGCTTCGCCGGACATCCGGATCTGCGCCGCATCTACTTGTACGACGAATTCCAAGGGCATCCGCTGCGCAAGGACTACCCGAAAGAGCAACGGCAGCCGCTCATCGGCCCCGGATCGCGCCGCGGCGAGTCGGTCGGCGACGAGCATCCGTACTCCACCGATCTGCCGCCACCGCCACACGGCAAAGGCATGTTGGGAGCCGATCTGATGCGCGTGCAGCTCGGGCCATCGCATCCGGCCACGCACGGCACGGTGCGCATGGTGCTCGATCTCGACGGCGAGACCATCGTCAACGCCGACGTGCAGGTCGGGTTCTTGCACCGCGGCTTCGAGAAGGAATGCGAGAGCGGCTTCTACTACCAGGCCATTCCGTACACCGATCGCCTCAACTACAGCTCGGCGATCCTGTGCGACGTCGGCTACTGTATGGCGGTGGAGAAGCTGCTCGGGATCGAGGCCACACCGCGTTGTCAGTTCCTGCGCGTCATCGCCGGAGAGCTGGCGCGCATGGCCGATCACTTTCTGGGTATCGGCGCCACGGCGCTCGAGCTGAACGCATTCACGCCGTTCCTGTACCTGCTCGAATCGCGTGAGCTGGTGTGGGACTTGGTGGACTCAATCTGCGGCGCGCGCGTCACCAGCAACTACGTCCGCATCGGCGGCGTGAGCGCCGATCTGCCCGAAGGCTTTGCCGAGTTGGCCCGAGGCAAGATCGCCAAAGCGCTGAAGCTGCTCGACGATGCGGAAAAGGTGCTGACGGAAAATCCCATCTTCCGGGCCCGCATGGAAAACGTGGGTACTCTCCCGCCCGACGAGTTGATCGCCTTCGGCGTGTGCGGGCCGGTGCTGCGTGCGGCCGGCGTCGACCTGGATCTGCGGCGGGCGCAGCCGTACCTGGTCTATGACCAGCTCGAGTTCGATGTGCCGCTCGGAACGCGCGGCGACAATATGGACCGTTATCTGGTCCGCCTGGTGGAGCTGCGACAGAGCGCCCGCATCATCGAGCAGTGCTTGCGCATGATGCCGGCGGGTCCGATCGACGTCGACAACCCGGCGGTCCGCTGGCCGGGCAAGTCGAAGGTGTTCGGTCGCATGGAGGAGCTCATCGATCAATTCAAGCTGGTCACCGAAGGTTGCAAGCCGCCGCCGGGGGAAGTGTACGTCGGCACCGAGTCGGCCAACGGCGAGATCGGCTTCTTCCTGGTGAGCGACGGGACCGGCAAGCCGTACAAGTGCCGCGCCCGCACCCCAAGCTTCTCCAACACGCAGCCGCTGGCGCGCATGATTCAAGGACGGCTGATCGCCGATCTGGTGCCGACGTTCGACATGATCAACTTGATCGGAGGAGAATGTGACCGCTGAGCACACCAGCGCGAGCGGCGCCCCTGCCAGTCGCAACGGCCACAAGCTTTCCGAGCAGTGCCGGGCGCGCATTGTGGCCCTGCGCAAGGACTTTCCGCAGTCGCGGGCGGCCCTGATGTCCGCCCTGCATCTCGCCCAGGCCGAGTACGGTTATCTGCCACGTGAGATCGCCGATGAAGTCGCAGCGTTGTTGGACCTGCTGCCCATTCAGGTCCAGGAGGTGGTGTCGTTCTATCCGATGTTCCACGCCACCAAGGTCGGGCGCTACCACATTCAAGTGTGCCGGAACATCGCCTGCGCCCTCGGCGGCGCGCGCAAGCTGATCCGCCAGTTCGAATCGATGCTGGGTATCAAGAGCGGCGAGGTCACGCCCGACGGCAAGTTTTCACTCGCGGAGGTGGAGTGTCTGGGCTCGTGCGGCACGGCGCCCGTGATTCAGGTGAACAATCAGCCATATCTGGAGCGCGCGACACTTGAGGACGTCGAGCGCCTGCTGAAGTCCGACGACCCGTGCCAGCTCACGCGCGAACCGCAAGTCGCGATGATCCCGGAAGGGATCGAAGGCTACTTGCTGCCGCCCAACGGCCAAACGCGCCGCTCGATTGACGACTACCTCGCGGTCGGCGGGTACCAGGTGGCGCAGAGGGCCTGGCGCGAGATGCAGCCCGACGAGCTGCAGGAGATGGTCAAGGATTCCGGCCTGCGCGGGCGCGGCGGCGCCGGCTTCGGAGCTGGCATGAAATGGAACTTCATGCCCAAGGAGTCGGACAAGCCCTGCTATCTCGCGGTCAACGGCGACGAGAGTGAACCGGCGACGTTCAAGGATCGGCAGATCCTGGAGCGCAATCCGCATCTGTTCCTCGAAGGCGTGTTGATTTCCGGCCGGGCGATCCGCGCCCAGGTGGCGTACGTCTACTTGCGCGGCGAGTACGTCACGCCCTACCGCATCTTGATGGAAGCGAGAGAGCAAGCGTACGCGCGTGGCTTCTTCGGCGACAACGTCATGGGCACCGGAAAGAAGTTTGATGTCTACGTGACCCGGGGCGCTGGCGCCTACATCTGCGGCGAAGAGACCGGGATGATGGAGTCGCTCGAAGGCAAGAAAGGCCAGCCGCGGAAACGGCCGCCGTTTCCGGCCGCGTGGGGTCTGTGGGGTTGCCCGACGACGGTCAACAATGTCGAGACCATCTCGCACGTGCCGGTGATC
>Ga0326728_10017228_pt1 | contig 14527 bp, 9 predicted proteins | sample MB3enrmetagenome_FD_207602 | JGI IMG/M metagenome (GOLD analysis project Ga0326728, IMG submission 207602) | Lab enriched peat soil microbial communities from McLean, Ithaca, NY, United States - MB31MN | ecosystem: Environmental > Terrestrial > Soil > Wetlands > Peat | place: USA: New York...
TGCTTCGTCCAAAGCAGCGCTCTTGGCCGATCTCCCGTCAGCCAACGATAGAGCTGCCGGTCTCCGTCCCAGCCCTTGCGCATGGAAGCCAAGATGGTGGCCAACGCCAGCTCCGGCTTCGGGGCATCCGGCACCTCCACCCCCTGTTCTTGTAGCTTGTCCTTAATGCGCTTGCGAGTCTTGGCGTTGGCCTTGGAGGCCTCGCGCGCAGCATCGCGCTTCTCAACCTCCCGGCGATAATCGAGAAACTGGCTAGTAGGCGGTTTCGATTCCTTCTTCGAATCCCATATATACGGGTACCCCGGATCTGGAGCGGCCCAGTTTTCCGGCTTCCATTGCTTCATCGAAATCTGGAACTCCGACCCCATATCCATAATCAGCGGCACTTCGCCGCCAAGGGTATGCACCAAGTCCGCGAGACCGATTGCCTGGAGAGTATCTGCATAGGTACCAGTTCTCTTAGGGATAGACAGGATCATGATCGCTCCTGAAAACTGCCTTGATCAGCAAGTCGAAGTATCCTAACGAGACTCACATATAGAGGCCAAGATCCCTCGTCTTCCGAAAAGTGAAGCAGACAATCCTCAGAGAAGCGTTCAGTATCAGCCCGCTCTGCTCTTGAAACAACACACAGGGGCCGTGGGGCGGTTGCCGGGAGGCACTCCTGGAGTACCCTCGCAACCCCAGGTATTAGTTGGTATTCCTGCAACCGTTTGGTGTGTGCGCCGTGGTGTCGTGAAATGACAGTGCTGATGGTAATGGCGATTTCGGTCGAAAAGTGTTCGCCCAAATAACCAAGCAATGAGAAGGCGCCACACGAGGCGTGGGGCGGAAAATGCGGTAGTCGCGAATCACCCTTATCGCACTCAGGATCATAGGTGGTGTGTGCGAGGGGCTCCAAGGTATTGGTTTCGACGTCACTTCTGGAATCGCGATATCGCTGCCATCCTTGTGCCTCGGCTTGCCAGTCAACCTGCAGTTTGCCGGCATCGTGCATTATGCAAACCAGGTCGAGGATGTCGAGGAGACGCATCCCAGGATGACAACTAGCAAGCGCCTGCATCATGGCAGCGTGGTGCGTGACCACGCCGTGCGCTTGATTGACGACACGACGCGCATGGGTGACAAAGGACTCCCTTTCATAGGAATAACGCGGCAGCGGGGGTGACTGAGTGTAGAGCAGCGCAGGAACAGAGTCGCACGCTTGCCCCAACTCCAATCCGGCTCTTTTCGAATAACTAGCGTAGGACGGGTGAATCGCAAGTAGCCACGCCGCCTGCGCGGGACTTGTGCATGTTTTCCACGTGATGACCAATCCCCCGGACTGATCCGCTTCAACGACGTCGGGAACTTTGAGGACCCATCCGGGATCTTGTACTGCCGCGCACGTTTCCCGAAGCCGAAAAAAACTCATCCGGGGAACGCTCAACAACTGCGGCCAATGGCGACCGGCGAAGGATACAGATTCTGGGCTATCCGTTAGAATGACGCTCACCGAACTGATATCGCGAATCAGGCGCGAACATGCGCTCTCATCCAGCCCATCCATTGCGCGCAGCACTTGCTTACGATGTGAGTGGAGCGAGTCGAGGTGTGAAAGGGCAGCAAGGTCCGAAGCACCATGAACCTCGTTGAGCCACTCCAGTTCCTTGAGGTAATCCAGTGAAGACGGCCCATGCTGTCGGGAAAGAATACGCCGCGTAGCATCGATGATTTCCGCCTGATCTCTGTAAGGTCCCAACTCGAACTGGCCCTTGTCATTGGATGGCAGTTCAAAAGCGAGGAACTGGCCCATGTTACGGGGATGTCCATAACGGGCCACGCGACCGGCGCGCTGGATAAGACTGTTCAGCGGCGCCAATTCTGTCATCAGTACGTCGGCGGAAATGTCAATTCCTGCCTCAACCACCTGTGTTGTGATCAAAATGGCATTTGACTTCGATGCCGTGGGACCAAAATATCCTTCCAGTTCCGACTCCCAATGTCGACGGTCATCAGGAAAGAATCGGGAATGCAGGAGCAGCACGTCTGGAGCCGGGGAGACTGCTTTTACCTTCTGGCGCACCTCGCGAAACAGCAACTGGGCGCGCTGAACCGAGTTTACGATTGCAATCGTGCGTTCTTTATGGTTATCGACGACATCATCCGATGTCAACGGACGTGGCACCCATAAGAAACTTCGCTCTTTTGTGGCGTGGCTGGGTAGTGCGAGAACCTCCTGGGAGGACAGGGTCATACTCCCCGCACCAAGCTTTTGCTTCAGCCAGTCAAGCACCGAATCGGGTAACGTCGCCGTCATCAGAACAAACTGGCTGAGGCGGCTAAGGCGATCCAACATCTCGATGGCTGTCGCAAGGGATCGTCCTGGATCAAGCAAGTGGAGCTCATCGAAAACGATTAGGCTACCAATCAACGCGCCAGCCCCGATATTGCCAACACGCTCCGGTAGTGAGAGCGGAGCGAACAGGTACGATGAGAGAAGCTGGTCAATCGTCGTGAAAACCAGGTTGCCTTCAAAAAAGGGGTCATCCTGTTGGCCGCCCATTTGAAGCGTGATATAGAACGGATCAGTGGGCAAATAGTGCCTATTGCGGGAACAGTGTGAGACGGTCATGGCCCTGTCCGTCAGCTTTTCAACCTTTTCTGTTGTGCTTCGGTAGAGACTGCTCGCAAGCGAGCGCAGCGGCAGGGCGTAGATGAGGCGATCCACAGCTACACCGGGGTGTTGGGTCATGCGCCCATAAAGGAACGGAGCCAGCGTGGCCCACGTCTTACCCGACCCGGTAGGCGCACGTAGAACAATGGAATTCCCTGCAAACAGCTCATTTGCTAGCTCCTCCTGATAGTGATAGGGCGGCTTTCCCGTCAGCCTTGCGAAAAACTGCCTGTAGCCGTCCAAGTCGAACATGGATACCCTTTCGTCGTTCAAACACGCGTTCCAAGCCCGAAATCAACAGTGCGTAAAACTCTCGGTCCCCTCTTCATCGGGGAGAAGTCTTGGCTCGACTCTACAAATCACATTTTCAGTCCCCTCTTCATCGGGGGAGCGCCCGCTGGATTAAAGCGGGCGCAGCACTCAAAACGTTAAACGCATGCCTGTCACGCCGACTGTACCTGGAAAATTTTGTTATGTCAATATCCTTGTGATTTGTATAGTGTCGATAAGAGAAAATCCCACTCACTAAGCCACAACAATCGAAATTTCAACAATATCCAATGCCATATCAGGCTTGCAGTCCGTACCACCCATTCCCCCAAGCCGCATGCTTGCCCACGTGGAGTAGCTCGCCGCAGATCAACCACTGCAGCAAATCGAAATTCGAAGTGGGAAGCTCGAAACTCGAAACTGGAAATTCGTAAGTGCATTCACCGACGAAGCCGGAGAGTTCGTGGCGCTGATGGGTTTTCGAGGAGGTGCGGAAGCGCTCGGCCCATTCGACTTTAGACGAGATAGTTCGAACGTTTTCGGCGCGCTCGCCCAGTCCTTTGAAGTCAGCGTCGACAGCCCCATCCCCATAAAACGACGACAGGGCATTCACGCGGTCGCGCAGGCGTTTGAACAGGTGATGAAACTCGGGCCGTTTGACGATTTGCCCTTCAAACGTCAAGTGAGTGGGCGTGAGAAACCGCACGGTGATCCGCGACGGGGCAAAGCGCCGCATGCGTCGCTCGACCCATGCGGCCAGATCCAAAGGCACCGGAGGATGAAAGATTTGGTCGGAAGATTGATACACCTCGGCCACAGCGCTCTGGTCAAAATCGCAGGCGGTAACATTTTGAAGTTCACAAAGCGCCCGATTAAGGCCGAGCCCTTGTCCGGCAAGCTCGCGAAATGACAGGACAAAGTAGGGAAGAAAATCAAGCGCCCGCCCGACCAGGACGAGGCCAAACTCGAACCGCTCGCCCTTCTCGAATCGAGTCTGACGGGTCTGTGGCGCACGAAACACAAATGGGCGGGGAATATCCTGATTCTTCGAGAGCCGGTCCGCGCCGGGCGGCGGCGAGGGCTCAAAAACCGCCTTATACGGGCAGGAACCATCGAGGGGACATGCCCGGGGATCCTTGCACTGAGGAATGCAACACAACCGCCGGAAAACATGGCCGAACCCACCGCGGAGCATATTGCCTTTGCTGATAGCGGACACTTCAAGCGTTTGTATTGGTGTAATAGTAAATCGGAACAGGCCGACGCGCAGACCGTTTATTGCGAAGGCATCTCGCATAACCAACTCGGGAAGAAACTGGCCCCAATTCTACATCAAAACGTCCGCTGCTCATTTACAAACTGGTGCAGGCCCCCTCTACTCAATATCGACAGTTTGTCCTTAGACCGTTAGACCTACCTAGAAACACCGCTCTAAAGAGGGCATTCGCTCGCTCTCCCGGCGCACGTCACATTAACTTTGCAACGAGGGCCAGCCAATCCCGGAATTCTCAACGGGCCGAATGGCCTTTAGTTGTCTATGGGTGAACTATGGGTTCGTTTTACAGAAGGGGTTGCATCTGGTGGATTAAGTATTACCGGCATGGCAAGGCATTCCGGGAAAGCAGCAAGTCCAAAAAGATTTCAGATGCCAAGCGGCTGCTCCGGAAAAGAGAGGGGGAAGTCAGCTTGGGCAAGTTCCTGGGACCTAAAACCGACCGGGTGCGTTTTGAGGAGTTGGCCGAAGATTTCTTAAACGAGTACCGAGCCAATAACAGGAAGTCCTTCGTCTGGGCAAGGCGGCGAATTGAAAGGCACCTAACCCCCTTCTTTGGGGGCCTGCGGGCGGTGGATTTCACCACCGATCGGATTCGCGATTACACAGTCAACCGGCTTAACGCCGGAGCAAGCAACGCCAGCATCAACCGCGAACTGGGTGCGCTCAAACGCATGTTCAATCTCGCGGCCGAAATGACCCCACCCAAAGTGGGCCGCGTTCCCTTTATCCCCATGCTCAAGGAGAGGAACGTTCGTAAAGGATTCTTCGAGCATGGCGAGTATCTGGCGCTCCGCCGCGAGTTACCCGAATACCTCAAGCCAGTGCTCACCTTTGGATATTACACCGGCGCGCGCGAGGGTGAGATCCTGGGCCTCACGTGGCACCAGATGGATCTGAATGCTTGCATAGCGAATCTCGAACCAGGAACCACGAAAAACGATCAGCCTCGAACGATTCCTCTCGCTGGCGAGCTACTCGAAACCCTGAAAATGCGAAAGGCCGCCCGCGACCTGAACTTCCCCGTGTGCGAATACGTGTTTTCCAGGTCCGGAATGCGGATTGGCAACTTCCAAGTAGCTTGGAAGTCGGCCTGCAAGCGTGCGGGAGTAATCGGGAAATTGTTCCATGATCTTCGGCGCACGGCCGTAAGGAACATGGTACGAGCAGGCGTTCCGGAGCGCGTAGCCATGGCGATCTCCGGTCACAAGACGCGGTCGGTATTCGACCGCTACAACATCGTTACCGAGCGTGACCTGCACGAAGCGGCCCGCCGCCTCGGAACATACCTCAGTGACTCGCATTAGTAATGTTCCGCCGGGGTCGAGCCCAGGGGCCCGTTTCCCGCCTCCACAACACTCCGAATTTGATTCCCCAGTATATCGATGTGACGGAACCCGTAATGTTGCCGCAGGACCCTTAACATTGCGCCCGCGTCGTCGTAACCTGCTGGCCCCACTCGGCAGCTTCCCTTGCCTATGGTTCCGTTCTGAATCCATAAACTTGCCTGGAAGTGCAAATTGGACCCTAAACCTTGCCGGAAGTTGAGCAGGATCACAGGTCAACCTATAAGATAAGGTACAAGAACGCCAATAGATGCAGAACCGACCCCCATAACTTTGCCGAGGCAAAGTTATGGTCTAGTCACAACCCTGAGACTTGAGGCATAAGATGGCAGCGTTTTGAACCATAAGTTGGCAGTTGCTCTGTCCCTTGAAGAATAACTTTGCCAATTGGGAAGCATAAATTTGCCGCTCGGTACTCACCTGACACATAAGTTGGCCGTTGAGCATCGATTGGCCGGGCAGCCTGCAAAGGCTGGGTTGAAAAGACGGCACTTGCGGCCAATTCATGCTTTAGGTGTCAGGCAGCCTTACGGTTTCATTCTGAACTTTTGGCAAAGTTATGCTTCCCACGCAACGGTGGTGCCGGAAGCTCGCGTTGTAAATGAAGGACATACCGGCTGCTCAGTGGCAAAGTTATGCTTCCCAATTGGCAAGATTACGGTTCAAGGAACATGCTCTGCGATAACCCCTTTCAGATCAATACAGCCATTCCAGGCGTCCAAGGCTGGTTTGAACCATAAGTTGGCACTAAGTGCAAAATGGAAGCATAAAGTGGCAGTAAGTACCATTGGTCCCCGGAAGTCGCACAAAGTCGCGGGATCGCCACAATAGCGCTGTCTCCGCCTTTCACATTTTCCGAAAAAACTTCTTGCCTCACATTTGTATGTGTGTTATATAACGCCTGTACATGATCAAGCAAGAGCTGCCCCAAGACGTTCTGCGATGGTTCGAGAAAGCCACTAAAAGTTTGTGGCCGATTGCATTGGGATCAATCTCTTTACGTAAGAGCCCTTGTATCCGAAAGAATTGCTCAGCCTGCGCGTCAGGCAAGGGTCACCTCAGTTACGCTCTATCCGGCTACCAAGGCAACCGGAGGTTCGCAATCTATGTGCCGGACGAACTGGCGCCGGAAGTGCAGAAAGCTATCGAGAATGGTCGGCAATTGCAGGAGTTGATGAAGGAAGCCGGCCTGCGTTATGTCAAGGCACGCAAGCAGGAGAGGGAATTGAAAGAGAAAAAGTGAAGCGATTGCCGGAGGGGGCCGCCAGAAAGGAGAGGTTGCGGTGCTTGAGGGAGATGGCTTGGAGTTGTGGTTTCAGCAGAACCATATCCCGGATAAAACGCGATCCTTGATTAGCGCGATTCGCTCTTCAGGCCCTTCCCGCCGCGTTGGCGGCGGATCCTCGAACGTCTGCGGCCGTTATCCCAGCAAGAAAATGGGAGTCACCATTCAGTTCGAAAGCCACCGCGTCGAACTGGCAGGCATTTACGAGATGGAGCACAGCGGTTCGGTCCTGGAATACTTCGATCAGACTCAGCCGATTAAATTGGTGTATGCAAGTCCCAAAGGAAGGCGAATGGGGGTGTGGCACACTCCCGATTTCTTTGTCATCCGTGATCGTGAGGCTGGATGGGAGGAATGGAAAACAGAGGAAGAGCTTCAGCGCCTGAAATCCAGAAATCCAAGCCGCTACTTCCCCAACGCTCAGGGCGGATGGAATTGTCCCCCCGGCGCAGCTTACGCTGAGCCACTCGGGCTTTATTATCGCGTTCGGTCTTCGGCAGAAATCGACTGGACATTCCAACGGAATATTCAATTCCTGGATGACTACCTGCGGGTTGACCTTTCGATTGACGGCGCAACCGGCCACGAGAAAGTGCGCGCCTATGTATCGGCGGTGCCTGGCATCACTCTCGACAGACTCTTGCAGTTCACCAAGGGGAGTGTCTCAGCGGACGCGATCTTCGGCATGATTGCGGCGAATATCCTGTACGTGAATCTCCACGCTGCTCCCCTCGCCGAACCCTCGCGGGTTAAAGTCTACTCTTCCCCGGAAGTTGCCTCCCCAGCCAGTCCTTGTGGCCCGGTAGAACCCCAGCGCATATCTTCCTCCTCGCTTCACTGCGGGAACAGTCTCATTTGGGATACTCGCCTCTGGAAGGTGCTTAATGTCGGGAGCACCTCAATTAGCCTGCTATCCGAGGATCAGAAGTTAGCCGAGTTGCCGATGACGGCGTTTGAAGCCTTGGCCCAACAGAAGAGGATTGAGTTGGCCCCCGAAGACCTCAAGGGAGTCTCCGAATCGAGCATCCTCGAACGACTGTCCCGAGCCAGTGAAAGGGACCTGCGAACTGCCAATTACCGTTCTGGCTTGGTCATGGGCTATGTTCACGAAGGATCTCTTCCGATGGCTACCCACGTGCCTCTTCGCACCTTTTACCGCTGGGTTGGCCAGTATCGCCAAGCAGAAATAAATTATGGAAGTGGGTATTTAGGCTTGTTGTCGGACAACGGTGCGAAAGGCAACCGCACTCCCAAGCTGCCCGAGACAGCACGGCGCGAAATGACGGAAGCGTTCGAGCAAGATTATGAGACGACAAAGCAGAAGACACTGTACGCATCCTGGATCAAGCTGAAGCTTTCCTGTGAGGAAAAGGGGATAGCACCGCCCAGTTATAAGACGTTTGCGATCGCCGCCTGCCAGCGGGACCCCTATCGCCAGAAGTTGAAGCGACAAGGCCGGCGCAGTGCTTACGCACTGGAACCTTTTTATTTTGACCTTGAACTGAAGACACCCCGGCACGGAGACCGGCCGTTTGAAATCGGACATATCGACCACACCGAACTGGATGTGGAGGTCGTCTGTTCGCAGACGGGGCGTGTATTGGGCCGCCCTTGGATGACCCTCCTGATCGACGCTTACAGCCGGCGAGTGCCTGCGATTTATCTCACCTTCGATCCGCCAAGTTATCGTTCGTGCATGATGGTCCTGCGTGAGTGCGTGCGCCGCCACCAGCGGCTTCCTCAGATCGTGGTGGTTGATGGAGGGAAGGAATTCGAAAGCACTTATTTCGAAGCGCTGCTCGCCAACTACCAGTGCACCAAAAAGGTAAGACCAGGCGCAAAGCCACGGTTCGGGTCCGTTTGCGAGCGCATATTTCAGGTGAGTAACACCCAATTCGTGCACAACTTGCGGGGAAACACCCAGATTATGCGAAACGTCCGGCAGGTCACAAAATCCGTCAATCCTGAGGGACTCGCGACCTGGTCGCTCACGGAGCTTTATGACCGGCTCTGTGAATACTTGTACGAGATTTATGACACGGTCGAGCACCCGGCGCTTGGACGGAGTCCGAGGGAAGCGTTTCTTTCCCGGCTGGCCGATACGGGTGAGCGCCAGCACCGAATGATTCCGTATGATGAAGCCTTCTTGATTTTCACTTTGCCTACGACAAACAGGGGGACCGCCAAAGTAGTGGCAGGCAAGGGTGTAAAAATTCATCATGTGTACTACTGGTGTGAAACCTTCCGAGAACCACAAGTCCAGGGGAGTCTCGTCGCAGTTCGCTATGACCCGTTTGATGCTGGGATCGCTTATGCCTTTGTGCACAGGCAATGGGTTCAATGTTACTCCGAGCACTACCCCATTTTGAAGGGCCACTCCGAGCGAGAGATGATGCTGGCCACTGAAGAGCTGCGCCAGCGTTACCACAATCACTCCGCTGCCTTTGACGTCACGGCCCGGCAACTCGCCGAGTTCCTACAATCTGTTGAAGCCCAAGAGACTCTGCTGACCCAGCGCCTGAGCGACCTGGAGAGCAGGACGATCCGGCTAACGCTCACGAATATATCAGGCGATGGGGGCCGGGAGCCGGTGCAACATTGCTCCAAGCTGTCAGCGGCGGAGGTGGACAGCCGACCGCCGGAGGTGTTTGTAATTGGCGAAGTATACGGAGAATTCTGATGGATGCGCCGCCCACCGGATTTCCGCGGGAACTTCTGACCCAGCCTTGGAGGGCAAGGCTCGAATATTTTAGGGATTACACCATAGCGCACCCGCGGCTGGTGGCGGCTCGCGATGCCCTTGTAGGTGCCATTCACGAAAGGGCGCCGAACTCGTTGATTCTGGTTTTGGGACCAACCGGCGTGGGGAAAACCACCTTGCGGTTGAAAATCGAGCAACTCATGATCACCGAAATGTTGGCGGACCTCAGGGCTGATCCCGGGCGGCTCCCCGTTGTGAGCGTGGAATGCATCGCGCCGGAATCAGGCACCTTCAGCTGGCGTGACCACTTTCGGCGACTCTTGCTCGAAATGGAAGAGCCCCTGGTCGATTACAAGATGAATCCAGATGCGCCAGTTCGGGTTGGCAATCGAGTCGCGAAGTTTTTGCCGAGTGCGAGAGCGGCGGGATCGGAATACCATTACGCGGTTGAGCTTGCCCTTCGTTTTCGACGGCCCGTTGCTGTACTAATTGACGAGGCCCAGCATTTGGCAAGAATGGGTTCGGGACGAAGACTGGCCGACCAATTGGATGTCATTAAATCAATTGCCAACCGCACCGGGACGATCCACGTGCTTCTGGGCACCTATGAACTTCTCGCCTTCCGCAATCTGAGTGCGCAGCTGAGCCGGCGGAGTATCGACATCCACTTCCAGCGCTATCGAGCTGATGATTCCGGTGATCGGAGGATGTTTCTGACCGTATTGCGGTCGTTTGAGCAACATCTTCCTCTCGCGCAACCGCCGGATCTGGTGAATGAGTGGGAATACCTGTACGAGCGGAGCATCGGCTGTGTGGGGGTGCTAAAGGAGTGGCTAGTCCGAGCCCTTACTCGAGTGCTTGCACGAAACTCACCTGTTCTAACCCCCAGAGACTTGCAGGAACACGCGCTAAGCGTACCACAGTGTGAAAAACTGTTGTCAGAAGCGCTGGAGGGAGAGAGCAGACTGGCGGAGAGCGCGGAGCAGCGCAGCCGACTGCGGACTCGGCTTGGTCTGATTCCTCCAGGACGGAAAGCGATAGATTCGACAGTCGGCGAAGCGATGACTGTCACCGCCGAGGCGGCCCCGCGGAAGGTACGGAGAGTGCCAGGGCGACGGCGGCCTGGGCGTGACCCTGTCGGTCGCACAGAGGCTCCTTATGCGAGTGTCGCCACTCTTTAATTCCTGGGACTGCAGGCCACCACCGCTGCCGCCGAGAAGCCGACTGTATGCCCTAACGCCCATCGGGATCGGCACGCCATTTGTGGAAAGCCTTACTGGGTACGTGAGCAGGCTTGCTGATGCTCATGCGGTTTCAGTGGGTGACTTGCTGGGCCGGGAGCTTTCGACTTTCGCACCGAAGCCGTTGCTGCCGTTCGGGCCGTTCCTGAGGCGAAACAGACCGGGTTCCCATGGGTTTCACGCGCAGGCTTATGCCGTTAACGGTTTTGGAGACAGACCCAGAAAGTGGGTTGACGCCCTTGAAAAAGCCACGCTGCAGACAGGCTTGCGGCTCCTTACACTGCTACCTTTGGCAGGCCTCTTTTCTGGCATGTCGCTGTTCCGATGCACCCGTGCTTGGTGTCCTGAATGTTACGAGCATTGGCGGGGCGCTGGTGGTGTCGTATATGAACCCCTCCTCTGGGCCATCGCCGCGGTAACGGTTTGCCAGCTTCATCGGCACGCTCTGGAAGAAATTTGCCCACATTGCCATGGGCGGCCGATGCCGATTGCGGTGCACTCGCGTCCCGGTTACTGCTCGCGCTGTCAGCAATGGCTCGGGGGCAACAAAGAAATTCGGTCGTCTCAGTGTTTGACTCCCTTCGATACGGAGAACAATGCGGCGTTGTGGCAGGCCAAGATTATCGGCGAACTGTTCGCTGCCGCCCAGCGTGTAAGTTCTCCCTCTTTGGGCAAAGTATTCACGGCGAACTTTCGGGCTTGTGTGGACGCGGTCGCAGAAGGCAATCAGTGCGCTTTTGCACGGGCCGCCGGGGTTAGGTGCTCTACTGTTGGTAGTTACCTGACAGGGAAGGCGTTACCGCAAATAAGTACTCTTTTGCGGATTTCTTTCCACCTGCAAATACCGGTCACGGCCTTTCTGGAAAACGATCCCGCCAGCACTGTTGCCCTTTGGGAGCGAGCGAAACGGTTAGTTCAAGTAGGTCGAAAGCGTCCTCTGTCCCGAACCGCTGAGCACGTACGCGGCGTTCTTGACAGGGCTGTTTGTGAGCAACCCCCACCATCCCTGTCGGAGATCGCTCAGCGATTGGACTATCGGGGCGTAGAGCGTCTTTACCAAGTGGACGCGGACCTTTGCAAACGGATCGCAGTCAACTATCGTCAGTCAGGCAGGAGCCATTGGTGGCGGAAACCCGGAGCAGCCAGGATCTGCGAGCGAACCGAGATCCGATGGCTGCTCGAGCAATCGCTTGCCGCAGAGCGGCCGGTATCGGCGCACCACATTGCTGCCAGGCTCGGCTATAGTAATGATGGCTACATTCAACAGCGATTCCCCGCCTTGTGTCGTGCGATCCGGCAAAAGATTGCAGCACAGGCAATCGCACGCCTCGCGGCAATGAAGACGGGACTGGTTGAGGCGCTGCGGGAAAGTCCTGTTCCGACACTGCACGAGCTAGCGAAGCGGCTCGGGTGTGTCAGCACAGATACGCTGCGGAGCCACTTTCCTGACCTTTATCGCCGTATTCAGGCACGCCAGCGCGTCGCGCGTAAACACTGGATTGCGGAACTGAGAAGAACACTTCAGCTTGCGCTGAAGGAATCTCCCGCCCCATCATTCGCCAGTCTTTGCAAAAGGATCGGCCTTTCGAGATCCTCGCTTGGGGAAGTCTGCCCCCGATTATCCGAGGCGGTCCGATCACGGTATCTGCGCGGGCGTCGCGAATCCTCGCAACATCGCAAAGACGCGCTGCGTGCTGAGGTTCGACAGATTGTCCAGGAGCTTCATCGTCAGGGTAAGCTTCCCAGCGTGACACGAGTGACGGGCTTGTTAGGAAAAACCACGCTCAGGGAATGGAAAGCCTTGGACTCAGCCGTAAAGGCCGCAAGACAAGAGCTTACTCGGTCGCAGTGAAATCTCCCCATCTCCTCCCAAGCCTCAACTCCAATGAAAACCGGAGCATAGCCACCTCACGATCATGGTGCTGACGCCAGTTGGAGGCGTGAGAAGACCCGACTGGTGCCAATTTATGCTTCCATTACTGCCATCTTATGGTTCAAATCTCAAACCCGAAAATCTGTCAAAGAAAGGAAATTTGGATGCGCTGGGCTGGCCGTATACGCATGGGATATTTTCCACTACCACTGTCCGAAGCGGAGCGGATTCGCAAATTCCTCTTGTTTCCAGATCAACTCTCGTCGGCACTCGATCCCTGCGTCGGCGACGGTGGGGCTTTCGAGGTCATCACCAGCGGCGCCCAGGTGCTTCGCTATGGCATTGAGCTTGATGCATACCGGGCCGAGCAGGCCAAGGAGCGGATTGCCAACGTGCTCCAGGCCAATACATTGGAGGTGCAATGCCCGGTCGAAAGCTACTCGCTCGGATTCTTCAATCCCCCTTATGATTGGACCCTAGAAGCTCCAGCAGAAGGTCGTAGCGGTCGCGTCGAGCAGGTTTTCCTGAGCCACACTTTTCGTTGGCTGAAGCCGGGCGGCGTTCTGGTACTCGTGATTCCCGGAGAAAGACTCGCCGATTGTGGCCAAATTCTCGCCTCACAGTTTCGTGACGTTCGGATCTATCGGTTGGAAGCGCCTGAGTGCGTGCGTTACAAGCAGGTGGTAGTCCTTGGCTTGCGGCGGGATCGCCGCGAGCGGCAGCGTATGCAGGACTCGGACATCACCCGTGGGCGGCTCCAACTCACCAGCCTGGCAAGAAACGCCGCACAGCTTCCCGCCCTGCCTGCTGAACCCGATGCGCAATATGGCGTGCCACCGGGTGGGCCAGTCCAGCTTGCTTCTCGCGGACTCCCCCTTGATGAAATCGAGGACCTGCTGCCGCAATCAGCCGCTTACCGCCAGGCAGGCCGCATCCTCTTTGCTGAGCCACCCGGAACTTCAGGGCGACCATTAACCCCACTACACGGGGGCCACACCGCATTATTGGCGGTGAGTTCCATGTTGGATGGAATTTTTGGCTCTGGAAATGATCGGCACCTGGCAGCTTGGCATTCCGTAAAAGTAATCGACAAGAACGAGCAAGACGAAGACGGGGTTGTAACGATCACCGAGCGCGAACGATTCTCAAATGAACTGACGCTCATCTACGCAACCGGTGGAATTGCCACGCTCAAGTAATTCCGCCGCCAACGCCACGTACCAACTCAGCCAAATTTGAAATCCTAAAAGGGGATGTGCTCTGGCCTCGAGCATGTTAGCCATTGGTCGAGGCCCCTTTTTGTTTACCGCAGTTGGGGACCGTCAATCTGATCAAGGAGGCCCATGAGAAACGCGCATGAGCGCTTCGGAATTCTGGAATTCACGAAGCGGATGAAAGACACTACAACGCACATCCGGCTTCGCCTGGACCGGCTCGTTGGTGAGATCGAGAAGGAACGGTCGAAGATTCACCTGCTTTCGGTTCTCGGTGGGGACTCCGACGTGGGCGCCATCTGGGCAGCTATTAAGGACGAAGGTTTCTTCACGGTCCAGGGTCCGGGGATTGAACCTATAACCGGCAGTCTGGGCGCCGACGCGCAGTGTTTTCGCGGGACCATCACGATCGCCGGACGACGGCCGTTCAGGCACCTGGTAGCCATCTCTGCCGAGGTGGCGAAGACCCGACCGGGGGCCGACCGGGAAGGCAACCGCACAGTTCTATGCGACAACGACCCGACGTTTGTGCTGTATCGCGTTGCGCAACGGTTCGGGCTGCCAGTGGTGCCGGAATGGGCCGACTGGTTCCATGCGGAACTCCGCCGGCGAGGGGCAATCAGACCGTTGATCGGACTGGGATGCACCCCAGTCCTGGTCTCCGGCAC
>Ga0326728_10017229_pt1 | contig 14527 bp, 9 predicted proteins | sample MB3enrmetagenome_FD_207602 | JGI IMG/M metagenome (GOLD analysis project Ga0326728, IMG submission 207602) | Lab enriched peat soil microbial communities from McLean, Ithaca, NY, United States - MB31MN | ecosystem: Environmental > Terrestrial > Soil > Wetlands > Peat | place: USA: New York...
CGAAGAAAACGATCTCCCGCGCCGGATTTTCCCGCGCCATCTTGAGCGCATCCATGGGCGAATACACAATGCGGATATCGCCGCCATTGGCTTTTACGTGGAAAAGATCCTGTCCCGTGCCGGGCACACGCAACATATCGCCGAACGAACAAAAGATCACGCCGGGGCGGGCGGCAATCTGCGTGGCCTTATCGATCAGTTCCACCGGGGTTACACACACCGGGCAGCCGGGACCGTGAAGCAGGTTCAAACCCGGCGGCAGCAGCTCGTCGATGCCGAACTTCATGATGGCATGGGTTTGTCCGCCGCAAACCTCCATGATGGTCCAGGGACGGGTAACGGCGGCATGGATGGCCGCGACCATTTCCTTCACGGCGGCGGCATCGCGAAATTCATCGACAAACTTCATTCCCGCTCCCCGCCACCCTCCGGTCCGTCTGTCAGTTGGCCCATCTGACGCAGATAGCCAAGGGTCTGCTCGGCCTCGGCCTCATCCACCACACTGATGGCAAAGCCCACATGCACCAGGACATAGTCGCCAACTTTGGCTTCCGGCACACAGGACAGGTTGGCTTCCTTCACGATCCCGCCAAAACTGACGCGGCCGGTGCGCAACATATCGGCTCCGGAAGTACTGAGAATCTTTCCTGGGACGGCAAGACACATGGAAACCTATTTCCTCCGGGCCAGTTCGGCGGCAGCGCCCACCACCTGCCCCAGCGCAATGCCGCCATCGTTCGGGGGAATCCGTTGATGCCAATAGGCCCGAAAACCGGCCTGCTGTAAGCGGCGAATGACCGCTTCGGTAAGATAACGATTCTGGAAACAACCGCCGCTGAGCACAACCCGCGATTCGCCGGCGCGCCCGGCCACGGCCACCATCATTTCCGCCAGGGTGTTGTGAAATGCCGCAGCGAGTCGCGAGTCACGAGTCACCAGTTGCGAGCCTAATTCCGAAGCAAGCTGATCTAGTATGGCGCGAATCATCGGCTCCCAGTCCACGACGAGCTGCGAGTTACGAGTCCCACGGCCAGCCGGGGCAGGCGCGAGTTGCGAGTCTGGCCCCGGCCTGATCGGATCGACAATGGCGCGATCTTCCCCGCCCACGACGGCACCGTTGTCTCTGTGCAGTTCAAACGGATAGCTCTCCTCGCATTCCAATTCGCCGGCGGCGAACTCCAGTTCCATTGCCGCCTGGCCCTCAAAGGCGCAGACCTGTCTTAATCCTATCAGTGCCGCCACCGCATCGAAGAGGCGGCCGCCGCTGGAAGTTTGCGGCGCGTTGATTCCCTTTTGCAGCATGGAACGCAGTACCCGCAACTCTTCGCCAGTAAACGAGCACAGAGCGGCGGCTTGCATGGCAAATGCCGCCTCTCCAAAAACCTCGTACAGAATACCCAGTGCGGCCCGGCGTGGCTCCTTGACCGCCCGTTCCCCGCCCGGCAGGGAAAACGTCCGCAGATGCGCGATGCGTTCGAACCCCTCATCGCCCACGCGCAGAAACTCGCCGCCCCAAATCGTTCCGTCTGGGCCATAGCCACTGCCATCCCAGGCGATGCCCAGCACCGGCGGCTGCAGGCGGTTTTCCGCCATGCAGGCCCGTATGTGCGCGTAGTGATGCTGGACGGCAATCACCGGCTCCGTCGAGCGGCGGGCAAACTGCGTCGAGAGATAATCCGGGTGCATATCGCAAGCCAGCGCCACCGGCCGGTGCTCATACAGATTGCGAAAGGCGCCATTTACCTCCGTGAACGCCCGCATCGACTCCGCCGTATCCAGATCGCCGATATGCTGACTCACAAACACTTGTGGTCCCACGGAAATGGCGATGGTGTTCTTCTGGTGCGAGCCCACTCCCAGCAGCGGCGGGAGGTCACGATCGAGAAGCACCGGAAGTGGTGCGAAGCCGCGAGCACGACGCAGCACCAGTTCGCGTCCCGCCATCTCGCGCACAATGGAATCGTCCATATGCCGGACGATGGGCCGATCATGAACCAGAAAAAGATCCGCAATGCCGGCCAGCCGGGTCAGCGCTTCCCGTTCGCCGGTACAAATAGGTTCCTCGCTCAGATTGCCGCTGGTCGCAACCACGGGAAATCCCAGCTCCCGCATCAGCAGATGGTGCAAAGGCGTATACGGCAGCATGACGCCCAAGTACGGGTTGCGGGGAGCAATTTCCTCCGCCCAACCTTCTCCCCCGCGCCTTCGCCGGAGTAACACGATGGGCGATTCGGGGGAGCGTAACATCCGCAACTCCGTTTCGGACACCAGGCAATGTTTCAACACCGCCGCCACAGAGGGGGCCATGAGCGCGAAAGGCTTTTCCTCCCGGTGCTTTCGCCGGCGCAGCTCGCGCACTGCATCCTGCTGGCGCGCGTCCACCAGCAATTGAAACCCGCCCAGGCCTTTGATGGCGACGATGTGCCCGCGCCGAACCGCTTCGGCCGCCGCCAACAGCGCCTCTTCCCGTCCGGCCAGCGTCACTCCGGCGGGAGACCATAGCTCAAGATGAGGTCCGCAAGCGGGACAGGCATTCGGCTGCGCATGGAAACGGCGGTCGGCGGGATCGTGATATTCCCGCGCGCATTCCGCGCACATGGTGAACCCCTTCATCGTCGTGCGCGAGCGGTCGTAGGGAAGCGACTCAAGAATAGTGAAACGGGGACCGCAGTGGGTGCAATTGGTAAAGGGATAGCGGTATCGCCGGTTCGCCGGGTCGTTGATCTCGCGCAGGCAATCGGGGCAGGTAGCCAGATCGGGCATGATCAACGTGGTGTTGTCGCCGGGAAGACTTTCGCAAATCTCAAAGCGCACGAATCCGGCCGCATCCAGATACGTGGCTTCCAGGCATTGGATACTGGAGATCGACGGCTTTTCCGCTTGCAGACGGCGCAGAAACTCGCACAGCACCGGCTCCGCTCCATCCACTTCGACAAATACGCCTTGCGAGGAATTCCGTACCCAGCCCGGCAAGCGCAGCTCCTTGGCCAGCCGAAAAACGAAAGGGCGAAAGCCCACACCCTGCACCGCGCCCCGCACGGTTACGCACAGACGCCGGATGGATACTTGCGTCGTGGCTTCCGAAGAGGCACCCAAGGCCATGGTTGCAATCCCGTGCTGCCGGTGTTTACTGTATTGTAAAGCACCCGCCAGCGTTGCTCACAGCCGAAGGTCACTTACTTTCGAGGTTTCAAGGTGTTGAACTTATCAAAACGAACCGAAGACACTTGTCATTCTGAGTCCGCCGTGGCGGACTCAGAATGACAATTTATCAGCGGCCACAAAAGTTCCCCAGCCTCGAAAGTAAGTGACATTCGGCTCACAGCCTGCAAATCACAGTTTGTAACCAACATGTATCCGGTTTGGCTGAAAACTGTAAATTATAAGCTGCAAACCGCTTGGGGCCGGTTGCCTGTTGATACAATGGAAAACTTGCAGCGCCAAGATTGCGCCTGGCACCAATATGGCCGACCGACTCTTTTTGAACCTCTGGTTCCCGAGCTTCTCCGAGGCGGATATGATGCCGCGCATGCACTCGGTACTGCGGCAATTTCCGTTCTCCGCGCAACGCCCGGGAATTTCCTACCTGGCCATACATCCGGTGAATTGGAGCGAACCGACCGTGCTGGAGCAGCGATTCCGGCCCGGAATCGATCCCGAACCGGCCCTGGCCATCGCCGCGGAATCCGCCCATGCCGATTATGCCTATGTCTTCGAAACCAATTGGGACCTGTGGATGCCGCAAGAAGAACCGGAAGACGAGGAAAGCGAATTTGTGCCTGCGCCTTTGCCCGTGAGATTCATCGCTCACGGTCTTGATTTCGAAGAACACACCTATCAGCAGACCGGCCATATACAGGTGGATTTCGACCTGGACACCCCCTTTCTGTACGAAGATCAGGAAATGACACCCGCCGTAGAAGCCCGCTTTCGCGCCAATGTGCAGAAGCTGGTCATGTTTACGAGTGTCGTCGAGAAGAACTGCGGCATCAGCGGGCGCGTCTTGTGGTCCGAATCGGAAGAAAATCTCGCGCAAAAACTGATCGAGCGGTTGCAGAGAGTGCAGTAAGCGCCAACCCACGTCTCCCGTCTCCGGTCCCCCGTTTCCCGCCAAATAAAGCACTACTAATCAGCGTTTATCTGTGTTGATCTGCGGCAAAAGGTTTTTCCGGGGTTTTCCTCTGTGTCCTCTGTGGTGAATATCCTAAAAAAGCCCAGTCCCGCAAAGCAGGACTGGGCTTTTTGGACAGAGAGGCGGGTCAGGCGCCTCGACTATTTGGTACGTCCGCCTTCGATCTTCAGCGCTTCGCTGGCACCGGCCTGGGCAGCAGCCAGGCGAGCCGTCAACACGCGGAAGGGCGAGCACGAAACGTAATTGAACGCATTGCGCGCGCAGAACTCGACCGACGAAGGTTCGCCGCCGTGTTCGCCGCAAATGCCAACCTTCAGGTTCGGACGGGTCTTACGGCCCTTTTCCACCGCGATCTTGATCAACTGGCCCACGCCTTCCTGGTCGAGCACTTCAAAGGGATCCTGTTTGAGGATGCCTTCGCCCACGTAAGTCGGCAGGAACGTGTTGATGTCGTCGCGGGAGAAGCCGAAGGTGGTCTGCGTGAGGTCGTTGGTGCCGAACGAGAAGAACTCGGCTTCCTTGGCGATCTCATCGGCCATCAGGGCGGCGCGCGGCAACTCGATCATGGTACCGACCAGGTACTCGACTTTCGAGCCCTTTTCGGCAAAGACTTCGTCGGCTACGCGGCGGACGATGGCCGCCTGGTTGGCCATTTCCTTCACTCCGGTGGTGAGCGGAATCATGACTTCCGGCTTCGCCTTCTTGCCTTCCTTCTGGGCGGCTACGGCCGCTTCGAAGATGGCGCGCGCCTGCATCTCGGTAATTTCCGGATAGGTGATGCCCAGCCGGCAGCCGCGCATGCCCAGCATCGGGTTCAGCTCGTGCAGCTCGTTGACGCGATGCAGCAGCGTCTTCAGTTCCTTGAGCTTCGGCGATTTGGGCTTGGTGGCTTCCAGTACGGCGATCTGCACCATCAGGTCTTCACGCTTGGGCAGGAACTCGTGCAACGGCGGATCCAGCAGACGGATGGTTACCGGCAGCCCATCCATGGCGCGGAAGAGGCCGAGGAAGTCGGCGCGCTGCATGGGCAGCAGCTTCTTCAACGCGGCGCGGCGATCCTTTTCGTTGTTCGTCAGGATCATCGCCTGCATGTGCGGGATGCGGTCCTGGGCGAAGAACATGTGCTCGGTGCGGCACAGGCCGATGCCTTCGGCGCCGAACGTAACCGCCTGCTTGGCGTCGCGGGGGATGTCGGCATTGGCGCGCACGCCGATCTTGCGATACGGATCGGCCCAGCTCATGAAGGTCACCAACCGGGGATCGTTGGCGGTGGGCTCCAGAGTATTCAGGCGGCCATTGATCACGCGCCCGGTGGTGCCGTCCAGCGACAACCAGTCGCCTTCCTTCAGGGTGATGCCCTTGACGCGCATCTCCTTTTTCTTTTCATCGACGGTGATCGAGCCGGCGCCGGCGACGCAGCACTTGCCCATGCCGCGGGTGACGACCGCCGCGTGGCTGGTCATGCCGCCGCGCGAGGTCAGAATGCCCTTGGCCACTTCCATGCCATGGATATCCTCGGGAGTGGTTTCCGCGCGCACCAGGATGACCGACGCAACCTTCTTGTCGCGAACCCACTTCACGGCGTCGTTGGCGGTGAACACGATCTGGCCGACGGACGCGCCCGGCGAAGCCGGCAGGCCGGTGGCAAGCACGTTCACTTCCACGCCCTTCTCGTCCAGGCGGGGCACGAGGAAGTCATAAAGCTGGTTGGGTTCGACGCGGAAGATGGCTTCTTCCTTCGTGAGCAGGCCTTCTTCCACCATTTCCATGGCGACGCGAACGGCGGCAATTCCGGTACGCTTGCCGTTACGGGTCTGCAGCATGTACAGCTTGCCTTCCTGAATGGTGAACTCGAAATCCTGCATGTCCTTGTAGTGGCGTTCCAGGCGCGTGGTGATATCGCGCAGTTCCTTGTAAGCGCCGGGATTGATCTCCTTGAGATGGCTGATGTGGACGGGGGTCCGAACGCCGGACACCACGTCTTCGCCTTGCGCGTTCATCAGAAATTCGCCATAGAACTCGCTTTCGCCATTGGCGGGATTGCGGGTAAAGCCCACGCCCGTGCCGCTGGTCTCGCCCAGATTGCCGAACACCATCGCCTGCACGTTCACGGCCGTGCCGAGATCGTCGGAGATATTGTTGATGCGGCGATAGTGCTTGGCGCGGTCGTTATTCCAGGAGCGGAAAACGGCATCGCGCGCCATCACCAGCTGCGTTTCCGGATCCTGCGGAAAATCGATCTTGGCGTACTTCTTGACGACCTGCTTGTATTCCTTGATCACTTCCTGCAGCGCCTTCGCGTCCAGGTCGGTGTCCATCTTGGCTTTCTTCTGCTGCTTCTTCTTGTCGAACACCTCGTCGAAATGTTCCTTGCCGATCTCCAGTACGACATTGCCGAACATCTGGATCAAACGGCGATAGGAGTCGTAGGCAAAACGCGGGCTGTTGCTGCGCTTGGCCAGCGCTTCCACGCTCTTGTCGTTCAGCCCGAGGTTCAGGATCGTATCCATCATGCCGGGCATGGAGAATTTGGCGCCCGAGCGGACACTCACCAGCAGCGGATTGTCGCCTTTGCCCAGTTGCTGACCCTGCAATTCTTCCAGGCGGCGCAACGCCTCTTCCATGGCGCTATTCACTACCACCGAAGTCTTGCCGGAACGCATGAACTCGCGGCAGGCCTCGGTTTGAATGGTAAAGCCCGGGGGAACCGGCAACCCGGCATTCGTCATTTCGGCCAGACCGGCGCCTTTGCCGCCCAGCACATCCTTCAGCTTGCCATTCCCGTCGGCGTGACCTCCGCCGAAGAAATAGACGTATTTGACACCTGTTTGTGGAGCTGTGACCATCGTGACCTCTCTGTCCTTGATTTAGGATTCCGGAATAAAAGCTCTGGTTTTCTCATCAACCCGGCAACACCTTCCGCCGGATCACTTCGCGGTGACGATTTCGCTGAAATCCGCAATCGTCGAAAAGTCGTTTACCAAGGTTTGCAGAAGTGCCAAGCGGCGTCCGCGCACCTTCTCATCGTCAACCATGACCATGACCTTGTCAAAGAACGCGTCCACCACCGGACGCAACTTCGAAACTTCCGCCAGCGCCGGCGCGTATTGGTGGCTCTTCGCCAACTCGATAACGGCTTTGGCCGATGCCGCCGCCTGCACCGCCAACTCCCGCTCCGCCGGTTCGCCTTCGGCCAGCTGCTGTAACGGCACGACATCCGCCGGCTTCCATTTGCCGGCCTCGGCCGCCTGGCGGAGGATGTTCTTCATACGCTTGAACGAGGTCGAAATCGCCTCGAAATCCTCCGAAGGGCGAACTTCCGCCACCGCCCGGGCGCGCGCCACGGCATCCACAACATCATCGGAACCAGCGGTCAGCACGGCGTTTACCACGTCATAGGCAAAGCCGAGGGCATCGCGCAGATAAAATTCGAGGCGCTCGCGCAAAAACTTTTCCACCGCGCCGGCAAAATCAAAATCGGCGGCAAACTTCCGGGACGCCTCCGAACCGGCATAGCCCCGTTCGGCATCCGCGAACAACGCCGTCAAGCCCACCGGCAGCCGGTGTTCCGCAATCGTCTTCACAATACCGTTGGCCTGGCGGCGCAACGCGAAGGGGTCCTTAGAGCCGCTGGGCTGAAGTCCCAGAGCAAACATGCCGGCAATGGAGTCGGCCTTGTCGGCAATGGAAATCACGGCGCCTTCCAACGTGCGCGGCACGGCATCTTCCATCGATTCCGGCTGGTACTGGCAATAAATCGCTTCCGCCACCGCGGGCCCCAGCCCCTGCGCCCGGGCATATAACCCGCCAACAATGCCCTGCAATTCGGTGAACTCCTTCACCAGTTCCGCGGTCAGATCGGTCTTGGCCAGCAGCGCGGCATCGTTTATGGCCGCACGATTGACGGTGAGCCCGGCCGTTTCCAGCCAGCCTGCGATCATGCCGCCCAGCCTGACCATGCGTTGCGCTTTGTCGTAGTAGTTGCCCAAATCCTTCTGAAAGGTAACGCTCTTGAGCATTTCCACCCGCTGTTTGAGCACCGTCTTCTGGTCGGTGTCCCAGAAGAAACGGGCATCGCGAAAGCGCGCGCGCAATACGCGCTCGTTGCCGTGGCGAATCAAGCCGTCGGGATCGCTTTCCGTATTCAGCACCGCCAGGAAGTGCGGTGAAAGCTTGCCGTTGGCGTCTTCCACCGCGAAATACTTCTGGTGGTCGCGCATGACGGTAACCAGCACTTCCTCCGGCAGGGTGAGAAACTCGGGTTCGAAACCGCCCAGGATCACGGAAGGAAACTCGGTAAGATTGACGACGGTGCCCAGCAACTCCTTGTCTTCGCGCCAGCGCGCCCCGGGAACCTCGCGGGCGGCGGCATCAAGCGCCTTGCGAATGACGCGTTCGCGCTCCGGCTGCATCAGCACCCGCGCCTTCGCCAACGCCTCGGTGTAACGGTCGGCACGATCCACGTACACCGGACCGCCGGCAAGCTGCCGATGACCGCGCGACTCCGCCGTGGCTACGATGCCCTCGAACTCCAGCGGCACGATCTCGCCATCCAGCAGCGCCACCAGCCAGCGCACGGGGCGAACAAACCGTTCGGTCTTGATTCGCCAATACATCGACTTCGGCCAGTAAATACCGGCCAGTTCACGCGGCAGCACCTCGGCCAGGATCTCGGCGGCTCCCCGGCCCGCACGCACCGCCCTGGCCACCAGATACTCGCCCTTCGGGGTCGCAATGGTCTTCAGCTCCGAGGCGGCCACGCCGGCCTTCCGGGCAAAGGCTTCGACCGCTTTGGGATTCTTCGCCGCCACGCTGGCGGCCGGGCCCAGCAGCTCTTCTTCGAGATCGACCTGTATCCGGCGTATGCCGCGCGCCAGCACCGCCAGCCGGCGAGGCGTGGAAAGCGGGGTGACGTCGGCTTTTTCCGCCAGCCGCTCACGCACGAGCACGTCGCCCACCCGCTGGGTCAGCTCCGCCTGCGCCGCATCAATCATTCGCGCGGGAATCTCTTCCGTTCCGATCTCAAGTAGAAAATCAGGCATTACATTCGCCCCTCCGGGGCTCACGAGAATCCAGAATTGAGGAGTTAGGAGTCAGAATTCTGACTCTTGACTCCTGACTCCTAACTCCTGACTTCTGCAGTGGCAGCCGCTTCCGCGGATTCTTTCACGGGCGAGTGGCTTTGCTGATCGACCCAAGCCTTGGCCACGCCCACGGCCAATTGGCGAATGCGCGCAATCACTCCTACGCGCTCGGTGACGCTAATTGCCCCGCGCGCGTCGAGGATGTTAAACAAATTCGAGCAGTTCAGGCACAGCTCGTACGCCCCCAACAGGGGAAAACGCTTCTTCTCCGTTAGAACCGCGGCCCGGGAAACGCCTTGGGCGCCGGCAGAATCCTTGCTCCCAAAAAGCCGGTGGTAGGAATCGATCAGCGTCTGGCACTCCGCCTCATACAGCTCCAGGTGTTTCCAGGCCTTCTCAACATCGGCGGCCTCAAAGTTGTACACCGAAACCTGCAACTCTTCGGCCAGGCGCACGTCCCCGTAAGTCACCGGTTTGCCGGTCGCCAGATCGTGGGCCCAAACGATTTCATAGATCGAATTCACATCCTGCAGGAAGGCGGCAATCCGTTCCATGCCATAGGTCAGCTCGACGGAAATCGGATCCAGGTCCACGCCGCCACACTGCTGGAAATAGGTGAACTGCGTGATCTCGAGGCCATCGAGCATCACCTGCCAGCCAATCCCCCAGGCGCCCAGCGTCGGGGATTCCCAGTTGTCTTCCTCGAACTTAATGTCGTGTTTCCGCAGGTCAATGCCGATGGCGGTCAGCGATTCGAGGTAGAGTTCCTGTATGTTGTTCGGCGGAGGCTTCAGGATCACCTGCATTTGCGTGTGCTTGTACAGGCGGTTGGGATTCTCCCCGTAGCGGCCGTCGGCCGGCCGGCGGGACGGCTGAAGATAGGCCACGTGATACGGTTGCGGCCCCAGCACGCGCAGGAATGTCTCAGGAGCCATGGTCCCGGCGCCCACTTCCAGATCGAAAGGCTGCTGCAAAATACAGCCGCGCTCGGCCCAGAACTGCGAAAGCCGCAGGATCAGCTCCTGGTAAGTCAGCGGTTTACGAGTTTCTTCCACGCCAGCACTCAATTCTGTTGACAGTTTTCAAACGCTCCTGCTGTAACGCCTCGCCCTCAGCGGCTAGAGCCGCGTTCGTTTGGAGACATTTACGGCACAAGTAAGCTCGTGCCCCTGCCTGAAACCCGGCCCTCTCCCACTTCACTTTCGTTCCTACTGAAGGCTCCTCGGAGTTCCGGCCCCAACTCCCAACTATTAGCTACTAGCTACTAGAGCTTGGCCAACATCGTTGCGGTCACAAGCCGCTTCTCGATATGTCCCTCGATGCGTTGCACCAAGAATTGCCGCAGATCGGCCGCCCGTTGCTTCGGCCAGATCTCCCCGGCAAAACTCTCCACCGGTGCACGAAGCATCTGCGCCGCCATGGTCCGCGACTCCAGGGAAAGCTCGGCGCCGGCCAAACGTTTATCCTGCGCGCACATCAGGCCCTCGGCGAGCGGATGAAAAAACGCCCGGCCGCCATCCAGCACTTCCCCGCAAACGCTGCAAGCCGCCAACTCCGGCAAAAAGCCCGTCAACCGGACCACCCACAGGTCAAAATACGTGAGTGGAGCCCACACCGCACCCGGCTTCAGTACGGTCAACACCGAGGCCGTCAAGCGAAAGATGGCGTCGTTCGCTTCGCGGTCGGGCATCAACTCGTCAAGCACTTCCGCGATGTGCGCCAGCCCCACCGCCCGCGGATAATCCACCCGGTCGGTCAGCGGAGAGGCCAATACGTCACAGGAATCAATGCGCGCCAGTTCCTGCCGTTCGCGATCTTCCCAATAGACCCGCACTGTCGTGAGCGGTTCCAGAGCGCCCCCAAAGCGCTTGCGTGACCTTTGGGCCGCACGCGCGACGCCCCGCAGCTTGCCCTCGCTCCGCGTAAAAAAACTCACCAGCAAATCGGATTCGCGCAGCGGATAACTGCGTAATACGACCGCCTCCGATTGTTTCAGCGGCATAGTGCGGCGGCTGGACCTGCCTTGCCAGACGACTCTCAACGCCGTCATGCGGTGAAAATCAATGTTTTATTCTAAATCAGCGCTGCTTCCACGCAAAGGGCTTTGCGAGGAAGGTTTACAGTTTGCAGTTCACCGTTTGCAGCCAGGCCTGCCGTTTTGCTGCGAACTGCAGATCTTGCTGTTGTCCGCCGAACGTATGGCTGTGCCTGCGTGCCCCTGATATTCTCAGGTCTCCAACGCGCCGCCCGCGGCAGGATTGAGGCAGCCAGTGGGCCGCCATTGTCAGCTTTGGCTGCAAACTGTGAACTGTAAACTGTCAGCCTTTCCTGCGCACGCAAAGGCGCGTACCGCAGTACGCGCCTGATCGACACAAAAATGTGGGGAACTACTTCGTGGCGCGGCCGTAATATTCGGCGTTCTTCTCCGCGTAAGCCTTCCATTTTTCCGGCAGATCATCGAGGGCAAAGATGGCGGAAACGGGACAGACCGGGACGCAGGCACCGCAGTCAATGCATTCCACGGGATCGATATAAAGCATGTCGTTTTTCTCGAAAGCTTCTTCGTCCTTCTTGGGGTGGATGCAGTCCACCGGACAAGCATCAACACAGGCCGTATCCTTGGTGTTAACGCACGGTTCAGCAATAACGTATGCCATGGATTCTCACTCCCTCCAGAAGTGCAGCGTTCTCCCGGAACGCCTGCGTCCGGAATCTCAACCTTTCATTTTAACAAATATCCGGGCTTGATCACGCCGCCTTGGCGATTTGCCGCACATCCGCCGGCTCGCACTCCACAATGCAACCGGCCACGGCACTGGCGGCCACGGTGAATGGCGAAGCCAGGTACATCTGCCCCGGGCCGCCACATCTGGGAAAGTTGCGGCTCGGCACGCTCATCATCCCCTGGTTCGATGGCGGGACTCCTGCCGGAGCCGCGAACCCGCTGGCGCCGTCGTCCGGCTCCATCACCGTTACGCCGGCTTTATAGAAAATCTGCAAATACCCTTTTCCGGCACAATAATCCCTTATTTCCTGCGATCCGAGCTGGATGTAAAAGCGGCAAGCGAGCGGCAAGCGGCGGTTGCGGCCCAAAGCCTCCGCCAGCACTTGCGCGTACAGATCTATGTCCTGCGCCGTGCAGGCGCCGCTATGAGCAACTTCCACGGGAACGCGCATGGTGAGGTCGCGAACCAATTTGCCATTGCCGGGATCGCCCGGCGGGGACACCATCGGCCATATCTCCGCCGCATCCAGTTCAAGGATGTGAGCGTATTGGGCATGCGGATCGCTGGTGAGCCCGGCAATCATGTCCTCGGCAGCCTTTCGCGACATGCCGCGGCGCTTTTCCAGAAACGTCACGGTCTCGCGATCGGGCGCGACGAGGGCCGTTAAACCGCCAATCTCCGCCGCCATGCTGGTCAGGGTAAGGCGTTCCTCGACGCTCAGTGCCTCGATCGCCTTCCCGGTGAACTCGACGACTTTGGACCACGCCTTGCCGCGACGCACATAGTCCAAGCTCAGAATCCTCAGGAGGAAGTCGTGGACGGTCACGTTCGGACGCCGCCGGCCACGCACCACCACCTTCACCGATTCCGGCACTTTCACGCGCACATCTTTCGGGAACCAGGAGCCGGCATCGAGTTCGCTGCCCGGCGCTTCTTTTCCCAGATAATGCTCGGAAAAGACGGCCACCGGAGGCAACGCGTATTCGGGGCTGAGCCGCGTGATGCTGCGCACAAAGCCCGCATCCCCGGGCTTCACCGCGGGCACACCGTCCCGGCCATGCTCGTCAATCATGTGCCGGGCAAAAATCTTTTCCGCCAAGGTCATGGGCCGGCGCCGGGTGGTAATCGGCGGCAAAAAGATCTTCTTCTGGAGACGCGCGACACTAAAAGGAAACAAACCTCCATACTCGATGATTTGTCGCGTGATTTCGTCTTCGCATTCCGTAAACTCGCACAACGGAATCGCCTGCCCGCGGCGAATCATACGTATCAGGTCAAAATTAGTGGAGGTAAGCAAGCCCAGGTCCTGGCAATTCTGCTGGTAGATGCGCTCGAAGCTCTCGGCAATCACCAACTGAATACCGGCGGCACGCTCCGCATAGGGAGTCTGCTCGCGGCAGAGACCATGGCCGCACCGCTGGCCGCTGACCGTGGCCACGAAACCGCCCCGCTTGATGTCACCCCGCCTGACCGGGGACTCGCCACGGCACTTCAGCCCGGTAAAGGCAAATTCACCCAGGGTTTCATCGAAGAAGCAAATGTCGGCCGGCACGATCTCGCCGGTGGTAAGACCGTCGCGCAATTGAGGATTGCGTTCCGGACGATTCGGATCCCACTCCAGTTCCTTGCCCGCAAGCTGCTGGCTGATCAGCTTCGGATCCTCTGTGAGAAAAAGAATGCGGCCGGTGAGCAGAATCTGGGAAGGGCGCTTTTCAATCTTCCGTTCAAGAAGGGACAGCATAAGCACCCCTCGGAAATGATCGGCGTTGGGGGGACGGTGACGTGACTCCTTTTAACTTAGATGCGCGAAATCTGGAGTCCCAAAGGAAAATCGGAAGCCTTCTTCTGACGCAGCGCTATAGCGGCGGGACCGCTGCTACCTCTGTTTTGAGTACTCCACCGGGCTGGGCAGCGGATCGAGATCCCGGCCGGCAAAAATCGCCTGGAATTCCCGTATTAATGGTTCGTGGAGTAAGCCGTTGGAAGCCATGGTCTCACTGCTATCGATACGCCAGGGGCTGCCATCGAAACGCGTGACCGTACCTCCGGCTTCGCGCACCAGAAGCACCCCGGCGGCGGTATCCCACGGATTCAGGTTGAACTCCCAGTAGCCATCCACCCGGCCGGCCGCCACCGAAGCCAGATCCAGGGCCGCCGAACCGGGCCGGCGAATGCCATGGGAGCGGAGGGTGATCTGATGATAGAAATAAATATTCGGGTTCTCGTGCCGTTTCTTACTGGGAAATCCGGTGGCCAGCAGCGATTCGCAGAGGGCCGCGACTTTGGACACATGAATGGGCTGCCCGTTGAGCGTGGCGCCCTTCCCCTTTTCGGCCGCAAACAATTCGTCGCGCGTAGGATCGTAGAGCACTCCGGCCGTCAACTCGTCCTTATGCGTCAGCCCCAGGGACACGCAAAACACGGGAAAGCCATGAGCGAAATTCGTGGTGCCGTCCAACGGATCGATGTACCAGCGATAATCGCTGCCCGACTCGCGCCGCGCGCCTTCTTCGCCCATCAGATCATGGTCTGGCCAGTACTCGCGAATGCGGCGCGTAATCAACGCTTCCGACTGCCGGTCGGCC
>Ga0326728_10017235_pt1 | contig 14523 bp, 10 predicted proteins | sample MB3enrmetagenome_FD_207602 | JGI IMG/M metagenome (GOLD analysis project Ga0326728, IMG submission 207602) | Lab enriched peat soil microbial communities from McLean, Ithaca, NY, United States - MB31MN | ecosystem: Environmental > Terrestrial > Soil > Wetlands > Peat | place: USA: New York...
GTTTTTGCTCCCGTCGCGCATCACTATCGTGCTTGCGGTGTTGCTGGCCGTGGCTGCATTTGCGGCCACCGCGCCGGACGCCACAGCGGACGCAGTCTGCCCGCCAACGGAGGATACCACAGTGGCTCCCTGAGTGCCGGTCACGTCGCCGACAAGCAAACCGGTAAAGTTCGTGGCACTTCCGGTGACATTTCCGCTAATACCCCCGCCGGCCGTAAGCAGGCCCGTAACGCCCAGTGTGCCGCCCACGCTTACGTCGCCGGAAGCGTCCACCGTGAACTTGCCGCCATTCATGGTAAGCGCACCGGTCAGCGTCTCGCCGTCAGTCGCCGTCAAAGCCGCGTTGTTTACGGTAACGCCGTTATTGGCCGTCACAAGCCCGGTCAGCGTGCTGGTGCCGGTCACGGACAGCGTGCCGCCCGCGCTGGCGTTGCCTGAAGCGTCCACCGTGAATTTGCCGCTGTTCATGGTAAGCGCGCCGGTCAGCGTCTCGCCGTCCGTCGCCGTCAAAGCCGCGTTGTTTACGGTAACGCCGTTGTTGGCGGTTATAAGTCCGGTAGCACCAAATGTGCCGCCTGCGCTGGCGTTGCCTGAAGCGTCCACCGTGAACTTGCCGCTGTTCATGGTAAGCGCGCCGGTCAGCGTCTCGCCATCCGTCGCGATAAGCGCGGCATTATTTACCGTCACGCCATCGTTCGCGGTTACAAGACCGGATAAAGTGCTTGTTCCGGACACACCGAGAGAAGACCCCATATTAGCCGCGCCGGAAGCGTTCAGCGTGCCGTTGACATCCAGCGTGTAACCGGGCACAGTGGTGCCGATGCCTACCAGCGAACCGCTGCCTGTGCCGAGATACGTATTGCCCGCGATATCCGCGCCGCCCGCCACCAGCAGGTTGTTCACCGAACTGGAACCGAACGGGCTGGCCAAAGTACCCAGCAGCATGTTGCCGCCGGCAAGATTGAAACGCTGCGCCGGGCTGGCAGTGCCGATGCCGACATAAGGGACGCCGGTTCCCAGAGTATCATGCAGCACCAGCCCTTGTGTTCCGCCGACGTCAAGCAGCACGGAATATCCGGTGCCTGCATTTACCGTGACGTTGCCGGAACCGGACACGCCGCTGGCCGAGCCCATATTTGCCGATGTCATCTGCGAACCGTCAGAAAAAGTTATTACTCCCAGCTTGACCGAGTCCACATTCAGCCTGTACGAAGAATTGTCGGTAATGGCGGTTGTGGTGGATATGCCGACGTTGCCGTTGGACGGACTGACATAAAGCGACGGCAAAATGGAAGCGGAGACCGAGGAGAGCCATACCCCGCCGTTCACCGCAAAATACTGTCCGGAGGCCGGAGTAAAGGTCACTCCGCCCGTGGAGCCGAAAGCCTCGCGCGTGGAACCGTTGACGACAAAATCCAGATTGTTCCCCTCCGCGGTCTGTATGCGCGCGGCCTGGCTGGTACCGCGATACAGGTACATCACGGCATCCGCCGAGTTTCCGGGGGTTGTTCCCGTACCGTCGCCTGCATACAGGTAAAGATTGCCATTGGAATTGGGGGTTGCGCCAAATATCTGCAACGAAGGATATTGCGCTCCGGGGACGAAATTCGGAAGGGCGTTATAGCCCACCACCACGCCGCTGCTGGCCAGTACAGGGTTGGAGAACAGGTCTAAACCGGTGAAGGTCTGGGTCGAGGCCAGGTTGGCCGCCGTGGCAGCCACGCCGTTGATGCCGTAAACGGTTAGCGCGCCGTATATGTTCAAAGCTCCGTTCACGGAGGTGCTGGAAAGGGAGACCAGATTACCGGGGCCGCAGGTGTAAGAGGAACCGCCCGAATAGCATTTTGCCATGGCATTTTCGGTATCCAGAGGATTGTTGGCGTTTATATTGCCAGCTACGTTTACATAGCTTGAGAATGCGCCCGTGGCGGCCTGCACGCTGTAAGCCGAACGGATATCGCCGCCTACGTCAAGTTTATATTTAGGCGAAGATACTCCTCCTATCACCACATTGTTGACGCTGTTGGACATCAGCAGCAGATTGTAACCGGGCTGTGTCGTTATCTCGTTGGCGGCATAGTCGTTAGCGGAGTAACCGGACGAGGTATATGTTCCTATCAGCACTTCGCCGACGCGCAAACCGCTTGCCACATATTCGTCCGTGCTGATTGTCACGCCGACAAGCGGGTTTGAGACGTTGCCTATGCCCATGGCTCCGTTGGCCCCGATGCGCAGGCGTTCCACTCCTGCCGTGTCGAAAGTTATCGGGCGGGCCGTGCCGGAACCGGCGTTGCCTGTGGCTATGTTGAAACCGGTCGTCCCCATCATCAGCGTGGCGGAGGTGTAGTTGGCAGGGGCCGTGCCGTTTACGTTTATCGCGTCCGAAAGCGAGAACATCTGCAACGCGGAAGAATATTCCGTGCCCGCCGTGGAAACGCCGGGGAACAGCCGGACAAGCGACGAGGTTGCGGTCTTTGGATAAATTATCAGATTGTCCTGGGGAAGTATGCCGAAATCCAGTTTGCCCGCCGTGGAGGAATTGGAGATGTTGCCGCCGTTAAGTTCCAGCATTTCCTGCGGCGCGCCGGTTGATATGCCTACATAACCGTTGGCAAAGCGCACGCGCATGCGCTCGTTGGATGAAGTTCCATAGCCCGTCTTGAAAATTATGTCGCCGGATACGTTGCCGGTGGACGAGTTCACTATCGCGTCGTTCACATTGTACACCGCGCCGACGCTGACCGTGCTGGGATTGTTCCACGTGACGCCGTTTATAGTAAGACTTCCAGATATATTGGCGTTGCCATTGACGTCCAGTTTATACGCGGGTGACGTGGTGCCGATGCCGACATATCCCGAAGAAGTCGACAGATAGGCGTTGCCTGTGTTGTAAAGAGTCGAGAAAGTGGTATTGGTCCCGTCCATAAGCTTTTGTGCCACATAGGTATAGGGCACCGACTGTATCAGTTCGCGCGGGGTAAGTTCCTGGTCCTCTACCTGCACGTCGAGATAAAGAGCGCCGGAGGTTTCAAACACGGTAACGGGCGGCGCTATGCTGACCGAGAAAATACCGGCCGTTATGCCGACCAGTTGCTGCGCGTTGCTGGTGGTATAGGTGCAGCCCGAGTCGCTGGAAAGACCCCATATGCAGGTGCCGCCGGTAGGCGCGTTATAGATGCGGAAAATCATATGCTTGCTGCCGGTCACCGGGGCGCTGTTGTACTCCAGTTGGCCCTGATAACTTATCGTGGAAACATAGACGTTTGACGGAGTATCTCCGGCCACTGCCGCTGCGGCGAAAGAAAACAGCAGTGCGGCGATTGCGAAAGTTCCAGTTTTTTTACCCATTTTTTAGGATGTCCTTTACCAGATAATTATCAGCTTCCCCGTCTTGCGCAGGGAGCCGGATGTTATGGCGTAGATGTAAAGCCCGCTGGCAACGCGCATGCCGGACTCGTTATGCAGGTCCCAACTGAACGAGTTGCCCGTATCGTTCTTGGAGAGCGTGCGCACCTTCTCCCCGGAAATCGTGTATATGGTTATCGTGGCGATCTGCGTCAGGTTGGTGAAGGTGACGCTCTGTACGCCCATGGTGGATTTGAAAGGATCGGGATAGGCATAGGCGTTGTCGAGACTTCCTTCGGCAAGGCTGGAAGAGCCCATAAGTCCGCCCTTAAGCGAGTACAACCCCCCGCTGGTGGTGGCGTATCCCGTCTGTCCCAACGTTCCGCCCACCATGCTGTAATTGGAGCTGGTCATTGTGGCGCTGCTGCTTGTGGCGGTGAAATTGTCGGCGAATATCTTGTAATTTGATGAAGACATTCTGGACTGTGCCTGCACCGAAAAAACACAAAGCACAGCCGCCGCGCCCGTTATCAGCCGCGCCGCCGTCCGCAAAATAGAATCCATTCGTATAATTTACCAGTCTGGCAGGGGGTTAGTCAATACTTTGATATGTACTGGATTTGACAACTCTATTGTAATTCGAAAAATATAGCTATAATATAACGATGCATGCCCGGAGTCTTTTGCCCGTGCATGCGGCGTTTTATGGAAATAACCGGTTTCAAGAAGACGGTCCCGATTCTATGCGTTGCCGCGCTCTGCACGGCGGCGCGCTGCATTGCGGACGATGCCGGCACAACCGGCGCGAATTTCCTAAAGATCCCGGTGGCTCCGGTGCCTACAGCCATGGGCCAGGCCTACACCGCGATATCCGGAGTGGACAGCATTCTTTACAACCCGGCCGGACTCGGACTTATGAACTACAGCGCGGTTTCGCTCGCGGAAAACAATTATATAGAAGGCATACACCAGCAATATGCGGCGACAGCGCTGCGCACCGACCTGGGAACTTTCGGCGCGGCGTTCACCTCTCTTTCCAGCGGCCAATTCGAGGCGTACGACGTAAACGGCGCCGACATAGGGACCACAAGCTCCTCGCATATGCTGGGCGTGGTCAGCTATTCGCAATCCTTCCCCCATTGGAACCAGGACCGAGACATGCAGGACAAACAGCTTATGCTTTCCGGCTGGTCGCGCATACAGGACGTCGATTTCTACCGGCCGCGCACGCCCAGAATCTCCTTCGGCGTCAGCTTCAAATATATACACGAAAGGCTCGACGACGTTTCGGCCACCACGACCAGCGCCGACGCGGGCGTGGTAGTGGTACCGCTCCAGCGCCTCCAACTGGGGGCGTCGCTGCTTAACATCAACGGTGCCGAGGATTTCGGCACGCAGGCGTTCAGCCTCCCGCGCACGCTGCGCGTCGGCGCGGCCACGGATTTTGTCGGCGTAAAACGCCTGATGGTTTTTCGCACCTCGGCGGACTACGTAAAAGAAAGCGACATGGACGCCTATTACTGCGCCGGGCTCGAAGTGAGCGTTATGGAATTGATATCGCTGCGCATCGGCATGCGTTCCGACAGCGGGATAGGCAACGGCATGTCGTTCGGCTTCGGCATAGTGCTGGACAAATCAAATAATCCGGACGATTTGGTGGGCGGCATACGCTTCGATTACACATACGCAAACGAGGGCGAATTCGACGGTTCGCAACGCTTCGGCCTTCAGGTACTTCTCTGATGACTGCTCAATTTGAAAAATACCTGGCCGGCAGGGCCGCGACGGTGAACGCCGAACTTGCCAGGTGCATGAAAACCGTTGACACCGCGCCCGCCGTACTGGCTCACGCGATGGGATACTCGCTGGCCGCAGGCGGCAAGAGGCTGCGCCCGGTACTGCTCATGGCATCTGCCGAGGCTTTAGGCCTTGCGCCGCGCGATGTCCTGCCCGCCGCCTGCGCCATTGAAATGATACACACCTATTCGCTGATACACGACGATCTGCCCGCGATGGACAATGACGCGCTGCGCCGCGGAAAGCCTGCCAGCCACATGGTATACGGCGAGGCCTGCGCGATACTGGCAGGCGACGCGCTGCTGACGCTGGCTTTTGAAACCTGCGCGCAAAATGCCTCGGTAAAAAAAATCGGCCCGGCAAGAACGACCGCCGCCATCGCAGCACTGGCCCGCGCCGCCGGCGCCTGCGGCATGGTGGGCGGACAGACGGCAGATATTTTCGCCGAAGGCATGCCGCAAGGCAAAAGCAGGCGCGCCGCAAAACTGACAGAAAAGGGCTCCCCCCTGGCGGGTAAAAAAGACGGCTGGTTCCTGCTGCCGGCGGACGCGGGCGAACTTACGAAAAAGAAACTGCTCGCCTACATACACTCAAACAAGACCGGCGCGCTGATCGCCGCCGCGGTGGAAATCGGCGCGCTGCTTGCCGGCGCTAACGAAAACACCCTGCGGCATATGCGGGCATACGGCCGCGAAACCGGGCTGGCGTTCCAGATTGCCGACGATATACTGGACGTGACCGCCGACAAGGAAAGTCTCGGCAAATCCGGCGGGGACGAGGAAGAAAACAAACTCACTTTCGTCTCGCTCTACGGGCTGGCGCACGCGGGAGAAGCCGCGAGGATTTGCACCGGCAAGGCGCTTGAACACCTGTCCGCGTCCGGTATTGACCGCAAACGCGCAGCGCCGCTGGAATCCCTCGCCCGTTTCATAACGGAACGCACATACTGATTTATGTCCAACAACCAAGAGATACTCCCCAATATAGAATCCCCCTCCGACCTGCGAAAACTGACGCCGTCGCGGCTGCCGCAGGTCTGCGAGGAAATAAGGGAAAAAATAATAACCACGATCAGCAAAAACGGCGGGCATCTGGGCTCGAGCCTCGGAGCCACCGACCTGATAGTGGCGCTGCACTACGTTTTCGACACGCCGCAGGACAGGCTGGTGTTCGACACGGGCCACCAGGCATACGCGCACAAGCTGCTGACAGGACGATACAAACGTTTTGAAACGGTGCGGCAAAAGGGCGGGCTTTCGGGATTCTTAAAACGCGAGGAATCGCCATACGACGCTTTCGGCGCAGGCCACGCCTCCACCGCGCTTTCGGCCGCGCTCGGCATGGCGGCCGCGCGCGACCGCAAGGGAGAGAACAGGAAGATAGTCGCGATAGTCTCCGACGGCTGCATGACCGGCGGCATGGCCTACGAGGCGTTGCAGAACGCAGGCCAGCTGGGCAGCGACCTGCTGGTGGTGCTAAACGACAACCAGATGTTCATTTCAAACCGCGTGGGCCAGCTGGGCGCGATGCTCACAAAACTGCTTTCGATGGGCACGATAAAGCACGCCGAAAAGAGGGTGGAGAATTTCCTCAGCCGTTTCGACTTCTGGGGCGCAAGCATACTGCGAGTCGCAAAGCGCACCAAAGTGCTGCTTTTCCCGGGCATGCTTTTCGAGGAAATGGGCTTTGCGTACTTCGGCCCGGTGGACGGCCACGACGTGCAGAAACTGGTGGAGGTGCTGGGCCGCATAAAGGAATTGCGCGGGCCGATAGTGCTGCACGTGTCCACAAAAAAGGGCAAGGGCTACGCCCCCGCAGAGAAGAAGCCGATAGCCTATCACGGCCTCGGCATTTTCGACAAGGTCACGGGCTCGCCGGAACCCGCGCCCGCAAACGCAGCGCCGAGCTTTACCGGCGTGTTTTCAAAAACCCTCGTGCGGCTGGCGGAGGCCGACCCGCGCATAGTCGCCATAACCGCCGCGATGCCCGAAGGCACCGGTCTGGACGCTTTCCGCGACAGGCTCCCCAGGCGCTTCTACGACGTGGGGATAGCAGAGGAACACGCGGTCACTTTCGCCGCGGGCATGGCCTGCGAGGGCATGCGGCCCGTGGTCGCGATATACTCCTCTTTTTCGCAGCGGGCATACGACCAGATGATGCACGACGTCTGCCTGCAAAAACTGCCGGTGGTGCTGGCGCTGGACCGCGCCGGCCTCGTAGGCGAGGACGGGCCCACGCACCACGGGGTGTTCGACCTGTCGCTTTTCCGCAATCTCCCCGGCATAACGATAATGGCCCCGGCCGATGAAAATGAGTTGCAGCACATGCTGAAAACGGCGCTTACCCTCAACGGGCCTTGCATAGTGCGCTATCCCCGCGGCGCGGGCTTCGGCGTGCAACTGGACAGGGAACTTGCCGCGCTGCCGTACGGCAAGGCGGCATGGCTTCGGCGCGGCAGGGACATGTGCATACTGGCGGCAGGCAACCGCGCGCATCCGGCGCTGCATGCCGCGCAACTGCTGGAGGCGAAAGGCGTGGACTGCGGCGTGCTCAACATGCGGTTTATAAAGCCGCTGGACATAGACGCGATTTTTGAAGCGGCGCAGACGGGCCGTCTTGCAACCGTGGAAGACAACATGCTGGCAGGCGGTTTCGGCTCGGCGGTGCTGGAAGCGCTGAACGATGCCGGCAGGGAATGCAGGGTTTTGCGCCTCGGCATAGGCGATGTCTTCGTGCCGCACGCCAAACCCCGGGAACTTTACGAAGCTACCGGCCTCACCCCGGAACGGATGGCGGCCAATATAGGCAAATGGCTGTCCGCGCCGAGCGGCATTTGCGCCTAACATGATCATGATAAGGAGAACAATGTGAAAACGATAAAAGACACTCCGGCTGACAGGCAGAAACGCGTGGAAATCCTGCGCAAGGCAAAACCCTATCGCAAAGCTTATCAGGACATAGAATTCATGTCCCGCGACGAACTGCGCCCGGTGCGGCTGCAACTGGAACTCCAAAAGCCAGAGCTGCTGCTGCGCGAGAAGAACATAACCTCGACGGTAGTCTGCTTTGGCAGCGCGCGCATCTGGTGCAAGGAAGACGCCCTCGCGCGCATCGAAAACCTTAAAAAGGCCTGCAAGAAAGATCCGGAAAACAAACTGCTGCGCCATAAGCTGTCCGGCGCGAAAAACCTGGTCAAGATAGCCAGATACTACGAAGTGGCCAGGGAGTTCGCGCACCTGGTTTCCGAAGAAGGCAAGGGCCGCTTTATGATAGTGACCGGCGGCGGACCCGGCATAATGGAGGCAGCCAACCGCGGCGCTTACGAAGCCGGAGCAAAAAGCATAGGACTCAATATCACGCTGCCTATGGAGCAGGGCCCGAACCCGTACGTGTCGCCGGAATTTGCGTTCCGCTTCCACTACTTCGCGATACGCAAGATGCATTTCATGATGCGCTCCAAGGCGCTGGTGGTGTTCCCCGGAGGATTTGGCACCTTCGACGAGCTTTTCGAGGCGCTGACGCTGGTGCAGACCGGCAAAAAGCACCGTTTCCCGATAATCATGATCGGCAAAAAGTACTGGAGCGACATCATCAACTGGGAAAAAATAGCCGATTACGGCGTCATCTCCAGAGACGACTTAAAGCTCATGCATTTCGTGGACACGGCGCAGGAAGCCTGGGCGATAATCCGCGACTTTTACAAACTGGTATAGCAACAAACCCGTCCCGGGGAGCGAACTTTCAACTCTCCGGGACGGCTATTTTTTATGGATCAGCCTTGCGGCAACAAAAAATCCCTCAGCGTAATAATCCCGACTTACCGCCGGGCGGATCTGCTTGAGGAATTCCTCCCCTCCGTTATCACCGCGCTGAAAAACTGCGAAGGGAACTGCGAGCTGCTGGTGGTGGACGACTGCTCGCCCGACGACAGTTTCCCGGCGGCGAAAAAATTCCTCGGGGACATGCCGGAGATGAAACTGCTGCGCACGCCGCAAAACGGCGGTTTTGCCGCGACCTGCAACTACGGAGCTGCCCATGCCGGCGGCGAACTGCTTTTTTTCCTCAATAACGACGTGCGCCTCTCGCCCGATTATTTCACCGGCTTTCAGAAATATTTTTCGGACACTGCGGTGTTTGCGCTTTCGCCTTGCGGCTATGACTATCACACCGAGGAACAGATAGACGGCATAAAAACCTGCGGCTGGAAACGCGGGTTCATGCGCTTTACCGGCAATCTGCTAAACGACCGGCTCAAACCTGACCCGGGAAAACCGTTTTTGTCTTTCAGCGTACAGGGAGCCTATTTTTTCGTCGACGCGAAAAAATTCCGCGCTCTGGGAGGTTTCGACGAAATATATTCCCCCTATATAATGGAAGAAACCGACCTGGCCTATCGCGCCTTAAAACGCGGCTGGCGCATACTCTACGCGCCGGAATTCAAGGCATGGCACAAGGTCGGCTCGTCGATAAACTCCAAAGTTTCGGCAAAAGCGGCCTTTCTGTCCGAACGCAACCGGCTGATATTCACATGGAAAAACATTGCTGACCGGCGCATGCTCGCATCCCACCTGTTTTTCCTGTTTCTAAGGCTTTTATCTCTTAAGCCGGTCACCTGGAAAGCTTTCGTCGCCGCTCTAAAAATGCTGCCGAGAATAAAAGCGGCGAGAATACCGGAACAGCAAACGGCTTTTACAGACAGGCAACTTCTGGAATTTTACTCTGCTTATTTCAGCAAAATAGCCTGAACCGGGAGGCGGAATTATTTTAATGAAAACGGCATCCGCACTTTTGGCCGTATTATTTCCGGTTTCCGCATGCCTTGCCGCCAATCCCGGACAAGCGACCGGGAATGTGCGTCCCTGCGCGGTATGCGGTGAATTTTATCCTGCGGATAAAGCCGCGCTTTCCGACGCGCTAAACAAAGCTTTTAAAAGCGCATCCCCCCACTCCATAAACGGCAAACTGCTGGGTATACTCGTTCCGCACGCCGGTTATGAATATTCAGCAAAAACCGCGGCACAGGCCTACGAGCAAATAGATTCCTCCTACGACATAGTCGCGGTGATAGGCACGGCGCACAATGTCGCCCTCAAAGGCGCGGCGCTGGCAAAAGGCGCTTTTGAAACGCCCGCCGGCACTGTTTACTGCGACGATGCGCTGGCAGGCGAACTCGTCAAGGAAAACACTCTTTTTGAAATATCCCCGGAAGCGCATGCGAAAGAACATTCCGTGGAAGTCCAGCTTCCTTTTCTTTTGCGCAAGATTAAAAAACCGTTCAAATTGCTGCCGGTGATATTAAACACCGACGATTACGAGACAACGGTAAAAATTGGCCGCACGCTGGGGCTGGCGCTGAAAGGCAAAAAAGCGCTGTTGGTAATTTCTTCCGACCTTGCACATTATCCGTTGTCCGCCACCGCGCGCAAAAGCGACGCCACATTGCTTGCCGCTATAGACACCATGGACAGCGAATTTACCGACATGACGGCAAGAATCCTGCTCGGTCACGGCGAAGCGGATATGGTCTGCGCAGCTTGCGGGCAGGCCGCGATAACCGCCGGGATGGAAGCGTTAAAAGTAATGGGAGCAAACCGTGCCGAGAATATCGCCTACGCCAATTCCGGGGAAGTGAGCGGCACGCCGGAGCATTCCGTAGGCTACGGCGCTACGCTGTTTGCAAAATCCGCAAAACCGTCCACAGGTCCGACACCGCTCACAGCAACCGGGCAGGAATTACTGCTGGAAACCGCACACGCCGCAATCGCCGCAAAACTTAAGGGAGCGGCTTTCAGCCCGGTGTTATCATCCACGCCGGAGCTTAATTTCCCGGCTGCGGTTTTCGTCACGCTTAGCGAAAATGACAGCCTGCGCGGCTGCATAGGCGACACCGCGCCGCAGGGAACTTTGCTTGATTCCGTCGCATATTTTGCCAGGGCGGCGGCTTTTGATGACACACGGTTCTCTCCTGTAAAACAAGACGAACTGGATAAAATTTCCATAGAGATATCGCTGCTTTCCGGCCCCGAACCGGCAAGAGAATCCGACATAAAAAAAGGCGACGGAGTTATAATTTCAGAAGAGGGACGAAGCGGCCTCTTCCTGCCGCAAGTCTGGGCGCAATTGCCGGACAAGACGGCTTTTTTAAACGAACTCTGCACTGAAAAAGCCGGACTCAGGCAAAACTGCTGGCAGGACAAAAATGCCCATATCTCTATTTTCCATGTAACGGCATTCAAGGATGACAAATGAAAATGGACGAGTTCGACAAAATCGCCCGCGAAGCGGTGGAAGCGCTGCCCCCTTTTTTTCTGGAGCGGCTGTCTAATGTCATAATCAACGCAAAATATGTCCCGCCGCCGCAGTTCGGAGGCAGCGCCAACAAATCGCTGCTCGGAATTTACGAAGGCATACCGCTCAACAAACGCGGCATATATTACAGCGGAGCGATGCCCGACCGAATAACCCTTTTCAAACGCAACATAGAACTTTCATCCAAGTCAGGAAAAGACCTCAAGGCACAGATAGCACACACGGTAATGCATGAGATTGCGCATCATTTCGGCATTACCGACGAGGAACTGGTGCGCAAAGGCCTTTATTAATAATTGTGGGCCTTTCGGCCCATGTGCCGACCTGGACTCTGTATTAAAATATTAGCGAATAGTTGTTAATTTACCGAGGATTACATGCTAAAACTTCTAGTAACATTGATACTTTGCTCCACAGCGACGGCATTCTCCCAGACAAGCACGCAGTCAACGCTGGAAAAACTCGCCAAAACATCGGCGGGAGACGTGCAAGTTTCCACGCCGACAATGTCCGCGACAAAACCCGCGGCATCTGCCCCGGCCCGCTACTGGGCGGTGGTAGCCGCATCCACCAGGGAAGAGCGCACAAAACTGTCCGCGCTGGGCCTGACGATAGACGAAAACACCGACAAGTCGGTAAGCGGAGTGGCGTCAGAGAAAACCCTTTCAAAAATCAAAACCGCCGGTTTTACAATAAGCTACAGCACCACGCTGGAGCGCTATCACCGCAAATTCGTCAAGGACTTCCCGTCATCCGATTCCAAATACCACAACTACACGCGCACATACTCCGAGTTGCAATCCGACGCAAAGGCACTTGACGGCTATGCATCGCTTTACTCCATAGGCAAAAGCGTGGAGAACCGCGACATCTGGTGCCTGCGACTAAACAAGGACGCAAAGAACGACGACGCCAGCAGCAAGCCGGGCGCGCTGTTCGTCGGAGATCATCACTCCCGGGAACATCTCAGCGTTGAAGTGCCGCTGGCTTTTGCGAAATGGCTGGCCGACAATAAAGATACTTCCGACGTTAAAGCTATGCTGGATGCGCGGGATATTTACATAATCCCGATGTTAAACCCGGACGGTGCGGAATACGACATCGCCACCGGGCAGTACCAGTACTGGCGCAAAAACACGCGCAAATTAGACGACGGCAACATGGGCACAGACTTGAACCGCAACTACGACAACCTGTGGGGCGTGGCGGGAGCGTCAAGCGATTCCTCGGACGAAACATACATGGGCCCGTCGGCATTTTCCGAGCCGGAAACGCAGGCCATGCGCGATTTTCTGGGCAAACACACCAACATCACAGACCTTATCGCCTATCACACCTACGGAAAGAACGTCTACTATCCGTGGAGCGGACAGGATGCCGATATAACCGACCAGACCGATCTGGCGGCCTTCAAAACAATGTCGGCGCAGGTGGCGCAGTACACCGGCTACAACTGGTCAAAATCCAGCGCGCTCTATCTCTCTTCCGGCGATTTCTGCGACTGGGCGTATGCCGAACATCACATATTCGCCCTGACGATAGAACTGGAACCGGGACAGGGCGATTCGGGCGGCTTCTATCCCGGCGCGGAAGCGATAAATCAAGCTTCGCCCGGAAATATACAGGCCATGTTTTACATGGTCAAGGCAGCCGATAATCCGCGCAGCCTTGCACAACAGAATTAGTTTTTTGCCAGCAAAAAAACGGCCCGCATAAAAGCGGGCCGTTTTTAAATGTCTATCCCTTAAGTTCCATCCGCAGGGAAACCGCTTTTTTAACCGGATGATAAGATTCTTTTGCATGGCGCAAGCCTTCGTCGCCCAGATCGCTTTCCTTGTTTATAAACGCCCGTTCGGGGAAAAGTCTAACCGCGCATTCCCTGTCCAGAAACTGATAGAGGCCGTGATACTCCTCGTTGGCTTTTTCAAAATTAAGAACGGACATCTCGTCCGTAAGCTGCGATGCTATGCCAAGGCCCTCTATCTTCCCGCCGATACGTACCACAAGCCCCTGCGCTCCGACGAGCACGAAATTGTCCAGCGTCTGCAAAAGCGCCTGACGCTCGCAGCCCAGTTCGTCGGTCCAGAAACTGTATTTTTCACGCCGGGCCTGATACCAGCGGTCAACAAATTCACGCGCCTGGCGGGCTGTTTCCGCGGACATCATTTCCACTTCCACGGGCGTTGAAGCCTTAACATCCCGCTCGAATTGCGCTATCAGATTGCGTTTTTTATGGAATTTGGCGCCCTTTAAGCCGGCAAGGTCGGAACGTTTGTATATATAGTCGTCGTACTCAAGCTCGCGGCTTATGGCAAAAGATGCGGCAACAGCAGCCTCTCCGTACCTGTCCACATATTCCTGCGGCACATACCGGTAAATGGAGTGCCCGGATTTTTTGGCAAGCACGGCGAGCTGGTCTGGAGGCACCTCCATGCCCAGCGGCATCAGCAGCCAGCGCGCCTTTGGATTTGCTATATGGCTTTCGGAAACAAGGAGCATATCCTCATTCTTGTTATAGTAGTTATTGAACGCGCAGTTGTTCCATACCAATATGCCGGGAAGGGAATAGGAACTTAGCGGATATTCCTGCTTATCGAAATATTTGAGCAAATGCCCGCGGTCGGCGGGCGTTATAGGTGTAAATTTCATTGTTGTTTGAGCATAGGTACCGCGTTAAGCATCATGCGGAAACCGGATTTTTCGTAGAACTCGCGGGTACCGCCCGTGGACACAAGCCCTATCCAGCGTATGCCGTCGGCGCGCAGCCGTTTTGAAACCATTGCTATCAGTTTTTTTGCTATCCCTCTGCCCCTGTAACCGCAGCAAACGCATACGTCCTGTATGTAGGCGTCGTTTGCCCTGTCGCTCATGGCGCGCGCCATGCCCACTATAATGCCGTCGTCGATGGCTACGGCAAAACAATGGCTGCCTTTTATCATGCCGCGATAAAGTTTCGGAGTGTCGCCCCGGTTCCACCAGCCATGCTCCTTATAGAGGGACATGACCTGGTCAAGACTCTTTTTGTCAGGATTCGCTTTTAGAAATTTGTATGTTATCATTTGGAATTTGAGG
>Ga0326728_10017236_pt1 | contig 14523 bp, 10 predicted proteins | sample MB3enrmetagenome_FD_207602 | JGI IMG/M metagenome (GOLD analysis project Ga0326728, IMG submission 207602) | Lab enriched peat soil microbial communities from McLean, Ithaca, NY, United States - MB31MN | ecosystem: Environmental > Terrestrial > Soil > Wetlands > Peat | place: USA: New York...
AAAGAGCTCCGGCAAGATCATCAGGATGGCGGTCCCGATGATGGGCCCGGCAAAGCTCCCTATGCCGCCTATGAGGACGTACATAAACATCCACAGAGTCGCGGTCATGTCGAAGAGCGGGTACGACAGGGTCCGGTTGTAGTGGGCGTAAACGCCTCCGGCCACACCCACAAAAAAGCAGCCCACGGCGAGGACGAGAACCCTGTACTTGGCTTCGCTTATCCCGACACTCGAGGCGACCTGGTGTGATTGGGCTATGGCCCTCAGAATCGTGCCGATGCGGGAGAATTCAAACCGGTAAAGGGCCAGCAGGCATAGCATGGCGAATCCCATGAAGAAATAGTAGTAATGGACCTTCGAGGCCCCATGGAGCAGAGGCGGAATACCGGTGAGGCCCCTGTAGGCCAAGGTATAGACATTGAGCACAAAGAAGACCTGGAGCACCCCTATGCCAAAAAAAAGGCTGACCATGGCGTAGTAAAGCGCCCTCAGCCTCGCGAACGGAAAGCCGATGAATATCCCCACCCCCATGGCCACGAACCCGCCCAGCGGGATGGTGAGCCATGGTGACAAACCGAACTCTTTCGAGACAACCGCCGATGTATACGCGCCGATGCCCATGAAGGCCGCGTGGGCGAGAGGAAACTGGCCCGAGACGGTTATCGTGCGCAGACTCGCGGTCGCTACGATGTAGATGAAGGTGATAATGAAAATATGGATGAGGAATTGGGAGCTGATGTAAAGCGGAAGCAGGCAGAGGAGAACGACCAGTCCCAGACATGCGGAAGCCTTGAGAAGCCTCCCGCCGTTCTTCGTGGAACTCAATGCCTCACTCATGTGTGCTTTAGCCCTCTATTCTACGTCGCGGCCGAACAACCCCTGGGGACGGAACAGCATAACCGCAACGATTATGCCCAAGCCGACCGCCTCACTGGCGGCACCGCTCACGAACACGGGGAGAGAGGCGTCCAGCCCGCCGATAATCAGTCCGGCGAAAAAGATTCCCCCAAGGCTCCCCACACCACCCAAAATAACCAATTCAAGCGCCTTGAGGAGCATGTGGCCGCCCATGAACGGCGTCAGCCCCACAAGAGCGCCCATCAGACAACCCGCGACCGATGCCATTCCGCAGGCCATGACACAGGCCAGGGCGGAACTACGGCGGACATTGATGCCCTGCAAGACAGCTCCTTCCAGGTTCTGAGAAACAGCCTGCATCTGCTGTCCCTTTCTCGTGCTTTTCATGAACCAGACGGTCGCTGCCAGGAGCGCGCCCCCGACGATAAACGTTATTACTTTCTGAATGCTCAGGGAGATGGGACCCGCCTTGACGAGGCCCGGGGCAAAAGCGGGTATGGCCCTCGTGGAAGTCCCGCCCAATATGTTTACCGTGGTCTCCAGAACGACGATGATGCCAATGCAGACGACCATCGTGCGGTTCAAATCGCCGAAGAAGGGACGAAAGCAGAATCTCTCCAGGAATAGCCCAAAGGAGGCCACTATCGCGACGGATATCAGCATGGAGACGAGCAGATTCAACCCGAGCGCCACCCCGAACTGATAACAGATGTAGCCGGCCACCATGTAGATCGCCCCGTGAGCGAAATTCATGATGCCCATGATGTTGAAGAGAAAAGCAAAGCCCAGCGCCACCGCTATATACATCGATGACAGCACCAGCATGTTTATGAGTGAGGTGATCGCCAGTTGCATGGTGTGGGCTCTCTTGACCGGTTAAGAATCGGCATCGTCCCCACACTGAACCGGGGGAAGAGGCCTTTTTCTCTCCCCCCGATTCTAGATGGATGACGAAAGGATTCGACTAAGGAGTGTGAACCTCCATCCACGCCCCGAACTTCGTCTCGCCGTTCTCAATGGTATAGACCGGGCACGGCTGGTCCACGGCATGCCTGATGCCGTAAGTCTTGAGCCCTCCCATGGAGCCCTTTCCGAAAGAGGTTTCGATGACGTCGAGCTTCTCCCAGGCGGCCTTCACAATGGCAGGATCAAGGCTCTGTGCCTTGTTGATGGCGTAGGCCATGGTCCAGACAGAGTTGAATCCCATGAGCTGCTGTTGAACAGCCTGGTCGTATTTCTTCGTGAGCCTCTGGTCAATCTCGGCGGTCAGGGCAGGCGTACCAGGGGCGCCGGGAAGGGGCCCGATAGTGGCGAAATTGCTCGCCGCTGCCTTGCCGGAGAGGGCCAGCAGCTCCTTCGGGACGGTCGGCGACGAAACAGCATAGAGCCGGTTATCGCCCAACTCGCGGATCCCTTTGAGTATGTTACCCGTGTGGATCGTCATGCCGTTGATCATGATTGTGCCGTCAGCGTCCTTGCGCGCCACTACTTGGGCCGCGATGGGGCTAAAATCGGTCATCTCGTTGGGGTAGGAGATGGGCTTCCCCACAACCGTGAAGCCCCGCTCTTCGATCCACTTGGTGATCTGGGGGATGATGTAGGGTATGGCGCCGTCATCCGGCGTAACTATGACGAGCTTCTTAACCTTCGGATAATTCTTCTTGATAAAATCCATCACCGCCAAGGCCTGTCCGAAGCTCGCGTCGTTGGCAAGAAAATTGTACGGCTCATTGGCGCCTATCTCCCCCGGGGTGTTGCACGTGAAGATGAGGGTTCGGAGTACCTTGGCCGGATCGCAAATTTCTTTCACCGCCGAGGCATACCAGAAAGCGAGTCCGGCGATGAATTTGATGTTCTGGTCCTGTACCAGTTTTGTGGCTGAATTGACGGTGCCGTCCGTCGTGCACTTGCAGTCCTCGAAGAGAAGCTCAAGCTTGTATTTCTGCCCCTTGATGGTCAGACCGCCTTTCTCATTTATCATGTCCCGCGCCAATTGCGCCCCCTGCCAGTTCAGGACATCGAGGCCCGAGCACCAGCCGGTCTGACTTCCGAGCCAGCCGAACTGCAGAGTCTTCGTCTCTTTTGATTGCTGTCCGAAAGCCGAACCGACGAGGACGAGGAGTACGACCATACCGATGCCTAGAGTAAGCAGCTTCTTCCTTCCCATTCTTTCCCCCCCTTGAATGTGATGATTTTTCGGCCGCACGTCACCGCGTTTCTAAGAAATGGCCTCCCCACGGACCGAAGATCGAACCGCGCCTTTTTAGCAATGGCGCTTCTCTTCAGTTCGCGACTCCCGCTCAACTGACCGGCCCGATGCTCGAGTCCCTTCGTTCGAACATCCGGCCGACACCGCCGCCCTTCCCCGTCCTGTCGGCGGAACGGCGCTCCATACCCGGATGAATACCAGGAAGACAGGTGATCACCTTCTTTTGTTCAATCTTATATATTTACTGGTAAACGATTGTCAACAAAATTTGCTACCGGCAAACGATCGTCAACACATTTTTTGCCCCTCACGTGCGCAGTGCGCGCCGCGGAAGGTTCCGCCGGTATCGAGTGGGTACTTTAGTTTTGCGTAATGCTCTGGGTTTCGCCTAGCCGTAAAGGATCGGGTTCATCGGCGAGCCCGATCCATTCTTGATCTTCCACGGGAGCCCGACGAAGAGGCCGGTCCCTGGCGCCGGACCCATGTTGATGAAGCTCTCCATGATAAGAATGCCTTTGGGCAGGAAATGCTCCAGGTGGCCTGGGATGTTGGGGAAACAGCAATCTGCGGCGGTGACATCGGCGCCGATGGCCTGGATCTTCGCCCCGGCGAAGTATTTCACGGCCTCTTCCGTGATCCCCGGCCCAGAGCTGTACATCATCCTGTCCTCGACGTCGTTGCTCCAGGGCTTGTAGTACTTGTCCCAGCCAAACTGCAGAAGGATTATGTCCCCTGCTTCCGGTTTGATGTCGTCTCTCGCCTCCACTTCTTTGACCTGCTCCAGGGTGATATTGGTAAGGCGCTTGGGGTTGTGCTTGGTGAAGTCGTATTTCTTGTAGGGACCGATCAGAAAATCGCAGGGGATCTGCTCCATGCTCGCCATGTTCTCGTGGATGTGCTTGAAGGAATCCGTGTGGGATCCATTGTGCTCGCATATGATGAGGGTCTGCATGTAGTGGCCGTGTTTCTCATAGGTCCGGGCGTCCGGGACGATGCCCAGTGTCGGGTGGCTGAAGAAGCCGGGCATGTTGGTCTCGAAGACCGTCCCGATGTCGTGAGGTTTTAGCGCCGCCAGGGATTGGAAGAGGTCAGGGCGCTTCTTCGTGTCCACGAGGATCGGCCTGATGGGCGAGCCTGATCCGTTCTTTATCTTCAGGGGAATTGCCATGAACAACCCCTTGGCAGGGGCTCGCCCCATGTTCACAAAGCCGGACATGGGAAGAATGTTGTTGGGCAAGAAGTACTTCTCCCGTCCGGGCATGCTCCCGATTTTCGATTCCGTGTAGGCGGCGTCTGTCGACGGCGCATCTGACCCTATCGCCCTGATCCTCCTGTCGGCAAAGTACTTCATTGCCTCTTCCGTTATCCCGGGGACGTTCGCGGCGTACCAGTCCTTCTCGAATAAGACCTTGCTATCCGGCACATAGTACTTATCCCAGCCGAATTGAAGGAGAATGATGTCTCCTGGCTCGGGCGAGAGGCTGTCTCTGGCTTCCACCTCTTTCATCTGTTCCAGGGTGATATTCATTCCCGCCTCGGGATTGAAGCCGGTAAGGTCGTACTTCTTGTAGGGCCCGATCAAGTGGCCGCAGGGTAAGTTGTCGATGCTGTCCGCACCTCTGTGGATGTGAATGGGTGCATCGACATGGGAGCCGTTGTGCTCGCTGATCACGAGGATCTGCGTGAAATAGTAGTTCTGGACGACATTCTTCGCGTCGGGTACTATCCCCAGGGGAGGATCCGTAATGAAACCCGGCATGTTGGTTTCGAAAACCGGCGAGATGTCGTAGACGTCCAGCGATTTAAAGATCTTTGCTATCTCGTAAGCACTGCTCATCGTGGAACCTCCAAAGGACGCTATTTCTCACCTGACCCGCTGCGAACCGCGTTGCGTTAGCCATGTGGCAAACGGCCCGTGAAGCTAAACGGCCATGGCGGTTCGCGTACCCGTTCCTATGGCGTCCGCGATCAGGGCGGGCTGCTGGCAGTCACCGATGGCATAGACCTCGGGAACCTTCATCTTGAGAGCCTCGAAGAGTTCCGTGCTTGCCGTCAGCGGCAGGGCCGGCACGATGGTGTCCGCTTCGATGGTTTCCCTCTTTCCATCCTTGTTCACTATGGTCAGCCCCTTGTCGGTTATCTCCACGTATTCTTTGACGCCAGTGATGATTCTGACACCCTTCTTCTCGAACCAGACCATCAGGTGGCCGCGGAAGACCTCGATCATGCCGTCGCCCAGCTTCTCCGCCTTCTCCACGATGGTCACCTTTCTACCCCGTTTCGTGAGGAACTCCCCAAGCTCGCACCCGTGCAACGCGCCTCCGATCAAAATGACCCTTTTCCCGATGGGCATGTAGAACTTCGAGAGCCAACGGAGTGTGTAGGGTCCGAAAAAGCGGGAGAAGAACTTCAATCTCTTGTGGAGCTCCGCGCCCGAGATCACGTTGGGCCTGTCGATACCGGGGATCGCCGGAAGGGTGGGCACACCGCCAATAGCTATGTAGACCACATCAGGTTTCAACCGGTCGACGTCGATAAGGTCCGCCTCCTTCCCGAGCTCGATTTTTACCCCCAATTTCCTGATCTGCCCCTCGAGGTAGTTGATGAGCAGGGGGAGATCTTCCGGGTGGGGTCCCTTTACCATGGCCGCGAGCTGGAGCAGACCGCCCAATTTGGGCCCTTTCTCGTAAAGAGTCACGTCATGTCCGCGCAGGGCCGAGACCCTCGCCGCCTCCATACCGCCCGGCCCACCGCCGATGACGAGAACCTTCTTCCTTTTGTCCGCCTTCTCTACGGCGTTGTACGGGGTGCCCAGAAGGCCGTTCACCCTGCAGCGGCTGGTTCTGAGGCAATTGATACAGGCGGTACACGGCGCGATATCATCCAGGCGGCCCGCTGCGAGCTTGTTCACGTAATCCGGATCGGCGAGGAGACGCCTCGTCATGGCGATGAAATCGACGAGGCCTTCCCTCAGGAACTTTTCGCCGAGGTCTGCATCGAGCCTGCCGACGACGGCCACGGGTATGGAGACGCGTTTCTTTATACCTGCAGCGAGCAGGATATTGGCTGCCGCCCCCTTGCGGCTGCCGTCGTACTCATCCGGCAGGTTCTCGACCGGCGCATCAGGGTAGAAGAGCGTATCGGGAAGAAAAGCCCCCAGGTGGCGCCCGATCCAGTGGCTCCTCACCTGCACCATATCCAGTCCCGCCTTTTCCAGCAGAACGGCGATGCCACGGCTGTCCTCGGGCGTGAGGCAGGCCTTATTGTCGATACCGGCTACCTGGCCGACCTCCATGCCGTTGATGATCGCTGTCACCGCGAAATCTTTGCCATTTCGCCTCTTGATCTCCTGCACCACTTGCACGAGCAGGCGGGCACGATTCTCGAGGCTGCCGCCGTAGATGTCCTGCCGTTTGTTCCAGAAGGGAGAGAAGAAGTTGTGAAAGAGATGGCTGCTCGCCGCGTTGATGTCCACCCCTTCGAAGCCCGCCTTACTAGCCCTTTCGGCTGCCTTGGCGAACTTCTCCACTATGCCCTCTATCTCGGGGATCGTCAGTGGGTGCACTTCCTCGTTGTGGAAGTCGTTCTCCATCTTCAGGAAGGTCGACGAGGCCCCCACGGGCGGTCCGTCGAAAATGGGGATCGGCTCGGAGGGAAGGTGGGCCTGCCAGGGGCCGTCGTGGTTGAATTGCAGGAAGGTCGGGCAGCCGTAGCTGTGGATGACCTCGGTGAGCTCCTTCAAGCCATCGATATACTTGTCGTCGTCGATCCGGTAACGTGCCCGGCGCCGCGTGCCCCACGGGTAGTCAACTGCCGGGGCTTCGACGATTATCAAGCCGACCCCGCCTCTCGCCAAGCCCCCGTACATGGCCTTCACCTCCGGCCGCATGTGGGTGTCGTCTTCATGCCACATGAACATCCCGGAACCCGACTTGATGATGCGGTTTCGGGTCTTCACGGACCCGATATAACCCGGTTCGAGCAGTTTTTGGTATGCGGTGTTGCCGGCCATTTTGTCCTTCTCCTTTTTGTGTTCTCCCCGGTGCAAAGGCTGCCCGTTCGTTCGTTCCACCCTTCCTTACTCGTAGTACTCCGGCGCGAGCCTTGTGGCCGCCCACTGGTCGGGATCGTGGGCCATGAGAACAGTGGCCCCTTCCCTCTTCATGTGCTGCACCTTTCTCAAACTTCGGAGCGCCTCTTCCGCGTTCCAGGCGACGGACGGAAGGACACCCTCGTCGAGTATCTCAGCCATGGCCGCAGCGTCGGCGGTAAGAACGAACTTGCCGGACTTCGGCAGGTTTACAACCAGGGACTGATGCCCCTGTGAATGCCCCTTCGTGTCGATACAGATGACCGATCCATCCAGAAAGACGTCGAAGGCCTCGGTGTCATCCAATTCTATGTAGTTGAAGCCCCGCGTGTCCTTGTAGTCATCGAATATGTAATGCACCTGGAATCGCTCGGGCCACCAGGCTGCCCGCAGCTCGCTCTTCCTCACGATGAACGTCGACTTCGGAAAGAAAGGCATCCCCCCGGCGTGGTCGAGGTGCAGGTGGGACATGATCACGTATTTGATGTCGTCAGGTTTGTAGCCGATATTCGCGAGCTGAAGGTCGATCATCTGGTCCGGCCGCTGGTCGCCGTCCGGCCGGTACTGGGAAGGCCAGTTATCGAGCTTCATCCCCGTGTCGAAAAGGGCAAGGCCCTTCGGATGATCAATCAGATAAAAGGGGACGGGAATTGTCACCGGTACTCCGCTCGGCCGCCCTGACATCATCCCTCTGTCAGGAACGTGCATTTTCGCTGATTCGAAAACATAGAGTTTCATCGCATTATCTCCATCTAAGCATGGGTTGCTTTCTTACAACGTCACCGAGCCCCAGTTGCTGAAGGGCTATATCTCGACCGCGACGTTGAATCCGTCGTGTACGGCCTCCTTTATCGCCTGGGGCTTCACACAATCTCCGATGGCGTAGACCTCGGGCCCGAGATCCCTGAACCGGTTCACCATCTCCGTACGGGCTTTGAAACCCAAAGAAAGAATGACGGTATCTGCGGGGATCTCGAAGCGCTTCCACGCCCTGTCGATTACTATGACCCCCTTGTCCGTGATCTCCTCGAGCTTCGTCTCGGTCAGGAAACGGACACCGTACTTCTCCACGACATCCATGAGACCCCGGGGCCAGCCTGCGACTACTGCTGCCTGAGGCAGCATCTCGATCATTGTTGCCTTCTTCCCGTCCTTTGCCAGCTGCACCGCCGTCTCCCCGCCGGTAGAGCCGCCGCCGACCACTACCACTGTTTCTCCCACGGTTACCCGACCCGCATGGACGTCGCCGGCCCAGACGACGTTCGGTTTGTCGACGCCGGGCATCTTCGGGATGATAGGATCTGCGCCGATGGCGACGATGATCGCATCGGGTGCCTCGGCCACTACATTTTCAACCGTTCCTTCCGTATTCAGCTTCGCGGTCACCCTCGGGGCTTTCAGCGCCTGACTTTCGAGCCAGGAAAGGTAACGTTTCATATCCGCCTTTATCGGAAGTGCTGCCCCCAGCACCACGTTTCCACCCAGCTTGTCGCTCTTCTCGAAGAGCACCACCTCGTGGCCTCTTTGTGACGCGGTGAGAGCAGCCTGAATACCGGCAGGACCGCCACCCACGATCACGACCTTTTTCTTCTTCTGTGCCGTCGGCAACGGGACGTAGTCGAGCTCCCTGCCGAGGACGGGGTTTACGGCGCACCGGATAGGGTAAAAGGCAGCCGTCAACCGGTTACATGTGTGGCAGCGCAGGCAGGGCCTCACGTCGTCCGCCTGGCCGCGGCGCGTCTTGTTGACGATTTCCGGATCGGCAAGGATGGCCCGGGCCATGGCGACGATATCGGCCCTACCCTCTGCGATTATTCGATTTGCCTCTTCCATCGTGGTGATAGAACCGACCGTCGCGATGGGAACCTTCAGGACCTTCTTGAAGTCCGCCGCGTAGTGGACATTGTATTCGTGGGGCCAATAGGTAGGCTGGATCATGTGAGGGATGACCTTGGGATCGGCGAGAACGCCTGCAGACACATGGAGGAGGTCTATCTTGTCCTCTATCAGCTTGACGAACTTGATGGTCTCTTCCGGAGTCATACCGCCTTCCACCATTTCGTCCGCGCTGATGCGGTATTCGAGGGCCAGCTTGTCGCCCACCTTCTTCCTGATGGCCGTCAGGACCTGGATGGCGAACTTGGCCCTGTTCTCGAAGCTCCCCCCGTAGCCGTCGGTCCTCCGGTTCGTGTAAGGGGAGAGGAACTGGGCGATCAGATGGTTGTGGGCACCATGAACCATGACCATCTCGAAACCGGCTCTCAGGCACCTGTATGCTGCATTCGCAAAGTGCTCTATGACCGTGTCGATCATCTCCTGGCTCATTTCAGTAACCGGACGTATCGGCCGGCCGTCCCGGGCAGCCGCAATCTCTTCCATTCTGGCGGGAATCGGCGAAGGGCCTATGGTGGGTCTACCGTTGAGTACGTAACGGCCAGGATGGTGAAGCTCGATAGAAAGCTTCGCGCCGTAGCGGTGAACAGCTTCCACGAGCCGGGAGAGACCGTTGATAACCCTGTCGTCTCCCAGGTTGAGCTGAAACTCATGGCCTTTCGCGTACTCGAAGTCAATGGGTGACTCGCCTATGGTGATAATAGCGGCGCCGCCCCTTGCGAGGTTCTGATAGTAAGCGATCATCTCCCTCGTCGCAAACCCGTCCGGGGTCGTCAGCATATAACAGGCCGGCGCCAGCTCGATCCTGTTCTTGACCACTACGTTTCCGAACTTGAAAGGGGATAAGACGCTGTCGAAACTGCCCATACCTAATTCCTCCTGTTGATGCGCCCATGGAAGGCGTAAGCCTATTCGAGGGAGACAAGAAAATGTCGTGCCGAAATAGACTCGGCAACGCGTTTCTCCTCTGCGATATAGTGTGTCTTGACGGCCTGTTGCCCAAATCGAAAAAGGAGGGCGTGTGAAATTGCGATTTGGGCAACAGGCCCTTGATATTTTAGCAATGTTATGATGTGTGTCAAGGTCCCTTGATCACCGAGCTCTCCGTGGTCTTGACATCGGTTGGAACCTTCGCGGCCGTCACGGTCCCATTTTCACTCTCGCCATTTCCGTGAAGCCTTAAGGCCCCGTCTTTAGGGCTTCTTTCGGCCTCCCGGACGGTCACGAACCGCCGCTCTAAGGCCATAGCTCCTTTGCCACGTCACGGAGCCCCAATTCCTGCAGCTTGGACTTACCGGGCTTTCCTGTCTCGGGGTCCCATCCGAGGGCGCCCAGGTACTCTCTCAGCAAGGCGCTTCGATCGATCGTCACCCCGGTGAGCGGTCCCCTCTCCATGGGGGGTCTGCCCAGGAGCCTTCCAGGCACGCTGAACTCGACCTGTGTTATGCCTTCCCGGATATTGAAGGCCTGACGCATGTTGAGGATCCTCTCCCCTGCCCTGACAACGTCATCGAGCGTCCACTCCTGGCCGCTCACCGCGCTCAAGAATTCTGCGAAGACGGCGCTGTCGGGGAAGCAGCTATAGACAAAGGCGCACATGCCGGAGCTGTTCACCGCGTGATGCAACGCACTGCCTATCCTGTATTCCGCGCCCTGGTTGGCGTAGGAGGTCACTTCCGGCTGAACCACCTTTCCCAGAGGGCGGAACACGTCCGCATTCTGTGTGTGGCGCGCCGGAGTGGGGTCTACCATATAAGCCACTCCCCACCGGTAGTCGTGCTTCGGATCATGGCCTGGAAGCTCCTGTCCCTGGATATGCATGGCGTACTCCGAAGCGCCTTTGCCGATCCTCTCCGCAGCCAGCTTCACCCCATCAGCCAGGACATTGCCCAAGCCTTCTCTTCTCGCCAGTTTCTCCGTCATGGCGACGATCGCGTGGTGGTTGCCCCATCTCATCTCGAGCCCGTCGGTGTCCGATCCGGTGATGAGCCCCTTCTCGTAGCACTCGATGGTAAATGCGATTGCGGCGCCCGCCGAGATCGTATCGATCCCGTAGCGGTTGCAGATATCATTCGCCTTGATTATTGAGTCGACGTTGGTGTTGAGGCAATTGGACCCGAACATGGCGAGTGTCTCGTATTCAGGCCTGTGACATCCTTCTTCATACTCGTACTCACCGGTCCCCGCCTCCATGTGGGCTCCGCAGCCGATGGGGCATCGGTAGCAGGCATACTTCCTCACCTTGCGGGACGTGATGTTCTCTGCCAGCAGGGGCTCGATATCCGGAAAATCGAAATAGCCCACTCCACCGTAATTCTTGACCGGAGAATCGCCGCTGTGGGCCGAACTTGCCGCAACATATGCAGTCCCGTGGACTCCCAGCCATCCGATAGTCCCGCCGAGCCGAGTGAGATACTTCTTTCTCAGGCCCCGAACCTTCTCTTCATCGGCGACCGGTACCTTCCTTGCGCCCTGCACGACCACCGCCTTCAGGTTCTTCGAGCCCATGACGGCCCCAAGACCGGACCGACCCGCAGCCCTTCCCCCGTCATTCATGATGGCTGCGATGCGGGAGCATTTCTCGCCTCCCGGGCCTATCGAGGCCACCCGGGTTTGCCCGCCCAACGCCAGTTTGAGCGTGCTCTCGGTTTCATAGCAGTCTCTCCCCCACAGATGGGTGGCATCCCTCAACTCGGCTGTATCATTGGAGAGAAAGAGATAGACCGGCTTTTCCGATATTCCGGTAAAGAAGACCGCGTCGTAGCCGGCAAACTTGAGATGGGAACCGAAATCACCGCCCGAGTTGGCGTCGCCCCAACCCCCGGTCAATGGTGATTTCCCCACCACTGTGTACCGGCAACCGCCAAGGGCTGCGGTGCCCGTGAGGGGACCCGCGACAAAGGCGAACGTGCTATCCGGACCTAAGGGGTCGACTCCGGCTTTTTGCCGGCTGTAGAGCAATCTGGCGCCTACGCCATAGCCGCCGATGAACTCCCGCCACGTCTCCTCCGGGAGCACCTCGTCTTCCAACCGGCTGTTCGATAGGTCGACGAGGAGCACCCTTCCCATGTAACCTCGCGCCATATGTCCCCTCGCCGAAACTGCTTAATCCTGACAGATTCCTAAAGACGAACGACCGCGACCGGGATGGGTTGGGCCTAACCCATCCCGGTCGTCCTTTAATGGCCTTAGGCAAGCTTTTCTCAAGGAATGGCGCCTACGTCTATCCAGCCTCCGTAGATGACCTTCCCATTGACCAGCTTCTGATAAGGAAGGGGATGGCCTAAAGCGTGATGTTTGATTCCGTAAGTCTGGTCCCCGCCGAAGATGCCTGTGCCGAACAGACAGTCGACCTTGTCCATGCTCTCCCATTTCGCTTTCACCACTTCCGGATCGAGGCTGTTCGCCGCCTGGATCACTCTGGTGAGCACCCACAGACCATTCGGGTTAAACAGGAAGATGGGCATCTTGTTGCCGCTTCTCTCGTACACCTCGTCCAGCAAAGGCGGGTTGCCTTTGGCCTTCGGCGTGAGACCCATGGTAATGATGTCGTTGGCCGCATCCTTGCCTGCCACGGCCATGATGTCGGAACAGGCCGAGAGGCCCTGATAGACGATGGGCTTCTTGTTTCCCAATGCCCTTAAGCCCTTGGCGATGTTCCCGACTGCTATGGGGCTGCCGTTCTCGATGAAGACAGCGTCCGCATCTTTGATCGCATTGAGCTTCGCCGCTATCGGACTGAAATCCTCCATTTCGTTGGGGAACGGGACCACATCTCCGGCCACCGTGTAGCCCTGGCTTTCCAACAGTTTCTTGATCTTGGGTATGAGGTACGGAATGGCGCCGTCATCAGGGCTGACAATGGAAACCTTCTTGACGTTCGGGAATTCCTTTTTCATCGCCTTGATGGCACCGATGGAGGTCCCTATGCTTGCGTCAAAGGCGAGGAATCCGAAGGGAGTGCTTGCATCCATCTCACCGGGCTGGTTGCTGCAATACCCGGAAACATGGAGCACCTTGTTCTGTTCGAACACCGGTGATGATCCCGTGGAGAAGAAGCCGGTCGGCCCGACGACGAATTTGACCTTATGGTCGTAAACGAGCTTGGTTGCCCCCGCGGCAATGCCGTCCAGGGTGCTCTTTCCGTCCTCTCCCACCAACTCGACGTTGTATTTCTGCCCCTGAATCGTCAGCCCACCCTTGTCGTTTATCATCTGGGCAACGATCTTGACATGTCCTTCCTCGACTGCATCGAAGACCGAATACCACCCGCTCAGGCACAAAAGGTAGCCGATCTTCACGGTCTTCGCCGCACCGGCTGCCATGCTCCGACCCGGGGCCGACGCACCTGCCGCCAAGAGGACGATACCGATGCAGACCACCAGCGCCAGTGATCCGAACCGACCCACACCAGCCTTACGTTGAATTCCCATACGCCCCTCCCTTTTTTTGTTTTTCCAAAGACTAATCCACTTCGATCAAGTAATTACCCCACTTACTGACCGTGGCCCTGCTTCCCGGAAAGACCACGAGGGTGCTCGTAGGCTCCTGGATGATGGCAGGACCTTCCACCCTCGCGCCATACAACAGATTGTCGCCGCGATAGACCGGCGTCTCCACCAAGCCGCCCAACTCTCTGAAGTAGGCCCCCCTTCTGGCCACCAATGCATGGGCGGGATCCTCTCCGCCGAATGGCCGTTCCTTGACCTCCACCTTGGGCACCTGGGCGACGGCCCTTGCTCCCCAATTGACGAACTCGATGGTCTGCCCCGGTTCCTTAATGCCGAATATCCTCTCGTGGGCGTCGTCAAAATCCTGTGTCAGCTGCGCCAGGGCCTCCCCGTCCGCGATACGGCCAGCTCTGAGGGGTATGGTCAGCTCCCAGACCTGGTAGGCGTATCTCGCTTCCACGAAAAACGAGATTTCCGTCTTCTCGACGGGAACACCTGTTCTCAGAAGGAATTCCCTCGCTTCTTCCTCCAACTTGGCCAGACGGCCGTTTGCACCCTCATAAAGGAACTGCTTGCTGTCGGTGAAGAGCGGTGCGTGGAAGTCCATGGTCATATCGGCTGCCAGGCCGCCTACAGCGCTCAAGACGCCGGAGAGCTTCGGCACGATGACCTTCTTCATCTTGAGCTCGCGGGCGATGGGCACGATGTGGAGCCCTGCGGCCCCGCCTCCGGAAACAAGCAAGTATTCCCTCGGGTCGACCCCCTGCCGTATCGTGATGTCCTCGATGGCGGCAACCATGTTGTGGTTAATGGTGGTCCAGACGGCATATGCCGCCTCCTGAGCTGCCAGATTCAGGGGCGTCCCGATCTTCTCTCTTATCGCTTTTTCCGAAAGCTCGGGGTTGATCTCCATGCGGCCGCCGAGGAAGTAGTCGGCATGGAGGTAGCCGAGGACCACATTGGCGTCCGTCACTGTCGGCTCTTCTCCGCCACGCATGTAGCACGCAGGCCCGGGATCGGCG
>Ga0326728_10017238_pt1 | contig 14521 bp, 12 predicted proteins | sample MB3enrmetagenome_FD_207602 | JGI IMG/M metagenome (GOLD analysis project Ga0326728, IMG submission 207602) | Lab enriched peat soil microbial communities from McLean, Ithaca, NY, United States - MB31MN | ecosystem: Environmental > Terrestrial > Soil > Wetlands > Peat | place: USA: New York...
AGTCAAGTCTTCGCTGAAATCGGCAGGACTGTAGCGGTTGGTGAATAGCCGCAGAACCTGATTTCGGCTTGTGCGTAGCGGCATATTGCTTGGCTGAGCCTGATTGAAGCGCCCGAGGATGGCGAAGTCGAGACGAGCACGGGTTTCTTGCCAGAGGCGTTTCCGGTAGTGTTGGGAAGAACCACCGCCCCAAATCCAATATTGACCCTGGTCGAGTTCATCCTCCGCATAACCGCTGAACATACCGAAGCTTAGCTCTGGGGCTTGCCGGCGCAAGCCTTGTATCAATCTCAGCAAACTGACCGCTTGCTGCATGGGCTCGCCACCGGAAAAGGTAACGCCTTCCAAGGAATGTGCGGCGTGTGCCCGTAGCACTTCACGAGCAACAGCATCGACTGTCATTTCGCTGCCACAAAATGGATGGGATTGAGGATTCCAGCAGCCTCGGCAACGAAGGGTACATCCCTGGAAGAACACCACGCTGCGTAAACCTGGCCCATTAGCGCGGCTTGCGGGAATCAACGCATGAAGCAGCATGAGAAGCCTCCTTCAACGTTGGATTTTCTCTTGCTGGCTCACTTGGCTGGTGTAATAGGCGGGCTTCTTCCGTTCCGCTTTTACCATGTCCCCGCCACGGAAGTCCTCAAAGACCTTTTCACAGCCTTTGCCAGCGAAGCCCTCGAGGTCCAGTGTGGAATTCCCCCGCTCGTCAATCATGATCGTGATGGTTTTTTCCTGCATGGTGGCTTACCTCCGTGTAACAAACTGCAACCGTACCTGTTGGCCTTCCTTGGTCTGGACCACTTCGCGGCCCGTCAAGATGTAGCCCTTGCTATGGGCCATAGCCAGAGTTTGCTTCTCCTTGTAAAGTCGCTGCACCTGCCCCAGCCACTTCGCTCCATAGCCGTGGTACTGTTCAAGTTGGTCTGCGATGAGGGTGAGCCGGCCACCGGGCTGACGGGCAAAACCGATATCACCGTAGGCCCCACGGAGATGCTGTCGGCGGAGAATGATGTTTGCGGTCTTTGCTTCTTGCTCCGCGTAATACGAGTTCAGTTGAGCACCCTCGGAGTGGACCTCAACCTCGTAGCCCATCGCTTTGAGTGCCTCGACGAGGAGTATCTCCTCCCGTAAGACCGTTTGAGTCTGGCCATATTTCGACATTCGATGCCTCCTTGTTCTGTACGTGCACATGAACCCGTGGACAACCCAACGCTGCCCGAATCATGTCGCTCGTGCAGCCGGCCCAGCAGATGTACTTGCGAGGGTCCTCGATCGAGATGGAAAGATTATCTCCGCCGCGGTCGTGGCCCTCTTCCGCGCAGGATGGGCAGCGAGTGACATTGTTGTGCCCCACTGTGCGGAGCTTGGTTTGACTGTGATCGAGGATGCGGAATTCTGGCCCACATACGTGTCTCCTGATCTTCGGTTCAGCCTTCGGTTGGATAAGCTGAGGTGGGATGGCCTTCCCCGCAATCAATCGCGCAAGCAGGTTGCCGGTCATCTTGGGAAGCGAATTCAGGTAGCACATCTGCTTCTCAAGATCTTCACCGGCACCGGCAAACCAGAAGCGCTGAGCTGCGCCCCGGTGAATGCCCAGCGGTCCACGAATGGCATTGCCGTACCTGCCGGGCTTCAAAGCATCGTGCTTGGGGAAGACCTCGATTCCTTCCTGCTTGCCCCTCTTGACCGGGATACCCAACCGCAGGGCAAGGCCACAAACGTATATTCGGCAATCCCGCGCTGGGAGCGGCTCCGCCATGAAGATCCAGGGATGCCCTCCCCGATGGCTTTTCTCAAGAGCCGACTCCACCCCGTCCTGCTTGAGGTGGAAGCTGAGCTTGAAAAGGTCCGCAAACGAATTCTCATAGTCTGCGTCGATGGCCACCCATTTCGAACATTGGGTTGCAGGGTTGATCGCGTAGAGGCCGATGGTGATTTCGCTTTCGAGGTGGCGGCGGATTGTGTCCAGCGTGAGACTAAGCCCCTGGCCGGTCTTCCTGTCCTTGGGCCGATAGTAATAGTGGCGGGTACTTTCCGGGTGGGGTCGATTGGACTGAAGGGTGTAGGCCCGCCGGTTGACGAAGAGGCGGAAGTAATCCCCCACCACGCTGGCTGGCGCTTTGAGACGAAGATTCCGCATTTTCTCCTCCGAGAGGTCAGGTGGGCGGCACCGCTACTTCATGTTGGTGGTGAAATGATGAGGGTTGTCTGTTACACGAACTGGCTAGGCAATGGTCACGAACCAAATGCTCACTACGTTATACGGCGGGGATGGACGAGCGGATGGGTGGCCCTATCGCCGGGGATCGTCCTTAAACTGAAAGTCTTTGCAGGATTGTTGGCGGCAGGCATCCAGATTGACGACGTGCGGTTGCCGCGGGGTATTGGGCATGAGAAAATCTTAAGGTCGGGACTGCACTGACTGCGGCCCGCTTCTAGTTCATCCACGAGATGGACACCCAAAGATATTCGCCGTGATTGATCCGTACCTCGATGAAATCTTCGCCTCCTCATCGGATGGCATAGGCACGAGATCAACAGTCAGCCCCATCGCTAGACGGCCACGCACCTCAGGTTCGCCTAGTGACGAAACGCATCGAGAGCTTGACGGAGGCGAGGGTCAGGAGCAGCGCTGCGACGGTCCAGGCGGCGGCGTCCAAGATTGGGGCAAGCGCGGACGGCAAGCGCAGGGTGAGCTGTGGGGCCTCTGCTGCCGGACCCAACTGCGTGATGCCCACGACGAGAACCCACACTAGTGCAACGCCGGCTGCTGCCAGCCCGGGCAGGGCACGTTTCCAAGGAAACGGGATAGGCGGCGGCCTTAAGGCTTCGTCTCGAACTGCTTCCATCACGGATTCAACAAAGCCGGAGGTGGGCAGGATATCATCGTGCCCAGAGGCAAGAATCCGGTCGATTTCATCGTCTGTCATTGGACTTCCTCCAGGCGCGGCGCGCCCAGGACCCTGGCCAGCTTACGCCTCAGCATATCACGCCCGCGAAACAACCTCGCCTTGAGAGTGCCTTCAGGCAGGCCCAGGCTCCGAGCTGCGGCGGGGATATCCATATCGTGGAAATAGAAAAGGATCAATGCCTCCCGGTACTTTGGGGGAAGGGCGAAGACCGCACCCCGCACAGCGCGGTCGCGATCCTCCTGCTCAAGCCCTCCGTCCGGAGCGCCCGGATCCTTGGGCTCCGCGACCTCATCGATGGACACCGTTCCTACTGGGATCCGCCGGAGCTCAGAACGATACAGGTTTGCGGCCAGGGCAAAGAGCCAGGGTGAAAAGGCTGCGTCTCGGCGCCATTTGTCGAGAAAACGATAGGCCCGCAGGAACGCCTCCTGGGCCATATCCTCCGCGCGGCCCCGGTCCCTGCAAAACCGATAGGCCAGGTTGACAAGGGGGCTTTGCCAACGACGAACAATTCCTTCGAAGGCGGAGATGTCCCCGGAAAGTACTCTCTCGACATCCGCCTGATCTTCGGCAGCGCTCACCGTTGGTCCTCCGCAGGTAAGACCCCTCCGCTTCCCGGATGGTTGCATTTTCTTGGGGTCGCAGGCTATCCAAAAAATGCAACCGCTGGCCGTTCTGACGTGTCACACAGGATGCAGCGGTTAAACCGCGTATCGGAGGTTGCCATGGAAGAGTTAACCGTGAATGAAGCTTTCCCCATGTACATGTTCTTGAGCGTCGGGAGCATCGCTCTCTTCTCGTTCATAGCCGTGGCGTCGTGGGCAGACGCGCGGCGCAAGGAAAGAGAAGCCTACTACCGAAGCGAAACCCTCAAGAAGCTCGCGGAGACACAAGGACCAATAGCGCTGGAGCTTCTGCGCCAGCAGGAGACGGAGCATTGGCGTGAACGCCGCGAAGGCGTAAAGCTGGGCGGCCTCGTCACAGGGGCGGTCGGCATTGGCCTCATGGTTTTGCTTCGGGCGCTCGAGCGCGAGCCCGTCTATCTCGTCGGGCTTATTCCCTTGCTCATCGGCGTTTCGCTCCTGGCCTATGGATTCTTCCTTGCGCCCAGAGATTGAGGGCATAAAACCGGGATACTTCCCACAGGCGGCCGGAATCTGGGTATTGACACCCAGCCGGCCGCCGCCCCAAAGTCTATGTCTAAGGTGAGAAGCGTCAGTGGTTTTCGGGATCGCATACGACCTTGCGCGGCTGTCGTGGCTGAGAGAAATCTATGGGGAGATTCTACCGCACTTTTCCCGCTCTCAGTCAGCAGGATGTGCCAGCGAGGGTTGACACCATGAGCTCAGTGGCCTCCCGCAGCTTTGGGGTATCAACCTCCGTCATGCGGCCGACATCACCGTACTTAAAGGTGCCTCCACTGGCCCACTCAACTACTTCACCGATGCCTTGCTTCCTGGTCGTGGCGACACGACGGGCCGCTGTCAGGAACTCGTTGCGAAGTTGGTTGAAGCCGGAACTTCCGTTGCCATTGTTGGGCGCAGGCGAAGACGTGTTCCCACTTGCCTGTGGTTTGGCAGAGCCGTTCCCGCCAGAAACCGTAGAACCGTTCCCAGTGGGCGGAGTCTCACCTGACGAGTTCAACGGAGTGCTACCCGGAGTTGTGTCCGTAGGAGAAGCAGCTTCGGTAGGTTCGGTCGCCGCAGAGCCATTCAGCGGCAGTGGATAGAACTCAGCCGCGACCTCCGGTGCCTGCTCTTGCTCATCCTCCACCACCTCCAAGACCTTACCACCCGATCCGAGCAACCTTCGAGTCTCAGCGAACAGCCGGGCGTTCTCCGTCAGGTTGGCGATGAGTTTCCGCATGTCGTCGCCTTCGACTTCGAGACTCAGCGCCCAGATGGATGAAGTCTTCTTCCTCTTCTCCTTGCGGTCGAAGTACGTGGCCTCCTCGGGGCGAACCGTCAGCTTGGCGGTGATGCCGGCCAGGCGACCACCCGTGAAAGTCTGAATCTCCTGCAAAGCGGAGTGAATCTGGCGAATGGATCGGTAGGAGCAGGTGTGGATGCGGCAGACACTCCCCAACCGCGGGAAGTCCGCCAACACGAAGCGGAGGTCCCCACCCGGTTTGCACAGCCCGCTGGCAAGCTCGGGGCATCCGCTCCCGCAGGTGGTCCAAGGCTGCCCACCAGGCTTCTCAGCAGTGCGCCGGGTGGCCGAGGTGCCGTCGCCCCAACACTTCCGCTCGGTGGCCGTCCACCAAGCGTAGGAACTGGGAAAGACGTTCTCGATGTCATCGTCGATCAACATAATGTGGAGTTCGCGGCACTCGTCGCCGTAGTGCTCGGTCAGTTCCGGATCGACTTCCCACCCAACCCGGTTGGCTGACTTCTTCTTGCGCAGGAACACGAAGTGGTCGAGCTTGGTGGGGTGGTTGCAATCTCCATTGGGTGGCAGCCCGATGGAGACCTTGGTGGAAACGGACAGCCGCTGGACGACCCGGCCGTCTTGGTCATGAGTGACACCAATTATCATGGGAATACTCCTTCCAAATGAGATTCAGGCGGCAAAGGGGAGAATTTGATGGAGACAAAGAGCCCCGTAGGAAGGGATTTTAGGGACCCAAAACGCCGACATTTGTGATCCTGGGGCTACGCTACCTGCAGGACAGTTTAGGCATTTCGAGCGCCCGTAACCCCTTGTAAACAAAGGGCCGCTGTCGGCGTTTCTCGGCTGATTCGATTTTCCCAGGTTCCTGAAGCGTTCTTAAGCAGCTTGTCTCGCTGATCTGGCCCCACCGTAAAGGTCGAGCCGACTACTTCCGCGCAGCAGTTTCGGGAAGCGCCTCAGCCTGTTGCATCCTGATCCGCGTTGAGACCTCGGCGCGAATCGACTGGGCCTGCTCCGTGGTGAACCTGAAGGCGCCTCGGGGAGCGCGTTCATAGTCCTCGCGTCGCCAGCGTGCCCGCATGATCCCAGAAGGAGAATGTCCCTGCTGCCTCAGGAGCAGGTGGCCAAGTTCGTGGGCGATGGCGGGCCCGAGCACTTCGTAGGGCCGCACTCCGAACTCAGCCGCCTCTTCTCTGACCCGGCGGACGGAGACGCTGGCGAGGTCTCCCAGCGCAAAGCCCATGGTTTTCTTGTCGGTCCCTGGGAAGACTCCAAATTGCGGGAGGATTCTCACGCCCAAGGTAGTTGGTCCAGGGAATTCATTGCACCCGGCCGGGTTGCCAAGATCCTTCCGCGTGGGGTCGCAGTTGGTCCAGGTGATCTCCACCCCTGCTTTGCCAAGGATTTCTGCCGCAACGACTTCGGCTTGGGTCAGGATTTCACTCGAAACCTGGGCGTAGTTGTGGACCCGCACATTGATTCTCGGCGGAAGTCCGTCCTGATTGTAATTCCTATCCTCCGGCAATGCCTGCGGGGCAAAAGTCAAAAGCACTGCAAGTAGAACGAAGCCCTTGAAAGATTGGTTCATGACCGTCACCTCTCTGCCCGCCGGCTTCGACTGTTGGCTAGGCGGGCCGCTTGGTGACGCCCATTTGGGAGTAGCTAGGCAGCTACCTCAATGCAAGCAAGGTCATACGTTTCTCAAAGCTGAGGTCATAAGGGAACTCATTGTTGACAAAGGAGTTGACGTCGGCAGCAAAGGTCTGAGGACCTAGGGATGGGGACCTTGACTTTAACTATCCTAGTGGTAAACTCCGCCCCAGCTCCAATCTCTGGGGGAAGAGGTGTTACTGCCTCCGGTTCGGGGCACGCTCCACACTGGCTTCCCTGTGAAAAGAGAGGCGTCCGCAATGAATGACGCCCAACAATCCGCCGGCCGCGTCCGCTTTGGCGCCTTCGAATTCAACCCCGAGGTCGGGGAACTGCTCAAACATGGCTTGAAGATCAAGCTCTCCGGGCAGCCGGTGGAACTTCTGGCCATGTTGCTGGAGCGGCCTGGGCAACTGGTTACACGCGAGGATTTACAGAAACGGCTCTGGCCTCACGATACCGTGGTGGAATTCGAACACAGCATCAATGCCGCCATCAATCGCCTGCGCGAAGCCTTGGGTGATTCCGCCGATGAGCCGCGCTACGTGGAGACGCTGCCGCGGCGGGGGTATCGGTTTATCGGCACCGTGGACACGGCCGCGGAAGCCTCTCCGCAAGGGAAACCCGTACGCACCGACCAACGCCCGGCAGCGGCAGAACCGGTCGGCGCTGGAGATACAGAACCCGGCACTCTGATCGGCAAGGAAGTCTCGCACTACCGTGTCACGGGCGAGCTGGGGCGGGGCGGGATGGGGGTGGTTTACAAAGCAGAGGACCTGCAGTTGGGTCGGCCGGTAGCCTTGAAGTTTCTGCCCGAAGAACTGGCCGATGACCGCAAGTTTCTGGAACGCTTCCGACGCGAAGCTCGGGCGGCTTCAGCGCTCAATCACCCCAACATCTGCACCATTTACGACATTGGTGAGCACGCCGGGCAGCCGTTCATCGTAATGGAGTATCTGGAGGGGGAAACGCTGAAGGAAAAGATCGTAGGGGCAGACGTAGTGCCTGCCCGAGGGCGACGGCAAGGATTGCCGCTAGGCCTCGACACGCTGCTCGACCTGGCGACTCAAATTGCGGATGGTCTGGAGAACGCGCACGCACAGGGGATCATTCATCGCGACATCAAGCCAGCGAACATCTTCGTCACGAGTCGGGGACAAGCCAAGATTCTGGACTTCGGATTGGCGAAGCGGCTGCCGCACGCAAGGGAAGCCGAGGGGCTGACGAGTGACTCGACACACGGTGAAACGCCCCTCACTCAGCAGGGGACGCCAGCAGGCTCGATGGAATACATGTCGCCGGAGCCGGCGCGGGCCGAGGCGCTGGACACGCGCACGGATTTGTTCAGCTTCGGCGCGGTGCTCTATGAGATGGCCACGGGGCGGCGGGCCTTCGCGGGCGAGACGCTGGCCGTCATCTTTGATGCGATCCTGAATCGGGCGCCGACTTCGCCGAACCGATTGAATCCCAAGCTGCCGGCGCAGTTGGAAGAGATCATCGCGAAGGCGCTGGAGAAAGATCGCGAGATTCGCTACCAACACGCCGCGGAACTCTGCGCGGATTTGAAGCGCCTGAAAAACAACCCGGAATCGGGGCGAGTTGTAGCACCGGTCTATGCCCGGCGACAGGAGACGCCGCGCGGAAAGGGCCACTCCAAGCGGCGTCGGTTGGCGATTGCTCTTGCCAGCGCAGTCCTCGTCGTCGGGGCGGCTATCACCTATTGGTTCACCCACCGCCCGCCGCCCTACGCGCCCATGACGGAGCGTCGCCTCACCACCAATTCTGGCGAAAATCCCGTTAATCAAGGCTCGATCTCGCCGGACGGCAAGTACCTGGCCTATAGCGACATGACAGGAATTCACCTGAAGAACGTTCAAACCGGGGAGATTTTCGACGTTCCTCAACCCGCGGGGCCAGCGCCGAGCCCCAGTAGTTGGTGGCCCAGTGGATGGTTCCCGGATAGCACCAAAGTCCTTGCGACGGGCGTCGAGCCCGGGCCGCATTATAGTGCCTGGGTCATCTCTGTCCTGGGCGGGCTGCCGCGCAAACTTTGCGATAACGCCTCCGCGTGGTCCGTGTCGCCAGATGGCAGTCTGATCCTCATTAAGAAAGCTCCTGGTATCGATGGTTTTGGCGACCTCGCCGTGATGGGCGCGCAAGGTGAAGAACCACACACTCTGGTAGCCCGTTCCCAAGACGCTATCCCCTACCAGGCAGTGTGGTCGCCGGATGGCCAACGAGTAGCCTACGATATTATTCGCCACACGCCTCACGGAAACGAACATTCCATCGAGAGTCGCGATCTGAAAGGCGGTCACCCCTCCGTCATTGTCTCGGACCCAGAGACCGGGCTTTTCTCATTCTGGTGGTTCCCGAACGGCCACTTCGTCTATTCAAAAGCGGAACCCACATTTGGTCCAGATCGAGCGAATCTTTGGGAGGTCCAAGTCAATCCGAGCACCGGCGCACCTGTAGGAGAACTGCGACAAATCACCCACTGGGAGGAAGGCTATGCGAACTACATCAATGGAACGGCGGACGGAAAGCAGTTGGCCGTGACGAAGGGTGGGGCGTACGCGTATGTCTCGGTGGGGGAACTGGAAGCGGGAGGCCGACGATTAAAGAACCCGCGTCGCTTGACGCTGGAGGAATCATGGGATGTGCCCTCGGGTTGGATGCCGGACAGCAAGACCTTGCTCTTCTGGTCCACTCGCAACGAAACGTCGAGCCTCTACAAACAGGAATTGGATCAGACAACCGCTCAGCCGATCGTCATCGGGCCCGACTTCAAGGAATGTCCTGTAGCGAGCCCGGATGGCGCCTGGATTCTATACCTCTCTCATCCCAGCCCCCCGCACCATGACCGTATCATGCGCGTGCCGGCCTTAGGCGGAGCGCCGCAGTTGGTGCTGGAGCAACAAGGAATTAGCCAGTTGGGCTGTCCGCGGTCTCCCGCGGATTCGTGCGTATTCAGCGAAGAATCCGCGGACCGCAAGCAGCTCATCTTCTTTGGGGTTGACCCTCGTGAGGGAAAGGCGAAGGAACTCACACGGATTCCCCTTAGCCAGCCAGTCGTTGACTATGGCTGGGACGTATCTCCTGATGGGTCGCGTGTGGCATTAGGGCAGAACGAGAAAGGGGAAGGGCGCATCCAGATCCTGCCCTTGGCGGGCGGGCAAGCACGCGAAATCAAAGTCAAAGACTGGAAAGGCCTTGAGACCCTCTTCTGGGCAGCGGACTGCAGGGGTTTGTTTGTCTCGCCGGCGTTGGCGCAAGGGGCCACGCTGCTTCATGTGGACTTGAAAGGACATGCCCAGGTGATCTGGCAGCAAAAGTGGTCCGGGGTGTTTGGCCACGTTATAGGTGTCCCGAGCCCTGATGGTCGCCACCTGGCCATATCAGCTCAAAGCGAGAACCACAACGTGTGGCTGCTGGAGAGTTTCTGAGGGCAGTGACGAGCTGCCATTCAGCCATCAGCTTTTGGCTGGAGGGCTTCGCGGCGAAGCAGCTACGCACCGGCCCCCGCTACGAACCCTCCTTCGCAGGATCAATTTCCCGCCAGTTCCCCCACAGGAAAGGGGTTTCAGACCGCTATTCGTATTTCGGGGTATGAAGGTACCACCTGCGGCTTCGCGGACGATTCTAGGACCGTAAAGCCCCTTTTCTCTGGGGGGTCAGACGGCGTAATGCGAGGTCCCGGCGCGTCAGGAGGTTCCGGTTTTCACTCAGCTTACCTTCTCCATCCGACCCGGCTTTTCAGCCGGTAAGCTGTTTAGGCTCCCTTCCTCACAACCACCGCCGTCATATCATCAGCCCGCCCAGCCTGGGAGGCAGAATCGAGGATGGACAATGGGACATCAGAAAGATGACCCGCCATCCCTTTTACAATCGCTCGCTGTGTCATGGGCAGACTTCCCAGCGGTCCCCATGCTCCATCAGTCATCAGGACCAGCAGGTCACGGGCTTGTAGATTCCCCGTTAGAAAGGCTGGCTTGGCCTGGCCGCTCCCCAATCGGAGCTTCTTGGTGCTGTCGGTGAGGAGCTGGAGTTTCCCATCCGACGTGGAGAGGTAAGCGCGGCTATCGCCCGCATAGGTCCCCACAAAGCAGTCTTCCAGGACTGCCATCCCGAGGAAAGTGGATTGGGACAATCCCATCAGGTGGGAGTCGAGCAGGTGGATCCATTTCCCCCAGGTGTCGGCTGCCCGTATCTGATCCGGTGTGGCGGAGGCCCAGAGCTTCTGAAAGAAGGTGATTGCTCGCTGGGCAGATTGCTGGGCATTTCCCGCACCGTCGCAAACCACGGCAACAGGAACTGGATCACGGCCGATCCAAAACGCGTCTTCATTAGCTGTGCGCTCTTGCTGGGGCCGGGATGCTCCATAGCATTCTACCGGGAAGCTCATTAATTAACCTCCTGTTACGAAGGGCTGAATGCCAACGGCTTCCAGAAACTCTCTATCAGCCTTGGTCGAAGCGGGAACTACGCCCGCAAACTTTGCCCTGGCGTGGCTCATCGCTGCCATCAGCTGGGTTATCCCGTGGTCAGGGACACTGTAAAGCATGCGTCCATGCGGGCTCAGGAAGCGACCTGCTTTCACCAGCTCGCCATCTACCAAGGCAACGTAAAACGGACCTGTTTCTGGGTCCTCGGCTATACCGAGCTCGACAACGTTCCGCCTACAGTGGGGGTAGCCGAGCTTTATCTTCACGATGATGGTGATCTCCACGTCCTCCTCCATCACGGCTTGGGTTTCAGGAGATTGGCAGCGACTTCCCTGAAGAGCTTTATCTCCTCCATCCCGCTGAGCTCTTCAGCCGAAACATCATCGGCTGGCTCTCGGCCGGATCTGTCGAGCCGGCTAGACTCTCGCTGTAAAGCAACAGTGCCTGCTCAGACCGACTTGGATGAAACCGCACGAACACTCCTGCCCGGATCGCCCCGCTCTCATTGACCGTCAAAGCTCTCACTTCGGCAATCTGACCGGTCAGCAGGTCACGATGCTCCCAAATCCACCGCCGCTGCTCATTGGTCAACTGGAAGGAACCAATCTCGCTCTCTACACCGGTAGGTCCTTCCACCACCATGGCTCCCAAGCTGCCCGCGAACTTGCCTGCGCCCTCAAGGCAACGGATGACTCTCACATCAATAGTGTCATTCGCCTTCACCTTGAACCATTCGTCCACGGCATCCCGGTACTTCACAACCGCGCCTTCGCTAAAGGGGAGGCCTCGGCGATCGAGGATGATGGCGCGATAGAACTCCTCGGGGTCACCGCCCTCGGGCATGGCCGGAACAACATGGAGATGCTTGTTAAACAGACGGATCTCCGCGATCACGGCTTCATAGAGTTCACGCCGCTGTCCATAGGGCATCTGGCTGACGTCCCGGCCCTTGAACCTCACGATATCCCAGGCGTAGAACTCGACCGGGCCTCTCTCCTGCTGAATCCGAATGGACTTCTCGGGCAGGGCGTTCAGGATTCCGCCCACTCGGGCGGCTCCGTCGGAATGATGAAGCTCACCTCGCAATACGGTTCCTTCCTGCTCGGGGCCTGGGAATAGCCTGCGGGCCAGCCACACGGGAGAGCGATTGCGGAGGTCCTCGATGGCCGGGAGCTTGTCGTAATAAGCCTCTCCTTCCGGCCGATGGCTGCGATAAATAGCACGCAGGTTGTGGATGGCTACGTTAGCGAGACTGCCGTCGTCCTTCCATTCGACGCTGACTGGGCGATCGGACTGGCGGAGGGTCTTGAGAAACTCAGGGGGCTTCAGGTGAATATCGGGCTTCGCCACCGGCACAGATTCGTCCTTCATGCGGAAAACCAAATACCGGTTCTTCTCGAAGGCCTGCCGGAAGGCATAGCGTCCCTGGAGGACGCCATTTGGAATGTTGACCTCGAAGGATTCCGTGTGCGGGTCAACTCCTTCAGCAACAAAGTCGTAGTGGAGACCTGCCTTGTCGGCATCATGTTCGTGAACATTGATCTTGCCAAGCTGACGGCTTCCACCAACCTTCATGACGCCCATGCCGGAGTAGATAAGCCTCTTCTCGCCCTTTCCGTAGCCTTCCTTAATGACGCCGTCGAAGTCGTCCGCGGAGTGGGGCTCATTCTCAACCGCCAAGGTTCTGGGACGCTGATCGGTGGGCAGGCCTTTCTTCAGTGTGAACTTGGCGTATTCCTGCCCGGTCCGCGGACCTGCCAGCAAAGCGCCATCCACTGCTTTCTTCTGCAAGACACGACTCAAGGCCAGTTGCCGGGTTCCGAGCGGCTGGGGCGTACCCAGAAGGACCTTCGCCCTGCCAAGAGCAATTCCGAACAGCAGCCTTCCAGCTTCATGAACGAGTGTTTCTCCCACGCTGAGAGCCAGGTTCGCCAGACGATTCATCTTCGACCTCGATGTGGGGGTAGGGAATGGGAATCTGCGCTGCTTGGGTAGGCGTACTATGACGGGGAAGAATCGATTGGAAAGAGAAGAGCGACGCAGCCGCGACACACAACTGGAATTACTCCAGCTTTGCGTACTCCGCCTTGGCTTCCTTCAGGATGGGGATGTCGGGGTCGGCGTCTCTCCAGATTGTTAGGAAATCCTGATAGGCGGCACGGGCCTTGGCCGTGTCGCCTTGCATGGCGTATGCACGGGCCAGTCGGAGGCGGGCCAGCGCACCCCAGGGAAAGTTCACCACCAGTCCTCGGTGGTCGATGAATTTCTGGAATTCTGCCGCCGCTCGGTTGCCGTCGTGCAGCATGAGATAGGCTTCCCCACGCAAGTAAGCGGGGCACAGGTATATCGTGAAGTTCGTTGGTGTGCCAAGTTCGATCGTGCTCGCCACCTCCAATAGTTCGATTGCCCGGTTCGGGTCCTGGCGTTCCAGGTTGACCGCCGCCCGGATGGTGGGCAGCCAATACCTCTGCACCAGCGTGCCCAGCGGGAAGGCCTTGTCGAGTTCGGCCGCCAGCCTTTCCGCCCCTGCCGTATCGCCTGCCCGCGCCAGGGCCAGCGCCGCCATGCCCAGCACATCGCGGTTCGGGGCCAGCTTCAACGCCGCATGGGCTTCGGCACGCGCCTGCTCCCGGTTTCCCGCTTCCACCTCGCGCAGCGCGGCCGCTGCCTGATAGTCTGCCGCGGTCTCTTTGGCGTCGTTGTGCTGGGCTGAATCCATCGCCCGCCGGGTCAGCTCGTGCGCGTTCTTCAGCTTGCCGTACCAGCCTTCCGTGTCCGCTTGCGAGGCCAGCAACAGGTCCTCCGAGCCCGGCTTGCCCATGGCGGTTGAGAGCAACTGCGCCATCTGCGCCGTATTGCCCTTTAGAAACGCCAACTGATAGCGGTTCTGGAACAGAATCTCGCTTTCCAGCTTGCGCTCCTCCGACTGCTGGTACACCGCCTCCGCCTCATCCAGCCGGTTGAAGGCCGTGTAGGCGAGGCCGAGGCAGAGATAGTTGCCCACATTATTTGGCTCCAGGCGCATCGCCTCTCGAAATTCCTCCAATTCCTTTTCCAGGTTTCCCAGGAAGACAGAAACAACCCCCAGGTTCAAGTAAGACAAGAAGTCTCTCGGGTAGGTCTGCTGCCAGAGTTCGTAGGTCTGCGCCGCCTTCTCCAGCTCTCCCGTCGCGGTAAAGTAGTACTCCCCCTCGATGAAGAACCGCTCCCGTTCGCTTACCTTCTCCCGCAGGCCGTAAGCCTTGCGTGCATTTTCGGCCCCCCGCCCCACTTCGTTTAGGATCCAATAGGACCCCGACATATAGGCGTAGGCCATGGCAAAATTCGGGTCAAGGTCGACCGCCCGCCTGTAAAAGGGCAGCGCGGCTGTTTCCCCTTTCGCAGAGGACGTCTTCCATCCCAGGCTGTAGGCTTTCAGCGCCTCTAGCGACGGTGTGGTCGCTTCCTCCACCGGCGTCGCGTATTTCTGCACCGTGCTGAGCGACTCGCCCAGTTTGCTCCGCAAACTGACTGCCGCTTCGTCCAGAGCCTTGAGCACCGCTTCCTTGCCCGCCGCCTGCTCCTGCGCCTCCGCCAGCACGTCCCCCGTGTTGCAGTTCACCGCCTTCAGGCCAATCACGT
>Ga0326728_10017240_pt1 | contig 14520 bp, 14 predicted proteins | sample MB3enrmetagenome_FD_207602 | JGI IMG/M metagenome (GOLD analysis project Ga0326728, IMG submission 207602) | Lab enriched peat soil microbial communities from McLean, Ithaca, NY, United States - MB31MN | ecosystem: Environmental > Terrestrial > Soil > Wetlands > Peat | place: USA: New York...
CTCAAAGTGATCCTCCTGGAGAACCACAAGGCACCCCTGGTCACCTTCCAGGTCTGGTACAGGGTGGGCTCCAGGAATGAAGAATGGGGCAAGACCGGCCTTTCCCACATGCTGGAGCACATGATGTTCAAGGGGACGGAGAAGGTGGGGCCGGAGCAGTTCTCGCGGATCATCGCGCAGAACGGCGGGAACGAGAACGCCTTCACCTCGAACGACTATACGGCCTACTTCGAGAATATGAGCGCCGACCGGCTCAAGGTGCCCCTGGAGCTCGAATCCGACCGGATGCACGCCCTGCTCCTCCGGGAGGAAGACTTCAAGACCGAGCGCGCCGTGGTCATGGAGGAGCGGCGCATGAGGACTGACGACAACCCGCACGCCGTGCTGAGCGAGCAGCTCGCGGCGACGGCGTTCCAGCGGCAGCCCTACCACTGGCCCGTGATCGGCTGGATGGAGGACATAGCCCGGTTCACCCTGGCGGACCTCAAGGCGTACTACACGACGTACTATGCCCCATCGAACGCCTTTGTCGTGGTGGTGGGCGATTTCAAGAGAGAGAGCCTCCTGCCCATGATCGAGGAGGCCTTCGGACCTATCCCCCCGGGCACACCCCCCGACCAGCACAAGGACAGGGAGGCGAAGCAGCTGGGCGAGCGGAGGATCGTGGTGCAGAAAGAGGCCCAGCTCGCCTCGGTCACGAAGGCGTACCACGTGCCCAACCTGAAGGAGACGGACAGCTATGCCCTCGAGGTGGCGGCCGCGCTCCTCTCTGAGGGGGAGAGCTCGAGGCTCTATCGCACGTTGGTGCGGGAAAAAGAGCTCTGCCTGAGCGTCGACGCGGACAACTCCTTTTCCTCGAAAGACCCGAGCCTGTTTTACCTCAGCGCCGAGGTGGCGCCGGGCAAGACCGCCGATGCGGTGGAGGAGGCCCTCGCTGCCGAGATAGGACGCCTTCAGAGCGAGCCCGTGCAAGACCGGGAGCTGCAAAAGGCGAAGAACCAGCTGGAGGCCGCCTTTGTGTTCGGCCAGGACTCTCTCTTCGGCCAGGGCGTGCTCCTCGCCAGATTTGAGATCGTCTCGTCGTGGAGAGACGTGGATAAGTATGTGCCCGCGGTGCGGGCCGTATCAGCTGAGGACGTGAGAAGGGCTGCCCGGACTTACCTTGTGCCGGAGAACTGCACCAGCGCGCGCCTCGTTCCGATACCCTCCAAGGGGCCGGGGCCCGCACGGCCCGCTGCCCCTGAAACGGGACAGGTAATCAGGTAAGGGAAGAGGATGAGAAGAGCACCCCTGAAAGTCTGCGTTGCCGTGCTCCTCCTTGTCGCCGCCTCAGCGGGGAGCGCCCTCGGGCTTCCGCCCGTGCAGAGGACGGTCCTCGCCAACGGGATGGTGCTGCTGGTCTCGGAAGAGCACTCGCTCCCTTTCATCACCATCAACCTCCTGGTTGAAACGGGCTCGAAAGATGATCCCCCCGGGGAAGAAGGCCTGGCAGACCTGACCGCCTCCAGTCTGCTCCTCGGTGCGGAAGGCCGCACGCTGCAGCAGATCAATGAGGAGATCGACTTCATGGGCGCCCACCTGGACGCGGGCGCCAACAAGGATTACACCTCCGTGAGCCTGCGCGTCCTCAAGAAGGACCTGGAGCGCGCCTTCCCCATCTTTATGGATGTGCTGATGAAACCCACCTTTCCCGGGGAGGAGATCGAGAAGGATATCGTCCGTATCGCGGGCGCCATCCAATCATCGGAGGACCGGCCCGGAGTCGTGGCGGAGAGGGCCTTTCAAAAAGCCCTGTACCTGGGCGGCCCCTACGGCCACCCCACGGAGGGCACGCAGGAGTCCGTCAAGAGGCTCACCAGGGAGATGGTGGAGAAGTTCCACCGCGCTTACTACCACCCGAACAACTCGATCCTGTGCCTCGTGGGTGATATCGACGAAGAGACGGTGAAGGGGTACGTGGCGCCCCGGCTCGAGCAATGGCAGAGGCAGGCCGTTCAGGAGCGCAAAATCGAGACGAGCTTTGCCGCGCAGAGGGAGACCATAAAAATCGACAAGGCCGTGACACAGGCGACTATTATCATCGGCAACGGCGCCATGAGCCGCGATAATCCGGACTACTATGCGGCGGTGGTGATGAACCATATACTCGGGGGCGGGGGGCTCAACTCGCGCCTCATGGACGATATCAGGAACAAGAGGGGGCTGGCCTACTCGGTGGCCAGCGCGTTCGAGGCGAGGAAATATCCAGGACCTTTCCGGATCGAGCTGCAGACGAAGAACCGGTCCGCCCCGGAGGCGATGAAGGCGGCCATGGAGGACGCGGAGCGGATGCGCACCGGGCCCGTCTCCGAGAGAGAGCTCGATGAGGCCAAGAAATACCTCATCGGCAGCTTCCCCCAGAGGCTGAGCACCCAGGAGAGGATCGCCTCTTTCTACGCCCAGGTGGAGTACTACGGGCTCGGCCTCGATTATCCGGGGAAATACGCCTCTCTCATCAGTGCGGTCACGAGAGGGGACGTGCTCAGAGTGGGTCGCGCCTACATCAGGCCTGATGCCTCGGTCATCGTGATCGTGGCCGACTTGAAAGAGGCGGGGATGGAGTAAGCAAGACGAAGGATGTAAAAGGCATGCAGGAGCTTGACACTACTTACCATAACCTTAGAGGAGGCCCCCAATGAAAGTGCGTGTTGACGAAGATGCGTGTGTCGGAGACGAGACCTGTATCGCCATCTGTCCTGAGATCTTCGAGATGGCGGGAGAGGTGGCCAAGGCCAAGATGGAGAACGTGCCCAAGGACCTTCAGGAGAGCTGCAAGGAGGCAGCCGATGCGTGCCCTGTAGAGGCCATCATCATCGACGAATAAATGGCTCTCAAGCGCGGTGGCCTGAAGGAATTCCCTTTTCAGGCGTCCCTGACTGTGATAGACTCATGAGAGGAGAAGGATTATGCCCATGAGAGGCGAAGAGGGCTACGGCGAAGAGGGCTATACGGTAGTGGGGAGAGACCACTATACCGCATGCGGCGGCGTTGGGCCAATCGGAACGGCGCTCGCTTTTCTCCTCGGTGTCCTGGCAGGGGGAGGGGTGGCTCTGCTGCTCGCGCCCCAGTCAGGGCCGAAGACGAGGCGGCTCATCAAGGAGGCGTCATCGGGGGCGAAAGGGATCGTGGCTGCGTGGTCCACCCTGGCAGCTGAAAAGATGGGCATTCAGGTGGGTCGGGGCAAGGCATTGATCCGGGAAGGGAAGCCCCTGCTCGCGGCGGCGATCGAAGCCGGGAAGGATGCCTTTGAAAAGGAGCGGGAGGAGAGGCTCGGGGCCCGGAGGTAACGGGCATTCCTGAAGACCTTCGCCTTATCCCGTCTCTTCTATTGTTTCCCTCAATAACTCAAGGCTCCGCTCCACGTCCTCCGCTTCGATGATCTCGAGGATGATCCCGCAGGGCTGACCGGGAGCGCTCCGCAAGCCCCGCCCTGTGGGCGGGGAGCTTCACTCAACTGAGATAGGGTTCCCACTGCTTCGCGGTGGCCTCGATATAACCGGGAGGCACCTCTTTCAGGATGCGATTGTGGCCGGGCAGGAGGATCTTTACCTTGAGGCCCGCAAGCCTCTTGAGGGAGGTCTTGAGTTGGGGTCCGCTCGCGCGGTGCAGGTCGAAGCGGCCGATGGCGTAGTCCGCATAGACCACGTCGCCGGGGATCAGCACCCCCCGAGCAGCGTCGTACAGGGCTATACCGCCCGGCGAGTGGCCGGGGATGTGGAGGACGGTCCACGTTTCGCCGCCCAGGTGCAGCTCTTCCCCGTCCTCGAGCCGGCGGTCCACCTTAAAAGTGAAGGCGCCGTTCTTCAGGCGGTACTGGGACTGGCACATCTCCTTGAACATCTCCATGCCGTAGACTGTCCGCTCGTCTCCGCTCTCAAGGGACTCTGCCTCCTTGGTGTGCACCCACAGCTCCACGGAAGGGATGCGCTCCATGATCTCCCTCAGGCAGCCGATATGGTCGAGGTGCGTGTGGGTCATGATCACCCTCTTTATGTGGGCAAGGTCGATGCCCGCTTCCAGGAGGGAGGTCACCTTGTACCCGCCCTTGTTGATCAGTCCGGCATCGATGAGGGAAAGATCGGCCGATTCGGGCTGCCCGATCACGTAGACATGGGAATCAGGAATCATCTCGTCCTGGCCCGGTATGAAAAGAAGGGAATCCGTAATCTTGTTCATGGCGGTGCTTCTCCTTTCGATTCGGTGGCTTCTGTCCGGATAGAGGTACCGCTTTTAGGGTAATCCATCCGCCGGCCGATTTCAAGCCTTTCCCTTCCGTCTCCAGGACGGACACCGGGAAACCGGAAGGCTTCAAGGCTCGGCTTTCCGGGCCTTCTCAATCTTTAAAATGGTGCGCTTTCCCCCCATCGTGAAGGGGGTAACCACCTCCTTCACGGGCACCAACCCTTTACATGACGGGCAAAAATGGTTATTGTCTAGACGGAGTGCTTGCCAAGACGGTCGTGGACGGTTAAATTTCCTAAAGGGAGGGGCAGAGGGGGCAATGACACCGAACGAGGTATTTTTCGGCCTGATTACGGCAGCGGTTATCGCCTTCGTGATCTTCGCGATCATGCTCATGGTGAGGCTGTTCGATGCCATAAACGCGACGAAGCAGTTCTATGACACGGCAGAGATGGCCCTGAAAGAGGCGGTAGGCCAGATGAGCCAGAACCTGAAAAGCCTGCGAAACATTACCGATGACGTGGGCATGGTGACCGACAACATAAGGGCTTTCTCGGGGTCGATACGGGACGTGGGCGAAGGGGTAGGACAATTGGCGAAGAACGTGCGGGAGGTGGGCGATCTCATCCAGGATCTCAAGACGGAGACCGCCGCGTCGATGTGCGGCTTGCGGGCCGGGCTCAGGACCGGTTTCGATGTGTTCCTGAAGAGCCTGTTCCGGGTGGGTGCGGCAAAATAGGGGCACCTCATATCCCGGATAGCTCGAGGTCTTTACGATTCGAAAGAAAGGAAGGAAGGAGGAAAAGATGAAGCTGGAAGAGAATGAATATGGGTCAAGCTCGGGCTCGTGGCTGCTCTCCTTTGTGCTCGGCGGCGTCATAGGCGCTGCCGTGGCCTTGCTCCTGGCACCCAAATCGGGACGTCAGACGAGAGAGCAGATCAAGGAGATGGCGCTGGAGGCGAAAGAGAAGGCAGAGGGTTACTACGACGAGGCGAGGGGCAAGATCTCGACGGTCATGCAGAAGGGGGCGGAGGTGCTCCAGCAGAAGAAGGCCGAGGTGGAATCGACCATCGCCGGGGTGAAAGAGGCGTACCATAAGGCCAAGGAATCGGTGACGGCGGAATAGCGCCGTTCGGGCGCAGGCCTTTATTCCGAATGGCCGGAAGGGCGGAAGAGACCGCCTTTCCGGCCATTTTCGTCCGTCGCGGCGAAAAGCAAGCAACGGGCCGCCGCATGAAATCAGCCGTACTGATCCAGATAGCCCTCTATATATTCCCTCACGCGCCCTGCCGGGCGATAGACGCCGAAGTGGCCCTCGCAAAGGACGTCGGGCTCGAGGGCGAGGAGCTTCTCCATGGAGGTGCGCCACGCCGCGAGGTCGGCCCCGAACTCCGGGAGAAAGGGACCGTGTATGTCCTGGCCGAAGAGGACCCTCTCGCCTCCCTGGTCGGTATATACGGAGAGCGAGCCCGGCGTATGGCCGGGCGTATGGAGGCAAGTGAGGGCGCCGTCGCTCAATCTCAAGGTCTCTTCCGTCCCAGTGATCCTCCTGTCCACCATGAGGGGGGGAAGGTCGAGCCCGTACCAGGAGGCCCCTGTTTTCACCGTATCACCCTGCTCCACCGCGCCTGCGTCGAGCTCGTGCATCACCACGGTGAGGCCGAACCGCTCCTTGAAATACGCGGCGCCGCCCACATGGTCGATGTGACAATGGGTGAGGATGAGCAGCGAGAGCCTGGACGGGTCGAGCCCCAGGAGCTCTATGTTCCTCACGATCTGACCGGGGGCCGTACCTGCCCCGGAGTCGATCAGGACGAGCTCTCCCGCATCCACGAGGTAGACGGAGCAGTCCCGGTTGTCGGTAATCTCCGAGCTACCCACGAGTGCGATGCGGTCGGTCACCCTGATCGGGGAAGGGGGCTCGCGCATGTCCGATGATACCACCCTTTGACCCTTTACCACAAGGGTTTCCCGCAAACTGAGTTCCTTGAGGTTCCCGACTCTACCGGATGATGAGGGAGATGGCGGAGATGATGAGCCACTGGAAAAAGTCGATCAGAGGGTTGAGCACGCCCAGCCAGAGCAGGGCGAGGATGATGAAGAAACCGTAAGGCTCGATCCTTTGAAGGGAGTACTGGAAACGCCTCGAGCTGAAGCCCATGAGGATCTTTGACCCGTCCAGGGGCGGGATGGGGATCAGGTTGAAAGAGGCGAGGATGATGTTGATCTGCACCAGATACTGGAGGGCCCTGGTGAGGGGGCTGAAGAGGCCGAAGTGGACCGTGTCGAGGACGAGGGCCCCGATGAACGCGAGGAGGACGTTGGCCGTGATGCCGGCTGCGGAGACAAAGATAAGCCCCCTGCGTTGGTCGCGCAGGTTGGCGAAGTTGACCGGCACGGGTTTTGCCCAGCCGAAGCCGAAGAAAAAGAGCATGAGCGTGCCCACCGGGTCGAGATGGGGGCGCGGGTTGAGGGTCAGCCTGCCCATCCACCGGGCAGTGGAATCGCCCATCTTGTCGGCAACCCATCCGTGGGCCACCTCATGGATGATGACGGAGTAGAGCAGGGGGATGACCAGGAGGACAAATGTCTCGGGATCGCTGAAGAGGAGGCTGATGAGGCCGAAACGCATACGCCGTTAGTAGAACATATTGGCGGCCCGATTGCAAATCTCCCGGGGCTCGCACAGGTGGAAAAATCCCTGGGCGGCGAAAAAAAGAAGGGTGAGCGGTCCTTGAGCGCGGCTGCGCGAAAGGAGAATCCGACCCCTCAAATGTGACTACGAGGCCTTTCTGGTGCCGGATGCGGGCCGCGATGCACGAGCTCTCCCCGCTTCGGTGAGAAAGGGCTCAGCTGCCCTTTCGGCGCCCACGCTCCCGGCTCGTCTGTCTGCGCCTTCTTCGGCCGTGGCGAGGAGGTGGGCGTCGAAGAAGACTTTCGTATTTATGGTGCCGTCCGCCCGGCCGCGGCCGAAGGCCTCGATGATGCCCTCGACCTTCGTGATAAGCTCCTCGTCCCCACCCAGGGCCTCGATGATCTCCCGCGCCTCTTGCCCCTGGCCCGGGGCCGCCCGATCACCAGGCAGCCCTTCCGAAAAGACGTGGAGAAAGGCGGCGCACAGCACCACGGCAGGCTCCGCCTTCTCCTCCCGGGCCAGCTCTTCAGCGTGCCTCGCGACCTTCATTGCATGGGAGATGGTCTGAAAGGCGCGTCCCAGCCTGCGCTTCACCTCGAGGGCCACCCGGTCCTTGAGCAGGTCCGCGCGCTTCGCGAGCAGCTCGGGCCCCATCTGACCCAGGCACTCAAGGGCGTACTTGCAATATGCGGCGCACCCGAAGTCCATTTTGGGATTGACCACCATAGCCCGGCAGCCCCTGCATCGCCTGGCCGATTCATCCTTGAAGAATTCCACTGCCCGGCCGCACTCGGGGCACGTAGTCTCGAAGATATCGCCTGGCTTCCAGTACCGTGTATCCTGGCCGGGGCACTTCATCTCGTCAATCCTCCTCCCTTCCCAGGCAAGCCCTATCCCAGGATCGCCTTGAGGTCTTCGTCGGGTGTGGTAATCGGCTTTATATCATACGTCTTGACCAGCACGTCGAGCACGTTGGGCGTGACGAAGGCGGGCAGGGACGGTCCGAGGCGCATGTGCTTGATGCCCAGATAGAGCAGGGTGAGGAGGATGGCAACGGCCTTCTGCTCGTACCAGGAAAGCACGAAGGAGAGGGGCAGGTCGTTGACGCCCACGTTGAAGGCCTTCGACAGGGCAAGGGCGATCTGGATCGCCGAATAGGCGTCGTTGCACTGGCCCACGTCGAGGAGCCTCGGAATGCCGCCGATATCGCCCAGGTCCTTGTCGAAGAAGCGGAACTTCCCGCACGCCAGGGTAAGGACCACGCAGTCCTTCGGCACCTTCTCGACAAACTCGGTATAGTAGTTGCGGCCGGGCTTTGCCCCGTCGCAGCCCGCCACCAGGAAGAAGTGGCGGATCTGTTTTCCCTTGACCGCCGCGATCACCTGGTCCGCCACGCTCATGACCGTGTTCCTGCCGAAGCCCACCATGACCGACTTGCCGTTGGTGTCGGCCGTGAACCCCGGCATGGCGAGGGCCTTCTCGATGAGGGGCGCGAAATCCCTGTTCTCGAAATGGCGGACGCCCGGCCATCCCACGGGCCCGCGGGTAAAGATATTGTCCTGGTAGGCCTGCTGCACCCTCATGAGGCAATTGGTCGTGAGCAGGATGGCACCGGGGAAGGCCGGGAACTCTTTGAGCTGATTCTGCCAGGCCGTGCCGAAATGACCGTAAAAATGGGGATACTTGTTGAGGCCCGGATAGGCGTGGGTGGGCAGCATCTCGCCGTGGGTATAGATGGAGATGCCTTTCCCCTCGGTCTGCTTGAGCAATTCTTCCAGGTCCTTCAAGTCATGGCCGGAAACGAGGATGGCATGTCCCTTTTTCGTGCCGAGGGGCACCTTCGTGGGGACAGGGTGGCCGTACGTGCCCGTATTGGCAGCGTCGAGGAGCTCCATGGTCTTGAGGTTGATCTCGCCGCATTTGAGCACGAGGCCCAGCCACTCATTGAGACCCATGGCGGCCTCGTTTCGGGCGAGGGCTGCCAGGGCCTCATGGAGGAACGCGGGGATTGCGTCATCGGTGCGCCCGAGCATCTCCGCATGCTCTGCGTAGGCGCAGATGCCTTTGATGCCGAAAAGGAGCGTGTGCTGGAGGGAGCGGATATCGATGTTGGCGGAGACGTTCGAGTTGATGCCCACGCCTTCGCCCTGTTTTATCTGGGCTTCGATTGTCGGCCCCGGCGCGAAGGCGGCTGCTGCCTGGGGAAAGTCGACTTTCCCGCCCGCCTTGCGGACCTTCTCCTTGAGCTGCTCCCTGAGGGCGACTCCCTTCCGGATGAGGTCCGAGAACCTCTGGGCATCATAGTTCACGTTGGTGAGGGTGGAGAATAGGGCGTGAAAGGTAAAGACGTTCACGTCGCCGTCGACGACGCCCTTTTTCCTGCCCTCCTCGGCGAAGAGGGAAAGACCCTCCAACACGTGGACCAGGAGGTCCTGAAGTGATGCAATCTCCGGCTGCTTCCCGCATACGCCCATGACCGTGCACGCTTCGCCTTTTGCCGTCTGTTCACACTGATAACAAAACATAAATTCCTCCTTTGCCTCTTTTTGTTCCCCGGACTTACTAGGAGTATTGTAATCGGCCGGGGCAAAGGCGTCCTTGACTTGGGTCAAGAAATGGAGCCTTTCCCCCCCGGCCCCATCCTTATCCAGATATAGCAGCATTTCGAGAATTGAGGTGACAGCGATAAAGAGGGGCGGGGAAGTTCCATTTTCCCTGATGTTGTGGTATATACCCCTTTGAAGATGGATACCTCTCTCTCGTCCTTCATCGCCAGGGTGCCTCTCTTCAAGGGCTTGCCCGAGGACCAGGTCGAGCGGCTCGCCCGCATTGCGACCAGGAGGTCCTTCAAACGCGGCGAAATCGTCTTCACCGACGGGGCCGCGGCGGACGGCTTCTACGTGATCGTGAGGGGCCGCGTCAAGATATTCAAGCTCTCTCCGGAGGGAAAGGAGCAGGTGCTCCACCTCGTGGAGTTCCAGGAACCCTTCGGGGAGGTGCCGGTCTTTGCGGGCGGGAACTTTCCGGCCCACGCCCAGGCGCTTGAGGAGAGCCTCCTCCTCTTCTTTCCGAGACCGGCCTTCATCGATCTCATACGGAGCGATCCTTCCCTTGCCATGAACATGCTGGCCGTCCTGTCGCGCCGCCTCAGGCAGTTTGCGGGTCTCATCGAGGGGCTCTCCCTCAAGGAGGTGCCTGCCAGGCTCGCATCCTACCTTATCTACCTGAGCGACCGGGCAAAGGATGACCCCTTCGTTCAGCTCGATATCCCGAAGACGCTCCTCGCCAACGTGCTCGGCACCATACCTGAGACGCTCTCCCGGGTGCTCGGAAAGATGGCATCCGAGGGGCTCATCGAGGTGAAGGGCCGGCGGATCAGGCTCCTTGACCGTAAAAGGCTGGCGGCGCTCTCGGAGGGGAGTGGGTTGTAGGATCGGAAAGGGCTATGATAGAGTATGTCCGTGGCAAGACCGAGATCCCCGCGATGCACCCGCCGAGCCGGAAAGATCGAGCCCTTCTACGTGATGGAGCTTCTGGAGAAGGCCCGGACCCTGGAGGCGAAGGGCGTGGACGTGGTCCACATGGAGATCGGGGAGCCCGACTTTACCACGCCGACAGCCATAGGAGCTGCAGCCGTGCGGGCCATAGAGGCAGGCCGCACCTTCTACACCCATAGTCTTGGACTGCCGGAGCTGAGGGAGCGGATCGCCCGTTTCTACGCCGAATCGAAGGGCGTCAGCGTTCCCGCCGACAGGATTATCGTGACGAGCGGAACTTCGGGGGGCTTTTTCCTGCTGAGCGCCGTGCTCCTCGACAAAAGGAGGAATCTCCTCATTTCCGACCCGGGATACCCCTGCTACCGGAATTTCGGTACCCTCTTCGACGCGCGCATTGCGTCCCTGCCCGTGTCCGAGGCCACAGGATTCGAGATCACCCCCGAGGAGGTCGATGCGCTCGGGATCGTGCCGCATCTCTTGATGATCTGCAGCCCCTCCAATCCCACGGGCACGGTCTATGGGGCGGACTCCATCGCCCGCCTTCACCGCCTTGTCCGGAAGAGGGGCGGTATTATGGCAGTCGATGAGATCTACGCGGGACTGACCTACGGTACGGATGCGCCCTCGGCCCTTGCCGTGTCCGACGGGATCGTCGTCATCGACGGCTTCTCGAAGGTGTACGCCATGACCGGGTGGAGGCTCGGCTGGGTCGTAGTGCCCGAAGCGCTGGTGCGCCCGATCCAGAGGGTGGCGCAGAACGTCTTCATATCCGCCCCCACCATCGCCCAGTACGCGGCCCTGGAAGCCTTCGACACGGCCAGCGACCTCCTGGCGATGAAAAAGACCTATGAGGAGCGGCGGGCCTTCCTCTTTCCCCGGCTCAAAGAGCTGGGTTTCAGACTGCCTGCGTGGCCTGAGGGTGCATTCTATATTTACGCGGGCATCGAGCGATGGCGCATGGACAGCATGGAGTTCGTCGAAAGAGCCCTCTTCGAGGCCCGGGTCGCCATCACCCCTGGTTACGATTTCGGGGCTTACAGGGCGGGCTCGCACGTGCGTTTCTCCTACGCGAACAGCATGGAGCGGTTGAAGGAAGGTTGCGAGCGCCTGGAGGGGTGGCTCGCCACCCTCTAGAGCTCTTTCGGCTTTGCGTGGGGCGTACCTAACAGCAGACGACTTCTCTTGGGGCGAAGGCCTTTTTCAGGCGTTCCATGATCGCCTCCACGAACGACCTGTCGAGCCACTCCTCGAACCCGCGCTCCCTCCGGTAGATGGCGACGGTTTTCGTCGGATAGTTCATGGCGTCGATGAGCACCCTTTCCACGCAGGGCCCGATCCTGGCCGCCAGGGCTTCCGGATTGAGAGGCAGCACCGGGCCGATAAAGGCATAGGTGGAGAGGCCCTCTCCATGGAGCCTCTCCAGTGCCCCGATCCTCGCCGAGATGGAGGGCGTCCCCCGCTCGAAGACCCTCCTCACCACCTCGCTCTCGGTGGTGATGGTGATCCCCACCCGCACGTCTTCGAAGGTCTTGAGCAGGTCCGCGTCCCTCCGGACGAGGGGGGACTTGGTGAGGATATGGACGGGGAAGTCCGAGCCGGCGAGCACCTGGAGGCAGGCCCTGGTCACCCTGAAGGTCGCTTCCAGCGGCTGATACGGGTCGGTGACGGAGCTGAGCATGATGGTCCCTCTCCGGGCCTTCCCGAGCTCCCTTTCAAGAAGGGCGGGGGCATTGGTCTTTACGTCGACGAAGCTTCCCCAGGGCTCGCGATGGCCGGTGAACCTCTTCATAAAGCTCGCGTAGCAATAAGTGCAGCCGTGGGAGCAGCCCACATAGGGATTGACGCAATAGTCGATGCCGTCGATGGCCGACCTTGAGAGGATCGATCTTGCCCTGATCTCCCTCGTCTTCATGGCAGATAGTATACCACGAAGCCGGAGCAGCCCCCTACGGGTCAGGGCACACGCATTTGGAAATCCCAATTTGAATGAGACCGTATGGCGCCCTTCATGAGCGCGTATGCGGAAGGACCGCTTGCGACCCGGGAACGGGAGTGTGGGAGCACCCGGGTACCCCGCTACAACGGGCGGTGCTATGCGCGGTCCCCCTCGGGGGGATGAGGTGCGTGCTCGATCTTCTCTGCCCGTACCACACCGCGCACCTCAAGCGATGGGACGCCGGCGCGACCCAGCAAGGCAATATGGAGCTGGGTACCCCGCTTATGGTCGGGAGTGGAGCCTTAACGCGCGAAGGAACGGGTGCCATACGGTCCGGCGGGGAGACAGGTTCCAAATGCGTTTGCCCAGGCAGATGGCTAGTCCCGTCGCCACCTTACCCTGAGAAACTTCTCCCCTTCCGAATACTGGAGCTTCAGATCCCCTTTGTAGGCATTATGGATTGCCTGGCCAATCCTCCTCGCGAGGTGCTCGTACGTGGTGCGCACCTCGATCCGGTCGCCGTCGACCTTCATGTCCATGATCCTTTCGAGGGGCCTCTGCTGTTTCTCCCCCTGCTCGGCCCTCCTGAGGGTGTTGATCACATCGGTCTTGTGGCCCTGGAGAAAATCGCCCTCCAGCAGCACCTGTCCTCCCTCGTACCCGTCATCGATCCTCCGGCACGCGGGGCAGACCATTTTTTGCGCCTTTTCCGGGGGCGTCTCCCTCCATTCGAAAATGCCGGCGCTGAAGACCAGTCCGCACTTCGTGCAGACCGACGGGTCCTGGTATTTTGAGGCGACGAAGTAAGGGTCATGGATCTGCGGTTGAATGAGCCTGTTGAGTCTTGCCATTGAGCCTCCTTGGTGGCTGATCGTGACCTTCTCTCAACTAAGTATAATCGTCCCGTACCTGTTCTGCCCCGAAGAGACCCGGTGCCTGCGAGCGCAGGGCAAGGCAGCCCCGACAAATACTCCATATTGATAGGGCAAACGCATTTGGAAACTGTCTACCCGCGTGGCGGCCAGACTAGAGTGCTTGCAAAGACGCCCCTCATTTGGTACCATTTGTCCGCCTTTTTCTTGCTGCGGTCCCCTGCTCTAGCCCGGAGCTGCGCGGGAAGGACCGGGTCCCTGCGGATGGCCGCCACTGCCGCCGACGGACGGAAAGCATGCCATGTCAACGAAGAAGCGCCTGGTCATAATCTCCCTGCTCCTCATGATCGCCGGCTTCATCGCCTTCTGGCAGGTGACGCGCTGCGAGTTCATCAATTTCGATGATCCGAAGTTTGTCAGCGACAACAGGCACGTGCAGGGCGGCCTCACCGTGGAGGGGATCACGTGGGCATTCACGACCGGCCAAGCCGCGAACTGGCACCCCCTGACCTGGATCTCCCACATGATAGACGTGCAGCTCTTCGGGCTGCAACCCCGATGGCATCATCTCACCAATCTTTTGTTCCACCTCGCCAGCACGCTCCTGCTCTTTCTCGTCCTTCACCGCATGACGAAAGCCCTCTGGCAAAGCGCCTTTGTGGCGGCCCTCTTTGCCCTCCACCCGCTCCACGTGGAATCGGTCGCCTGGGTAGCAGAGCGTAAGGATGTCCTTTCCACCTTCTTCTGGATGCTGACCATGGGGATCTACGTCTCCTACGCTGCCAGGCCCGGACTCGCGCGCTACCTCACGCTGCTCCTCTGCTTCGCCCTGGGCTTGATGGCAAAGCCCATGCTCGTCACCCTTCCCTTTGTCCTGCTGCTCCTCGACTATTGGCCCCTTCAGCGCCTGGAGCAGAAGCCTCTGCTGCAGCCGGGAGGTCACTGGCGATCGATCCGTCCTCTCCTCACGGAGAAGATCCCCCTCTTTGTCCTGGCCGCGCTCTCGAGCATCGTCACCTACCTCGTCCAGCAGCACGCAGGGGCGATGAAGGCTCTTGAGGCCCTTCCGTTGGGTGCCCGTACGGCGAACGCCTTTGTCTCCTATATCACCTACATGGTCAAGATGCTCTGGCCCGCGAACCTTGCCGTCTTCTATCCTCATCCTGCCTCGTGGCCCCTCTGGCAGGTCCTGGGCTCGGCCATGCTCCTTACGGCCATCACCGTGATAGTGATCAGAGGCGCAAGGAAGCGCCCCTATGCGGCAGTGGGATGGCTCTGGTATGTGGGGACCCTGGTGCCGGTCATAGGGATAGTACAGGTGGGCAGCCAGGCCATGGCCGACCGGTATACCTATATCC
>Ga0326728_10017241_pt1 | contig 14520 bp, 7 predicted proteins | sample MB3enrmetagenome_FD_207602 | JGI IMG/M metagenome (GOLD analysis project Ga0326728, IMG submission 207602) | Lab enriched peat soil microbial communities from McLean, Ithaca, NY, United States - MB31MN | ecosystem: Environmental > Terrestrial > Soil > Wetlands > Peat | place: USA: New York...
GTCTCTGCCCATCGCTGAATGCCGGCTACGGGCGTAACTTCCGACGCATCTATTGATCGTCTTCATCAGGCGGGTTTTGCTTCTGCTGCTTCTTGCGCAGTTTTTCCTCTTCTTTGGATCGCTTCTTTTCTTCCTTCGTCCGCACCTTTTCTGCCTTGGCATCCGCCTTCTCGTTCTCCTTGATTTCTCCAAAAGTCTTTATCTGCTCGCCAAGGGCCTTTGTGGCGCCGTCCAGAGCATCGGTGAAATCTTCCCTGGCGTCGCGGAGGGATTTGGCGTAGTCAGCAGCGTAAGCATCGGGCGCATCCTGAATTCGGCGCAAGTCCTCGAGCTGTTTGGGGCCCAATTCCAAAGCCTTCCGGAGTCCTTTGCGCATGTCGCCCCGGCGATCGTACTGATCCTGGATCCAGTTCTTCAAATCGTCCGTAAGCGAAATGTATTCGTCCAGCAAGTGATCGATATATGCGCCGTTATCGTACTGGGGATCCATCGGCTTGCTGCGAAACGACGCGACTCGATCCAGACGGTTTTGGGTCAGGACAAGGTAGACTTCAATGCGCTCGGAAGGGTCCTGGGCGTCACGAATCTTCTCTTCTTCCTCATCGGACACATAATCCGGCTTTTGCGCTGAGGCTGTGGCTCTCGGCGCGGTTGCCAGTATGCAAAGAGCCGTAACCAGGATGAAAGGTGTTTTCACCGTCAAGACCTCCTCTCATGTCATTCCGAGGAGCCGCAGGCGAGGAAGAATCTCGCAGTGCTCCGAAAACCACGCAGAGCGAGATTCCTCGCTCCGCTCGGAATGACGACAGAGGCAGTTATTCCGTAGCCCGTTCAGGCCGACATTTGCCGACCCTTCGCTCTGCTCAGGGCAGGCTCTGAAGGTCGGCGCCACACTCTAACCAGGATACCTCCGGCGAACGTTTCAATCCCGCTTGACGGCAGGCTTTGTCTCCTCCACCGCGCGAGCCACAGGGAAGAGCGCCTGGAGAACTTCAGCCCGCACCACCTCGAGTTCTTTCCCCGTTTGCTCGATGGGGCCGCGATCAAAATAGGAGACTCGGCGTTTCAGGTCCTCGATGAGTCGAGCGTCCTCTCGCAACTCGATGTCGAGTTCCTTGAACCCGCGAGAATCGCGCGCGGCATCGCGCCCGCAATTCTTGAGCAGTTGCCACGAGTCTTTAACCTTGACAACGTAGACGCGGCCAAGCTGTACGCCCTGCTCGATATTCCCGTGCTCGTAGGCTTCGATGGCCTGCTGCAGCTTGATCCTCGCTAATCGAGTCACACACTTGGATTTCTTAATGGGATCGGTTTCTCTTTGAATGCGCGCCAGCAGGCGCTCTTCAGTCTCCGAGGAGGGGCCGGATGGTGCGCCAGCGAGGGCGGCTGGCGCCCCGGCAAGCAACAATCCGATCACAAGAAGGGTCCGCCAAACCATACCCATATTATAGCTATTTCTTGAGTTGGTGTCGGAGCAGCTTGACGCGCTGCGTGGCCTGCCATTCGTGGTCAGGACTTTGGCCATTCGAAAGCTGGAGGAAGCGCTCGTAGTTGTCCAGCGCCTTCTGGAGGACGTGCAGATTGTCATAAGAGGAGGCGAGGGCGAAAAAGAGAATGGGAGGAGGATTGGGCGCACGCACCAGGGCTTCGAGCATAGGGATTGCCTCCTGATAGCGCTTCTGCAAATAGAGACTGGAGGCCAGCCCTTGTGCCGCTTCGCGACTCCCGGTGTTGCGCGTCAAAGCCGTTCGAAATTCAGCTTCTGCCTCCGTCAGCTTGTCCTCCTCGAGCAAGGTTTGGCCCAAAGCCCTGTGCAGGTCGGAGGCGCCAGGAGAGGAGAGCAGCGCCTGGCGATAGAACTTTTCAGACTCCGGGAATTTCTTCAGGGAAGCACAGACATCTCCCAGCGCCGCAGCCAGGCCGGGAGTTTCCGGTTTGGCGCGGTAGACGGTCATGAGACCCTCGTAAGCTTGGGCGCTCTTGCCCTGCTCGAGATACAAGCGCGCCAAATGAAAACGGCTGTCGAGATCGTCGGGATGAGCGGCAAGGTACTGCTCGAAATGAGCGACCGCGTTGTCCTTGTCCTTCAGCCCCTCCGCGGCCAGGGCCATGCCCAATTGAGCTTGGGAGAGCGCCGGGTCCAGATCAGAAGCTTTTTGAAAAGACCCGAGCGCCTCCTGGTAGCGTTTCTGTTGCAGGTAAAGTTGACCCAAGTCGTATTGCGCCGCGGCCAGTTTGGGGTCAAGGCGCAACACCGTCTGGAACTGCTTTTCCGCGCGCTCCGCCTGGCCGGTCAGGACCAGCGCCCTTCCGTAGTACAACTGGGCGCGGACATGATCCGGCTTGAGCGTTGCGGCTTTCTCCAGGTGTTCTAAAGCCGCCTGGGGATTATCCATCTGCATCAGCAGAATCCCCAGGTTCAGGCGGCCTTCAAACAAATTGGGGTCAAGCTCTACAGCCTTGCGGTACGCCGCCACTGCTTCCTCTTGCCGATGCAGTCCAGTGTAAGCGTAGCCAAGGTTGAACCAGGCCGCGGTCAAAGTGGGCTGGGCCTCAACCACTTGTTTCAAAGCCTCCGCCGCGGCAGCAAAGTCTTTCTTGCTTAGCGCGTCCTGGGCAGTACGCAGAAGCTGGGGTACGTCGGCGTCGCGGGTTTGGGGCAGGCTTTCATGGGCCATCGCTGGCGCCAGGAGAATGCAGCAGAGACAAAGAATGAGGCCGGCCTCTTCCCAAAACCGCCCTCTCCCTTGGGGCTGAGCATGACCTCTATCTTCTGCTGGAGACCGAGCGTCAGAAATGAGTGAACGGCCCTCTCCCTTGGGGAGAGGGTGTCGCACTCTGGCGTTCTCACCAGCCGGAGTGCGACGGGTGAGGGGTCTCTCGCTGGATTCGGAATCACTCATTCTCTCGGCAGTGCCTTTCCACATGCGTCCCGGTTGTGCGGACCTAAAACCTCGATCAACCCCCAAGCACAAGGTCAACCAACCTCTCACCCGTCCGGCTCCGGCTGGTGAAAGCGCCGGAGCCGGACACCCTCTCCCCAAGGGAGAGGGCTAGTAATCTACCGAGGCCTTCACCCCCTTGTGATTTCCCAGGTACTTGGCCAGGAACTTACCGGTGAAAGACAGAGGATTCTTGACCAGGTTTTCCGGAGGGCCGGCCACCACAACGTAACCACCCGAGTCACCGCCCTCCGGCCCCAAGTCGATGATCCAGTCAGCGGTCTTCAGGACGTCCATGTTGTGCTCGATAATGAGCACGCTCGACCCCGCGTCGTTCAGCCTGCGAAAAGCGGACAGTAACTTGCTGATATCGTCGAAGTGCAGGCCCGTGGTCGGCTCGTCAAAGATGAAGAGCATGTTTTCGACCGCCTGATGCGCCAGGTGCGCCGCCAGGCGCACGCGCTGGGCCTCGCCCCCCGAGAGCGTGGTGGCGGACTGGCCCAGGCGCAAGTAGCCGAGCCCGACCTCATCCAGGACCCGAATCTTCTGGGTCACTTTGGGCAAGCCGGCAAAGAAGCTCAGGGCCTCCTTCACCGTCATATGCAGCACTTCATTAATATTCTTTCCCTTATAACGCACCTCAAGAACACTCGGTTTATAACGGCGGCCGCCGCATTCCTCGCAAACCAGTTCGACATCCGCCAGGAATTGCATCTCCAGCGTGACGGTGCCGTCCCCCTGGCAGGTCTCACAGCGGCCGCCGGGAATATTGAAGGAAAAGTATCCCGGCGAGTAGCCGCGCTTGCGGGCCTCAGACGTGGCGGCAAACAGTTCTCGAATGGCGTCGAAAGCCTTGATATAGGTGACGGGGTTGGAACGAGGCGTCCGGCCCAAGGGCGACTGGTCCACAAGCACGACCTCCGCCAGTTGCTGATCGCCTTCGATCCGCTCGTACTGGGCGCGCGGCGCGGGCACGCCGCGGCGGGAAAGCAGGGCGTTATAAAGAACGTCGTGCACCAGTGTCGATTTCCCGGAACCCGACACGCCGCTCACGCACACCATCAGCCCCAATGGAATATCCACGTCGATCGATTTCAGGTTGTGTTCGCGTGCGCCACGAATGCGCAGCCAGGCTTTTCCGGGTTTGCGGCGTTCCGCAGGCACCGGGATTTCGAGCCCGCCGGAGAGGTAACGCCCCGTAAGCGAGTGCGGATCGGCCACCAGGCCTGCCAGATCGCCCTCGTAAACCAAGCGGCCGCCCTGCTCACCCGCCCCCGGTCCCAGGTCCAGAATCTTGTCCGACTCGCGCATCATTTCCGGATCGTGCTCGACCACCAGGACCGTGTTGCCGAGGTCACGCAAGGTCTTCAGGATTTCAATCAGCCTGCCCGTGTCGCGAGGATGCAACCCGATGGAGGGCTCGTCCAGCACATAGAGCGCGCCCACCAGATTCGATCCGAGCGCCGTCGCCAACTGAATTCGCTGCGACTCGCCGCCCGAAAGCGTAGACGCCAGGCGGTCGAGCGTCAAGTACTCCAAACCGACCTTGTAGAGAAACTTCAAGCGCGAGCGGATTTCCTCCAGCACCTTGTCCGCTACCGTCTGCTGTTCCGCAGAAAGCTGAAGTTCGTTGAAGAAGGGGTAAGCTTCCTGAATCGACATGCGGCAGACTTCTGTAATGTTTTTTCCGCCCAAGAGAACGTGCAGGGCTTCGCGCCGCAGGCGGCCCCCCTGGCATTCCGGGCAAAGCGTGTACCCGCGATAGCGGCTGAGGAACACGCGCACGTGCAGCTTGTACTTCTTCCTCTCTAGATAATCGAAAAAGCCGCGGATGCCCGGAAAGCTATCGTCGCCTTCCAGCAGCCACGTCCGCTCGTCCGGAGCCAGGCGGAAATAAGGAACATCCAGAGGAATCCCTTTGGCCCGCGCCGCCCTCTTCATGTCGTTGTAAAGCATCCGGTAGCGCGGCTTCGTCCAGGGATCTATGGCGCCCGAGGCAAGCGTTTTGTTCTTGTCGGGAATAACCAGGTTCATATCGAAATCGATGGTGTTGCCGAAACCCTGGCAACGTGGACAGGCGCCGTAAGGATTGTTGAACGAAAACAGGCTTGGCTCAGGCGCTTGAAATGTGATCTTGCACCGCTTGCACTCAAACCGTTCGCTGAAGACCAGGCGCTCCGGCGGCACGAGCACACCATGCGGTGCCCCGGCAGAATTGCTCTCCCGTACGGGCACGCCATGGCGTGCCCCTACGGAAATGGACTCCGCAGGAAGGAACTCCAGCACTGCCTCGCCGGATTCGCGGAAGCAAAGTTCGACGGAATCAATCAGTCGCTGGCGGATCTCCGCTCCCACGGCCAACCGGTCCACCAGAACATAAACGGGCGCAGCGAAATCGACCTCGAGCAGCGACTCCGGGGTGGAAAACTCGAAAACACGCCCATCCTGGTAAAGCCGGTTGAACCCATGTTGGCGAAGCGCAAACAGGCGTGGCTTGAGTGATTCCTGCGGCGGCGCGGGCGGGCGCGACGAAGGGCGAGAACCTGTCGGCCTCGGTGTGGACGAAGATGCACCCGAATTCACTTGGAAGAGAACGTAGAAGCGCCGGCCAGCTTCCAGGGCGCAGACTTGGTCGGCGATGTCATCCACATGGTCCCGCCGCACCACCTGGCCGCATTGGTAGCAGGTGGTGATGCCGACGCGCGCAAATAATAGCCGAAGATAATCGTAGATTTCAGTGGCGGTGGCCACCGTCGAGCGAGGATTGCGGGTGGTGTTCTTCTGGCGAATCGCCACGGGGGGAGCAATCCCCACCACTTCGTCAACGTCCGGTTTCTCCATGCGCTCCAGGAACTGGCGAGCGTATGCGGAGAGGGATTCGATGTAACGACGCTGCCCCTCGGCATAAAGCGTGTCAAAAGCCAGGCTGGACTTGCCCGAGCCGGAAAGGCCCGTCACCACCGTCAGTTTATTGTGAGGTATGGAGCAATCGATATTCTTCAGATTGTGGACGCGCGCCCCGCGCACGATGATGGAATCCGCCTCGCCGTTCTTGGGAAGCACGCTCGCTGGCGCACTCGTCCCTGGTAGAGGCGAATCGCCATGCATTCCGGCTGTCTCGACGCCCAAAGCGCCTCCAGCGCCTGCGGCCGCGGCCGGCCCCATGCTCCTGCCTGTTTGATTGTGGCTTGTAGCCATGCGTCTGGCCCCTGATGGAACGCCTGCCCTGCCCGCTCTGCTTACAGTCGGCGCTCTGAGCTGCAACCCAAAATTACCATTATAAGGCGGCAGGGAAAGGGAAGCAAAACGTACTTTGTGTCTCTTGACAATCTCAGCTCAATAGGCTAGAATTCTACTGGGAAGGTGGGTTTTGCGCCGCTTCCGTGGTCCGGTGGACAACCCTGGGGTTTCGAGGACCGGAATACCCGCCCCGTGACGCCCGGCGCCACTCGAGCCTGGTGAATGAGAACGTCGCGCGTAGCGCTGACCTTCAGGTCAGCACGGTGCCGACCTAAAGGCCGGCGCTACGAAAACTGAACGAACGATCCGGGAATGTCTATGAAAACAAAGGATAAGGTCAAAAAGTCGAGGAGTGGACAACCCAGAGACGACCGCAGTCCGGATGGCGGCGGCTAGTGCCTAGTTGGACTAATCGACGGATTTATTGACGGCACATGGAAGGGCGGGGCTTTAGCCCCGCCGTCTCAGGGAGATGGGCTGAAGGGGCCTTTAGGCCCTGAAGCAATGGTTGCTTCAGGGGCTAAAGCCCCTAGATTCTGCCCGAATTGGCGGCGGGGCTAAAGCCCCGCCCTCCAGTCCCGAGGAAAAATACGCCTATTAATGCAACTAAGCATTAGCTTCTCGACTCTTCGACTCCAGAATTCAACGAACGATCCGGGAATGTCTATGAAAACAAAGACAGTCTACTGGAGGTGCAGTGATGGAACCTGACCATGGAATCACTCGCAGGCAGTTTGTGTCAACGACCGCGGCGGCCCTGGCAGGTGCGGTGCTCGTCCCAAGTTCGGCATCGAGCGGCATTCCTGGCACTGCCATACCAGAAAGCGTCGGCAGGGAGGCGCGCGCACTGAGCCTGGAGAAGAGCACCTGGAAGGTTAAGCCTTTCTCGACCTCGGAAGTTCGGTTGCGAAAGGGTCCATTCCAGGACGCCCTGAAGGCAAATCGTCGCTATCTGATGTCGCTGCCCCAGGACAGGCTGCTGCACACCTTTCGCCTGAATGCCGGCCTGCCTTCGTCGGCCACTCCTTTGGGCGGATGGGAAAAGCCTGATTGCGAACTGCGAGGGCACTTCGCGGGTGGCCATTACCTTTCAGCGTGCGCGCTGATGTATGCCAGCGCCGGCGACGAGGAGTTAAAGGCTCGGGGAAACGGCATGGTGGAGCAGTTGGCCCGCTGCCAGCAGGCGCTTGGAGACGGTTACCTGAGCGCGTTTCCAAGGGAGTTCTTCGATCGCCTTCGCGCCGGCAAAGAAGTGTGGGCTCCCTTTTATACGCTGCACAAAATCCTGGCAGGCCTTCTCGATATGTACGTACATTGTGGGAACCAGCAGGCCCTCGAAGTCGCCGAGGGTCTGGCCGGCTGGATTGGGCGCTGGGTCGAACCGCTCAGCGACGAGCAGATGCAGCAGGTGATGAAGACGGAGTTCGGCGGCACCATGGAGTCGCTCTACAACCTCTACGCCTTGACCGGCAACTCCCATTACCTCGAGGTGGGTGACCGTTTCTATCACAAGACGGTATTCGATCCCTTGGCGGCGCACCGGGATGAGTTGAAGGGCCTGCATGCCAATACGAACATCCCGAAGATGATTGCCGCCGCGCGGCGTTATGAACTCTCGGGCGAGCCTCGCTTCCGCGAAATTGCTTCTTTCTTCTGGCAGGAAATTACCGGCGCGCGCGCCTATTGCACGGGCGGCACGAGTAACGAAGAGCATTGGCGCACGGACCCCGGCGAGTTGGCGGGCGAACTCGGCAAGACTACAGAGGAGTGTTGCTGCGGTTATAACATGCTGAAGTTGACTCGGCACATTTTTGGCTGGACCGCTGACCCGCAGGCCATGGACTACTACGAACGCACTCTCTTCAACAGCCGCCTCGGCACGCAGGACGCCGACGGACTGAAGAGTTATTACCTGCCGGTGGGCGGCAGCGGCTACTGGAAGTCCTTTCACTCGCCCTTGGATTCATTCTGGTGCTGCACGGGCACGGGCGTGGAGGAGTATGCCAAGTTCGCCGACTCGATTTACTTTCACGATGAGCGCGGGTTGTTTGTCAACCTGTTCATCGCTTCTGAGCTGAACTGGCCTGAAAAGGGCGTCCGCTGGGTTCAGGAAACTGACTTTCCCGAGGAGGGAAAGACCCGTCTGGTAATTCACACCTCGAAGCCGGTGGAGATGGACTTGAACGTCCGTATCCCGTATTGGGTAACACGGGGTGGAACGATAAGCTTGAATGGCGAAGCTCTGCCCGAGTTTTCGAGCCCCAGCAGCTATCTGACCCTGGCCCGCACCTGGAAGGACGGCGACCGTGTTGAAGTCCGCCTTCCCTTTAGGCTACACACAGAGGCTCTGGCCGGCGACCCCACCCTTCAAGCCGTGATGTACGGCCCCTTGGTTCTGGCGGGCCGCTTGGGAAGCGAGAACTTGAACAGGTCTGAGATCTACTTGGGTTACAACCCCACGCCCGCTGGCAATCCGGCGCCCGTTCCCGCCATCAACTTCGACTCGAAGGACCCGCTGGGCTGGGTAGAGCCTGTCCCTAACCAGCCCGCGAGCTTTCGCGTTACGGCAGGGAGCGAGCGGATTAACTTGATCCCCTTCTACAAAGTGCTGGGTGAACGGTACACAGTCTATTGGAAAGTGTAGGAACGTCATGGAATTTGTGTTGCGCTACTGTCCGGGTGGCTGGTAATTGGACGTTTTCAGTCCCGGGGCTTTCTGGCAAAATAGTAGTTCGGTTTCAGGGCAAAGCTCCATGCTCAGTCACTCATAACAGGAGGCGAGATGAACGGTGCAGGACGGCACCCGCGCGCAGGTAAACCCGCTGAGCCTTCGGACCTGGTCAACCTCCCGAGGTTAATTACAGCGTATTACACCGGGCGGCCGGATCCTGGCCTGCCGGGGCAGGCCGTAGCATTTGGAACGTCAGGGCATCGAGGCAGCTCGTTTTCAGACTCCTTCAATGAGAGCCACATCCTGGCGATTACGCAGGCCATATGTGGTTATCGCCGGCAGCAAGGTATCGACGGCCCGCTCTTTCTGGCCAAGGATACGCACGCCCTCTCGGAGCCGGCTTTTGCCTCGGCGCTGGAAGTGCTGGCGGCGAACGGCGTCGAGGTCATGATCGATCAGGACGGCGGCTACACGCCCACTCCGGTCCTCTCTCACGCCATCCTGGGCTACAACCGCGGGCGAAAGACGGGGCTCGCGGACGGAATTGTCATTACTCCCTCGCACAATCCTCCGGAGGACGGCGGATTCAAATACAACCCTCCCCACGCCGGGCCCGCGGACACGGCCACGACCGGCTGGATTGAAGATCGCGCCAACGCTTTGATGGCGGACGGGCTGCGGGAAGTCTCGCGAATCCCTTACGGCATGGCATTGAAAGCGCCCACCACCCACCCGCACGATTACATTACCGCATACGTCGAGGACCTGGGAGAGGTAGTGGACATGGAGGCGATTCGGGCCGCCCATCTGGCGATCGGGGTGGACCCCCTGGGCGGCGCCGGCGTAGCCTACTGGCCGCGCATCGCGGAACGTTACGGCCTGGCGCTCTCGATTGTAAACACCGCCGTCGATCCTACCTTTCGCTTCATGACCCTCGACTGGGACGGCAAGATCCGCATGGACTGCTCTTCGCCGGATGCCATGGCGCGGCTCATCGCGCTCAAGGATCGGTATGACGTGGCTTTCGCCTGCGATACCGACCACGACCGCCACGGGATCGTGACGCGCAGCGCCGGATTGATGAATCCCAACCACTATCTGGCGGCGGCCATTTCCTATTTGTTTCGTCATCGCGACGGCTGGCGACCCGACGCCGGCGTGGGTAAGACGCTCGTAAGCAGCAGCCTGATTGACCGCGTGGCCGCCAGCCTGGGGCGCCGGCTGGTGGAGGTGCCCGTAGGGTTCAAATGGTTCGTGGAGGGATTGCTGGATGGATCGCTCGGATTCGGAGGCGAAGAGAGCGCCGGCGCATCCTTCCTGCGCCGCCGCGGCGCCGTCTGGACCACGGACAAGGACGGCATCATCCTCGCGCTGCTCGCCGCGGAAATCACGGCACGCGCCGGCCGCGACCCGGGAGAACTCTATCGCGAACTGACCCGGCAGTTTGGCGAGCCGCTCTACGAGCGCATTGACGCCACGGCCAGCGCCGAGCAGAAAGCGGCTCTGGAACGGTTGACCGCGCAGCAAGTGAATTTCACAGAATTGGCAGGCGAGAGAATCGAGGCGATGCTCACGGCGGCGCCCGGCAACGGAATGCCCATCGGCGGCCTCAAGGTCGTGACGGCGCACGGTTGGTTTGCGGCGCGCCCTTCGGGGACCGAGGACGTGTACAAACTCTATGCAGAGAGTTTTCTCGGCGAGGACCACCTGCGGAGGATTCAAGAGGAAGCGCAAAGCATAGTCGCGCACGCGTTCGCGTCCTCCGTCGGTGTGACCCAGCCGAACAAGTGACAAATGAAGGGACGAATCGCTCAAGCGCCGAGCTTCGACGTTCTTAGTCAACTAACTGCCCTCTCCCGGGCGAGAGGGCTTTCTTTCCAAAATTGGGGAAGGAGTCCTGACAACTTATGAATCCAGAAATCGCCAAATCTTCGCCAGCCGTTCCCGCGGCCAGCATCCTGACTCCCGACGAAGTGCGAAAAATGAATGCCTATTGGCGGGCAGCGAACTACCTCTCTGTAGGGCAGATTTATCTTCTCAACAACCCCCTTCTGCGCGAGCCGCTGAAACCGGAGCACATCAAGCCCCGCTTGCTGGGGCACTGGGGCACCACGCCGGGACTCAATTTCATTTACGTTCACTTCAACCGGCTGATCAAAAAGCATGACTTGAACGTAATCTATGTTACCGGGCCGGGCCACGGCGGCCCGGGTTTGGTGGCGAACACCTACCTCGAAGGCACCTACAGCGAATTCTATCCCAACATTCCTCAGAACGCCGACGGAATGAACCGTCTCTTCAAGCAGTTCTCGTTTCCGGGCGGAATTCCCAGCCACGTGGCGCCGGAAACGCCCGGCTCCATTCACGAGGGCGGAGAACTAGGCTACTCCATTGCCCACGCGTACGGGGCGGCTCTCGACAATCCGGACCTCCTGGTGTGCTGCGTGGTGGGCGACGGCGAGGCGGAAACCGGACCGTTGGCCACGAGCTGGCACTCCAACAAGTTTCTCAATCCGGCCCGCGACGGTGCGGTGCTGCCGATCCTCCATTTGAACGGTTATAAGATCAACAACCCGACGGTTCTGGGGCGTATGCCGGATCAGGAGTTAGCCAGTCTTTTCTCAGGCTACGGGTATAAGCCCCATTTCGTGGAAGGCGACCAACCTGAGGTGATGCACCAAGCGATGGCTGGAACGCTGGAAGCCGTTGTGAACGAGATCCACGCCATTCAGAGGGAGGCTCGCTCCGGAGGCAAGGCAAATCGCCCCGCCTGGCCCATGATCATCTTGCGCACGCCCAAGGGCTGGACCGGTCCCAAGATCGTCGATGGGCTCCCCGTTGAGGGAACGTACCGCGCCCACCAGGTCCCTTTGACGGAGACACGCACTAACCCCGAGCATTTGAGAATGCTGGAAGAGTGGATGAAGAGCTACAGGCCGGAAGAACTCTTCGACGAGAACGGGAAGCTGCAAGCAGAGCTGGCAGACCTTGCGCCCAAGGGGCGACGCCGCCTGGGGGCCAACCCCCACGCCAACGGAGGGATGCTGCTGAAGGACTTGGTGATGCCGGACTTTCGCGATTATGCCGTCGAAGTGCCCAAGCCGGGAAACGCCATCGCCGAAGCCACGCGCATTATGGGCAGCATGCTGCGGGATGTGATGAAACTGAATGCCGAGTCTAGGAACTTCCGCGTCATGGGTCCGGACGAGACGGTGTCGAACCGCTTGGGGGCGCTCTTGGATGTAACCGACAAGGTCTTCATGGAGCAGCTATTACCTACGGACGACCACCTTTCTCCCAACGGGCGGGTGATGGAAGTGCTCAGCGAACACCTGTGCCAGGGCTGGCTGGAAGGCTATCTGCTCACGGGGCGCCACGGCCTATTCTCCTGTTATGAGGCCTTCATCCACATCATTGACTCGATGTTCAACCAGCATGCCAAATGGCTCAAGGTGACGCGCCACATCCCCTGGCGGAGGCCCATTGCTTCCTTGAACTACTTGCTGACTTCGCACGTCTGGCGGCAGGACCACAACGGCTTCAGCCACCAGGACCCGGGATTTATCGATCACGTGGTGAATAAGAAAGCGGATATCGTCCGCGTGTATCTGCCTCCCGATGCGAACACTCTGCTTTCGGTTACCGATCACTGCCTGCGCAGCCGGCACTATGTGAATGTGATCGTGGCCGGCAAGCAGCCGGCGCTCCAGTGGCTTGACATGGATTCAGCGATCCAGCACTGCACGGCGGGGATTGGAATCTGGGAGTGGGCCAGCAACGACCAGGGAAGCGAACCGGAAGTGCTGATGGCGTGCGCGGGTGATGTTCCTACGCTCGAGACCCTGGCTGCCGTCGCTTTGTTGAGAGAACATATTCCCGACCTGAAGATTCGAGTAGTCAATATCGTTGATTTGATGACCCTGCAGCCCTCCAGCGAACATCCCCACGGTCTCAACGACCGGGATTTTGATTCGCTCTTCACGGCCGATAAACCCATCGTATTTGCGTTCCACGGCTACCCCTGGTTGATTCATCGCCTGACTTACCGGCGGACTAACCATAGCAACTTGCACGTGCGAGGCTACAAGGAAGAGGGAACCACCACCACGCCCTTCGACATGACGGTGCTGAACGAACTCGACCGGTTTCACCTGGCCGGCGACGTCGTCGACCGCGTGCCGAGGCTACAGCGCTGGGGCGCCCACTTCAAGCAGTTCCTGCGCAACAAGCTCATCGAGCACAAACAATACATCGTGCGTTACGGCGACGACATGCCGGAGGTCCGCGATTGGAAGTGGCCTTATTGAGGAAGTGCTCCCGGCCGCCCCGGCCCGCCGCTCTCGAGCGCCCGGGTCCTGTAACCCTCTGCCTGCCGGGGGTGGTTTTCGGGCACAGAAAATCTTGATTTACAGGAACGAAAAGTGAGATAATGAAACTGGTTAATCCCCTTCGATCAAGTTTAGCAGGGTGGGTAAGACTAACTCCGAAGATGAAGTAGGGTCAGTAGGACAAACTCAAGAGAGGAAACCCTATGCGAACATTGCGTCAAATGCTTTCGGTCGTTGTTTTGTCCCTTGCGGTTCTACTGCTGGGAGCCACGCCTCTCCTGGCCAAATGTGCACATCTGAAATTGAAGGTAACCCCCACGGAAGCGTACGTATTTGTGGATGGAATTCCGGTCGGGCCGGGAAGCGGGGTCATCTGGGCCGACCCAGGCGAGCATACGCTGGCTGTTTACAACTATGGCTACAAACCCTATAGCGCGAAATTTACGGCAGAGAGCGGAAAAACTACAACCCTGTCGGTGACGCTGGAGCAGATTCCCGGGACAACCCCCGGCCCCTGGGGGCGGATCGAGCTTAAGGGTGGGGCAGGCGGCGCAGTGCTCTTGAACGGAACTACGCCGGACTTTCTCGTGGGCGACGTGGGTGAGACCAAGGGCGGGAAGCGGCGCCTTCTGGTGCCTCCTGGCGACTATCAGCTCACGGTTCTGGGCTGCTGCTCGGGAACGGTTTATTCCGGGCCGATTACGGTTGGGGAAGGCCAAGCAACTATAATTCCCCTGCTCAACCCGGGCGGGAAAACCAGCGGCGATTTCGCGGCGGGCAAGACGCTGGGAGCTCTGCCGCGTTTCCAGGCGTCGGGCTCGGCCGTGACCATCGCGGTGGCCAAGCCGACGGCGCAAATGTCGGCCGCCTCATCGACGATTGACTGCGGGGCCTCGACGCAACTCAGTTGGTCCACGACCGACGCCCCGAAGGTCGAAATCAGCGGTATCGGACCGGTGGCTGCCTCCGGCCAACAATCGGTGCAGCCTAGCCAGACGACCGACTACAAGCTGACGGCCACAGGGCCAGGCGGCATCGTGACCAACGACACCACGGTGAACGTGAATGCGAACATTCAGAGTTCACTGAGCGTCGAGCCGACCCAGGTTCGTTTCCACAAAGTCGGAGACAAGGTCGACGAGCAAGGGAGCGCCACCCTCACCTGGAACGCGCCAGCGGCTAGCAGCGCCACGCTGGATCCGCTCGGATCCGTGTCGCCCAGCGGCACTCGTACGGTTCAGCTCACGCCCACCAAGACGGATGTGGGGCCCGTCGACGAGACGATTACCTACACGCTCCGCTCTTCCAATGCTTGCGGCGGCTCAGACACCAAAACCGC
>Ga0326728_10017242_pt1 | contig 14518 bp, 12 predicted proteins | sample MB3enrmetagenome_FD_207602 | JGI IMG/M metagenome (GOLD analysis project Ga0326728, IMG submission 207602) | Lab enriched peat soil microbial communities from McLean, Ithaca, NY, United States - MB31MN | ecosystem: Environmental > Terrestrial > Soil > Wetlands > Peat | place: USA: New York...
CTCGGTGAGACGAGCGTCGCTGGGCTTGGCGGTGTAGTCAGCCAAGGTCTGCATCCACTCCCCAGCTTTGGCGCTGGGCAGGTTGTGCACGCCCAGATGGAAGGACTGCACTCCATACGGGGCGGTCCACTCCACCGAAACCGGAATCTGCCGGGCGCTGGGAACCGTGCGCAGGAGCATCGGCGCCTGAATCGTGTCGTGGTCGGAGATGGAGACCATGGAAGCCAGATCGAGCTTTTCGATCTGACGGCTCTCCAGATCAAAGGCCAGTTTGGGGGTCATGGGCGGCGTCCAGTAGCTGGCCGCGTAGTTCACGCGTATGCCGTGCATCTGCTCGGAGCGGCGCTCCAGCCGCGCCAGCAGCGGGCGCATCACGGGGTACTGATTTCCGAAGTTGGCTAGAAAATCCAGTGTCTCGTGCGACTGGTTGGTGTGACTGTGCAAGGAAACGCCCGTGCGGAATCCTTGCGATGCGTTTTTGTCGCGCCACAGATACGAGATGCTCGAAGGGGACATGACTGCTCCTCGGTGCCACCTGGAATTCCTGGAGTCAGTATCCTTCGAAGTGCGTCAACGCCCGATGAACGTGGCGCGAATAGATCTTCAATATTCTGGAAAAAAGACGCTGTAATGGATGAAAAACCAGTGCAAAGCCGGAATAATGCCTATAACTTCCGGAAGAAACCTAAACTACCGGCTGGTCTTGGCGATCTCCGGGCTCATGAATTCTTCGAGAGTAACGCCCGCCATCAACTCCTGGCTGGCGGCGGCGCTGGCCGCGGCTGCTTCCGGCTCCAGACAATTCTCTGTTAGCCCCTTGCGCAGCAGTTCGAAGGCTTGCTCGGGCGTGTCGGCGAACTGGAAAAGCTCCAGATCCTTGGGCGAAATGGCGCCGGTATCGACCAGGGCTTCCAGATTGATCACTTTTTTCCAATACTCGGAGCCATAGATCACCACCGTGATCTTCTTGGCCAGCTTCTGGGTCTGGGCCAGGGTGAGGATCTCGAACATCTCGTCCAGGGTGCCGAAGCCGCCGGGAAAGACCACCAGCGCCTTGGACAGATAGGCGAACCACAGCTTGCGCATGAAGAAGTAGTGGAACTCGAAGTTCAGCCCAGGGGTAATGTAGGGATTGGGGTGCTGCTCGAAGGGCAGACGGATGTTGAGGCCGATGGTCTTGCCGCCGGCTTCGTGGGCGCCGCGGTTGGCCGCCTCCATGATGCCGGGCCCTCCCCCGGAAGTGACTACGAAGCGATGACGGCGCGAAGGGATGGACTTGCTCCAAGTGGTCAAAAGCTGGGCCAGGCGCCGCGCGTCCTCGTAGTAGTGGGCCATCTGCACGGCGGCCTCGGCGCGCTTGATTTGCAGCGCGGTGGCCTTGCCGGCGGCGATCTCGGGCTGCTGGGCGGGCTGCTCGTTGCTGGGCGCGGGGCGGGTGGAACCGGTATTTTCCAGCAACTCCAGCGCATGGCCGGCCTCTTCGCGGCCGTGGAAGCGGGCCGAGCCAAAGAAGACCACGGTGTCCTGAATCTGCTCGCGGCGAAAGCGCGCCAGCGGCTCGATATACTCGGCAACAATGCGGATCAGGCGGCCGTCGGCGCTATTCAAAAAGGCGGGGTTCTCATAGGCCAGCGGAGCGCTCTCGAGCGGCGGCGGCGCGCCGTTGCCGGGAATTGCCGCCGTTCCAAATGCCGCCTTGTTCCCTTGTTCCCTCGTTTCCTCGTTCATCGTCTACCCGTCCGGCCGCGCATCGCGTCCTGTACCGCAAACCAGAGATTCAACAGCCCCAGCCCGGAGACGATGCCGCGCACCGCGCCGTTGGCGGCATAAATGGAGAGGGTGGGGAACTGCACAAAAAGCGGGTTCTGATCCCAAAAAAGATGCGACCAAGGCACATAACAGACGGCCAGGCCAATGTACATGCGCAGCACCACCCGCAAAAACAGCTCGGCGCGTTCCAGCCAGCGAGGAATGCGTTGCGGTTGGAGACTGAACCCAAGCCCCAGCGGCTCCGGCCGGGGCGCCATCTCCCACATCGCGGCAGGCTTGTCTTCTGGCGCGGAAATAGCTTCGGAATCGATCCCGTGTGGAGGAACCGGGGGCGCGGCATTACTCGGCGATGTCGATTCCGGCTGCGGGGGCATGGGTCAATCAATACGCGCGCCTGCGCTGCTTGGCGCAGAGACGTCGTATTGCAAAGTTAACACAGAGCCGCACCCCAAGCCGCAACACCTTGCTTGCTGCAAATTGATGCAAAAATGCGACAATGGGAGTGTTCCAGGTGTACCCCCTCACCGGGAACGAGGAGCCGCTCGATCATGCTGCGAGTTTTATCCACGCACCTGTTCCTCAACCAGCGCCTGCATCCTGGGTTGTTGGAGTTCGCTGGCCGTTGCGGCGCCGAGGCGGTCGAGATCTTTGCCGCCCGCCAGCACTTCGATTACACCAGCCGCGAGCATGTGGCGGAGTTGGCCGCATGGTTCCGGGAGAACGCGCTCCAGCCCTGGTCGATGCATGCACCGCTCTTTCCCGATCGCGAGATGGGCCGGACCGGCGCCCCGGCGGTCAACGTCCTCCATCCCGAGAAGTCGCGCCGCATCGACGCCATGGACGAGATCAAACGCGCCCTGGAGACCGCCGACCAGATTCACTTCCGCCATTTGGTGATGCACCTGGGCGAGCGCCAGGACGGATGGTCGCCGCGCACCATCGAACACGCCGAGACCGCCCTTGAACACTTGGGCGCCTTTGCCCACCCCCTGGGCGTGCGCGTGCTGATCGAGAACTTGACCAGCGACCCTACTACCCCCGAGCATCTGGTCAGCATTTTAGAAGCCGGCCACCTGGACAATGTCGGCGTCTGTCTGGACCTGGGCCACGCACACATGACCGTGGGTGTCGCCGACGCCATCGCCACCCTGGGCAATCGCATCGCCTCCACGCACATCCACGACAATCACGGCGTCAAGGATGAACATCTATGGCCCGGTGAGGGTTCCATCGACTGGCCTGCTGCTATCAAGGCGCTGCAGAAGCTGACCGTTCCTCCCGCCACCGTACTCGAGATCAGTCCTACCCTCTTCGATCATCCCGAGCCTCTCGCGGAAAAGGTAAAGCAGGCCTTCGCGCGGCTGAACTGAAACCCGTTTCTCTTCAGTAACCATGTTCTTCGCGACAGCAAAAAGCCCCCGGCCTGAAACCGGAGGCTTTGCTTTGGAGGGTGATGCGCTTTATTGCACGATGTTCAGCGTGACCGGGGAGGAAGACCATCCCATGATCAGCGGCGTGGTGGAGGTTGCACTGGCCAACAGGGCCGTGGAAGGCAGGAGTTGATAGCTCTGCAGGGTGGCCGTCGCGCTGACAGCAAAGGTGAAGATAAACGTTCCGTTGCCCGGCGCCGGCTGCGAGGCGACATTGACGCTGACGGTGAGTCCGTTGGGAGCGGCGTTGGCGGAAAGGCCCGGCACCACCACTCCGCTGGCTCCGCCCAGCGACGCGGTGGTAAACGCCAACGTACCGGTAGTGCCGCGATGGATGGTAAGGGTGGTCGCCGCGGGAGTTACTACCAATCCCGCCACTTGCACCTGGATGGTCTTGGTTATCGTCACTCCGCTGCCTGTCGCCGTCACCGTAGCCGTGTAGGCTCCGGGCGTGACCGTAGAAACCGCCCCGCCTGAGACGCCTTCTGTCGCCGTGATGGTAAGTGTCGATGTGCCTGTCTTGGACGCGTTCAAGGTTACCGAGCTGCTGCTCCACGAGGCCGTCAGATACGCCGGCAGACCCGTCACGCTCAAGGCGACCGCACCGCTGAAGGAACTGCTGCCGGTTAGCGTGATGACCTGGCTGGTGGTGAGTTGCGCCGTGCTGGTCGCTTCTACCGGGTTGACCACGGTCATGCTGGCGGAGGCCGGCGAAATGCTCAGCGCGGGAGGCGCGGAAACCGTCAGTGCGATCTTCTGGATGACGGAAAGACCATCCCCGGTCGCCGTCACGGTGACGGTATAGGAACCCGCGGCGGTTGAAGCGGCCGCCGCCAGCGTCAAGGTCGAACTGCCGCTCTGCGCCGTCAACGTAACCGGATTGGCGCTCCAGGAGGCGGTTACACCGGTGGGCATGCCCGTGGCGCTGAGGCTGACCGCTCCGCTATAGCTGACATTCCCCGCAAGGGCGATCGCATCCGTCACCGATCCGCCCGCGGCTACAGAAAGCGCCGCCGCGGCCGGTGTGGCCGTCAGCGCAGGTGGTGGCAGCACTTGCAGGGTGATCTGCTTGCTCACCGTCAGTCCGTCGCCGGTGGCCGTAACCGTAAGGGTGGTGGTGGCGACAGCGGCATTGGAAGCAGCCTTCAGGGTCAGGGTGGACGAACCGGCCTCATTGGCCAGCGTAACCGGAGTGCTGCTCCAACTGGCCGTCACATTCGCCGGCAAGCCGGTCACGCTCAGCGCCACGGCGCCACTATAGGTGGTGTTGCCCGCCAGGCCGATGGCATCCGTCACCGACCCACCCAGTCCTACAGAAAGGGCTGTCGTCGCCGGTGTCACCGCCAGCGCAGGTAGTGGCAGCACTTGCAGGGTAACCTGCTTGCTCACCGTCAGCCCGTCGCCGCTGGCCGTCACGATAAGGGTGGTCGTAGCCGCGGCAGCCGTGGATGCAGCCTTCAGCGTCAGGGTGGACGAACCGGCCGCATTGGCCAGCGTGACCGGAGTGCTGCTCCAACTGGCTGTTACGTTTGCCGGCAAGCCGGTCACGCTCAGCGTTACGGCGCCGGAATAAGTGCTGTTGCCGGCCAGACTGAACAAATCCGTTACCGAAGCGCCGGGAAGAACGGAGAGCGAAGTGGATGCGGGCGTCAACGTCAGAGCCGGCGCCGCCACGACCTTCAAGCTTACGCTTTGGGTCGCGGTCAGGCCGTCGCCCGCTGCCGTGATCACCACCGTTGCCGTTCCCGCGGCTGCCGCGGAGGAAGCTGTCAGAGTGAGCGTCTCGCCGCTGCTGCTCACGCCCGCTGCCGTGGTGATGGGATTCAAAGACCAAGAGGCGGTCACGCCGCTGGGCAATCCGGTCGCGGAAAAGGTGATGTTGCCGGTATAGGAGCCGCCCGTAGTTGCCGTCATTCCAACCGTGCCGGAGGCGCCCTGATTGAGGGTCAGCGAGGTCGCAGCCGCGCTCAGAGCCAGCGTGGGCGGCTGGGTGACTGTCAGCGCGTAGCTCGCCGTCTGGGTTCCGGTTGCATCCGTGCCGGTGATGGTGACGCTCTGCGCTCCGGCGGTCGCCGTCGAGCCCACCGCGACGGTAACCGTCGAGCTGGTTGTCGAGGTGATCGAAGCCGGGTTGAAGGTTACGGTAACCCCGGTGGGCGCCTTGGCCGTCAGTGCAATCGTGCTCTTGGCCGTTCCGCTTTCCGTCGCGCTCACCGTAAAGGTGGTGGAATTGCCCGTCTGCACCGTGCCGCTGGCAGAGGAAGCCTTGAGGGTGAAGTCGGTGGCGGCGGTGGCCGAGCCCGTTCCCCAAGCCGCAACCAGTAACCCTCCATCCACCGATCCCAGACCGGTAGCCAGATTGTAAGTCGCGCCGCTGGCGCTAAAACCGGTCACGCCGGGGACGCTGTTATTGCCGCTGGGGGTGGGGTGGAAGGGATTCTTGCTCGCATTCACCAGGGGATAGAGGCCGGCATTGGCATTGCCCTGGCCGACGTTTCCTTTGGACTCGACCACCAGTGCCATCACCCCGGCAAAGGAGGGCGAGGCCGCCGAGGTGCCGGCAATCACGTAAAGGCCATCGCTGCTGGCGGGGGATCCCACCGGCGACTCATAGATGATGTAGCCGTCATGGCCGGCTGCGGTCATGGCCACGTCCGGAACTGCTCTCATCCCGTTGGCCGCGGCGGTTCCTGGAATGTTCGCCTGCCAGGAGGGCTGAGGGTAGGTAATGCTGATGCCGCCGCCGCTGGACCAGAGCCCCGAGCCGCCATCCGAAGCGCTCTCGTTCCAGACCTTCTCCGGAATATAGCTGAGCGCCGACTCATCCCCGGCGCCGTTGCTCGAAGCCCAGTATTGCGCGTAGTTCGAGCCTTCGTTGAACTCCGTTCCGCCCACGCAAGTCGAGTAGGGCGAACTGCACAGCCCATTGACGCCGGTACCGGAGGCCGTGGTGCTGTTGCCGCCGTAGCAGCCGGCAGCGCCCGAGTCCCCCGAGGAGACAAAGGAACTGATCCCTTCGCTGGCCGCCTGCTGCCACAGCTTGTTGTAGAAAGAGAGCTCGGCCGAACCCATTGCAGATTCGCAGCTTCCGTAGCTGGTGCTCATGACCGGCGCGACCTTGTTGTTGACGATGTAGCTGGCGGAGAGATCCACGCCATCCGATGTGGCCGTGGAAGCCGCGCTCACAAACTTCACCGTGGCATTGGGCGCTACCGCTCCCGACCACTCCACATCCAGCGTGGATTCGTCCTGATCCCCTGAGACCAGGCCGGGATTGATGTTCTGGTAGAGGATCACCTGGGGAGGGTTCACGGGCAACGCCGCGGCGGAGCGGAAGTTCGTCACATCGGAGAGAACAATATTGCTGCGTCCAACAATGGCTATGGAGACCCCGCTGCCATTGGTGCCGGCTTTGTAGAGCGCGTTGAGGTCGTAGATGGTGGCCCAGTCGGCGGGAAAAAGATAATGCGTGCTGCCGCTCGAGTACTGCGGCTGCAAGCCGCCCGCCTTGCTGGGTCCCATTGCCTTGAAGGTGCGGATGGCGGAGTTGCGGCGAAAATCGTGGAGCGATACAACTCCGCCAACCACACCCGCCAACGCCGCAGGGATCTGGGGGTCCTGCGCATTGGCAATGTGGGTGATGCCGTTGACCTGGTATTGGTGAATCTCGGTGTGGAAGGTCTCGGCCACTTGTCCTGCCGTGCCCGAGAAGACGATCAGACCCTTGCCGGCAGGAATCTCGTCGATGGTGAACCCGTGGCTTGTAAGCCACGCGGCCACCGTCGCCAGGTCCGAGGCGTTCAAGCCGAAGCGCTCACCGTATTGAGCCGGGGTCAACCATTGATGATAAAGAGGCGACTGCGGATCGTGCTGCGCCTCCACCAGCGCGTCCAACTCTGCCTGCTGCGCGGCCGAGGGCTGCAAGTGCAGCATCATCTTCTCCATGCGCAGATCGGCTCGCACCGCGCCCTGATCGAACTCCGGCCGCGCCATGGGGTGGGTATTGCCCCTCAGGGTCACTACGTCATCTTCAAGGAGAGGCTTCACGAGCCGGTTGGGGACCTGCGAAAAGCCAACCGCACAGCACCCGGCGATCAGTAGTAACGCGGTGGTGTAGAAGCGAATCCTGCCAGATGGGGTCATGGTTGCCTCGGAAGACGCGGAGTTCGAAGAGCGCGCCAGGGGTTGCACTCCGCATTCTTGGTTCTTCCTCATTTATCGACCCGGCAAGGCGATCCCGCAACAGCTTCAGAGCATTTTTTATGTTTATGTCTTACTTAAGTACCCTAGAAGTCACTCGATAAATGAACTTAGGTAACCATAAAGAGCGGTTACAGAAGTACCTCTCGATGAATTATTTCCTCTTGGCCCCCCGCTTCCAGGTGAAAATGGAGCTCGGCTTCACCAGCCGCTGCTCATGATACAGGGGTTGATTGCGGCGCGGCGCCCAGTTGCCGACTCGCTATCCCCGCGCAGCGGAGCGGACCTGCGGCATTTGATGAAAGCGCTTTCACCTTCTCTCATTCTCCCCGGCAAAGATAACCGTCAGCCTTTTTCTCGCTCGGTTCAAGATCGGTCTTAACAGATGCGTGGCAGCTGTTCGCCGATCTGCAACGGAATCACCCTATTCGAGCCCATGGCGGTGCGCGCCACTAGCATGCGCGGGTGCGCAAAGGTTACCTGCCCGATGCGTGCGGCGTCGCGACCTAAAGGATGGGCGTGCAACACCTCCAGCACCCGCTCGGCAGCCTCGGCAGCGACAAAAAAGACTGCCTTGCCCTCATTGGCGACGTAAACCGGGTCGAATCCCAGCAACTCGCAGGCCGCCTGCACCTCCGGGCGCACCGGCAGGCGGGTCTCGTCGATCTCCATGCCCACGCCGCTGGCGCTGGCGATCTCATTGAGCGTCGAGGCCAATCCGCCACGGGTGGGGTCGCGCATGGCGTGGATGGCCAGGCCGACGGCATCGAGCACGTCGCCGATCATGCCGTTCAGCGAGGCGCAGTCGGAGCGGATCTGAGACTCGAACTCCAGCCCCTCGCGCACGCTGAGAATCGCCAAACCGTGATCCCCCAGCGTTCCCGAGACCAGAATCGCATCGCCCGGCTGGGCGCGCTGCGGGCCAACCGCGATTCCCGGCCGCATCGTCCCCACGCCGGCCGTATGGATGTAGCAACCGTCGCCGTGGCCGCGCTCGACCACCTTGGTGTCACCGGTGACGATCAACACCCCAGCCGCCGCCGCAGCCGCCGCCATGCGCCGGACGATCTCCGCCAACTGGGCGATGGGAAAGCCCTCTTCCAGGATGAATCCGGCGCTCAGCCAGCGCGGAATCGCTCCGGAGACGGACAGATCGTTGACCGTGCCGTGCACCGCCAGCTCACCAATACAGCCGCCGGGAAAGAAGAGCGGACGCACCACAAAGGAGTCGGCGCTCATGGCCAGGCGTCCCGTTCCCGCTTCCAGCACCGCCGCGTCGCCCAGGTTTTCCAGCGCCGCATTGCGGAAGGCGGGCAGAAAAAGATGCTCGACCAACTCATTGCCCAGCTTGCCTCCGCCGCCGTGACCCATCACGATGGTGGGGTAGTCGGCCAGCGGCAAAGGGCAGGACCAACCCGAAAAGTCCGGCGCGACTGTCTTCTCGCTTTCAGACATTTGATGCTCCAGATTGCTGAGCTTTGATACGGCACAACTTCACAGCCGGTGGAAATTTACTTACAGGAACGAGTTTTGTAACAGGGCACGACTTCAGTCGTGCCGCAAAAGCTGCAAAATGAAGGAGGGCTTTAGCCCCTGGGGTGTATTCTCCTGGGATTTCAAACATTTTCCCCTCCCATCAATCCGCTTCCGGCGCTCGCCAGATCCTCAGCCGACAAGAACCGCCCGTAGTTGAAATAGGCGGCGCAGGCGCCTTCGCTAGAGACCATGGTCGCGCCCAGCGGATGGCGCGGCGTGCACTCCTTGCCGAAAGCCGGACAGCCGTCCGGCTTGAGCGCCCCGCGCAGCACGTCCCCAGCGCGGCAGAGCGGCGACTCCTGGGTATGAATTCCCTGGATCTGGAAGCGCTCTTCGGCGTCGAAGTCGCGATAGGCCGCGCTCAACCGCCAGCCGCTCTGGGGAATCACCCCAATCCCCCGCCAGGCCCGGTCGGTAACCTCGAAGACCTCGCTCAAGAGCTTCTGCGCGGCGGTGTTTCCCTCCAACGTCACGGCGCGCTCGTAGGCATTCTCGACCTCGGCGCGTCCCGCCTCCAACTGCACCACCACGCGGCGAATGCCTTCCAGCAGATCGAGCGGCTCGAAGCCGGTGACCACGATGGGGACGCCATATTTTGCCGCCAGCGGCGGATATTGCCAGTAGCCCATGACGGTGCAGACGTGACCGGCGGCCAGAAAGCCCTGAATGGAATTCCCCGGCGAGGATAGAATCGCCTCGATGGCCGGCGGCACCAGAACGTGGGAGACGAGCAGGGAAAAATTCTTCAGCCTGCGCCGCTTGGCTAGATGCACGCTCATGGCGTTAGCGGGAGCCGTGGTTTCAAAGCCCACGCCAAAGAAAACAACCTGCTTTTCTGGATTTTTGACGGCCAGCTCGACGGCGTCCAGCGGCGAGTAGACCACCCGCACATCGCCGCCCGCGCCCTTCACCTGAAAGAGATCGCCCTCGGTGCCTGGAACCCGCAGCATATCGCCGAAGGAGCAGAAGATCACCCCCGGCTGAGCGGCGATGGCCAGCGCCTTGTCGATCAGCTCCAACGGAGTGACGCAGACCGGGCAGCCCGGCCCATGCACCATCTCGATGCCCGCGGGCAGCATCTGGTCGATGCCGTTCTTGATGATGGAGTGCGTCTGTCCGCCGCAGACCTCCATGATCTTCCAGGGACGCATGGTGATCTGATGAATCTCCCGCGCCATGCGCTGGGCGATCTCGCCGTTGCGGAACTCGGTGAGGTATTTCATGCAGGATTGCCGCTCTCAACCGGAACTCCAGGCATGGGTGCCCCAGGTCCCGCTTCTGGGACCTGGGCGGAAACCAAACAACTCCCATCGGGACAGGGAGACGGCGCCATCTGCGCGGCGCGGGAGAAGGCTTCTTCCTCGCCGGCCAGCTCTTCTTCGAGCATTCCCATCTGGCGGAAGATTTCCAGCGTCTTTTCCGCCGACTCGCGGTCCAGCTTGGAGAGGGCGAAGCCGACATGGACCACGGTGTAGTCGCCCACTTCAATCTCTGGCACGTAGTCCAGACAGATGGTTTTCACGATACCGCCAAAGTTTACCCGCCCCAGGCGCATATCGCCCTCGGTGGAGATGGATTCAACTCTTCCCGGAACCGCTAAGCACATGGCAACACCTTATACCGTCCGCGCAACAGTCCACAATGTGATTTGGATCACTATTGGGCGCGATGATTCCAATCTGGGGGCCGGAAAACTCTGAAATGAAGCAAAAAATCAGTAACCCACCTCGCGTCCATGACGTATGGCCAGAATCAGCACCTCCTGGCCGTCGTAGCGATACAGAGCAATATAGGCTCCGCTGCCAAACTCTATTACCCATTCGCGAAACTCGGTAGGCATCTCTTCGACGGGACGGCCCATCTCAGGATGCTTGGCGAGCAGTTTCAAACCCTGGCGAATGGTCTTGACGGCGCACCGAGCAGCGTCTCGGCTCTTGGGCGCCAGAAAATCGTGCAGCCGCGCTACATCGCGCAGGCTTTGCGGAGACCACTTCAGGCGTGGCATAAAGGCGCCTCTGCGTCCTCACCGGCTTCGAGCTTGGCCAGCCATGCATCGGCTTCTTCGGCTGTCACATGCAGGCCGTTCGCCTGGTAATCGCTCCAGGCCGTCAGCGCGTCCTGGCGGAATTGCTCGCGCTGTTCCTCGCGGCCCACATATTGCTCAACGGCTTCACGGAGAATCCAATGCGGCGTTCGGCGGCGAGCGGCGGCTAGGCGCCGGACACGATCCTTGAGATCCGCGTCGAGTTTAAGAGTGGTGGTAGCAGTAGACATAAAGTACCCCTTGGTGTTACCTGAGAACACTCTAGCACGAAACCGATTTCCGCAATTTGGGAAACCTCTGATTACGCGCTCTTTATAGAGGCCGGCCTCCCCTCAGTGGCTAAAGCCCATTGATTCCTCTGGCTTTATGTACGAGCTAAAGCCCGTATCCTTCAAATCTCCGACTAAATCAGATCTTCCCTCTCACCTGTTCGGCCTCCAGATAGGCCAACCACTCATCCATCCCCGCGCCGGTCTTGGCCGAGGTCTCGAAGATTCTGATACCCGGTCTAATCTCGTTGATATTGCCAAGCGCAGCTTCGCGATCAAAGCCGCAGGGCGCGGCGATGTCCATCTTGGTAATCACCGCGGCGTCGGCGGAGTTGAAGAGGGTGGGGTATTTCAGCGGCTTGTCTTCGCCCTCGGTGACGCTGAGCAGGGCCACGCGGATCTTCTCGCCCAAGTCGTAGCTGGAGGGGCAGACCAGATTGCCGACGTTCTCGATGAAGAGAATGTCGAGGGCGTCGAGCGAGACACGTTCACCGCCATCCGCGTCCGCCCCTCCCTTAGTCCCTAGTCCCTCAGTCCCTGTTCCCTGTTCCCTCGTTCCCTCGTTCCCTGCTCTTTCGCCTCTTTCCCATGCGTCGAGGTGCTTACCCACCATCTCCGCGTCGAGGTGGCAGATGCCGTGGGTGTTGATCTGGCGCACGGGAGCGCCGCTGGCGGCCAGACGGCGGGCGTCGTTGTCGGTCTCCAGATCGCCGACCAGGGCGGCGACGCGCAGGCCGCGCAGACGCAGTTCGCGCAGGGTGCGTTCAAGGAACGCCGTCTTGCCGGTTCCGGGGCTGGAGACCAGGTTGAGCACCAGCACTCCGGCGGCAGCGAAGCGCGCTCGCAGAGTGGCCGCCAGTTCATCGTTCTTCTTGAGAATGCCGCGCCGCAATTCGACGATCCGGGTGGTCATAAGTACCTCCTGCTCAATCTTCATTGCGTTCGATAAACGCCTCCGGCGCCTCGCCGTCGTCGATCTCGCCATCGTCCAACTCGATGGAGTCGATCTCCAGTTCCTTGCCTTGCAGCAGATCGACGGCCACGCCACCGCACTGCGGGCAGCGAAAGCTCTGCACCCTAGCGAGTTCCAGATCCTGGGCGCAGGTGGCGCAATGCAAAACCACCGGCAGCCGCCGGACCACCAGCCGCGATCCGGCCAGCGGCGTGCCCTCGCTGGCCATCCCATAGCAGAATTGCAGCGCCTCTTCTTCGACGGCGGCCAAAGCACCTATGCGCAGCCGCACTTCCAGCACCCGCGCGGCGGGATAGGCGGTCAGAGAGCCGGTTACCGTCTCGACGATGCTCATCACCAGAGAAAGCTCATGCACAAGGGGATTCTACCCCGCCCAACGGAGAAAGGGCGCGGCGGGAATTTCTCCTTGTAGCGCCGCAGTTCCATCGAGCGCATTTTATGATTGGCGGAGAGTACTGCGTGGGCCGGGAGGTCCACGCCACAGCCGGCCAGGAGGCCAGCGCTACCTCTTCTTGCAGCGAATCGCAACCTGAAGCCAAGCAGGAAATCTACTCTTTACCAACAGGGAAAATGCTCTACTTCGATGCGAGTCCGCTTTAGTCGGCGGCGACGGCTTCTTCGCGCTCCTTGAAGGCCAGGAAGAAGAGCAGCAATATCACCGCCGAGAGGCCGGCGGAGATCAGCCAGATGGAGCGCCAGGCGTGGGTCGCCGAGCCGTCGGCCGCCACCGTGGCGTAGTGATCCACTACCACCCCGCTCAGCCAGGAGCCGAGCAACATGCCCACGCCGTAGGTAATCAGCGTCAACATGCCCTGAGCGGCGGCACGCGAAGCCAGCGGGGCCTTGCGGTCCACGTAGATCTGGCCGGTGACGAAGAAGAAGTCGTAGCAGATGCCGTGTAAAAGGATGCCGCCATAGAGCATCCACAGCCCCGCGCCCGCGCCGCCGAAGGCGAAGAAGGCGTAGCGCAGCGCCCAAGCGGACATGCCGGCGATCAGCATGTACTTCACCCCAAGGCGGCGGAAGAACCATGGGATCAACAACATGCACAGCAACTCCGACATCTGGCCACCGGTCATCTTGCCCGCCGGGTTTTGGATGTGCAACTCGTTGAGGAAAAGATTGGTGAAGGCGTAGTAGAACTGCAGGGGAATGCAGATCAGAAACGAAGCCGCCACAAAGACGGCAAAGGAAGGTTGCGCCAGCAGGCGCAGCGCCTCGGCGGGCAGCAGCTTGCGCAGGGCGAAGCCGCCCTCCTGCTTGAGCGGCGGAGTGTGCGGCAGGGTCAACGCGTAGAGAGCCAGAGCCAGCGAGCAGGCCGCGGCCAGCCGCAGAGGCGTGGAAGTTGCCTCCAGGCGCAGCCCGCCGACGATCAGGCCGGCAACGATCCAGCCGGCTGTACCCAAAACGCGAATGGGGCCAAACTCCATCTTGGGGTCTTTCATCTGCCGGAAGGCCAGCGAATTGGTCAGCGCCAGGGTGGGCATATAGACGCAGGCGTAGGCGATCACCAGTCCATAGAGCGGGGTGAAGGCGGTGCGGCTGGAGGCCATCCACAGCAGCACCGCTCCCGCCGCGTGCAGCGTCGCCAGTACATATTGGGTGGCGAAGAAGCGGTCGGCAAGCCAGCCGGCCAGGAAGGGCGAGACGATAGCGCCGATGGCCGTGGCCCCGGCCACCAGGCTGATCTCGACGCCGGTAAAGTGCAGCGTCCGGCCCTCCCAGGTTCCCACCGTGACGTACCACGCTCCCCAGATGAAGTACTCCAGGAACATCATTGCGGCCAGCCGCACCTTCATCGAACTCATTCCCGCTTTTCCTCCTGCGCACTGGCTTCAGCGTGGGATCAAACGATTCACTCTGCCGCCTGCAAGCATACGGCATGGACTGCGCGAGAGGCATTTGCATTTCTTCGCGACCACGGGCGGCCGCCTCCAGTAGACTGGGAGGGCAATGAGGAACAGGCGAGAAATCGGGCGGGCCGTGGGCAAGGCGGGATGGACCGCAGTGTTGATGGCGGGAATCGCCGGCATTTGGCTCAGTTCTCTGGCCGGCTGCGGAACTCCCGGCGCGCCGTTGCCACCCTCGCTGAACCTGCCCGTCGCCGTCTCGGACCTGGCCGCCAGCCGCACCGGCAACCAGATCGCGCTGACCTGGACCATGCCCCGCCGCAATACCGATAAATTGCTGCTGAAAGAGAAGGTCTCTGTCCGCGTCTGCCGCCAAACGGCGGCGTCGGCCTGCGAAACCGCCGGTGAACTGCTGGTGGCTCCCGCGACCAAAGGAGCGTTCGCCG
>Ga0326728_10017243_pt1 | contig 14517 bp, 20 predicted proteins | sample MB3enrmetagenome_FD_207602 | JGI IMG/M metagenome (GOLD analysis project Ga0326728, IMG submission 207602) | Lab enriched peat soil microbial communities from McLean, Ithaca, NY, United States - MB31MN | ecosystem: Environmental > Terrestrial > Soil > Wetlands > Peat | place: USA: New York...
GAAATATTCGCGAATCGCTCCGGTGGAAGAGTCCCGAAAGCGCGTCAAACATAGACCCACCATTTCCCTCGCCAGCGCGATCCACGGCTGCTGCTGCGGTCCGTCGCTCACCTCGATCCAGGCGAGAGCCGCCTCAAGCAGATGCATGTGAGGATTGGATTTGAGCGGCAGACTCGGCGGCTCCGACTCCTCGAAGCCGCCGATGCTCTTTCCGACGCTGCTGCGCAGCCGTTCAAGGCACCGCGCCGCCGTTGCTGCGATCGGATAACGCTCCCCGAGGGTGGCATTAAGACGCGCCAGCGCAAATAGATAAAAAGCGTGTTCGTAAAGGCCGAAAGGCGAGCGAGGCTCGAGAGACGATGCATCGAGCGAGGTATGAAACAGGCCATCGCCCGCATGCAAACGCGAAAACAGGTAGTCGCAACCATGATCGACCGGGCTGGATGTGTTCGATCGCCAGCCGAGCCGCTGACCCACGTCGAATACATAGATTTGCCGGGCCACGACCCGGCCACGGCGCACGTCGCCGGATACCTCAAGTTTAACCTGCGGTCCGCCAAAGGAGATGGCCTCGAAATAACCGCCTGACCGGCGGTCGACCCCGTGCTCATCCCAGAGAGGTAACGCGTAGTCGAGAAGCCAGTTCGACAGCCCGCTTTGTATTGACATCACGGCACTGAGAGCCGGCGCGCGTGATTCATCCGTTTCCATCATTACATATCGCAGCGTGTCTAACGAATAATGATCGCATGGCGATGAAAATTATGAAACCCGATGCCGCCACGAGGCAGCGGCATCGAGCAAATACGGGATATCCTTAAGCGATGTAGGCCGATTCCTACCCATTCCAACCCGTTCGGTCTGACGGCGCAAAGCCGATGGAGACGCGCAGTGCCTCGTGATGCTCGCTACGATGCCTTGTTCGAGCCGATCAGGATCGGCCCGGTCACCGCGAAGAATCGATTTTTCCAGGTGCCGCATTGCAACGGCATGGGCCATGCGCGGCATCAAAGCAGAAGGTGGATGGGCCGTGGTCAGTACTGAAGAAGTCGAAATTCATCCCACCAGCGATCTCGCCCCGTTCATCGAGGGCCGGCTATGGGATGATCTCGACATTCCGGCACTGGAACTCATTACCCGAGCGGTTCACGACTATGGGCTCTCGCCGCCACGATCTGTCGGATACCGATCCGATCGGTTTCCGCCGCGAGTTACCACACTGAATTGATCATTGGAGGACTTTCATGAAAATCGGCTTTATCGGCCTTGGAAATATGGGCGCGGCAATTGCTGCCAATCTCCTCAAGGCGCGGCACGAAGTGACCGTTTGGAATCGCTCCGCGGCCAAAGCGCGTTCACTGGTCGATGCTGGCGCGGTACTTGCTGCCACCCCCAAGGAGGCAGCAGCGGGAAAAGCGGCCGTGATCACCATGCTCGCCGACGATTCGGCGCTGGATGCCGTGCTCACCGGCGAGACCGGGCTGATTGCCGGACTCGATAAGGGAGCCTTGCACATTTCGATGAGCACGATAGCGGTTGCTACGGCCGAACGCCTGACTGAAGAACATCGCTCGCGCGGCCAGCGCTTCATGTGCGCCCCGGTCTTCGGACGCCCGGAAGCCGCCGCAGCCGGTAAATTATTCATCGTTGCGGGCGGCGATCCTGCCGACATCGAACTTGCCGATCCCGTGTTCCGCGCGGCGGGCCAACGAGTTTTTGCCGTCGGCAAGAAACCGTCCGCCGCCAATCTGGTGAAGCTCTGCGGGAATTTCATGATCCTGTCGGCCATCGAGTCGATGGCCGAAGCCATGACGCTCGCCGAGAAAGGCGGCGTACAGAAAGCGCAGCTGCTCGAAGTATTGACCGGCAGCTTGTTCGATGCGCCGGTATTCCACAACTACGGAAAAACGCTGGTGGACGGTCGATTCAGGCCGGCCGGATTCGCTGCTCCGTTGGGCCTGAAGGACATGCGCCTCGCGGGGCAATCCGCCGAGACGCTGCGCGTGCCGATGCCATTGCTCGGTCTGCTAAGCGATCACCTCCTGCAGACCATTGCAATCGAAGGGGAAGACATCGATTGGTCGGGAATCGGGCTCACCATCGCCAAGAACGGTGGACTCTGAGCACGCATCGGTTAAGTGAGCGCCGCAGCATGCGCGCTGCGACAGTGATGCGCATCGCAAGTCGCGCTTTTTTCGAGCCAGCACCGAGAACCATGTCATAGGGGATCCGACCGATCGGTAAGATACTGGGGCCTCAGTCACGGTGGCGCCATGAAATATGTAATCGGAATACTCGCTCTCGCCGCTTTTTTCACTTTCGCTACCGCGCAAATGGCCGCCGGCTATGCGGGCATTGAGCATGGCATGGGACATATTTGGGCTCTGGCCGCGCTGTTCGCCGCGATCTTCCTGCGCTTCACGGCGCCGATCACGATTGGCGCATTTTTCGGAGCGATGCATCTCTGGAGCTGGCATTGGGCGCTCGCGCTCTGCTTCGCCGCTCCCGGATTGGTGTTCGTACTGCCGGGTGTCATCTCGGCCATTTTTTCCTTGACCACCGAAGGAGCGTCAAAACTGACGCGCGCAACGCCGATCTGGGCCGAGCACTGACGCCTGACTCGCACGTTTGCCCATGCGTAGCTCACCCCTTCGCTGCGCCGGCCCACCCCAACGCCGCCCCCGCCAAGGGTCACCTGCGGAACGGATTGAATGATTGCTGCATCGAGTCGTGCGGATCGCGGGGCGTCAACATCAACATCCGGCGCACGTCACCGCGGCGAAGAAAAACGAAACCGAAGTCGGGCGTCCCTTCCGCGTCCCACCCTTCCCGCCGCGCCTGCTCGATCGCCTCCCTCATCGCCGCGTATCGGTCGCTGCCGGCCTCGATGGATCGGCAATCGATCATCTCCCACTGAACGCTCCAGAGAACCAGGTAGCGAGGCGAACGATCCTTGAGGTAGACATGGCATCGGCGGCGGCGCATGCCAAGGATTCTGAGCACGAGCACGCACGGCGTCCAATACAGTAGTTTCGATGCGCGACTACTGTATGAGATGGACAATAACTATACTGGGAACAAGTCGCGGCGTATGGCGACAAAAAACCACAAGAGGAGCGCACGATGAATCTTAGCCATCGTCCTGGAACCGCCATTATTTTTTGCATCGTGTTGGCTGACGCCACTCACGCCCAGGAGGATTGGTCGAACACTCGCGACAGTTTTATTTGCAGGTCCAGTACTGAGGTCAGAGAAATCAAGACCTACGTTTCTGAAAACACGCTCAGTTGTCGCGTTGATTACATCAAGAACGGCACAACCCGGACCATTTGGTCGTCGCGTACCGGCCGATCGTACTGCGATGGCAAAGCTTCCAATCTGGCCGCAAGGCTCGGCGCCGGTAATTTCTCTTGCAAGCCGCTTCATTTGCAAGGATCAGAGAAGGACTGACGGATTAGCCTACCCACCGTCAGCAATCGGGAGACACGGTCCCCAGAGTATGGGTAAGATGGGCTCTTAGGCTGAGATGGTGGCGTGCCCCGTCGGTTCAAAGCTCCTGACCAATAGGTCGACGATAGTATGTCGATTGCACTGCTGATGCAGAAAGCACCGATTCAGGTGTCGGGGAAGCCGTGGGGGCAGGAGGAGCCGCTCGTGGTGGCTAACGCGCATGGCTAACCGCGTCGAGCGCGGCCCGCGCCCCCCGTCCCGCAAGAACGACTTCGACTGGAAGCGCTTCTTGATCCGATCGGCCATCGCGATCGCCATATTCAACGTCATCGCGGGGATCGTGACCTGGTACTTCATCCTGCCGTGACTTAAGCACTGATTGAGTCGGTGTCACGCCATGGTCGAATGCGCGTCGAAACTGCTATATTCGCCCCGCTCAATCCAGAGTAAGGAGTCGACCATGACTTTGCTCAAGCCCCTACTGTTCATTTGCGCACTCGGGCTGTCGGGTGCCGTGCTGGCCGAGGATGCCTCGGTCACGATCTCGTCGCCGGCGGACGGCGCCAAGGTCAGCGCCAGTGCGCCCACCAAGGTCACCTACGACGTCGTGCCGGGCCCGAAGGGCGACCACGTTCACCTCTATGTGGATGGGGGAGAAGCTTCGGTCCTGCGCCAGCTGAAGGGCACCACGACGGTTGACACGCTCAAGGCCGGCCCGCACACCCTTTGTATCAAGATCGTCGACAAGGGTCACACGCCGATCGGCGTGGAAAAGTGCATCAAGGTCACGGCCGGCTAAAGCCGGCCTCGGCCAGGGGCGGGTGAGACGGCCCGGGCGTGGACGCGCAAAACCTCGGGTACGCGCTGACCCAGGTCGTCCACAACTTGGGCGCCGTCTCGGTCACGGGCGGCGCAGCCGCCGCGCGCGGCCTGAAGCTTGCCGAGCCGCAAGCGGCGCGACGGCTGCTGGCGCGGCTGGTACTGGGCGGCTGGGTGGTCCAGGGCGCCAGCGGCGCGTGCTTTGGCGCGATCAGCTACGCCGGCTACGGCAGCTTCCCGGATATCCACGGCATCGCCATCGGCGCGCTGGTTCTCAAGATGGCGTGTGCGGCTGCCGGGTTCTCGGTGGCTGCGCTTTACCTGGCGCGCGAGGCGGGCTGGTCGGCGCCGGGCCGGCAGCGCGCGTGGACCACGCAGCTTGCCCTGGCGCTGACGGCGCTGGCGGCGGCGGCCTTTCTGCGCTGGTTCTCGTAAAAATAACCGGCGCGTCGCCGGTAGCTTTTTGCGGAGCATCGCGTTTTAGATTGGTCGGGGCGACAAGATTCGAACTTGCGACCCCTTGCACCCCATGCAAGTTACTCGTTCCCAGGAGTTCCTTCAAGTTCCACCGTAAAACCGTGACGAAGATCATAATAACCTGCTTTTTATGGTCTTATCATCAGTCATCGAAGGAACCGGAAGGAACTTATGAGCCCGAGTATTTTGGTACCCCTGCTGGTACCCCGGCGTCAGCTGCAATGAAGCTGACAGTGGCCTCTCTGAAGGCAATCAGCAGGCCGGAAAAACTACCCAAGCAGCGCGAGGACCTGACCGTAGATGGCCGCAGGGGTCTGATGGTCCGGGTCTTCCCGACTGGTGTGGTGTTCGGCAGCTTTGGCGAGGGTGCGCTGTCGCTGGCGGACGCTTTTGAGATGCACCACGCCGCGACGAAGGCGCTTGCGCTGGGCATCGACCCCAAGGAAGAACGCGACCGGCTCATCGCCCTACGCGAGAAGGAGCGCCGAGAGCGCGAGGCGGGCGACACCGTTGAAAGCATTATCAACCAGTTTGTGCACCGAGTGCTCCGAGCTGAAATCTGGAATGCAGAGAGCGGCGTGTGGGAGGAAATCAAAAAGAAAAAGAAGGCGGAGATTCAACGAAGAAAGCGGCCTGAAGATGCGGAGGCGCTGTTAAGAACAAACCTGATCGAAGCCAAGCTCCCCGACGATGGACCAAGAATCGGCAGCATCAAGGCACACGAGCTAACAAAGCGTCAAGCCGTACTAGCACTTAAGACGATAGTCGATCGTGGCGCGCCAGTCACCGCGAACCGTGTACACGCTCTGATGGTTCAACTATTCGACTGGGCAGCTTCGGAAGATATAGTCCCTGCTTCCATAATGGCAGGAACCAAACGCCCCGGCGGGACGGAAATCCCGCGCACCAGGTTCCTGACTGATGAGGAAATACGAACGGTATGGAGCAAGTTACCAAGTGCCAAAATGGAGGAGCCCACACGCATCGCGCTGAAGCTCCTGCTTCTGACAGGACAGCGACGCGGTGAGTTAACCCTCGCACAGTGGCAACACTTCGACCTCCCCCAAATGCGGTGGACCATTCCTATCGAACTCCAAAAGTCTGCAGGGCGCGGCGAGGAACCTACGTTGCCGCACATCGTGCCGCTTCCCCCGGAGGCAATGGAGCTTGTGACTGAACTTCATCTTCTTACCGGGGACGGGCGGTGGGTGCTGCCATCAAAGCACGGTACGAAGAAAAAAGGACTGCCCTACTCCGAGCGTGCTCTCACACGAGCTGTTGCGAGAAACCAGAAACATTTCGGGCTACCGCATTGGACTCCCCATGATCTCCGCCGCAGCCTTATTTCAGGAATGAGCAAGCTCGGGATTTCTCGCCTTCATATCAAGAAGGTAGTCGGCCATGCGATAGACGACACGACAGACGACTATGATCAATACGATTTTCTTGACGAAAAAAAGTCAGCTCTTGAACGATGGTGCGCACACGTTAGATCAATCGTGGACATACCAGAGGCGCAAGATATGCTGAACGTATCGTGAAGTCAGCGCCAGAAGTCGAGCAAGCAAACCCGTTTGACAGAACACGGTTCGCGGATTAAATGGCGGTCAAATCCGACCGGCAATCTTATGCGAGGCTATACGCGCGCGGTTCGTGCGTGTTATAATAGAAGCACAATAAGCGACTGTCCCGCGCCCCAGGCACAGTAGCAAGAAAAGAAAACCTCAACAAAGGGTGGCAAAAAAACAAAGAAAGGAAGATGCCGGTAACACGGCACAGCACCCTATGCGCGCTATTCAAAGCACGATGACGACGAGCCGCGTAAGCGGCGAATACAGCCCACTTTCCGTGAGCAACGAGCCGAGCCCCTTCGTATTTATGAGCGAAATCACGCGCGATTGCGACGTGACCGCTCGCGCGGTGCGCAAGTGGCAGACTAGCGGGCGATTTCCCACGCCCGATGGAAATCTGCATGGCCGATGCTTCTGGCGGCGAGACACCTACAACGCCTGGCAGGGAAAGGTTCTCGCAGGATGCTTCGCCAAGTCAAGCAATCTCTACTCTTAAAAAAAACAATAAAATCAGGTGATGTCATGAAGAACAACAAACGAAATGCAAACCAACACGTAGGTGAAGGAGATGCCGTCGGAAATGGCGTCTTTCGGTCGCTCATCGGCAGGTTAGCCAGAATAGCTCCGGGGCGCCGTCCGATTATTGGCGACACCTCTACATCGTCTGACAAGCGCAAGCGCCGCGAAAAGCGGCCGCTACAGCGAGACATTACGCCCTCGAAGGCATTCCCCGTCGATGCGCTCGGACCAATTCTAGGTGACGCCGCTAGTGCGCTTGAGTATGGCATACAGGCGCCAATGGCCATGTGCGGAAGTTCAATTCTCGCGGTCGCCCATCTTGCCGCGCAGGCGCATGCAGACGTTGAGGTCGATGGCCGCATTTCGCCATTGAGCGGCTTCTTCCTGACCGTAGGAGGTTCTGGCGAGCGCAAGAGCGCTGTTGATAATGCGGCACTACGTGAAGTCCGAGACCACGAAAAGCGTATACAAGAGGCATACAGCGCTATCACGCGGCTTCGTGGCAACGAGCGCGAGAATGAACCGCGTGCCAGAAAGCAGACAAGCGTCGTGACCGACGAAGGAGAACCTTCGGCAAGCAGCGGTGAACGCAACGCGGTTCGAGCACCCGACCTCCCCCCGCTAAAGCCAGTCGTCATTTGTGAGGAGCCCACGCTCGAAGGACTTGTGAAGAATCTCGTTGACGGCCACCCAAGCCAGGGGCTTTTTTCGGACGAGGGCGGACGGTTCTTGAGCGGCTATTCAATGAGCAATGAGAACATGACTGCCACGCTCGCGGGATTTTCCAAGCTATGGGACGGGAAACCTTTGGACCGTGTGCGGGCTGCGGACGGCGCCCTTAAATTGTACGGTCGTCGGTTGAGCTTTCATCTAATGGCGCAACCCGAGGTCGCTAGCACCCTGATGGGAAACTCAAGAGCGCAGGACCAAGGTTTCTTAAGTCGATGCCTCGTGACCATGCCACCCAGTACGGTTGGAGGTCGAATGTATCGCGATGTAAATCTCAAGGAGTCGGCAGCGCTGACGCGCTTCCATAGTCGGATACGTTTTCTGCTCACGCGAAACCCGAACGTCGATGACCCCTCTGACCTCTTCCGTCGGTCACAACTCGCCCCAAGAGCCTTGCCATTGAGCGCGGGCGCAAAAGCCATCTACATCGTTTTCCACGACTCCGTCGAGCGCGAAATGGTTGGCGGCTACGCGGACCTACGCGCCTTCGCCAACAAGGCGCCCGAGCACTTGTTGCGCATTGCAGGCACGTTGGCCATCATCGATGACATCGACGCGACGGAGATTTCCGAAGCGCATGCGGAAAACGCGCGGAGGCTCGTCGAGTTTTACCTTGGCGAGGCGCGCCGCATTGACGAAATGGCGCGACAAGACCATGACCTCGGGACGGCGCAGAAGCTTTTAGAGTGGATACAGAAGCTGGAACGACCAGTCTCTCTGGTCGAAATTTATCAGCGCGGCCCTTCTCCATTGCGGAGCGCGAAGCGCGCAAAGCATTTCGTTAACATACTCGCTGAACATGGCTACGTCATTCCGGTGAAGGGAATCTCGTATCGCGGTACGCCAAGGGACGAAGGTTGGAAACTCGTGCCTTAACCCCAGCAACTTGAAAACGCCGGGGCGTGCTAATCCTGCCAATCAATTAACGAAACCGCAGGATTAGCATACTCGCGGGCGTTACGCCACGGACCGCACTGCCGCGATTTGCTCGGACTTGTTCTTCTCCGCATGATGCCAGGCACGGTCCGATATAAGTGCTGTGCCTTACACGAAGTGCCAGCAAATCGTTGGCGCATGTTGGAGACAGTTCAATGGAACGCTATTGCCGGCGCTGCGGAGACAAATCAGCGCGCTGGAAGGTTGGACATTTGAGAGAGAACTCGCCGCTCTGCGAGCCTTGCGCGGACCAAATGGTCTCATGTCCACACACATCGTGGTATCAGGTCCCAGTTCATCGAGACGATGGAGAAACCTGGTTTCAACTTCGCTGCGACGATTGCGGGGTCATGGAATGGGATAACCTCGTCGCGATTTGAAAATCAGCAAGCCCCCGTGGGGGGGGGCTCGCTGGGAGATGCAGCTCCGAATGTTCGCCTGCACGCACGTACCTCATTTTTTGCACATATGTCCAACCCGTATAGGCAACAGTCAGATGTTGAGCGGCTCCTCCTCCCAATCACCGAAAACCAGCGGCGGTTTGATGGCTACGGAGACGAGACGAACATACTTTGCAAACTGCGCGCGTTGCGGCGCCGTCCACATCGCTTGGGCGACGCGCGCGATCCGGCTTGCATGCTGTTGACCTCGGTCAAATACAAACGCTACGCCTCGAAGGGATAGGCCGCGCACGCTGGCGCCGTTGCTGGCACGCTCTGCTTGCCGCAAGCAGCGAACCAGGGATGCCGTGCCCTTCTTGGCCTGCTCTACCTCAACGGCCTCCACCGCTCCCACTGGCACGTTCCGGGAGTCGTCATGAGGGGTGTACAAGAGGGCATCAGGTAGCTTGCCGCAGAGTTCCAGCACTTCCTTCTGCGAGAGCGCGGCCAGGCCCAAGCCGATTGCGTGCTCTGTCCACGCGGTCAAGCCAAGCAACTCTTGTCTCTGACAGAACCGCGCGGTAATCGCGTGGTGCCGATAAGTCGGGCCGGCGACCGAGGCGAGATCCATTCCGTGGTGAGATCGCGTGCCGTGCAGTTCTAGGAACACCACGCCCCCACGCCGTAGTACGAGGCTACGCTGGCCGAGCGCATTGATGCGCTCTGCGAGTAAGGAGCTGCTAATCAAGCGCCGCACGACGCGCTGTGCGCTTTGGACGGCATACTTACCGGGGTGCAGGGCTGCCGCCAGGTCGCTCACCGTACAATGCCCATAACGCGCCACAAGCCGTAGTGCCGCCAGATCCGCCTGCCGGCGGATCTCGCCGCTGGATTGGCGGCGCGGGCGGGGTCGCAGCAGTGCCGCGAGATCCTCGGAATCAAACAGTCGCATCACACACCTCACACCTACTCGTGTTTGGTGCGTGTAGCGACACCATCCGCCGGCGGCGTCTGCCGCACCGTCTGCTACTCACTGACGCTCGATGCAGACAGTGAAGGACCGGTCGCCGCTCGCTGCCTAGCGCCTTGGGGCGCTGCATCGGCTGTGCACTCTGGACGAGCGCACGCGACCTCCGGAGGGCGCCGCTTCCTGTTCGTCCGCCACGGCGGCCAGCACAGGCAGCCCAAGCCGCGCACGTCCCCCTCACGGCATGCCGTGTGGTGGCTGCCCGACTTGGGCTGCCTGGGCGGCAGCGGCGGGGGCTTCGCCCCTCGATTTGTCCTGCGCCCCGTTGGCGGGGCTCCGGAAAATCGACCCTCCCCAGGAGCTTCGGCCCGTCCGCTGGGGCGGAAAGCGGGGCCTCGCCCGGACCGAGCGCAGTGCGCTCTTCGGATGGACCGGCGATGCGCCTGCGGAGCGCACGCGCCATTCGCATCGCGCGCGTCGGACCGGGATCAAGATCGGGGCTCCGGCATGCGGACGTTCCCCGGCGAGGGTTCCGGTTTGTGTGAGAACCCTCTTCACGGAACGTCACATGCCCATTGCAAAACTCCCCGCGCCTGCCCCGATCCAGATCGAGATCGACGTGACCCACACGCTCTTACAAGCTCTGGACAAGAAGCTGCCAGGCGACGCCTCGCTTTCAAACGACGAGCGTTTTGAAATCGCGGCGCTCAAATTCATGGTGGCACGAGCCCTATGCCTCAACAAACGCGCCCGCGCCAGCTGAACGCTACCTCGGTCACGCTTGTTGCCCTCGCCCGGCGCCGCGGTCCGCGGAGAGGAGAATTTGCCAGCCGCGGCGCCGAATTACCTTCGTCCGCGCTGTTGACGGTGCTGCCGCAAGAGCGCCTTGAGCCGATCCTCCCAGCCAGCACCGTGTGGAATGCGCTCGAAGCCTTCACGCGAACCTTTGAGCAGGTCGATACGACTGCGGCGGCTCAATGCCTCCCAATTTTCAAACATGACGTAGAGAGCATTGCCATAGTTCAGGTTCTCAAAGGCAACAAAGTCATCCTCGAATTTAGCACCGAAATAACGCAGGAATTCATTAGTTCCCGCGATGTAATTCTGCGGATTCAGTCGCTCAAGCACGCCGAGGCGTTGCCGCATTACTTGCTGCTGCGGCGCCGAGACCGGGCGCTTCCCCTGAAGCATTCTCCTGACAACTTCATCCAAATTGCCAGGTGGAAGAATTTCCCAACTCAATCGGATGGTCGCGACAAAATCCGCAAGCGAGGCAGTGCTCGCGAAGACATCAACCGCCCCTACGTTCTCCTGAAGAATATTGAGATTGTAGAGCAACTCTGCCTCGAAGTCCGCTGCGGCCCGGTTGAGCACCTGGTCCACTGCAAATTTCACTGTGAATGTCGCAGCATCGGACTGCTGCTCTAGTAGCTCGATCGAAAGCGTAAGTTCCTTGGGCGGAATGAAATCGCGCTGATAGACCTCACGTGTTTGGTCCACATCGTGCGATCCGTTCGACCAATCGCCCCAGTTAGGAACTTCAATCGTAATGGTCTTAAAAATCTTCGGCAGGTCTCGCCGCACAACCTCCATGCCATTTATGTTTGTATCCGAATACTTCCCTATATGGCCGGGAGGCACGACGGGCGCCGGAACGACCAGGGCACCATTCTCCATTTTCAGGCCGAGGTGACTGTACAACTGGACTTCGTCTGACCGAAGGCGCTTCGCGCAGGCCACTACTACATCATCGACTGCTAACCTCGTAATTTTCTCGAGGACGTTTTGTGGGACCTTTCGATAGTTCTGCGGCACGATTGCAGCCGTCCTTGTTAAGCGATAAGTGTCTCAGCAAATGCCGCCGCGGCGTCAAGGAGCATGCCCAGGAGGCGTGCATGGTGCGCGCGTCGATTTGCAGCCATCTGTCCGTCCAACGGAATGTCGTTGATTTTCCAGCGCGGCGGTAGATCTTCATCGGAGCCTATGCTCACGAAAATTGTGCGGCCCGGGGCCGTTCGGTGATTCAAGACGTTGCGAACTTCCTTCAGTTCCTGGTATGCAGAATCGGTGAACAGCGATTGGAAAGCCGCCAGGATAGGATCGCCCGGAAAGGCGCGCATATACGCTCGATTGGTGCTTACCGGCGAGATAGCTTGCTGATCCTTCGGCGTCGCGAGCGAAAAATCCGCGGGTCGAACTAGCGCACCGATAGCAAACATCCCGTAGAAAAACGCTTCGAATGCTGAAAATCCGTTGCTGAAGAAGCCGAACAAGTGCCGCTCCTGCCTGTACCGTTGGTCAAGGTTGGCCGCTCCGTCCAGGGCGTCTATTGACGTGGCAAATTCATCGCCGTCGTTGACGAGTGCCATAAATCGAAAGGAGACCGCATTCCATGCACTTCCAAAATGATCGTAAGCGGAAGCATGGGTCTGTGCGCGAAGCCGAGCACGAGCGTATGTCCGCTCGTAAGCGGCTGCTGGGAAGTCGGGCGGCATCAGCAGTCCGTTGATGGTAAGCGGTTGACTCATCGCGCGGGTCGTCATGTGTCATGCCGACAACGCTCCCAAATCGGAGCGTTGTCGGCCTGCCCTTTGCCTATGCCGCCTGCGGCGTATCCTTGGTGATCGAGCGCATTTCCGATTCTGTCAACGGCATACCCAGCTTGTTCTTGATGTAAGCCTTCGTGGCGGCTCGCGCCTGCCGGTTCGATACAACCGAATTGGCGACAATGCAGATGTTTTCCCAATCAGGGTTCTTCTTTGACCAGTCGATCTCCCGCAAGAGTTCGAGGCGCGACTGCCATCTCTCGTCTTTCATCAACTCAAGTCCCAACCCTCCCAGCGCTCTCAAGACCGTGGAATGCGAGGAAATCTTTTCGGCTCTCAATTCCCCGGCTTCCTTATGCTGTGATTGGACACTTGTCCAGTCGGGCATGTTTTCAGCAACCACCGACCAATAGTTTGTTAGTTCGCGCGCATTGGAAATGATGTCCTCCTGTTCCCGTCCTTTGAGCAGCTCACGGTTGGCATCGTAGAGCGCCGCCAAGGTGAACAGCTTGGTGGACTTCGACTTGAGCGACATACTGTCCTTGTCAGTGAGATCACGGAAGACCGGCACCTGATCGAGAGAAGCGAGGGTTGCCGCCGAGATCTTGTCGCGTTTGTCGTACAGAATGTCGAGCGACTTCGAAGTTTTCTGTACGAATCGATTGAGGTCGGAAAACATCTGTTGGACGCGTTCTTTGCTCTCCCACGGAAACAACAGAACAGAAATCGTGTGATCGCCAATGCTGGGGTTGTCCTTAAGTGCTTCGGCGATGCCCGCGCATCGATGCTGTCCGTCATTGATGATCAGCTCGTCGCCGAGTTTTAGCTTCAATACGCCGATCGCTCCGTCCATTCCATTACCGGGGGGCGCAGCGTCAAAGAGGGGCTGGGACTTATAGGACGCCGTGATAGACGAGAAAATATAGTCCTCATCGTTCTCATTGATGTAGTCGCGCAACTCTGGCACTCGCTTTTCATTGAGGACGCGTTGCTCGCGGTCCTCCGGGGTAAACCCGGCCCAGTCGGTAAACTTGAACAGGTTGGGAATAGCGCTCAACGGCATAAGGCACGCGTAGTAAGTGCGGGAGCCAATCTTCCCGCGCATGGCTGGTACGTGAACAAACATGGTCATATCTCCTGGTTAGAGCTCAAGGACCAAAAGCGCCAATCGCCAAGGGCCCCGGGAGAGCTCATTAAGTTTTGAGCAGATATTCGAAAACATCACAGCTCGGCGAGAAATGTAATACAGCTCTCTTGGAAAAACAAGAGAGCTCGCGCGTTTTATATAGAGAGCTCTATTTTCATATAAGCAGAGCTCTCAAATCAATCGTCCCTTGGGGCGGCGCGGCCTCGGATTCGGCAGGCAGCGTTATGTTAGGGATCGATGAGCGTATCGCAGTCCACTCGGCGTTCGCTCTAGGGCCGCGAAAAGGCCAAATCGTCCACGGTGCACCTATGTGGTGTAGAGTGGTGCAGGTGCTATGCTATGGGTTCTCCGATGGCAACGAAAGAACAGCGAGCAAAGAAAAGGCCTGGCGTAGGCAAGAGCGTGCGCACTTCTGTGAGTCTGCCCCGCGAATTACATGAGATCCTGGCGCAGATGGCCAGAGGCAAGAAGGTTTCCGTCGCGTGGGTCATACGCGATGCAGCGGAAAAATATGTCAGCGAACAATGGCCGCTGCTTGGTAGGTAGGTATCAACCGTGAACTTCATGATCAACGAGTCTGCTCAGAAGCTACGAGGCGGCTATTACACGCCCGAAGATCTTGCACAGTTCCTGTGTGCTTGGGTGCTAGAAATCAAACCTACGCGTATCCTCGAACCGAGCTGCGGCGACGGGGTTTTCTTCAGCGCGCTTCGCAGTGCAGGCGCCTCTGCAAATCTCTCTATAACAGGCTTCGAGCTTAATGACGAAGAAGCGTCAAAATCCAAGAAGAGAGCAACACAAGTGGGGCTGAAGGCTGCCAAAATTCACGCAGAAGACTTTCTCTCGTGGGCATTGACCAACGCTGACACAGAGGGTGCCATATTTGACGCCGTGATTGGGAACCCTCCATTCGTCAGGTACCAGTATCTTCCGGCACCATTCCAGGTGCGCGCAGAGAAAGTATTCCGCGCCCTCG
>Ga0326728_10017244_pt1 | contig 14514 bp, 13 predicted proteins | sample MB3enrmetagenome_FD_207602 | JGI IMG/M metagenome (GOLD analysis project Ga0326728, IMG submission 207602) | Lab enriched peat soil microbial communities from McLean, Ithaca, NY, United States - MB31MN | ecosystem: Environmental > Terrestrial > Soil > Wetlands > Peat | place: USA: New York...
TCGGCCAGATCAACGTTCAATCCAAGCTGCGCGGCGATGGTGCGCGAGGTCTGCGCGACTTCGATGGTGTGCGTCAACCGGTTGCGGAAATGGTCGGAGTAGCGGCTGGTGAAGACCTGCGTTTTCGCTTCCAACCGGCGGAAGGCGCGAGCATGCACGACGCGGTCGCGGTCGCGCTGAAAGTCGTTGCGGTAAGGATGCGGCGGCTCGGGATAGCGCCGTCCGCGGGATTGTTCGACGCGCACGGCATAGTCGGCGAGCATGGAGTCAGTAGCCAGTTGCCAGTACCCAGTTGCCAGTGTATCGCGGACAAAGCCGCAAGGAGACGCGCCCGTCAGCGCCGCCATCGGGCCCATCAACCGCGCTAGCGCAACGTTCCGAGCGCGGCCAGCACCTCCGCCGATTTAGGAATCTCAAAAACGTTCGCCGACACCTTCCGCCAGCGCTCGCGGCCGCTTTCGTCGAGGATGTAAGTCGTGCGCAGGGCAATGTCCTGATCCCCTTTGCCGTGGGGATGCAGCAGCCCGTACTGGCGAATCACTTGCGCACCGGGGTCGCTCAGGACGACGAACTTCCCTCCGCCGGGATTATTCCAGACCATATGCGCGTGCTCCTGGTCATCCACGCTGATGGCCACCAGGCGCGCATTCGCTTTGTTAAAGTCTTCGGAGTGCTGCGCGAACTCGCGCAGTTGGTTCATACAGATCGGTCACCAGTAGCCGCGATAAAAGACCAGCACCACGCGCGAGCCGCGCAAGTTGGAAAGCGTGAAGGGATGTCCGTCCTGATCGTTCAAAGTGAAATCGGGTGCGGGCTGCCCATCCGCAAACTGCGACTGCGGCTTGGGCAAAGCCATCTTCCAGACGAGCAGTCCTGCGCCTACCGCCAGCACGATGGCAGTGATCAGCAGCGTTTTGCGTAGTAATCGCATTCAATCCAAGGTTTGTCTTACTGCTTGCTCGCGTCTTCCTTCGCCAGCTTTACCTTGGCGGAATCGAGCTTCTTCTGAACGCGGGCAACGTCGGCGGGATCGACCTCGGCGGCAATGGTGCGGTTCCACTCATTGAGCGCGCGCTCCCAGTTAGCGGCCGCCAGTTTGAGCCGTCCGGTTTTCTGATAGAGATCGCCCAAGTGGTCGTGGACCGTGGGATCGGTATTGATCTTTTGCGAAGCCTTGACCAGGTTTTCTTCGGCGAGGTCGTACTTGCCCAGGCGGAAGTACGCCCAGCCGAGCGAATCGAGATAGGCGCCGTTGGCGGGATCGAGATCAACCGCGCGCTGGATGTAGCTGAGGGCCTGTTCAAGCTCCATGTTCTGATCGGCCAGCATATAGCCGAGATAGTTGAGGGCCGAAGCGTATTGGGGGTCGCCGGCCAGGACTTTCTTGAATTGCGTCTCGGCATCGGCGTAGCGCTTGTCGCGCTCGTAAGTGGAGCCGCGCAGGAACCACACGTATTCCTTTTCTTCTTCCTTGTTCGAAAGCTGTTCCGCCTTATCGAGCGCCTGCTCGGCATCGGGGAAGCGCCGCAGACGAGTGTTCATCTGGGCCAGCGTGATGTAAACCTGTCGATCCTCGGTGCCGCCCTTGAGCAGGGAGCGCACATCGGCCAGGCCCTTGTCGGCGTCGCCCATGTCGGCGATCTGGGCGTCGAGCACCATGCGCAGGTCGCGGCTGTCGGGCAACTTCTGCACCGCTTCCTTGGCCACATCGGTGGCCTTCTGCCACTCCTTGGCTTCGCGCCAGGTGTCGATGATTTGCTGATACCCGCGCTCGACGTTCTCGTTGCCGCCCAGAGCGATCATCTGCCGGAAGGTTTCGTTCGCGGCCTGGTAATTCCCTTCATCGCGATAAATGGTTCCCAGACGCTCGAGAAAGACGGCGCGATTGCTCTTCGCGCTGCCCGAGTATTGACCGTCGGACTTCTCGGTCTTCTTCAGCAAATCCTTCATGATCGGGATGGCTTCGTCGTAACGGCCCTGCGCGTGATAAATCGAGGCGATATTGTAGGGAACCTCGATCGAGTCCTGCACCATCGATTCGGCGCGCTTCAGATTGTCGAGCGCGAGGTCGAATTTTCCCTGCTTGCGGTAAATTTCGGCGATGCGAATATAGGTCTGCGCGTCCTCGGGATTCGCGTCCGCGATGACTTTGTACTGGTCGAGCGCGGCTTCCGTCTGGCCGTCGTTAAGCAGATTTTCCGCCAGCCCGCGGATGGCATCCAGGTTGTCGCGATCCAGTTCCATGGCATGCCGGTAGGCTTCGATCGCGTCCTTGTATTGTTTCTGCTGCTCGTAGGTGTATCCCAACGCCGCATAGAGCTTGGCGGAGCGCTCGTTCTTGGGAATGGAACTGAGCACATCGGTGGCGCGCGTATTGTCGCCCAGGTCGTTGTACAGGTAAGCGAGCATGGTGACCGCTTCTTCGGAATCGGGCTGGAGCTTCACCGCGGTCTTAAATTCGGCTTCGGCCTTTTGCAGATCGTTGTTCAGGCGGTACAGGCGGCCCAGCAACAGATGATCGTCCATGCTGTCCGGTTGCAAGCGGACAATCTGCTCGTACTGTTCGATGGCCAGCTTGAGCACGCTTTGCGATCCGTTGCCCGCTTCCATATCGCCAAGCGAACGTAGATAAATTCTTCCGAGCAGGCGCCGCGCTTCCAGATTGTTGGGATTGTGTTTGATGATGTCCTGCGCCTCGACGACGGCATCGCGAATGCGTCCGGTCTTGGCGTACAGTTCGGCTAATCCCGAGGTCAGGAAGGCGGAAGAGGGATCGGCATCGATGGCCGCACGGTATTCCTCGATTGCCTTGTTGGCCAGGTCGGTGCGCCCGTAAGTGGAAACCTGCTCCTCATACATGTGGGCGAGCGCGAAGTGATAATAGGCGGCGGCGCGATCCGGGCCTTTGCCCTTGGCTGGCGAAGAAACCGCGCCCGACGGAGTTTCCGGCGTTGCTGCCGGAGCCGAGTCCTGAGCGGACAATAAAGCCCCGCTAAAAAGAACAACAATCATTCCTATCAGAATCAGTCCTACCTGATTTTTCATGCACCATTCCCTACGGGAGTACAAGCGCACCCCTTGCACCGCTAATTGGTTGGATGCTGCGCCGGCGTCTGCCGACTTCTATTCTAACCTTGGATTGGCCTGGGACGGCAGGAAAGGGAGAAGCCGAACCACAGCCGGAGGTACAGGTACGCGCGAGCGGAATCCGGCTGACCGGCTTTCAAGTAGGGGACCGCGGGCGGCGAAAGGCGGAGCGTGAGAGCCGAAAGGCCTAGTGTCTAAAATGCCGTACCCCTGTAAAGATCATCGCCAGCCCCAGCCGGTCGGCCGCGGCAATGACTTCCGGGTCACGGACCGATCCGCCCGGCTGAATGATTGCCGTCGCGCCCGCCTTGGCAATCTCTTCGACGCCGTCGGGGAAGGGGAAGAACGCATCGGAGGCCGCGACCGTACCCTGGAGCGGAAGCTGAGCCTTCATGGCGCCGATTTTGCACGAATCGACGCGGCTCATCTGTCCCGCGCCTACCCCGACCGTTTGTCCGTCGCGCGCATAAAGAATCGCATTCGACTTGACGTGCTTGCAGACCTTCCAGGCAAACAGCAGGGCGCGTTTTTCCTCCTCCGTCGGCGGGCGTTTGCTCACTACTTTCAAATCAGATTCCGCCAGCTTGTGCAGGTCCGCATCCTGCACCAGCATTCCGCCGGAAATGTTTTTCAGCACCCAGCTCTGTTGACCTGAGGGCACCTCCACCAGCCGCAGGTTCTTCTTGGAGGCGAAGATTTCCTCGGCCGCCGGCTCGAACGATGGCGCGGCGATCACCTCCACGAATAGCTTGGCCATCTCCGCCGCCGCAGCCGCACCCACCGGGCGATTCACGCCAATCACGCCGCCAAACGCCGAAACCGGGTCGCACTCGAGGGCCCGGGTGTAGGCCTCGGCCAGCGTTTTCCCGGTCGCCGTGCCGCATGGATTCGTGTGCTTGATGATGGCGCACACCGGCTCGTCGAATTCCTGCGCCAGATCCCAGGCCGCCTGCAGATCGACAATGTTGTTGTAGGAAAGTTCCTTGCCCTGAATTTGTTTGCCGTGGGCCACGCCTGAAGCGGAATCATCGGCATACATGGCCGCTTTCTGGTGCGGATTCTCGCCGTAGCGCAGATCCATCTGCTTGTGGAAGCGGAGGCGCAGGTTTTCGGGGAAGTGACTTTGCGGCGCAAGCTGGAATCCACTCGCGGCGCTAATACGCTCTAGAGTGGAAGCGATGGCCGAATCGTAGGCTGCGGTTGTAGCGAACGCCTTCTGCGCCAGCCGCCATTTCGTTTCCTTCGAAAGCGCGCCACCGGAGTTCGCCATTTCGGCGGCGATCGCGTCGTAGTCCGACGGAGAAGTTACCACCGCCACATCCTGAAAATTCTTCGCTGCCGAGCGGATCATCGACGGCCCGCCGATGTCGATGTTCTCGACGATCTCCTCGAAGTGCACGCCCGGCTTGGCCGCGGTTTTCTCGAAGGCGTAGAGATTCACCACCACCATGTCGATGGCCGGAATGCCGTGTTCGGCCACGGCCGCGCGGTGTCCGGCATCTTCCCGCCGGTGCAGGATTCCGCCGTGCACCTTAGGATGCAGCGTCTTCACGCGGCCATCGAGCATTTCGGGGAAGCCGGTCAGCGCGGAAATGTCTTTGACGGCGATGCCCGAATCTCGCAGCAGTTTGGCCGTCCCGCCGGTCGAAACCAGCTCAACCCCCAATGCAGCCAGTTTACGGGCAAACTCCACCAGCCCGGATTTGTCGGTAACGCTAAGAATAGCGCGCTGAATTTTGGACATAGACACCTGAAGCGGATGAGGAATTTGAGAACAGAAATTCTAGCAGGTTAGTACCCAGTACCCAGCTGCCAATACCTAGTGGCTGTTGTGTAGCGCCACCGGCGGCTGCCGGCGCGCGATAAGCGGAAAATCGATTCTTACGCCCTTTGTATACGGACTGTAATGATGCTGGGTACTGAGAGCTGGCAACTGAGTACTGGTAACTGGCTACTGCTTCGCCTTGGCCCTGAGCTTGACCTGGCCATTCTGTAACTCGATCTTGTACTCCACGGCGCTGCACCCGTGCTCCTGGCGAATCTCGGAGGTCTTTTTCTGTACGAACGACGCAAAGGAATTGAGGTTGCCGATAGTCTTTTCGCCCGTCTTGGCTTTGGCCTGAGCCAGCGCTTTGTAGAGCGCGGCCACTTTCTCGCGTTCAGTGACCGAGCCCGAAACCTCCACCGAGAATGACTCGGAGGCTTCAGAACGCTGCGCTTCGGCACCCTGAGCTTCGGCAGTTCCGCCGCCCGTCCCTCCTGCGGAGGCCCCCTTACGGCTAACACCATAAGCCGTCGGGAACTTGGCCTCACGCTCTGCGCTTGTGCGCACGCCCTGCACTGAGAGCATGGCTTCGTGCGGCGCGCGGTAACCCTCTTCCCGGATGCGCATCTTCTTCCGCCAGAGATCGCTTTGAATGGCGTAGCGCTGCGCCATTTCGTTGTACTTGTAGCGCTGCGCAAACCTCATGCGCGAGCCGTCGCTGAACTTGCGCAGAAGGTTGAGGACCTTCCATTCGATGTCGGTGGGCGGTCGTTTACTAGGACTGTTGAAGAAAATCTCGTATTCGATTTTCAGCCGGCGCAGCTGCTGTTCGAGGAGATTCAATTCTTCGTCAATGGTCACAGGGGTCCCCTATGCCAAAGCTTATCGGCAAAAAGTGAAGGTGGGTACGTTCCCGCCGGTCATGCGGGCCTGTGGTACGAAGGTCACTGCGAGCCGGCTTGGGCGGGAAGCGACCGGCAAAAGGCGATTACTTCCCCGTGTTCCCGGCCATCTTCTTTATCATGGCCAGCACCAATTTGCGGTCGCTGTCATTCAGGCTGGCGGAGTAGCGCCGGATCTGGCTCAGAAAACGGACTTCGTCATCGGAAAGCTGCGGCAACCCCTTCTGATGGTGGTTGCTGTTGCCGTCGGCAAAAAACTGCGACAGCGGAAGGTCCATGGCGCCGGCGATCTTGGCGAGCGTATCCAGCGAGGGAATGGTGTGGCCGTTCTCCACACGGGAAAGATAGCAACGCAGCAGGCCGGTACGTTTTTCGATGTCTCCTTGCGACATACTCCGCTGCAGGCGGTAATTACGTATCGTTTCTCCGATATTCATAGTGCTCAGATCGACAAGGCAAAAAAAAGCTGAGGTGCATAGTAACCAGTTCGGCAACTTCTGGCAAGTGGAAATTCCTGAGCTGGATTTTGGCGCACGAATTGCCCTTCGCCTCCCGCTCCTCGCGACCGCAAGAGCACGGACTGAAATCGAGAAGCGAAGAACAAGAGGCGAGCGCCGAAAGGCGAAAGCCGAGAGCCGTCACTTTTTCAAATTCGCCGCGAGAAATACAACCGTACGCTGCCAGGCATCGGCTGCATCCTCCGGCTTGTAGCCGGTTTTGTTGTTCGGGTTTTCGAACCCGTGTCCGGCATCGGGGTAGATCTTCACGTCGATTTTCTTCCCCAGCTTTTCCATCGCCTGCTGGAACTTCTTGACGTCCTCGGGGGGAATGCCGCGGTCCTGCCCGCCGAAGTTCCCGAGGATCGGCGCCTGGTCTTTTTCATTTCTCCAGAATCGGTGGCAAGATGGCCGTAATTGATCACAGCGGCGGCCAACCCAGGCTCCGCGAGGGCCGTGTCGAGCGAATAGCCTCCACCCATGCACCATCCGATCGAGCCAATCCGATCCTTTTTCACATTCGGCTGCGCGGCGAGAAAATCGTAAGCCGCTTTCAGGTCGCGGAGCGCGCGATCCTGCGGCACGCCGCGCATAATTTCATGCGCCAGCTCCGGCGTGTCCGCGACTTTGCCGCGATATAAGTCCACGGCCAGCGCGACGTACCCTTCATCGGCGAGCTTCGCGGCCTGCTCTTTCACCCAATCGTTCAGTCCCCACCATTCGTGGATCACAATCAGCGCGGGGAAAGGCCCTTTGCCTGCGGGTGCGTAAAGCATGCCCTGAACGGTTTCGTCGCCTGATTTATAAGAGACAGATTTTCCATCGGCGGCCCAGGCGCTCACCGCAAGGCTCACAAGAAGAAACGCCACCAGAGTCTTCATCCCACCACCCTCCCATCGTTTTGGCTATTGTAGATGCCGCGCCAGCGGATGGCGTCGCGTCAGGAAGCTCCCAGGGCTGGGTGTTAGCTTTTGTTGCGGCCGCCGAGCCATTCTTCGGGCCACATCACTTGTACGAGTATGCAGGTGACGAGCGTCAGAAAGAAGCCAGCCAGCTGGGGATGCTCCGGCCACAGTTTTTGTAGCAATCCAAGGCCTTGAGCCCAAAAGCTGGCGGCCGTGGCAATCAGCGTCGCGATAAGGGTGATCTTCAGCGTTCGCATCAAGACTTCTCCCGCTCGCACAATGATACGCCGCGCAGGCAGTATCAGTTCCCGGCTTTTTGTTCTTCAACCGCTGATTCTTGACTTCTAAATTCCGCCTTCTAAATTCTAACTTCTGACTTCCCCTACCCCGCAATCATCGGCACGGCCACCAGCGCGGCCAGCATGCCCAGCGTGCGAGATCGGCTGAAATGCTCATGCAGGAAAATGCGGGCCAGAAGCACCGTCACCGCCGGATACAGCGAACTCAGCACGACCGCCGAGTCGAGGCGTCCCATCTGCGAAGCGCGCACGAAAACCGTACTGCCCGTGATGTCGAGGGCTCCGCAAATAATCGCTATGCCGGCCACCGGCAACGGCACCGCGCGGATGAATCCGCCGAAAACCACGATGGCTACGGTCACCACGAGCGAGGCAAAGCGCGAGCAGACCGCGATCCACAGAGCCGAGCCGTTGCCCGCCTGATGAATGCAAAGATAAAAGCCGGCAAAACCGCATCCAGCGAGAACAGCCAACCCCAGACCTTCGGGCCGTCCCGCGTCTTCGTCGCCCGAGTTTCCGTCGCCCGAGTCCCCGTCGCTTGCCGCCGTTTCGGTCCGCGAGATGAGCCACACGCCGATCCCGGCAAGAATGAAACCTGCAACATGCCGCCAGCCGGGAAAGCCTTCTCGCAAGGCGCTAACGGCGGTGGGAATCGCGGCTCCGAGAACCGCCGCGACCGGCGCGACCAGACCCATCTTTCCGCTGGCCAGGGCGCGATAGAAGCAGGCAAGCGCGAAACCGCCCACGGCTCCGGCGGCAAGCGCCCAAAGCACGCCGCTTCCTGCCGGGAAAGGCAAGCCGGCGGCGAGCGCGACCGCCGTTGCCAGCACCATGCCGCTCACGTGCACCACCGACGTGAACAGAAAGGCGTTGGCCCGCCGCGCACCGAGTCCGCCAAGAAAATCGCTCGTGCCCCACACGCCGACAGCAGAGAGGCTGTAAGCGGCAGGCAGATAGAGAGAAGAAATGGCCACGGGAATTTGAGATTAGCACGGGAGAGCGGTTCGTCCGGCTGACCGTATTGGGAATCGGGCGGTCGCCTTGTCGGTTTTGGGTACCCCCCTCCCCCCCTCCCCTACCCCGGTCTATTAGAATCAGGACTTTGGGGAGAAAATCCCGCCAAAGTCTTGAGCGGAATATAGTTAGAGGCAAAGTATTGATAACTAACGAGTTACGCTGCGCCCTTGCAGGGTGGGCGACAGGCTCTTTGTTTAGAATCAATTAGTTAGCGATGCGCCGCTCCGGCTGCTCCCAGCAAAGTCTTGATGTCAAAGAACTTAACGCCGAAAGCCGCAGACTTGTGGATTTCAGCGAGCGCCCATAATGGCGACCGAGTTACTCAACTAAATGATGTTAGTAAGTTGTCTTGTAACTACCATTATAGTCTGGGTTGTCAAGGGGAGGCGTGTTTCCTCGACGCGTCCGGCGCTTTCATGACGGTCATTGGAGGCACTGAATGGGCCTGGTTCGAGCGAATAAGCAGCGAACAAAATATTTATTGGAATACACATGTGTACGTACATGACATGTAGAGGCAACAAGCGAAAGGGATTGCGGATTTCTGGGACGTCAAAACCGGCTTGACAGGGTGTGCTACGGAGGTCAGAGGTAAGAGGTCAGATTGCAGAGGTCAAAACCATCCCTTAAGGGCAGCGATGCGATCGGGTTTCTCGCTGGGCAGTCTCATAAGGAGACGGAAGAACATATACGCGGAAGCTTCAGACCCCAGGGCATGCGACGAAATTACAGGAAAGACCCACATCTGCCAAAACCGGGCAGATGTGGGGCACCGACGCTCCGATGCGATACCGGATTTGCTCAGGCCGTTACCGCTTCCGGCTGCTCTTTTCCTGCTAGTAACTGGCGCAGCACGTATTGCAGGATTCCGCCGTTCGAGTAGTAGAGGGCTTCCTGCGGTGTGTCGATGCGGACTACGGCCTGGAATTCACCAGTTTTTCCGCCCTGCACGCGCACGGTGATCTTTTGACCTGAGGAGAACTTTTCTACCACGCTGCCGATGCCGGTGATCTCAAACACTTCATGGCCGGTCAGTCCCAGCGATTCGGCGTTTTGTCCCGGCAGGAACTGCAGCGGCAGAATTCCCATGCCGACCAGGTTGGAGCGGTGAATGCGCTCGTAGCTTTCGGCGATTACGGCGCGCACTCCGAGCAGGCGCGGTCCTTTCGCCGCCCAGTCGCGCGAGGAACCCGAACCGTATTCCTTGCCTGCGAGAATTACCAGTGGCGTTTTCTCCGCGTGATATTTTTCCGAGGCATCGAAGATTGACATCTCCGTGCCGTCCGGGAGATGGCGAGTGTAGCCGCCTTCGGTTGTGACCATTTTGTTGCGCAGGCGCACATTGGCGAAGGTGCCGCGCACCATGACCTCGTGATTGCCGCGCCGCGAGCCGTAGGAGTTGAAATCCCCTGGTTGCACACCATGGGCGATCAGGTATTTGCCTGCCGGTCCGTCTTTCTTGATGGAGCCTGCCGGCGAAATGTGGTCGGTGGTGACGCTGTCTCCGAGCACGGCCAACACACGCGCGCCCTTGATGTCCTTAACCGGCACCGGTTGCAGCGTCATGTCGTCAAAGTACGGAGCCTTGCGAATGTAAGTGGAATCCTTTTCCCACGCGTAGGTCTCGCCTTTGGGAACGGCCAGCGAGCGCCAGCGCTCGTCGCCCGCGTAAACCTCGGCGTAGCTCTTGCGGAACATCTCGGAGGAAATCGCGCCGCCCAGCGCCTGCGCGATTTCGGAATGCGACGGCCAGATATCGGCGAGATAAACGGGCTGGCCATCTTTGCCCTTGCCGACGGGATCCTTGCGCAGGTCGACGTCGATGCGTCCGGCGAGCGCGAAGGCGACCACCAGCGGCGGAGACATTAGATAGTTGGCGCGCACTTCGGAGTTGATGCGGCCTTCGAAGTTGCGATTGCCCGAAAGGACTGACGCGACAACCAGATTCTTGTCTTCGATTTCCTTGGAGACTTCGGCGGGCAGCGGGCCTGAGTTGCCGATGCAGGTTGTGCATCCGTAACCGACAATGTGGAATTTTAGTTTCTCGAGATACGGCGTCAGGCCGGCTTTTTCGAGATAGTCGTGCACCACTTTCGATCCGGGCGCGAGCGAAGTCTTCACGTAGGAAGGAACGGTCAGGCCTTTCTCGACCGCTTTCTTGGCGAGCAATCCGGCGGCGATCAGCACCGACGGATTCGATGTGTTGGTGCAGGATGTGATCGCGGCGATCACTACGCTGCCGTGATGCAGATGTCCGTTGGTCGCGGGCTTGGGCTCTGTCTTTGTCTCTGGCTTGGCGGCTTTGATTAGCGTGGGCAGGGCTTTTTCGAACGACTCGCCCGCTTTCGAGAGCACCACCCGATCCTGCGGGCGTTTCGGGCCGGCTAAACAAGGCTCGACGGTGGAGAGATCGAGGCTGAGCAGCTCTGAGTATTCTGCTTCGGGCGTCTTCGCATCGTGGAACAGGCCCTGCTCGCGTGCATAGGCTTCGACCAGTGCGATCTGTTCGTCGCTGCGGCCGGTCAGTTGCAGGTACTTCAGGCTTTCCTTGTCGATCGGGAAGATGCCGCAGGTGGCGCCGTATTCCGGCCCCATGTTGGCGATGGTCGCGCGATCGGCCAGCGGCAGATCCTGCAAGCCCGGCCCGAAGTACTCGACGAACTTGCCGACCACGCCGTGCTTGCGCAGCATCTCGGTGATGGTAAGGACGAGGTCGGTCGCGGTCGCGCCTTCGCGCAGGCGGCCGCTCAGCTTCACGCCGACAACGAGCGGGATCAGCATGGAGACGGGCTGGCCGAGCATGGCGGCTTCGGCTTCGATGCCGCCGACGCCCCAGCCGAGCACGCCGAGGCCATTGATCATTGTTGTATGCGAATCGGTGCCGACCAGCGTGTCGGGATACGCCGTGCGCTTGCCGCCAGCTTCGTGCACAAACACCACGCGCGCCAGATATTCGAGGTTCACCTGATGCACGATCCCGGTATCGGGCGGGACGATGGCGAGATTGCGGAAGCCGGTCTGTCCCCAGCGCAGGAACGCATAGCGCTCTTTGTTGCGCTGGAATTCGAGCAGCGCGTTCATGTCGAGCGCTTGCGGCGAGCCAAATTCGTCGACCTGCACGGAATGGTCAATGACCAGTTCCGCCGGTTGCAGGGGGTTAATCAGCGTGGCGTCGCCGCCGAGGCGCTTCATGGCGTCGCGCATGGCGGCTAGATCGACAACGGCGGGCACGCCGGTGAAATCCTGCAGCAGCACGCGGCTGGGAGTGAACGCAATTTCCTTTTCCGGTTTCGAATTCTTGTTCCACGCGGCCAGGGCGCGAATTTCTTCGGGCGTAACGTTGCGGCCATCCTCGGTGCGCAGCAGGTTCTCAAGCAGGATGCGCAGCGAGAAGGGCAGGTGCGTGGTGGAGATGCCCTGCTTGTCGAGCGCGTCAATGCGGTAGATTTCGTATTCCTTGTTGCCGACTCTGAGGGATGCGCGGGCGCCAAAACTGTTTCCTGACATGATTGCCTTTCCGACACGTTAGATATGAACAAGAACCGGGGTGAGCGGCCGCTGCAGCGGCCGCAGCTAAACCTCTTAGTTTATTCCTTTGCGGCGGATTCTGTCAGGGGGAGAGCGTAGTTGAGCGTCGCGGAAAGCGTTTGTTTCGCCTATTTCGCCCGCAGGAGAAGAATGGGCACGCTGACACTATGCCGCACGCGCGTCACCGTGGTTCCCAGAAAAATGTCGGCCAGAAAACGATGCCCGTGCGTGCTCATCGCTATCAGATCGCAGCCTTTCTGCTCGACCCATTTGATGATTTCTTTCGGCGGTTCGCCGAAGGCCAGCTCGGCAGCGGTGGGGATGCCTTGTGCTTGAAACTCGGCGCGGACCTTTTCCAAGTACGCGGTATCCTCAGAAATTTCCGGGCTCACCGCGTCCGGCCCGTAGGTGCGGGCAGCCCAGCCATCGGCGACGTGCAGCAGAACCACCCGGCTGTGGGCAATCCTGGCGAGTTGCTTGACGTGCTCAATGATGGCACGGTCGGTGGGCGTGCCGTCGAGCGTCACTAGGATCGTGTCATACATATTGTGTTAAACATGTCGTGTCAAACATGTGGATGCCATCTGTTGCGGATGCCTTCATAACTTCATGAGGCCGTTCTGGGAGTGAGTGTCTCATCCGCCTCCCACAATCACCCGCCATGCCGCGTGGATCGAATCGGGCAGGCCGTAGAGGTCCATGGCGGTGATGAGCATAGCACTCCCCCACCCCGCGGCGAGCAGAAACCAGCCGTTTTTCCAGACTCCCATGCGTTTTCGCGAACTGGTGAACTGCATCAGCGGCCACATGGCAAACGGCAGTTGCAGAGCCAGCACCACCTGGCTGAGCGTGAGCAGATCGGTAACGCTGCTGTCGCCGCGCAGGCCGATGACCAGCACCGCCGGCAGAATCGCCAGCGTGCGCGTGATCAGCCGCCGCACCCAGGGCTCGATCCGCCAGTGCATGAAGCCTTCCATCACCACTTGCCCGGCCAGGGTGCCAGTGATGGTGCTGCTCTGGCCGCTAGCCAGAAGCGCGACGGCAAAGAGCGTGCTCGCGGCGGCCGTTCCCAGCAGCGGCGCGAGTGTAAGGTAGGCCACGCGGATCCAGTCGCTATCCGGATTGAATAAGACAACGTGCCCGCCCGCGACCTTCACGCTCTGTTTGCCGAAAAAGACCGCGGCTGCGAGCACCAGAATCGCCGCGTTTACAAAAAAAGCGATCGTCAATGCGACGATCGAATCAATTGTGTTGAACTGAATTGCGCGCCGGATGGACGATTCATCTTTCTGAAACTGCCGGCTCTGCACCAGCGCCGAGTGCAAATACAGGTTGTGCGGCATTACCGTCGCGCCGATGATCCCGATGGCAAGGTAGAGCATTCCCGCTTGCCCGAACCTTGCCGGTATCAGGGCTCGCGCCATTTCCAGAAAACTCGGCTGGGTTTCCGTCAAAACAAAAATTTCGATGAAATAGCAGACGGCGATCGTGGCAATCAGCACCAGCACTACGGCTTCGATCGTCCGCATGCCGAAGCGCTGCAGGGCCAGCAGCAGCAGAACATCCAGCCCGGTAATGATGACCGCCCAAAACAACGGAATATGAAAGAGGAGGTTGAGCGCGACCGCGCTGCCCAGCACTTCCGCCAGATCGCAGGCCCCGATGGCCAACTCGCTCATCAGCCAGTTCGGCCAGCGCGTCCATGAGGGATACCAGTCGCGGCAGCATTGCGCCAGATCCTTGCCCGTGACCACGCCCAGCCGCGCCGAAATAATCTGCATGAAGATGGCGATGGTGCTGGCCAGTCCCACCACCCACATCAGCCCGTAGCGAAACTGGGCGCCGGCTTGCAAATCCGTTCCCCAGTTTCCCGGATCCATGTAGCCGACACTGATCAGAATGGCCGGGCCGACGAAGGCGCGCCACTGTTTCCAGAACCCCGCCTGATGGTGGGGCACCTCGATCGTACTGTGTACGCCTTCCAGAGAGACGGAACTGCTCAAGGCAGTCCCCGCGGATGTCCCGTCGGCGATGCGGCTCGCCGCCGCGTTTTCCTCAGCGGCTTGTGACGCGCCCCGTTTAGGCCCTTCTGGTTCCATCGGAGGTTCCGGCTGCGCTGTAAGTCGCGCACTTAGGATGCGGAAACTGAGGTCGATTCTATACGCAACGTGATGGCTCGGGTGTGGCGATGCGTTTAGTGTGGAGACGTGCTCGGCTCCGTTCAGCGCGCAAAGCCGCGCCCTCGTCGCCGGGAGACGCGAAAGCGGGAGCCGAGCGGCGGAAGCTGTTTGACATCGTCTTCCTCGCGCCCCTACCCTTAAAAGTCCACCATGGCCGGAAGCATGAAAATTCTCGTTCTTGGCGGCGGCGGCCGCGAGCACGCGCTCGTCTGGAAGCTTGCGCAGTCGGCGCAGGCCGGCAAGATCTATTGCGCGCCCGGCAACGCCGGTATCGCCGAGGAAGCCGAGTGCGTCGCCGTCGATTTGAAAAGTCTGGATTCGATGGTCGCGCTCG
>Ga0326728_10017245_pt1 | contig 14514 bp, 14 predicted proteins | sample MB3enrmetagenome_FD_207602 | JGI IMG/M metagenome (GOLD analysis project Ga0326728, IMG submission 207602) | Lab enriched peat soil microbial communities from McLean, Ithaca, NY, United States - MB31MN | ecosystem: Environmental > Terrestrial > Soil > Wetlands > Peat | place: USA: New York...
CCTTATGAACGTGGGGAATTTCCTCTGTTACGTCCCGGTCAGGACCTTTACCACGCACGCTGACATGGCCACACTCGAAAAGGGACTGCACGCGTCGCCGTGGTGGGTCGCCGCAGTGCTCGGCATTCCCTTCGCTATCGCGATCTGGCACTTCTTCTCAACACTGCTTCGCGATGCCTGCGGTTTTCTCCTCCCTGGTGAACGGATTCAACAAGTCGCTCTACTCGCCCTGAGTTCGTTCACGGTGTTCGTCTTCCCCTTCGGGGCCGCGGGACTCCACGGATACGGCGAGGCATCGCACTGGATATCGATCTTTTCGTCTTGCGCGCTGTTTCCTGCTGTGGCGATTTTCTGCTGGCCGCGCAAGACCGAGCACGGGACAAGTCGCCAGCTTAAGCAGAGCACTGAAGATAGCCGCGGCATGGCGGCGTGAAGGTGAGTCGTGTCGCTTCAGTCCTGGCTGTTTCGCCGATACCGCGCCCGCTGAGAGTCGGAACGAAGGTAGGTGGCAAGGAGAGTGATCGAGTTCTGGTAGGATTGCCGCCAACCCTTCCGTTATCCGGTCGAGGAAGAGTGACCCGTCATCCGTCCGGAGTTGTGTGGATCGCTGAACGCGGAGCGACCGGGCAGGACCTTCCACTCCTGCACCGCACCTGGAATGCTGGACAGATCAGCGGCGGCTTGGCGCAGAGCAACGCTCTGCGACTCGGTTGATCGACGCGCGTCGAGGCCAAAGTCGCAGGGTTTCACCCTGCGCCAGCCAGCCAAGTGGACAGTTCTCTTTTCGGCCGAGCTCAGGCAAGGTCGAAGCGATCAAGGTTCATCACCTTGTTCCAGGCCGCCACGAAGTCCTTCACAAATGCCTCATTCGAGTCGTCACAGGCATAGAATTCCGCGATGGCCCGGAGCTGGGAGTTCGAACCGAAGACCAGGTCAACACGGGTGCCGGTCCACTTGATTTCGCCGGTCGAGCGATCGCGCCCCTCATACACGCCTTCCGATGTCGAGGAGGGCTGCCACTTGGTATTCATGTCGACCAGGTTGACGAAGAAATCATTGGTCAGTGTCCCGGGCCGGTGGGTGAAGACGCCGTGTGGGGACTGCCCGAAGTCAACATTCAGGGCGCGCAAGCCGCCGACGAGAACCGTCATCTGGGGGGCAGTCAGCGTCAGCAACTGCGCCCGATCCACCAGCAGTTCCTCCGCCGGTCTTGGGTGTCCCTTCCGGAGGTAGTTGCGGAACCCGTCTGCGGTCGGCTCCAGTACGGCGAATGACTCCACATCGGTCTGCTTCTGCGAAGCATCCGTGCGTCCCGGCGAGAAGGGAACCTTCACGGCATGGCCGGCCTTCTTCGCCGCAGCCTCGACGGCTGCGCAGCCGCCCAAAACGATCAGGTCGGCCAGCGAGACCTTCTTCCCGCCAGTTTGCGAGCTGTTGAAATCCTTCTGGATCGCGTTCAACTTCCGCAAGACCTTCGCCAGTTCGGCGGGCTGGTTGACTTCCCAATTCTTTTGCGGCTCGAGGCGAATGCGTGCCCCGTTGGCGCCACCGCGCTTGTCGCCGCCGCGGAACGTTGCCGCCGATGCCCAGGCCGTCGTGACCAGTTGGGAGATGGAGAGTCCCGAGGCGAGGATCTTAGCCTTCAGGGCAGCAATGTCCCGCTCGCCGATCAGTTTATGATCCACAGGGGGAACAGGGTCCTGCCACAACAGCGGCTTTGCAGGAACGAGCGGGCCCAGGTACCGCGAAACCGGCCCCATGTCGCGGTGCGTCAGCTTGAACCAAGCCTTGGCGAACGCGTCGGCGAATTCCTGCGGGTTCTCGTGGAAGCGCTTCGAAATCTTTGCGTAGCTCGGGTCCACTTTCAGGGAGAGGTCCGTCGTGAACATCATCGGGGGGTGCTTCTTCGACGGATCGTGAGCATCCGGCACGGTGCCCGCTCCCGCTCCGTTCTTGGGCGTCCATTGGTTGGCGCCGGCGGGACTCTTGGTGAGTTCCCATTCATAGCCCAACAGGTTGTCGAAGTAGCTGTTGCTCCACTTGATCGGGTTGGTGCTCCATGTGCCCTCGAGCCCGCTGGTGAAGGCGTCGTCGCCTACGCCGGTGCCAAAGGTATTCTTCCAACCGAGGCCTTGCTCTTCGATGGGGGCAGCCTCAGGTTCGGGACCGACATACTTGATCTGCTCGGCAGCGCCATGGGCTTTGCCGAACGTGTGTCCGCCGGCGATGAGGGCCACCGTCTCCTCGTCATTCATCGCCATGCGGCGGAAGGTCTCGCGGATATCCCGTGCCGCGGCGACGGGATCCGGCTTGCCATTGGGCCCTTCCGGATTCACGTAAATCAGGCCCATCTGAACCGCGGCGAGAGGATTCTCGAGCTCGCGATCGCCGCTGTAGCGCTCGTCGGCCAGCCACTTGCCCTCCGGCCCCCAGTAAGTGTCTTCTTCCGGCTCCCAGATGTCCTCGCGCCCACCGCCGAAACCGTAGGTCTTGAATCCCATCGACTCCAGAGCCACGTTACCGGCGAGGATCATCAGGTCGGCCCAGGATATTTTCCGGCCGTACTTTTGCTTGATCGGCAAGAGCAACCGGCGTGCCTTGTCGAGGCTCACGTTGTCCGGCCAACTGTTGAGGGGCGCAAATCGCTGCGCTCCGGAACCCGCGCCGCCTCGGCCATCGGAGATACGGTACGTGCCGGCGCTATGCCAAGCCATACGGATGAAGAGCGGCCCATAATGCCCGTAGTCCGCAGGCCACCAGTCTTGCGATGTCGTCATCAAGGCATGGAGGTCCTTCATCACGGCATCCAGGTCGAGGGTCTTGAATGCTTCTCGATAATTGAACTCCTTGTCCATAGGATCGGACAGGGGGCAGTGCTGGTGCAGGAACTTCAGGTTCAGTTGATTCGGCCACCAGCCCGCATTCGTTGGGGACGTGGGTCTGCGAGCGCCGCCCGATACCGGGCACTTGCTTTCTGTTGACAACTTTTGCTCCTGATTAGCGGGGACAGGCGCCCCCGCTGCGTTCGTGAGTGTTTTATCCATAAGTTTGCCCTCCTTAGAATTAGTTAAAAGAGAATTATACAGAACGACATAAGTCCTTGCGCAATGCCCCGAAGCGGCGCTCTCTGACCGCCCGGATTGTAGCGTCGATCTCCGATCGACGGCGGCGGTCGGAGACCGCCGCTACAGCGGCGGAGCGCACTTCGCGCAGAGCCCCCGGAAAATGAGTTCGCATTCGCGAACCATCCGCTTGCCCAGGGAGCCCGAGGCGGGCTTGGGCACGTCGTACCACTCCATGTCTTCAACATTGCCGCAGCGGTCGCATATGAAGTGGTGATGCGGCATGCCTTTCGCCTCGAATCGCGCGCCGCGGCCCTCGACGGCCACTTCACGCACCAACCCCGCCTGAAGCAAGTCCCGCAGATTGTTATAAGTCGTGGCCCTGGAAGAGCGCGGGTCCACGCGATTCACCGCCTCGAAGATTTCCGCCGCGGTGGGATGCGTGTTGTGTTCCATCAAGAATGCCATCACGGCGTAACGCTGCGGAGTGCACCGCAACCCGCTGCCTTCCAAGGACCGTTTAATCGCCTCAGTGTCCATCAAGGGGATTAGATTATTTCTAATGTGATACTATGTCAAGACTTATGGTCTTGGCTGCTGCTGCGAGCAGAAGACTGGCGGATGCCGTATTGACTAGTCTCATCGAGTGGCCGCCCTGTTACTCTTCCCACGTCGAAGGGTCACGACCTTGCGCGCGCGGCGTTTTGCGACGACGTGGTCAGTGGGCGACAGATTGGTGCGGAATCATGAGGCGCGATTTCCCGGATTAGCACTGCCGGCGGATGGCACTCCGCCCCCCCTTTGGCGCGCAAGTATTTTCCCGGCGCATCGAGTGCGTGACCACGCCTTCGGCGTGCCGTTGGGCAGGGCGAGCCCAGCCCCTGCGAGACGTGCTTGCTTCCGCCCGCCGAATCTCTCCACCTTCGGGCGGCATTTTGTCTGCGTTGTAGGCATCATAAGCTAGGCTCATTTTTTTCTTGACAAAGGCTACAATTGTGTATATACGGGTCTGGGAGCCAGGAGTCCGAGTCGAAACTTTAAATTCGTCTGGGGGCGCCGAGTTTGCAGTTTCGCTTTTCCAGTTTCATGCTTTCCCGCAGAACCAGGGGCTTTCACAAGATGGCGACTTGCCGATTCGCTACCGTTACACCTCGTATCCGCAAAGCTCAGGCAAGGGGCACTCCAGAGAAAAAGATGTTAAAAATATACGAGCGAAGCCACTATGTGTATGAAAAAAAACAAAAATATGACAAAATGCCCGAGGAAAAATCGGACATTTATGTTCAACCGACACGAATTTTGCAGAAATTCGAGGTGAACCCAAGATGAAACGGCGGCATTTTCTGACCCAATCCCTGGCCGCGGGCTCGTTGGCCTCTGGGCTGAATGGGGGCGCAAATGCCCTGCGGGGCCAGCCGGCGGAGCAAAATCTCGCGGCCCCTGCGGAGGGAAGGGCGCGGTTTGAGGAATTGAACAAGGCGCTGGATCGGCGAGCCATGCAGCGGGGATGGGCAACCCAAGTGGACCCGAGCTACCATCACGCTCCGCAAGCTGCCCTCGAGGCCTTCAAGGATCGCAAGTTCGGCATAAGAATTCACTGGGGTCTTTACTGTCTTATTGGCAGTGACGCATCTTGGGCTTTGGCAGGCGCCAACAAACAGTTTTGGGACATGTATAACGTCTTCTATCAGTTCTTTAACCCGACGAGCTTTGATGCCGACGCCTGGATGGATTTGTTCGAGCAAGCGGGCGTCAGGTATTTTACCTTTACGACCAAGCACCATGACGGTTTTTCCATGTGGCCGACCAAGACGATGCAGGAATCCATCAGGCTAACCCCCAAGGGATTTGGTCAGGGCGGCGTTGAAAACGTCGAGAAGGTGGTGCAGAGCTACAGCATCCAGGACGGGCCCTACAAGAAAGACATCGTCCGAAGCATGGTGGAAGCAGGTAGAAGAAAAGGAATGGGAATCGGCCTCTACTACTCTCACGTGGATTGGCACGACCCTGCCTTCGCCTGGGATCCGTTCAATCAATACTACGATCCACATTTCACCCCGGAATCCGATCCCGCGCGCTGGAAAACCTTTATCGCTCACGAGCGGGAGCAGGTGCGGGAGTTGATGTCGGAATACGGCCGCATCGATTACCTGGATTTTGACATTGGCTGGCCCCAGGCCGCGGCGCAAGACCTCGCCGAGATCACGATGATGGTCAGGAAAATGCAGCCGGACGTTATCATTCGGGGCCGGGGGATCGGCGCCTATGGCGACTACTACACTCCGGAGGGAGTGATTCCCGGTGGCCCTTCACCGGGATTTTGGAAAGTCATCTACCCCTGCGGGCAGGCGTTTTCCTACCGGCCTAATGACCTGTACAAGCCTGCCGAGTGGATCGTCGAAAGCCTCATCGGGATTACCGCCAAAGGTGGCAATTTTGAAGTCGGCTTCGGCCCCATGCCCAATGGCGAGTGGCCAACGGAAACCGTGGAACGCTTGAAATATGCGGGAAGCTGGCTCCGCGTGAATGGCGAGGCGATCTACAACACGCGTCCGCGCAAGGTTTTTCGCGAGGTGGAAAACGTGTGGTTCACATCCAGCAAGGATGGCCGGTACGTGTACGCCATCAGCATCGGCTGGCCTGGAGAAACCTTCACCACTCACTCGGTGCACGCCGTGAAAGGATCACAAATATGGATGCTCGGAGTGGACCAGCCCCTGGACTGGCGGCAAGACGGCGCCACCCTGAGCGTTTCGATTCCGCCATCCATCGCCGATCATAAGCCGTGCCCACAGGCTTACGCGTTTAAGATCTTGGCGGAGCCTGAGTAATTCTAAAGGGCGGGCTATAATGTGCTTGACAAATAAGATTGATTCACTTAGATTGGTTAATGAGAACAGCCTCTCTTAGACACGCCTTGAGTCTTCTAAACTAAGTCCGGTTATCTCGCACGACATCTCCACCAAGACAACCATGGAGGTTGTCATTTTCGCTCACCATCTCTCACTGTCTCTCAAGCCAAATGGCATTTGAGGCTTCTGACGATTTGGGTCGCCTGGCAAGAGCAGCCGGGGGCGAACAACTGGCTCTGGGACTGGCATTCCTTGGGCGTCTCGGGCAGCATTCCGAGAAACTATAACCGAAAGTACAACACGAGGGAGCAGGCCCCTGAGGCCGCCCCAACCGAGAGGAACCGAGAAACATATGGCAACAAAACTTTTCGTAGGGAATCTACCCCACAGTACCACCGATGCCGGTCTGAGCGAATTTGTAACCAACGCGGGCTTTCAAGTGGCTTCGGCCGTGGTGATTCGCGACAAGATGACAGGGACGCCGCGCGGCTTCGGCTTTGTCGAGCTCGGTAATGGCGAGGATGTCCAGCGGGCGATCGCAGGCTTGAATGGACAGGCCCTCGAGGGCCGAGCTTTGACCGTCAATGAAGCTCGCCCCCCGCGCACAGACTTCTCCCGCCCTCGCGGTGGCGGTGGTGGTGGCCGTGATAATTTCAGCCGCCGGCGAGATTACTAGGGTCAGGGAGTTCCACGCCGACGGGTTGGCGGGTTGGTGAAACCGACTATCGCCCTATGGAGCGTCGGCCCGCCGGCGGAAAACTTTTGGCGTAGCCATGCCGGACCGGGCGAATCCGTCCCGTCGTACCCGATGAGAAGCGACGGGGGGACCAAACGGTTGTTGGGAAACGCCCTTCGCTTGTTATTCTCAACCCCGTGCAGTGTCTACCCGGTGTGGCAAGACCGGGCTTAAGGACAACTTCGCCGAGAACCACGACCCCGCAGATATCGGGGCATCCTCTTGCTCTGCTGCGGACCGCCTTGCCGCTCTTACCGGCTGACAGCGTTGGGGACTTTTCCTCGTGCGCAGGAAAGCCCAAGCGGTGCGCCACGCGAACGGGGTGGCAAGCGACGGTCTGGCGTACTCGCACCCGCCCATCCCGTCGGTGGAACACCTATTCGGTTTCGACACCCGATTCAGACTGGGCACGATTGACAAATCTGGCAGCATGAGGGAGGGAGACAAAAATGGAACTTCCGCAAGGCATCGACAGCAAATTCCGGTACATTCTGGTGTCGGCCAAACGCGCACACCAGTTGGTGGGCGGGGCCCAGGCGCGCGTTCAGAGCGAAAGTAGGAAGGTCATCGTCATTGCCCAGCGCGAGGTTTGTGCTGGACTCGTGCCCTTTATGACCTACGATGGCCATGGGAACGACCTCGTCAGAGTCGCCAATGTGAAGTTAGCCTAGACCGGTTTCAGATTCAACACCATGGAGCGTGTCCATGATGTTCACACTACCCCGCCCTCATCGAATTCGCCCTTCGAATGCAGGGCCGATGGCTGGCCGCGGAAAGCTACTTTCGTAAATAGCTATCCGTCCCATCCAACCAATCATGGCGGATAGGGCTGAACACGTCGATTCCGATCGTATCTTCCATCGCCAGGGCGCTGTGCGGGACATTGGAAGGGATCACCAGCACCTCGCCGGCGCACACCATCACTTCCCGGCCCTCTAGCTCAAATTTCAGCGCACCCTGCAAAACCATGCTGATCTGCTCGCTTTCGTGGTGGTGGAGCGGCACCAGGCAATCCTTGAAAAGACGGAGCTGCGCCACCATAACCTTTTCGCCGCTGACCACCTTTCTCAAAAGCTTGTCGTTCAGGATCTCTTTCTTAACACTCTCCCACGCCAGGAGCTGCATCGCGCGCCTCCCCCTATATGCTTCGCTAATAGGATCCCCCAGGACCCCTGACCGGGGGCCGATGGATCATTGTACACGTCGAGGGTTGAGTTTCGCGCTAAAATGGCAGGGGCAAGTGGAGAAAAGGTTTTCCCCACGCCTTTGACGCCGTGAAAATCGAGGCAATTCCACCGCCCAGGCGCTGAGACGCAGAGTACGTGCGCTTCCTTTTTAGGACCTCCATGCCTGGTGGTGAGGACGGCCGGCGGTGATTATTCCGAAGCATTTCGTGCCCTCGGCTCAACGACGTCTCCACCCACGCGGCTGTAACCAGAAACGCTGACTTATGCTTTCTATCGCCACACGGCACATGTCACTCGCCCATGTTTTTCTACACCTCATCGATTACCTCGCGCTCTTTTATCTGATTTTGCTTTTCTGGATTCCCTTTTACTGGTTTGTTTTTCACACCGCCATTCGCTTCTGGCGGCGTTTGGGCAATCGCGCGCTTTGGGTGGCGCTGCCGGTATGGCTGATTTTCGCGGCGGGCATTATCATCACACGTCACCAGCTCCTGGGGCGGCGACTGGACCGTAGCGTGCTGACCTGGGCCGCGGGTGGCGTCCTTTTCTTCGTGGCAAGCTGGCTCGACGTGCAAACGCGGCAGGCCCTCGGCTGGCGGCGCTTGGCGGGTCTTACGGAACTCAACCCGGAACATCGCTTGTGCAGGGTGATTCGCACGGGGATTTATGCGCGCGTACGCCACCCGCGCTACTTGCTCTACATGCTGATGATCCTGAGCCTGGCTTTCCTGACCGGGGCGCAAGCAATTTTTTTGCTGGCATTTCTGAACATCCTGTTGTATCAAGTTGTCACACCGCTTGAGGAGCGCGAACTCCTGGGCCAATACGGACCCCCGTACGAAGACTACCGGCGGTCGGTCCCGCGATTCGTGCCTCATCTCGGGCGGACGCCCGAAGCCCGGATTTCGTACTGAACGGGAGGTTTCCATGTATCAGCGTATTTGCGCCTTTCTCTTGGTCGCTATGGGAATGGTGACTGTACCTCTTTGGGCCCAACAGCCCTGCCCCAGCTTTACCGTGGCCGTCAACACCGATGAAGACCGTCTGATGCTGGCCGTCAACGGCGCGGACAGCCCGCAAGATCAAATCGCGGCCCTCGACAAGTTCGCGCAGGAACACGCGGACTCCAAGTTCATGCCGTGCGCAAATGAATACTACGCAACCGCCAACTTGAAGCTGAAGGATTACGACAAATCCATCGAATATGCGGAAAAGGACCTGGCGGGAAATTACCAGGACCTGAACCTGCTTCTTACCCTGCTGCGCGCCTATGCTTCCAGCGCCAAAGTGAGCGACACGGTTTTCGAGGCCATCAACAAAGTCCCGGATCAGGCCAAGGCGGAGATCGGCACTCCCGCGCGGCCTCCTAAGGCTACCGACGAGGACTGGGCAAAGATTCAGAAAGATAGCCAGGAACTGGCCAAGGATAGCCACGATTACGCCGTGTGGGCTTTTTTCCAGGTCCTGCCGCGCCTCACCGACTCGGCGAAACGGATTCAGGTGCTCGACAATTTTCTCAAGGCCTACCCAGACGCGGAGAAGGACGACGCGGCTCAGGTGAACACCGCCTACTTTCAGGCGTATCAAATGCAGGGGAAGCTGGACAAGACCGTGGAGTACGGCGATAAGGTTATTGCCGCAGACCCCAACAATGTTGTCGTGGGCAACACCATGGGCATGATCTATGCGTTCTACCTGCCCAACCCCTCCCCCGAAAAAGCTGCCGGTTACGCGCAGAAAGCCCTGACCGCAGCCCAGGGGCTCAAGAAACCCGAGGGCGTTGACGATGCGGCGTTCAAAAAGGAACAGGACACCCAACTGGGCATCGCTCACATGACGTTGGGGTACGCCGCCCTTATGAAGGCGCAAAGGACCACGAAGTTTGCGCCGATCATTGATGAACTTAAAACCGCCGGCGACCTCTTGGAAGGCAATCCGGGGCTCCAGGGTCAAGCTCTCTACTACTTGGCCTTTGCCAACGAAAGGATGTCCCCCGCGAACCACCGCGCAGCCCTTGAGGCCTTGAACAAGGCCGTGACCTTGCCGGGACCCTTCCAAGGCCAAGCGCAAGCCCTGCTCGCCAAGGTCAAGGCGGTCGCCAAGTAGCCACGGCTTGTGGGAGTGTACCCTCCCTCCCCGAAGGGGATGAACATCATTAGCCGTAGGTTACACCTACGGCTAATGATGTTGGACCTCTTCAAGGTCCTGCCAAATTCTTAAATTGGGGCACTACCGCCCCTCCGCTTCCAGAACCCATACACCAGAACACCCACGCCGAGCATGGCGGCGCCGCACCCCGCCTCCACCGGCTTTTCCATCAAGGTGTTCACCAGGAACCACGCGGAGCCCAGCACGAAAATGATGGGCACGTAGGGATACCCGAAGACCCGGTAGGGTCGCGGCGCATCCGGCCTGGTGCGGCGCAGCACCACCACCGCCAGCGCCGTCAGCGCATAGAACACAAACGCCGCGAAGATCACGTAGGTGAAAAGCTGTTCGTACGTTCCCGCCGCCACCATCACAATTGCCCAGACACCTTGCACCATCAGAGCCAAGTGCGGTGTGTGGAAACGCGGATGCACTCGCGCGCACCAGCCGAAGAACAGGCCATCCCTGGCCATGGCGTAGTAGACCCGGGGCGCGGCCAGAATGCTGCCGTTCAGGCTCCCCAGCGTGGAGATAATGATGAGCAGCGAGACCAGGTAAGATCCGGTGCGGCCGAAGATGCGCACCGCGGCATCCGCACCAACGCGCGAGGAGCGCGCCACCTGATCCATCGGCAGTACATGGTAGTAAACCAGATTCAACGCCAGGTAAATCGCTATCACCGCCAAGGTTCCCACAATCAGCGCCAGGGGCACGTTGCGCTCCGGGCGCTTTACTTCACCCGCCGCAAACGTGCAGCAATTCCAGCCTTCGTAAGCCCAGAAAGCGGCGACCATCGCCACCCCGAAAGAAGCGACGAACCGATGCCCCGTGGGCGCCGCGAGCTCGGCGGGCCCGCCCGGCAATCCCCTCACCAGCACGTAACCGAGCAGGATGATCACGGCAATGGCGCCCACCTTCAGTCCCGTCAGAATCGACTGCACAGCGCCGCCCTCGCGCACGCCGCGGTAATTGATCGCTGTCAACACCGCAATCGACGCAGCCGCGGCAGCCTTCTGCTCCCAAGGCGTGAGGGGCAGAAACTCGTTGGCGTATACGGCAAAGCCCACGGCCAGCACGGAAATGCCCCCGGTTTGAGCGGCGATGAAGAAAGACCAGCCGCACAGATAACCCGTCAGGGGCCCGTAAGCCTCGCGCAGATAGACGTACTGGCCCCCGGCGTGCGGCATCATCGCGGCCAACTCCGCAAACGAGAGCGCGCCGAACAGGCTCAGCAAACCCGTGACCGCCCATACGGCGAGCGCCGCGTCCCGGGTGCCCATCGAACGAGTGATCTCGGCCGGCACAATGAAGATGGCGGTGCCAATCATGATCCCAATGACAATGGCGGTCGCTTCCCACCAGCCCAACGCCCGCAGCAATTGCGGCGGCGCGGAAGCGGCAACCGTCGTGGCTGAACCGTTTTCAGGAAGAATCATGGAAAAGATCGAGCCCAACCCGGAGCAGCCGGACCCATTCCCGGCCCGCCCTGGGCTTGCGAAACAATAGAGGAATCCGCCCGCGCGGTCAATCGGAGATGTGAGGGGTGAAGTGGTCGCCCCTTTGGGGCTCAACAGCGGGTAACACAGTGCCCGCGCTCGCTCCAGGAATGGGAGCAGGGGCGCAGGCGTCCGGAAAGCGCGGCGCGCGCCTACTTGACGGTGATGGATCGAAACCCGGAAGCGGTGGAGAAAGCCCTCATGAACAAGTCGTGAGTGGCACAGGCCACGGATAGGACGCAGTAACAGAGATGTCGCCCGCGTTCGTGGGGCGCAAACACAAAAGGCAATGTGCGCGCCACCCGTGTGAGGGGGCGGCAAGCCTTAGGCAATAAGGCGAGCCGTAACGCCCACCTTTGCGCAGGCCTTGGCGAGCGCGGCGTCAGCGGTCATTACGGAGCAACCCTTCATAGCGGCCACCGCCACATGCAAGGCATCAAGAGTCTGGAGGGGAGCCACCAGAGTCGCGAGCCACTCGCGCGCCTTGGCAAAGTGCGCGCCATCCACGGCCAGCCGTGTATAAACCCCTTGTTCCAGATGGGATTGAAATACGGCGAGGATCCGATGAGCATCGCCCCGGCGCATTTCGCGTGTGCGGACTTTCCGGGCGATTGCGGATACGAATTCCAGTTCCACCAGCGAGCTAATCGCCCGTTCATCCGCTTGGGCCAACGCACGCTCTGCCTGCCCGCTCAGGGGTTCGGGGCAGTAATAGGCGGCCAGCACGCTGGTGTCAACGTAAATCAATATCGGCTGCTCCTGCGGCCTTCCACCAGGTCTTCGCTCAATGCCCGGCCCCGCAGTTTCACCGAGGCCCGGAGGCCGCTCAGATCGGGAAGGGGCGCCTGGGTTCGCTCTGGACGGACGAGCCTTCCCACCTCGACGCCCCGGCGCAACACGATGACTTCATCGCCTGCCTGAACCTGCTCCAGCAGGTGGCGCAAGCGTTGCCGGGCTTCCCGTACACTGACCGTCTGGGTGCTCATAGGCGACTCCATGTACACCACAAGTGTACACGATCGCCCCACGCTCGCACAAGCTATATGAGGCCAACGTAGATCGCCGGCAACTCGACGGCGGAGACCTGCGCTACGCTCGTTCGTCAATCATCAATCGAGCATCGTCAATCGAAAACTACTTGCGCGCCGAATTGACGGTTATTGATCGAAACCCGCAAGCGCTGGAAAAAGCCCTCTTGAACAAGCCGTGAGATGCGAAGGGCATCGGGCACAAGAAAACCCCAGGGGCGGGGTTGCGCTGGGCGTGGCTGCCCGCTTTCATTTTGAGCGAGCACCACTCCCACGGTCATCCTGAGCCCGTACTTTGGGCGAAGGACCCCTGTAGTTCGCTCTTCCCAGTGCGCCGCGATAAACTGCCGGGGTCCTTCGGCCCGAAAGAACCGGGCCTCAGCATGACAGTGCGTTACGTGCGGGCTTCCTTTTTCTGGGAGTGACGCCGACACTGCCCATGATGTGGCACAGGCACTCTTGCCTGTGCCGTTCGGCAGGGGCCTCATCCTTCAGAGCAGCCTCGACACTTGCACTGGAGTTCGATGTTTTTACAAGTGAGACCGGGACGCCAATGCGTCCTAAAGTTTCTGCGGTACCTAAGTGAATCTCCGGTAAGTGCAGGATGATTTGACAAACGGGGGGGACAATCGATTCCAAGTATTCCCGGAGGACTTGAATCTCATGGAAGGCTGCCATCTCAACGGGTGTGGTAGAGTCCACCCAAACCAGCACATCCAGAGTTCGCTTCGCGCGACCTGTGCTTTCCACCTCCGGAATAAACCGCCTACGGACGAATGGGGACATATGGCCAACTCTTAGCGGGTAACGCAGGGTTGCCCCACCGCGATCTGCTCGGCGAGGAAGACCGCACCCATGCCGCCCGCTCCCAGTAAGCGGGCCAGCCGGAAACGGCGCGAAAGGCTCGCAGCGAGATGGGCGTCGATTTCAGTCACTGCGGCATATCCTCTGCGCGGCTGTCCAAATCAGCGAGTTCTCCCCTCGCACCTGGGGTTCGAAATTTCGGAGTGCGGGAGCTTGCTCCCGCTTTTTCTGCCGCTGACTCGTCAGTGGTGGCTGTATCGCCGCATCGAGTTGCGGCGAGGGAAAGCGGCGACGAGTCGCCGCACTCCGAAACCGATGACGGCGGTCTGCGGCTTTTCGACGGTTGCCAAGTATACAAGCCGCGGAGTTCAAGAACAACTCCGAGCCACCAAACCTAAGAGGCGTTTTCTCTGCGCCTCAGCGGTAAAGACCGTATTTCTTCCCTGCCGAAGGCGAAAACGCAGGCGACCCTGCACGTTTACCGTCAACCCGGCGGCCCGGACTTCCCCGGTTCGGTTATCGGTGGAGTCAGGTGAGAACATGAACTAATGTGCCGACTTCAGAAATCGGAGAGCGAAATTCGAAACCCGCAAATCCTCAATCACCAGTCACCAACCGCCAATCGCCAATCACCCATCGCCGATTGCGGAGATGAGAGCAAGGCGCACAAGCTATGTTTGACAAACCCTCCGGCGCACTCCAAAATGAAAGCTCAGGGCATATCGAGGAATTCTACGGAGAACCTGCATGAGCAGCCGAATCAGCCCGCAAGATGTATTAAACGCTCTTCGAACGGTCAAGGACCCCGACTTGGGGCGCGACATCGTCACGCTGGGCTTTATCAAGGAATTGGAAGTTGGCGACAGCCGAGTTTCGTTCGCGCTGCAACTGACCACGCCGGCCTGTCCGGTGCGTGACCAACTCGCGTCGCAGGCGCGCGCGGCAGTCATGGCGCTGGGCGTTGCCGACGTGGAAGTTCGGCTGGTGGCGCAAGCTCCGGCGCGAGCTCCCGGCCGGTCGCTGATTCCCCAAGTGAAGTACACCGTCGCGGTGGCGAGCGGCAAGGGCGGCGTGGGGAAATCCACGGTGGCGGCAAACCTGGCGGTGGCGCTCAACCGCGCGGGCGCCAAAGTGGGCCTGATGGACACCGACGTCTACGGGCCCAGCGTGCCCATCCTGATGGGCGGAAGCGACTCGCCGT
>Ga0326728_10017247_pt1 | contig 14514 bp, 15 predicted proteins | sample MB3enrmetagenome_FD_207602 | JGI IMG/M metagenome (GOLD analysis project Ga0326728, IMG submission 207602) | Lab enriched peat soil microbial communities from McLean, Ithaca, NY, United States - MB31MN | ecosystem: Environmental > Terrestrial > Soil > Wetlands > Peat | place: USA: New York...
GAAACCCGCGCCGACCAGGAGACAGCTCGGACGATGCTGAAAGACCTTGGCATGGCCGTCAGCTTCACTCCATGCGGACAGGCCGGGGGTTATTGCTCCGACGAGGAACACCCATGACAACCAAAGCCAATATCAAAGAGCAAAGATTAAAAAGGTGTCTTTTTGGTTTTTGGTTTTTGATCTTTGGTTTAGCTGCATCGCTGAGGGCGCAGGGGATTCTTCCGCCGTCACCCGCATCCACATCAACCACAGCCGGCGTCCAGCATCCGCTTTTGATCGGCGACAAAATTCCCGGCTCGCTGTCTCTGCTCGATGAAAATGCCAAACGCAGAACGATTCTCTCCTATCCATCGGCGCTGGACATCCTTGTCGTGACCTTTTTTTCCTGCCCCTGCGAAGCCGGAGAGGTTCTGTGGCCGAAATTCCGGAAGCTCAACGAAGACTACAAGGATTGGCGCGTGGCTTTCTTGGCCATCAGCACGGAGGCAGGCCAAGCCCCGATGCGGCTTCCGGGCATTTTGAAGCGGGAGAGGCTTCCCTGGCCTGTCCTGCATGACGGCCAGAGATCAGCAGCCGCGCTCTTGAACGTTCAGGCGACGCCGGAAGTCGTCATCATCGATGAATATGGGATCCTGAAGTACAGGGGTCCACTGACCGGCGCCAGAAATGCACTCGATACCGTCATCGGCCACATCGACGCCGTTAAAGACCCCGAACCCGCGATGAGCGGTGGGTGCGCGCTATAACCGATGGCTGGTTGAATATGACAAGGATCATGCCAAGGCAGGGTATCGGATGTTAAAATGGAAACGGGGTAATTTGGATGGGGATTTTTGATTCCTTATTTAGAGGGAAACAAAGCCAGGATTTCCTGAGAGGCGCGGTGCTCCAGCTTCAATGCAGCGGGCTTTTACCGACTAACTATTACAGCGCCGCGAAAAAAATTGAAGCCACGGGGCTCCAGGGCGTCATGAACATGACGAAGGAAGGAAAAATCGTGATCGAGGTCGAAGGCGGCCACAGCGTGATCGAAAAGCTTGTGAAGGAAATCGACCGTATGCTTTTCGCCTGCGCCTGCCAGACCGAGCTGACTTGGGTGCCCTTCGCAAACAAGTACCATACTTTTGTTGCTCACCCCTTCGTCGCCGCTGAGCCTCCTGCCGGCGACAAAAGGAAACTCTAATCTGATTTTACTGGATGCCACGAGGCATCCGGGTTGAATTCAGTCATCTCGGCGGCGATTCGGCCGGTCTCAGGCCCCAGGTGGTTTTCGTACACAACCCCGTCATGATTCACGAGAAAGGTCAGGACGCCTGAGACACCATACTCCGCGGGCCAGGCCACCAGGGCAAACCCTCCGATCATCGAGCCGTTGACAACATAGTTGACGGCGCCGCCCTTCGCGTCCGGCCCCTGCGCTGTCAGGATGCGGAAATAGTAGCCGTGGTAGGGCTCCCGCTTATCAAGAGACATCCCGGCTGCCGCCAGGGCGAACCCTTTGGGGACCTGGCACTCGGGGGCGCCCTTGGAAGGCTCCCAATAGAGACCATCCTCTTTGCCGGGCGAACTGACAATTTTCTCGGCGTAGATGGGGACGCCATTTTTCATGTGGGTCTGGGCGTATTCGAACTGGGCCTCGACGTAGCCGCGGCAGACCTCGATGGCGCTCATCTCATTGGACCCGATCCGCCTGGCTAGAATTTCATCCCGGCCCGCCGCCGAATCGAAAAACCAGCGGTCCGCTTTGCGCACCAGCGGAATAGGGAATGGATAATCATCTTTGCCGACAGATAAAATCATCATGTCGGGGTTCATCGGATTCGGAACAAGTTTGTATTTTTCGCCTGTCAATTTGACGAAGGCCGCGCGCCGGTCTATATCATCACTAGGATCTCCCGATTCAACAATATCTTTGCCGTCAGGCCCGAAAATTTTGAGCAACGCAGGAATATCATTTTTCTGACAAGCAACGATAACTGCTTTCACGGCCTCTCCGGGCTTGGCAAAGGTATCCTGTTGTCCAGCCGAAGAAGCATGGGAGGAAAAGGACGCCGCATGCAATAAGGCGACGACCCCTAGGATCGCCAGTCCATAACGCTCCAGCTTCCAAATTGCCTTTCTCATCGATGTCCCCCGCCACCGCCCCATCCTCCGCCGCTGGAATGCCCGCCACCGCCTCCCCAAGACCCCCCTCCAGTGGAACGCCCGCCGCCGCCTCCCCAGGAACTACGGGCATGTCCTAAGCTGGAATATCCACGGCTGCTGTGTGCACGGGCGGCCTGGCCTCCTTCGATGCCGCCAAAAGCCGTGTGGTTCCTGTTAAACACGCCGGGCGAAACTTGGCGGCTGCCGAATCGATCCGCTTGAACGCGCGCACCAGCCGCCTGAAATTGCTGCCGTGCTTGAGCTACAGAGACATGGGAGAAAGCGGCATGGGCGGCGGCGCCATGGAATTGCGCTGACAGGGCTCTGTTGGGATAAGCGACGCCCATGCGATGATCGGAGTTGTGCACCCAGACAGCGCCTCCATGCACATCATTGAAGCGAACAGCATTAAAGTGATTCACCTCAAAAAACCCCCGGTTGACAAAGACCGAGTGATCGTACCAGTGGGGATGCCAGCCCCAGCCGATCCATCCGGTCCAGCCCAGAAAAAGTGCACCGAGGAAAATCTCTGGCCCCCACCAGCACCATCCGCCAAAGGGGGGCGGAGGAGGGTAGTACCAATAAGGGTAGGGATAATAGAGCGGCGCCGGACCCCAGATCCAAGCCGGGTCATAGTCCGGAACATAGACCACATCCGGGTTTGCCGGTTCGATTTGGACGACCGGACGCCCCTCTTCGGTTGTGTTGGTGACCTTTTCCTGCGGAGTGGACACCAGCTTGCCATTGTCCTCCGCCTTTGATCGCATCTTCTGTATCTCATCCATGACCCCCGCTTGATTCGCCAGAAAGGCATTTCCGAGGTTAGTGGTCCAGGTGACATCCTGGTTGAGGCGTTTCAGGACGTCCGGGAAAGCCACCAACGCCTGGATGCTGGGGTCCCAGGACTGCTTCTGAGCGGCCGCCACCAGATCCTTCCCTTTAAGTTCAGGGTGCTGTTGGACCCACTGGTAGGCCTGAACAATCTCCAGCGGGTATGTGCAAGCCACCAGGATCTGGCTGACCAGCTCGTCAGGGTAGAGGGCGATGGGAGCCACCAGGCTGTCTAACTGTTCAGGAGTAAACGAGGCGGTCTGAGAGGACGCCTGTCCTGTAGCGCTTGGAGTGGGATCTGCAAACCCGATCCCATTGATGGTCATCACGACGGCACAGATGATAGCCAAGGTTTTCATAATCAATTAGACGCGGGAACCCCCGAATTTGTTTCAAGAAAAAATCAGCGCCGAGGAAGGAGGGTCCTCCCTAGTGCGCCGTTACGATGGACAGAGGAACCGTAGAAATCGTGATGGCAGCCATTATAATCGCTGAAACCACAATTCCTAATACCAAGACGACCCAGGGAAAAGGGCGGGCGGCTTTTCGAGAAGGTTCATGGCTCGGTTGAACGTCTATGACATCTTGCGCTTCTTCATCATCCTGCATGGCTTGCCTCCCAGAAACCCGCCTCGAGAACGCCCGAGGTCCAGACGTCGAATGGTCAGCGCGCGGCCGCGACTTTTTGCTTGAGCGCGCTCAGTGCCGCGTCATAGTTGGGATGCGACGAGATTTCCTTCACATACTCGACGTACTGAACGGTATCGTTCGCATCCACAATAAAAATAGCTCGCGAGAGAAGCCGGAGCTCCTTGATCAGCGTCCCATAGGCCTTGCCGAAAGAGACGTCGCGGTGGTCGGAAAGGCATTTGACGTTCTTGATCCCGGTGGTCTGGCAGAATCGCCCCTGAGCGAAGGGAAGGTCCACACTGATAATAAACGTTTCCACATCGGAAAGCCTGGCGGCTTCCTCATTAAAGCGCCGGGTCTCCGCGTCACAGACGGGGGTGTCGAGGGACGGGACCGAGATAATTAGCCGGGTTTTTCCTTTACTAGACGCCAGCGTCACAGGCGACAAATCCCCGGCCAGCACTGTAAAATTGGGGGCCTTCTGGCCGACTTTGATTTCCGGCCCGATCAGTGTAAACGGATTTCCTTTGAGGGTCGTTCCATGCTTGCGTTCGATGTCCATACATCCTCCTTAAAATCGCGTTTCAAGCGACTGGGCAATTAAGTTGTGGCCAACGTTTCTATTTTACCTTATCGCGTGGTCGACTTTTATCTGCCGATTTTGGTGATTTTCCAGGACTCATGCCCCAGCCGCTTCTCGATTTCATCAAACAGTTCCGCGGTGGGCTTGACGGTCAGGTCCGTCTCGACGATGACGCTCCCCTCTGGCGGCGTGTCCACTTCGAGGCAGACCCGGCAGCGGCCCGGAAAGCGCGACAAGATATTTTTTAATTCTACCAGCGCCTTTTCCTCCACGCTTGGGGAAGACATCCGCACGAGAAGCTCGCTGACATACTGCTCGCGCGCCTGCGCCAGGGGTACCATGTCTTCGACCAGGATCTCGGGATGGCCGTCTTCCGCGCGGCGGTTGACTTTGCCGGTCACCACCATCATCTCCGAGGGCTTAAGGTACTGCGAAAGGCCGGAGGCGTAGGCCTTGGGAAAGACGATCAGGTCGACTTCGCCTTCCAGGTCTTCGAACCGGCAGCGGGCATAGGGTTCCTTTTTCGCCTTGGTCACCAGACGCCGCAAATTGGAGAGCATCCCGGCCACGCGGACGACGCTCCCGGAGGATGGCAGCTGATTCAGCCGGTGCGAGGAGAAAAGGTTGAGTTCCGTCTGAAACCGCGCCAGGGGATGCCCTGAAAGATAGAACCCCAGCACCTCTTTCTCATTGGCCAGAAGCTCATGCTCCGACCACCCGACGCGTAAATCATCGCTGGATCGGTCCGGCTCGGGTCCCCTTTTTGACTTCGGCTGGGCCATTTCATTCCATCCGAAGAGAGAATCCTGACCGCTCTGGGCCTCTTCCCGCATCTTGGAGGTGCGGGCCATTACCTCATCGAGCTCGAACAGAAAATGCGGCCGCTTGCGCTCGGCGGGCCCGGATAAAAACCCATCAAAAGCGCCGGACTTCACCAGCGACTCCATCACCTTGCGGTTGGCCTGGTGCAGGTCCACGCGCTGGAAGAACTCCTCAAAGGATTGGAACAGGCCTCCCGTTTTACGCGCCTCGACAATGGAATCGACGGCCCCGCTTCCCACGTTCTTGACCGCCAGAAGGCCAAAACGGATGGCATTGTCTTCAATCGAAAACGCGCTGAAGGATTTCTGGACGTCCGGCGGCAGGACTTTCAAGCCCATCGCTTCCGCTTCATTGATAAAGACCACGAGCTTCGAATCCTCTTCCTTCCCAATGGCACTGTGGCCGATTTCGCTCGTCAGGAGCGCGGCCATGAACTCGATCGGATAATTGGCCTTCAAATAGGCCGTCTGATAGGACAACAGGCTATAAGCCGTGCTGTGCGATTTGTTGAAGCCGTAGCCGCCAAAGGTCACGATCTGCTCAAAAACCTGGTGCGCGGTCCTCTCTTTGATTCCCTTGGCCTTGGCGCCGTCCATGAACTGGCCGCGCAGCTTCTCGATTTCTTCCGGAATCTTTTTTCCCATCGCTTTGCGGAGAACATCGGCTTGGCCCGGGGTGAACCCGGCGAAATCCTGCGAAATCCGCATGACCTGCTCCTGATAGAGAATGACGCCATAAGTCTCTTTGAGCACCTGCTCTAAAACCGGGTGGTCGTACTTAATGATCGAAGGATTATGCTTGCGCTTCACGAATTCATCCAGCATCCCGGAGCCCATCGGTCCGGGGCGATAGAGAGCATTGAGCGCGATGATTTCCTCAAAAACGGAGGGATGGAGCTTGTGCAGAAGATCCCGCATGCCCGAGCTTTCCAACTGGAACACGCCGATCGCTTTGGCGTCCTGCAGAAGCTTGAATGTCGCCGGGTCGTCCAGCGGGATTCCCCGGATATCGAAACCAGGCTTCAGGCGCTCGCGCACGAGCTTCGAGGCATGATCGATGACCGTCAGAGTCCGGAGACCCAGGAAATCCATCTTGAGGAGGCCCATCTTGAGAAGCGCCTCGTCATTAAACTGGGTCGTGATGACGTCCTTGGCGCCTTTGGCGAGCGGAACATACTGCGTCAGGTCTCCCTTGGCGATCACGATGCCGGCGGCGTGGACGCCGGTGTGACGCTTCAAGCCTTCCAGGCGCTGGGCGACCCGGAGGAGCTTATCGACTTCCGGGTTCTGCTTGCATTCCTGCTGAAGCTCGGGGACATTCCTGCGCGCCATCTCAATGGTGGTCCCCAACTCGCGCGGGATAAGCTTGGCGATCCGGTCCACTTCTGACAATGGAAAGTCCATCACGCGGCCGACGTCACGCACGACGAGCCTGGCCAGCATGGAACCAAAGGTGATGATCTGGGCCACACTTTTTTCCCCGTACTTGTTGCGCACGTACTGGATGACGCGCTCGCGGCCTTCGTCCGAAAAATCGATGTCGAGGTCCGGCATGCTGCGGCGGTCGGGATTCAGAAACCGTTCAAAAAGGAGCCCGTATTTCATCGGGCAGATGTCCGTGATGCCGAGCACATAGGAGACAATCGATCCCGCGCCCGATCCGCGCCCTGGGCCGACAGGTATCCCGTTTTTCTTCGCCCAGTGCACAAAATCCCAGACGATGAGGAAGTACGTGGAAAAACCCATCTTGCGAATCACGGAAAGCTCGTACTTCAGCCGCTCCAGGTACCGGGCCTGTTCGGCCCCGTAGCGCCGCTGCATCCCTTCAAAACAGAGTTTCACCAGAAACTCGTCCGCTGTCTGGCCGGCAGGCACCTCATAATGCGGCAGAAGCATCTGATTCAGCTTGATCGTGACCTGACAGCGCTCGGCAATCTTGACCGACTCGCGCACCGCTTCGGGGCAATGCTTGAAAAGCGCGTACATTTCCTCGGGCGACTTGTAGTAGAACTCAGGTGCCTCAAATCTGAGCCGGTTGGGCTCGACCAGCGTCGACCCGGTCCCGATGCACAGGAGCGCGTCATGCGCTTCGGCGTCGTCTTTTCTAAGGTAGTGGCAATCGTTGGTGGCGACCAAGGGGATTCCGGTTTTCTTCGAGAGCTCGAGGAGCTTCTCATTCTGGCGCTTCTGGTCGGCGATCCCGTGGTCCATGAGCTCGAGGTAATAGTTTTCCTTCCCGAAAATGCCTTGATAATCTTCGATGACTTTCAGCGCGTCTTGTTCCTTGCCGCGCAGAACGGCCTCCGCGAGTTCTCCTTTGAGGCATCCGGAGAGGGCGATCAAGCCCTTGCCGTACTTGGTCAGGACCTCTTTGTCCACCCGCGGCTTGTAATAGTAGCCTTCGAGGAATCCGATCGAGCAGAGTTGGATCAGGTTTTGGTAGCCTTCGCTGTCGCGGGCGAGGAGAGTGAAATGGTAGTAGGCGTCTTCGGGCCCTTTCACGGAGGTACGGTCATGGCGGGACTTGGGCGCGATGTACATCTCGCAGCCGATGATCGGTTTGACGTTGACCGCGCGCGCGGCCTGATAGAATTCGACTGCTCCGTAAAGATTGCCGTGGTCGGTAATGGCCAGGGCCGGCATCTTCATTTCGGAGACGCGCTTCAGGAGTTCGCCGGGCTTTCCTTTTTCATCAGTCAGGCGGGCAGCCCCGTCGAGGAGAGAATACTCGGAATGCGAATGCAGGTGGACAAACGAATCCATAAGAGTTTAATGAGTGAGTAAGCGAGTAAGTAGACGGGCTTCCGATAAACTCAAGCTTTTTACTTGCTCACTGGATTGCTCACTCGCTTACTCGCTGATATCGAGGGCGCCCCGCGCAGGAGCGCCAGAATCACTTCAAAATCGGAGATGAGCCCCACCAGCTTCTGATCTTTGTCGACCACGGGGAGCCGTTCAAAATTCTGCACCTGCAGATGCGCGGCCGCCGCCACCAGGGAATCCTCTTGGGAAATCCAATGGATATCGGAATTCATGACGTCTGCCGCGAGAATCAGCTGTTCGTGATGAGTGTCCAGCCCCTGGAAGGCCTGATTAAATAGGGCGGCCAGCTGCCCCTTATCTTCTAGGGCGGAAAAATCGCGAAGGATCTCATAATAGCGCGGAAGAAAAATATCCACCAGATCGTCGATGGTGATAAAACCCACGACTCGCTGGGCCGCGTCGATGATCGGCAGGGAGTCGAGATGATGCTTTAAAAACTGGTCGAGAACGTCTTTGAGCGTCGCGTTCTGTGGAAGAACGATAACGGAGGTGCGCATGACATCTTTGACTTTCATGCGATCGGCCGATTGTTGTACTTGTTCATCGCCGCATTCAAACCCTGATTAATAATCATCAGGACCGCGCTTTTTAATTCAGAATAAAACTCATCCATCATATTTCTTTCCCTTTTCGAAAACGCCTCCAAGACAAAATCAGCAGGATCCTGATCATCGGGCAGCGGCCCGATCCCGATGCGCATTCTCGGCACATTCTCGGTGCCCAAATGCTCCAGCACAGATTTCATGCCGTTATGACCACCATCCGAACCGGCTTTCAGTATCCTAATTTGTTTTAGAGGAATTTGGAATTCATCTAACACAACAAGGACTTCTTCAGGAGTAATCCCTTTGTCCTTGATGGCTCGAACCACTTCAATGCCGGACTCATTCATGTACTTCGTTGTGATAAACCATGACACGGAGACAGGAGCGCCTCGAAGGGATTCCACTACCCGGCGGCCGATATTATGCCGAGTGCCTTCGTACTTCTTGCCTGGATTGCCCAAGCCCACGACCATTTTGATCTGTGATGTCATTACGAGGAGCCCGCCAGACACCTGGTGGAAACTATTTTCCTTCGGGTTTCTTGGCCTCGGGTTTGGCCCCGGCCGCGGGAGCCGCCGCCGCTTTCTTGTCGCCAGCCGCTGCCGGCTTTGCGCCGGCCGCCGCAGGGGCCGCCCCTTCTTCGCCTTCTTCCACTTTGCCCTTCTTGATGACTTCGGGTTCGACTGCTTCCACTCCGGCCACCGCTGCTTCCGCTACCGGGGTTTCTTCAACCACCTTAATCGTGAGCACGTGCACGATCACGCTCTCCGCGTCCATAAGAACTTCCACCCCCTTGGGCGGCTGGAGTTCTTTGGCGCGAACCCCCTGGTTCAGCTGCAGGTTCGAGATGTCCGCCTCAATAAACGCAGGAATCTCCGTCGGTAGACACCGGACGCGTACTTCGCGCACCAAGTGCTCTAAGACTCCGCCACCGACTTTGACACCAGGGGCCTCACCTTTGACACGGACCGGCACCCGCGTTTCGATTTTCTTCTTGAGCGAGATGCGGTGAAAGTCCACATGCCAGAGCGCGCGCGTGATGGGATGGCGCTGGATTTCCTTGATGATGACGGGGTGCGATCCCCCGCCCACTTTCAGGTTGATGAGGGCATTGCGCCCGCCCTTCGAATGAAGGATGGCCAGGATCGCCTTTTCATCCAGGGCGACCGCCAGGGGCGTTTCCTTGTCTCCGTACGCCACTGCTGGGATTTTCCCCTTCTGGCGGAGAGCCTTGACGGCCCCTTTGGTTGTTAACGTGCGCGGTTCTGCTTCTAAGACGATTTCGTTCATACATGTCTCCTTGATATTGGCTAGCAAGGGCGCACAGCAGTGCGCCCCTACACAAACAATTGACTAACAGATTGGTCCTCATGGATCCGTTTGATGGCCTCCGCCAGAAGCGGCGCCACCGAAAGGACCGTGACTTTGGGTGAAGACTTGCCCTTGAGTGGAATCGAGTTGGAAATCATGAGCTCTTCGATGGGCGATTTATTGATCCGCTCGATCGCCGGGCCGGAAAGCACCCCATGCGAGGTCGCCGCGAAAACCTTGATCGCGCCAAAACTTTTGAGGGCTTCGGCGTCCTTACAGAGCGTATCAGCTGTGTCCACCAGATCGTCCAGAAGAATGGCCGTTCGTCCCTTCACGTCACCGATCACGTTCATGACATCCGCCACGTTCGCGCGCGGCCGCCGCTTATCGATGATGGCGAGGTCCGCATCCAACCGCTTGGCGAAGGCGCGTGCGCGCTCCACGCCGCCTGCGTCTGGCGACACGACCACGATGTCCTTTAGGTGCTTCTCGCGTATGTAATCGAGAAAGACTGGCATGGCGTAGAGATGGTCCACCGGGATATCAAAAAATCCTTGGATCTGGCCGACATGCAGGTCCATGGCGAGCACGCGATCGGCTCCGGCGGCTGTGATGAGGTTCGCAATTAACTTGGCCGAAATGGGCACGCGCGGCTCTGATTTTCTGTCTTGGCGCCCGTAGCCGTAATAAGGGATCACCACCGTGATGCGCCGGGCGGAGGCTCGGGCAAGCGCGTCCACCATAATGAGCAACTCCATAATGTGATCGTTTACCGGAGGGCAGGTCGGCTGGACGAGGAACACATCGTCGCCACGCACGTTCTGCAGGATCTGCAGGCGGACCTCTCCGTCTGAAAACCGGCCGATCGTCGCCTCCCCCAAAGGCACATGAAGGATCTCGCAGATCTCCTCGGCCAGCGCGTGGTTCGCATTCCCCGAAAATACCTTCAGACGTTCATTCATGGTTAGCCCTCTTTTTCTGCCTGCTCCGGAACTCCTTCGCCCAGCCGTCTTTGGCGACCTGGCGCGAGCGCGCGACCGCGAGCGCTCCGGCCTTCACATCCTCCGTGATGGTCGAACCGGCGCCGATGATCGCCCCGCGGCCGACTCGGATCGGCGCCACTAAATTGGTGTTGGAGCCCACAAAGACCTCATCTTCGATCACGGTCTTGTACTTGGCAAACCCGTCATAATTGCAGGTGATCGTTCCGGCCCCGATGTTGGCCCCGCTGCCGACTGTCGCGTCCCCCACATAGGATAGATGATTCACCTTCGAGCCTTTCCCGATCGTTGACTTCTTAATTTCCACAAAATTTCCCACCCGGGCTTTTTCTTCCACGACAGTCCCTGGCCGCAGACGGGCGAAGGGCCCGACACGCGCGCCTTCTTTAATGACAGCGCTTTCCACCACCGTGTAAGGGCCGATCTCGCAGTGGGAGCCGATGCGCGACGCTCCCTGAATCACGGTCCCCGGCCACAGGCGCGTATCGGGAAGAATCACCGCCTCCGAATCGATATATGTCGAGGCCGGATCCACGATCGTGACGCCTTCCCGCATCCAGTGCTCCAGAATCCTCTGGCGGTAAATCGCTTCCGCCCGGGCGAGGTCTATCCGCGTGTTGATGCCGTGGGTTTCATCCGGGTTCTTGGCCCGAACGACCCCTATCCTCCCGCCCAGATTCCGCACAAGCGCAGCGGCGTCTGTCAAATAATATTCGCGCTTCGCGTTGTCCGCCTTCAGGCGCGGCAGGACCGCCAGAAGCATCTGAATATCCCAGCAAGCCAGCCCGGAATTGACGAGGGTAATCGCGCGCTCGTGCGGCGCGGCGTCCCGCTCTTCCACAATGCGCTCCAGATACCCATGCGCGTCCAGGACCATGCGCCCGTAGCCGAAGGGGTCGGCCAGATCCATCGCCAGAAACGTTGCCGCGTTTCCGGACACCGCGTGATGCTCCACCAGCCGATGCAGCGTCTGAGTCGTCAGCAGCGGAGTATCTCCATAGACGACCAGAAGCGATCCGTGTTTTGGCTTCAACCACACCTTGGCCATGAGAACGGCATGGCCGCTCCCCAGGGGCTTTTCCTGAACGACATAATGAAGCTTCTTCCAGCCCCGTTCCGCGAGCTCCTTCTGAATCTGCTCCCGTCCGACACCCAGCACGACTGCCATTTCCCTGGAGTTCAAGGCGCTAGCCGTTTTCAAGACATGTTCAAGAAGCGGACGACCCGCCACGGGATGGAGGACCTTGGGCAAAGTGGACTTCATCCTTGTGCCCTGACCCGCGGCCAGAACCAGAACGTATAGAGGTTTCATGGTTTATCGACTTCCGTGATCAACGTCTCAGGGTCGATCGCCTGTCCCTGAATATTGCGTATTTCAAAATGAAGCACAGGCGCCACCCATTCATCCGAGGCCGCCACAACTCCAATGACCTGTCCAGCTCGAACATCTTGACCCGGACGCACCCGGAATGCGCCCAGGTGCACATAACGGCTGCTCTGACCGTCCGCATGACGAATGATCACCAGGCGGCTTTGCACAGTCTTATCCGCACGGCTGACATACGATTTCGAAAAACCCGTAAAAAGAACTTTTCCCGACCGGGCCGCACGGACTTCAGTCCCTAGATTCGCGCTATAGTCGATTCCCTCGTGCATCTCTGACTTCGGCACTCCAGAGACGGGGGCCGTGGAGACCGCGAGAACATCCCTCTGACCGAAGGGACTGACAATGTCCGTGTCTTTCGTCGCCAGAGGGCAGACATAAGGTTCCAGCACCAGGGCCGCAGGCCCCGTCGCGGACGCGGTCAAGGGTGATGTTGAAACAACCATCTCTCCCCAGGAGACATCCAAAACACACATCAGCGCCCCAGCCAAGGCCAGGGCGCATGCACAACAGCGCGATAAATCCATCTGCAAGGAATTCGCCGATTGACGCTAAAAATACCCCCCGGGAGGGGGCTCCGACGCGCTTATTGTATTACGTCGGTGAAGGCTTGCGCAACTTGGAAAGACCACCCTATAGGCATTCGGCTGGCACTTGGCAGCTTGATATACTACGGTCGACCTTATGAAAAAACGTGAATCCTCGGAACGTTTCGGCTCCGAATGGCAGAATTATCCGGAAATTCTGCCGGAATATGAGGAACGATTCCGGCGGTGGACGGCACCGCTCGAATCCGCGGACTGGCGTGAAAAGTCATTCCTAGACGCGGGGTGCGGCATGGGCCGAAATAGTGTCTGAATTCATTGCGTAAAGCGTTGTTCAGCCGGTTGCCCATCGGTCTTGTCCATGTGTTGTCCTAGGGACCGGCGGCCGTCTTGTGGGTGATTCTCCGGACGGGCCTCCTCCGCGTTGAGTATTTCCGCATGATCAGGCATTTCCGGTTCCGGCACCTGCGGGCGATGGTTTTCGACCAGATGCTCCCGCGCATCGCCCATTACTGGCCTCGGGCCACGGTTCAAACCATGATGGAAAAAGCCGGCCTCCACGATGTGACACTCACCTGGGTCAATGAGATGTCTTGGTCGGCGGTCGGCACACGGCCGGCTTGAGCTGAAACCCGCTCGACAAAATCGCTTGCACGGTCCGCCCTTTATCGGTATGTTATGGCCATGGTCGGTAATTCCTCCCCGCCGGACCTGAGTATTCTTTTTCCCGTTTTCAATGAACAAGCCAACCTCCCCGCGTTCATCGAAGAACTCCGCAGGGTGCTTGAGACCATGCAGGGCCATCCGAGCTATGAAATGATCGCGGTTGATGATGGCAGTACGGACGGCAGCGCGGAGATTTTAAGGGGTTTGGCCGCCCAAATACCTGAGCTAACGGTTATTTTGTTCCGGCGAAACACCGGCCAGGCGGCGGCCTTCGATGCCGGCTTTCAGCATGCTTCCGGCAAAATCGTAGTGACTCTGGATGCGGATCTGCAAAACGATCCCCGTGACATTCCGAAACTGATCGCCTGCCTGGATGAAGGCTACGATGTTGTCTCCGGGTGGAGAAAAGTCAGGGAAGATGGGTATCTCCTCCGCGATCTCCCGTCGCGGCTGGCCAATGCGTTAACACGCCTGGTCACCCGCAGCCACATTCATGACCAGGGCTGCTCGCTGAAGGCCTATCGCAGAGAAATTTTGACCGATCTGCGCTTGTACGGTGAAATGCACCGTTTTATCTGTCCGATTCTTGATATGCAGGGAGCCCGCATCACCGAAATTCCGGTCCGTCATCGCCCGCGCCGCGCCGGCCACTCCAAGTATGGGCTGAATCGCACCTTTAAAGTTTTTCTCGATCTGATTCATATTTGGTTCCTGAAGAACTATCAGACCAAACCGATTTATGTCTTCGGCGGACTTGGCTGTACCAGCATCGCTGTCGGTAGTCTCATATGTCTTTACACGTTCTACGAAAAGATCGCTCTCGGGATTTACGTGCACCGCAATCCACTTTTACTCATCGGTATCTCCCTAGGGATGGTGGGCCTTCAGTTTGTATGCGCGGGCATTCTGGCGGAAATTCTGGTGCGGACGTATTTTGAATCCCAGGGGAAGTCTTCATACCGCATCGCTGAAATTATCTCGAGCAACCGCTTCATTGGGAACTCCCTACTGCGCGGACCGGTGGAAAAATAATTTCTGTTCCAAACGCCCTCCGCGACGCAGATAAAGAAGAAAAGGCCCGTGGCGAGCCCGAGTCGGGAAGAACCGATAGTTCTTCCGACACCATTGCATGATAGGAAGATCGGCATTCTTTCCCCAGGCGAGCCAGTATTGTGTTGTGACCAAGAGCTCCGGCGGGTGCTGGGAAAGATCGCGTATATTCCGTTGCA
>Ga0326728_10017248_pt1 | contig 14513 bp, 14 predicted proteins | sample MB3enrmetagenome_FD_207602 | JGI IMG/M metagenome (GOLD analysis project Ga0326728, IMG submission 207602) | Lab enriched peat soil microbial communities from McLean, Ithaca, NY, United States - MB31MN | ecosystem: Environmental > Terrestrial > Soil > Wetlands > Peat | place: USA: New York...
GCCGGAGACGACGATGCTCTTGGAGGAGGTGCTGCGCCGTGAGAACCTGGTAAAGGCATACCACAAGGTACGGGCGAACAAAGGGGCGCCGGGGGTCGACGGCATGACCGTCGACGACCTCAAAGCCTACCTTAAGGATCACTGGCCGCGTATCAAGGAACAAATCGTCGCGGGGACCTACACCCCCCCAACCGGTGAGACGGGTGGATATCCCGAAGCCGGGAGGGAAGGGGACCCGCTCCCTCGGAATAGCCGTCGTACTCGACCGTTTCATCCAGCAGGCAATCCTCCAGGTTCTCACCCCTCTCTTCGATCCCCACTTCAGTGAATCGAGCTTTGGCTTCCGGCCGGGGAGAAGCGCCCATGACGCAGTGCTGAAAGCACGGCAGTATGTGGAAGAAGGCTATCGCGTTGTTGACCTTGACCTGGAAAAATTCTTCGACCGGGTTAGCCACGATATTTGTATGGCTCGCGTGGCGAGACGGGTGAAGGACAGGCGGCTCCTGAAACTGATCCGGGCCTATCTTACCTCCGGTATCATGTATGAAGGGGTCGTCCGGGCACACACCGAGGGGACACCGCAAGGATCGCCGCTCTCTCCGCTGCTTTCCAACATCCTGCTTGACGAGCTGGACAAGGAACTGGAACGGAGGGGGCACCGCTTCTGCCGGTATGCCGATGATTGTAACACCTATGTGAAATCGCACGAGGCAGGGGTGCGGGTAATGGCATCACTCACCCGCTTTCTCGAAAAGCGGTTGCGTCTCACGGTGAACCGGGACAAGAGCGCGGTCGGAAGGCCGTGGGCGAGGAAGTTCCTTGGCTACTCGATGACGTGGCACAGGAAACCGCGACTGAAGGTCGCGCCCGAATCGGTACGGAGACTTAAAGGCCGCATCCGGCAGGTCGTGCGGAAAGGCCGGGGACGGGCAGTGGGGCGAGTTATCACCGACCTTGCACCGCTCCTTACCGGCTGGACCGAGTACTTCAGGCTCGCAGAGGTGAAGGTGACCTTTGAACAACTGGATGAGTGGCTGCGGCGAAAGCTGCGCTGCATATTGTGGCGGCAATGGAAGAAACCGCGCACCCGTGCAAAGAGGCTGATGGAACGGGGCATCGATCAAGCCCGCGCCTATACCTCTGCCTATAATGGCTTCGGCCCGTAGTGGAACGCCGGCGCCTCCCACATGAATGCAGCGGTACCGGTGAAGTGGTTTGCACAACAAGGGCTCATGAGCTTTCTTACAAGGCATCGGAGTTTTAACAGTCTTTCGTGAACCGCCGTATGCCGAACGGCACGTATGGTGGTGTGAGAGGCCGGGGCCGTGAGGCCCCCGCCTACTCGATTACAGCCTTCTTTTTGCGTCGTGGGGTTGCTTCAATAGGGAACGCTTTACATCCATGGAAAGGGGGTCCGACGGGAGATTCGCGACATGCCGGACGCGTGGAGTTGCCGACAAATGCTGCGGTCCCTATATTTCTAGTCAAGGAGATTCTGTCAAGGAGAGGCTGGACTCGTCGGACGGCGGAGGAAGGAGGCTTGGGTGAAGGCCATGGCCTCAGGTGGGCCAACATCCTGGAAGGGGATTCTCGAAAGGAGGTGAATGGACCAGGGAAGACTTTGCGCGCGATGCGATACCTCCGGGAGAAGAGATCCGGCAGGCAGCTATCTCAGTGGCAAGTACTACAAAAAAAGGAGTTATCGTCATGAAGAAAAGGAACGTCATCATCGGCTATGTGATCCTTCTTATGCTTGTCGCAACCTTTGCAGCCTGCGCACCCACACGCACTCACGAGAGCACGGGCGAATACGTGGACGACTCGACTATCACCACCAAGGTAAAAGCCCTGATAGCGGAAGATAACTTTCTAAAGTCCTTCGAGATCAGCGTCAAGACATACAAGGGCACGGTCCAATTGAGCGGTTTCGTTAACTCTGAAAGTCTGAAAGATAAAGCGGGTGAAATCGCGCGAAGCGTCAAGGGTGTCGTCTCTGTAAAGAATGACCTGATCGTGAAATAGGCGCTGAAGACCGATTTAAGGGCTACCAGCGCTCGATTTTCTTTTTTAGCCGTAAAGCGCCTCTCGACCCGGGTTGATCGGGCGAAGCCTCGGTTCCTTCTCGGACGGCTTCAAGCATCGCCCCAGGCCAATCCTCCGGCGGGCAAATACTTCAACCGCGTCACCCGGCGCGGTGACGGCCGGGAAGCCGAAGGGCTCGTCAGGACAAGGCAACAAAACAGACAAGGGGGGCCTTTTAAGCCCCCCTTGTCTACAATCCGGAAGGTTCTCTCTACCCTGCCGCACGGGTATCCTCATAATCCACGTCTATCACGTCGCTGTCCTGATAGTTTCCCCCGCTCTGCTCGGCTCCGCCGTCGGCGGCGTGAGGCGCTCTTTCAGTCGCCGACCGGTAGAGGGCCTCTGCGATCTGATGGGAGGCCTTCGTAAGCTCCTGCTCGGCATCTCTCATCCGACCGGCATCCCCTGTAATGACTGCCTCTTTAGCCCTGGCCAAGGCATCTTCCACCGTTTTCGTTGCCGTGCCGTCGAGCCTGTCGCGGCCCTCCTTCAGCGTCTTCTCCGTTCCGTAGATGAGGTTGTCCAGGCGATTTCTCGTCTCTATCTCCTCTTTGCGCTTCTTGTCATCCTCTGCATGGGCCTCTGCGTCCCTCACCATCTTCTGGATCTCCGCCTCGCTCATGCCGGTGGAGGCGGTGATGGTGATCTTCTGCTCCTTGCCGGTGGCCATGTCTTTCGCCGAGACATGGAGGATGCCGTTAGCGTCGATGTCGAAGCCGACCTCGATCTGCGGCATACCCCTCGGTGCTGTGGGAATACCCTGCAGATGAAAGCGTCCGAGGGTCCTGTTGTCACGGGCCATCTCGCGCTCTCCCTGGAGCACGTGAATCTCCACGGTCGTCTGGTTGTCCTCAGCGGTCGAAAAGATCTGGCTTTTCTTCACGGGGATGGTGGTATTTCTCTCGACGATCCTCGTCGCCACGCCGCCCAGGGTCTCTATCCCGAGGGAGAGGGGCGTCACGTCGAGGAGTACCACATCCTTCACCTCGCCCGTGAGCACGCCTGCCTGCACCGCGGCACCCAATGAGACCACCTCGTCAGGGTTCACCCCCTTGTGGGGCTCCCGGCGGAAGAATTCCTTCACGAGATCATGAACCTTGGGAATCCTTGTGGAACCGCCAACCAGGACCACTTCGTCGATCTTGCCGACAGGGATCGACGCATCTGCGAGGGCCTTTTTGCAAGGCTCCATGGTCCTCCTGAAAAGATCGTCTGATATCTGCTCGAGCTTCGCGCGTGACAGCTTGAGGTTGAGATGCTTCGGGCCTGCCTGGTCCGCGGTGATGAAGGGGAGATTGATCTCAGTCTCCATGGTCGAGGAAAGCTCTATCTTAGCCTTCTCCGCCGCTTCTTTCAGCCTCTGGAGGGCCATCTTGTCGGCCGACAGGTCGATGCCCTGGTCTTTCCTGAACTCTGCTATGAGCCACTCCATCACCTTCTGGTCGATGTCGTCGCCGCCCAGGTGGGTATCGCCGTTCGTGGAGAGGACCTCGACCACGTTGTCAGCCACCTCGAGGATGGAGATGTCGAAGGTGCCACCTCCGAAGTCGTAGACGGCGATCTTCTCGCTTCTCTCCTTATCGAGACCGTAGGCGAGGGCAGACGCCGTCGGCTCGTTGACGATCCTGAGAACGTTGAGCCCGGCGATCCTCCCTGCATCCTTGGTCGCCTGCCTCTGGGAGTCGTTGAAGTAGGCCGGCACCGTGATGACCGCCTCGTCGACCGACCTTCCGAGATAGGCCTCTGCCGACTTCTTCAGTTTCTGGAGGATGAAGGCAGATATCTCCTGGGGCGTGTACTGCCTGCCACGGACCTCTACGCGGGCGTTGCCGTTGGAGTCGGCAACGACCTTATAAGGGACTTTCTCGTCTCTCACTTCAGCGTACCTTCTCCCCATGAACCGCTTGATCGAAAAGATCGTGTTCTCCGGGTTCGTAATGGCCTGGCGCTTCGCCACCTGGCCGACGAGAACCTCGCCGTCCTTTGTAAAGGCCACGACGCTCGGGGTCGTCCTTGCCCCCTCCTCGTTCACGATCACCTTCGGCTCACCACTCTCCATCACGGATACCACCGAAAAAGTCGTGCCGAGGTCGATGCCGATCACCTGCTTTTTCTCTGCCATATCCTATCCTCCTTAATCAAAGGTATCTATCATTGTATACATTAATACTAAAATAATCGCCGACGTTGGGGTTGTCAAATGGCTAGTATAAAAGTGGGTGGGTATTCAGGAAGCGTTACCAAGGTCTCGACTATCCGTGCGGGATCCGTTGGACGAAAGGATGTGAAGACAGAAAGGCCGGATAGGGGCCAGAGGCGAAGGGGAAGGAAGGAGAGGCATCGATCCTTCCCCTCGCACGCTGGGTGTGGACGATAGGCCCTCACGGCATGAGAGGCATCAGTGCCGTGGGCCCGGCTTGGCTTTAGTGAATGAGCGTCTCAGCTTCATCCTTCGGAGAGAACTCGGTCATGGCGTACCCCAGAGCTGCTGCGACGCGCTCCAGCGTATGGGGCCGGGGATGATGGCAGCCCCGCTCCAGCCTGGAGATGCGCGTTTGATGTATCCCTGTCCTTTCCGCAAGCTCGGTCTGTGACATGCCGGCCCTGACGCGCGCCGACCATACCCTGCCGCCCACCCCTGTCCTATGCACCCCGGGCGGACAGAAGGCTGTCAGGACATTCCTGAGGGACCGGGCGCCGATGGAGAAGAGGTCACCATGGTGCGTGAGGATCTCCACCGCTGCCCCGTTGCTCCCCACGGTGGCCGTTTGGAGCATGAGGTTCTGTACCTCGTTCTGTAGGCCGAGTGCGCCCCAGAGGACCAGTCCGAAGAGCCCGTCGCTGAACTGGACCCAGAGTTGGCGCGTGAGGGGTGAGTACCTCACGTCGATGAGGGAATGGGGCTCGAGGGCAGAAGCGGCTTTAAGGAGGCACTCGCGAAAGTCCCTCTCCAGGTCCCGGCAGAGGGAAAGCCTCATATCCGAGCTGCGGGCGAGGTCGTCTGTTGCACTTATGGAGCGCTCGTCCGTCTTTGTCCGGACCAGCCCGACAAAGTAGGGTCGCTTCTCGCGCACTGACGCTATCCACTCGTGGGGACGGGCCTGTGTGTACCGCCTGACGATGGTGCCCAAGTCACCGAGAACGAGCACGCCTTCCGGAAGCTCGTGCGACCTTGATGCAAAGGAGCCCCAGAAGGAAGCGAAGCTCCGGCAGGGATGCCCGGCCCCTCGGATGAGGGTAAGGAGGTGCTCACGCGCGCACCTTTCGCCCACTGCCGAGACGTCCACGCATAGAATAGCCATCTTCCTCCTCCCGGGGCTCTTCACGCCGATTCTCCCAAGTAGAGCCTCAGCTTAAGCTCACTCATATGCCGGCGGTACTTACTGAGTCATTATATATCATTGGATATAACGACGAGTCAAGAACTATTTTTGCCGATCGGAGGAGAGACGCTTCCTCCCCGGACGGGGTTGTTTTAGGGGCTCGCACCATGGGACAGCAAGGGACGCTTCTTTAAGCCTCAACACGAGACAACCAGCGTTTTCGGCTTTTTGCGCTAGTAGAGACTGCTCACATACCGGGAGAGGGGTTTTTCCAGCAGCGCTTCGGGACTCTCGACCGTGAAGGACAGCGGCTGGATGCTGGACGACTTGACCGGCTCTGACATGACCACCTTACCTGTAGCAGTCTCGACCACGCTCACCCACAGAGCCAGACGGCTTGGAACGCCAAGCCACGTGTTCTGCTGTTCCCAGCGAGTGATGACAGGCAGCACCACATAGCCGGAGTTCATCCGGCCCGCCCAGGAGACTGCCTCGTCATTGGTCAGCCGCTTTTTGGCCACCTCCACCGGTATCCCTCGTCTGGCAAATGCTTCCGCTACTGCGCGGGCCACGGCTTGTCCGGATCCAACATAGCGGGCGGTGAGGGATTCTGCATCCGCCGGCAAGGCGACGAGGACGCTCTTCTGGCGATCGAGATGGGCCTGTGGGATCTCCTCCGGTTTCACCCAGCCCTGGACAACCGATTTTGCCGATTCAGCCATGTCGCCAACGGTTGCGCAGCTCGTCAACGTGACGACAATACCGAGGACGACCCCTGCCTTTGAGAGCCTGCGAAAGTGCCCTGCGGCCTTCGCGGGACCCTCGGGCGAGCAGCCGTGGCCGACTTGCGTTGACGTGCCGCGAATCCTTGGGTCCGTGTTCATGGCCACACCTCCTTTAACCTCCCAAGCTAGCAAGAGTCGTGCCTATCCGCTCGGTCTGGCTCTATTGAGATGTTTTCTCCACGATAGGCTGGGAAAATGCACGACTCACCCGTGACCTTAAGGCCTTTCCCCCGGCGTCAAAATCTTGCCATCGGAACCCATCGGGGCCGGCGTCGCCGCAATACTTGGAACTGTCTCCCCTCGGAGAGAAGCCCCTCGCTTAGCCTTAAGTGTAGGGGAGAAGCCCTAGGCGAGAAAGTACATGATCCCGCCTCTGCGCACCTCGCTGCGCACCTCGCCCCTTCCCTCGAGGTATTTGAGGTGGGCAAAGGCTTCGCCTGTTGCGAGGAGTTTCTGCAGGTCGGGTACAGACCCCCACGAATCGGAATCGACCACATTCCAGCTGATCACGGATGCCACGTCGTAGACGCCCTTGGGGCCGTCCTTGAGCTCTGCCATGATCTCCGAAGCCCTCGCCCGGTGGTGCTCCCGAATCTCGTCGATCCTCTCCCTGAACCGGGTGAAAGGGTCGCGATGACCCGGCAGAACGAGCCGGACATCCATGGGATAGATGTTGTCGAGGCTCTGCAGGTAGGTATTGAGGGGATCGTCCGTATCCGACCGAGCCTGGACGCCCGGCGTTATGTCGCAAAGGAGGTGGTCTCCCCCGATGAGAAGTCGTTTTTCCGGTTCGTACAGGCAGGTATGGCCCGGGCTGTGGCCCGGCGTGGCCACGCAGCGAAAACGATAATCCCCGACCTCGACAATATCTCCGTCATTCACGAACCGGAAGGGAAAGACCTCCTCCACGTCCCATGGCTGGGCCACTTCCCTTGGGAGGATCTCCCTCAAGTCGCTGCGAGGGAATCCGGTCAGCCGCGCGAAGGTCTGGAACTCGGCGAACATTGCGCCCGAACGCACCCTTTTGAAAGATTCTGCTTCTCTACTGTCGATGTAGATGACAGATCTTTCCCCCAGGAGCCGGCCAACCAGGGCAAAATGATCAGGATGCGAATGGGTGATGAAGAAATCGCTCTGGGCGGCAGCGACGTCGATCCTGCGCAGGCCCTCTTCCATTGCCTGCATACATAGGTCGAGGTTCATCCCGGTGTCGATGATAAGGCTTCGTTCTCGCCCCTTTATGACATAGACGTTGACCGAGCCGAGAAGGCTTGCCGGCAGGGGGATAAGGACCCTGTAGAGGGAGGGCGCGATTTCTTCGACCATAGATTCACCGTTCTTCTACTTTTTCCGCTTGGGCGGGCAGGCGTGCCTCCTGTCCTGCCCGGCAGGAAATGAAAGACCCAAGAAAAAGTTTGAATTCGCTTGGAGGATTGTCGCCTAAGAAGGCGAAAGCCGCCTAGTTGGCGCAGCAGCTGCCGGGCGAGCCGCACGAATCCGGGGAGCCGCAGCATGAGCCTCCCGCGGGCGCCGAAAAAGAAGGTGTTGCGGCCATCGTGTTGTGGGCAGACATCAGCTTGACCAGGTCCTCGCTCCCGCACTCCCTGCAGCTAGGGGTATCTCCCTTGCCCAGCATGAGTTGCTCGCTCACTTCCCCGCACTTACTGCAACGATACTCGTAAATCGGCATATCTTCTCCTTAGTGAACCTTATTTCCTGTTATCTTCCCGATCTTTGGGGGTTTCTATCCGCAAGGCCTTGCCCTGGGTCAATGCCTCCGCCGCCTTCCGCCTCGCCTCTTTGACGATGCGTCCGAAGGTAGCCCTCGATATCTTCATCTCCCTCGCCGCATCTTCATGGTAGCGCCCCTCGCAGTCGGCGAGTCTCAGCGCCTCCAGTTCGTCGAGGCTCAACGCTACCTCTTCCAGGTCCACAACGGGGATGCCCTTTGGCTTGAAATAGCAGGAGTTCGGCACACAGCCCACGCACCGATATTTCTTTGGCCTTGACACGTCTCTATTGTAAGCATATGATCGTAACATTGTCAACCCTGGAATGCGATCGAGGGGCGGGCATGGAGTCCCGGGGCAAACCGCAGAATCCACGACTACATGCCCGCCCCTTCCCAGGGACCCGGTAAAGCATGTTTCAATCTCCCCCCATCGATCAGCTCGATTTCGACCACGACGTCCTTATCTTCATCACCTCCGTGTCGCGACAAACACCTGGCCGAAGAGCTCGACCTCTAGGCCCTTGCTGCACTGGAGAATAACGATAATAATAGATGTGGGAGGCGCGAAAGAAGGAGAGCCGTGATGAGCGCAGGAAAGAAACTGCACGGAGCCGGAAGGAGCACTTTCGAGTTCGTGGACCTGGAGAAGGTCCTGGAGGCGTTGTCTCTGACGCCGCAGACGGTCTTCCTCGACCTCGGGTGCGGAGCGGGAAACTATACTATTCCGGTGGCTCAGGCCATCGGTCCCCTCGGCAGGATCTACGGAGTCGATGCGTGGCAGGAGGGGCTCGATGAGCTGAAAAGCAGGGCGGCTGCGAAGGGTCTCCATAACATAGAGACGATTCACGCGGATCTGAACGAGCATATCCCGGTGGGAGACGGGAAGATTGACGTCTGTTTCATGGCGACCGTTCTCCATGACCTCCTCCGCAATGATTCCGGTGAGAAAGTGCTGCGCGAGATCGACAGGGTGCTGAAGCCCGGCGGTAGATTATCCATCATTGAGTTCAAGAAGGTCGAGGACGGTCCGGGACCGCCCATTAGCGTGCGCCTTTCGCCGGAACGGACGGAGAAAGTGGTCGTGCCAATCGGCTTCACCAAAGACCGGGTGATCGAGCTGGGGTCGTTTCACTACATGCTGATTGCGTTGTCGGCGAGGCAGCGGAGCTGATAGGGAACCCTCGCCTGATATGTGAGCGCGCGCTTCGAGGGCTGGAAGAAGGGATCCATGGAAATTCTATTGAAAAAGGGGCGATTTTCTGTTAAAATAATGACGGATTGCTCCAAGGATCCCCAAAACGGCTCGACCATTTTGTCGACCAGCTCCTGTCGGCCTCGACATTTTCTCCGTGGTGTCGCGAAAGGCTTCGGTAATTGTCAAGAAAAAGACCAACGAATCCCTGCCGATTATAGAGAGGCTTAACAGGGCATGCATCTTGCTTGTAGACCTGCGACAGTCGAGAGCTTCGTTTATTTCGCACGAGAAAGGACGGGAATTACCATGACAAATAAGAAGAGTGTTGCCAATATTCACGAGGAAGAATGCGAACTCGAGGAGACCGGGCTCGCGGATGAGGAGGCGTGTCTGGACAGGACTCTCGTTCTCAGAAGAGAGCCTCTGCCGAGAAAAGTACACCTCATGGCCGCCGGGGTAAAAGAGATACGATGTATCTCCTGCAGCCGAGTCAAACCGATAGCAGGTGCCGAAGAACTCGGCGAAGGCTGGATATGCGAAGACTGCCTTTCGGATGCGGCCGAAGTCGGGAGATGCGGCGGACAGCGGGGGGGTTGAGCTTCTCATCGTCTTCTCCCCCTGCACCACTTGAGGCTGACCGAACGTAGGGTTCGTTGAGACCTCGGAGCTTCTCGATGGGGCCCTTCGTTCGCCCCTCGGGGCCTTCTCCTCTCGTACATTCCGGATAGAACGTTCCGTCTATCCGGCCCTTAAGCCTGCCCCTTTTGTCTTGACACCGGCCCGTCCTTTTCCTAAACTTGACCTAAGACAGGACAGCACCACAACGGGAGCGAACTGGAAGACGCCGGGCCAGGCCCTCCCGGCGAGCGAACGCCTTTTTGCCAGAGCATCGGATCTGGCTCAAGAGTCCTGGGGCGGGGTTCGTCTTCTCGCCCCGGCGTGAAAGGGCGGGATTCGTCGGAGGAGGGTGAGCGAGAATGGAGAAAAGCAGTGCCAAGGGGCTCGCACTGGCCGATGCCTATTACAGGGACTACGGAGGCCGGGCGAGAGCCCTGCAAGGAGAGGGGAAGAGAGCAATCGGCTACATATCGGCCGTTGCCCCCGTCGAGATCATCAGCGCCGCGGGCTTCATTCCGATAAGAATCAAGGGGGACCCCGCAGTGGCAGTCACCAGGGCCCCGGGCATGATGGAGACCCTCGTCTGCCCTTACGTGTTGAGCGCTTTTGATCTGGCCCTGAAAGGCAGGTACGACTACCTGGAAGGCATGGTCATTCCCCACACGTGTGACAGCGTCACCCGGACCTATGAAGTGTGGAAGCGCAATCTCCCGCTCCCCTACTACCACTTCCTGAATGTCCCACACCTCGATGATGCGCCGTCGCTTGAGTTCTTTACCCGCGTTCTGGGGACATTTATCGGAAGCCTTGAGCAGGCCTCGGGCAGGAAGATAACCCGGGGGAGTCTTGCCCACGCGGTTGCCTCGTATAACGAGCAAAGACAGGCCATGCGAGGCCTCTACGAGCTGCGAAAACGGGAGAGGCCGCCGATCTCCGGCGTCGAAATGATAAAGCTTCTCACGGCAGTCAAGGCGCTCCCCGTGGATGAGTCGCTCTCATTGATCCGCCAGGTTGTGAGCGAGGCGGAGAAGCGCAAAGCACACGGCGCGCCGCGGAGAGCCCCGAGGATAATGCTCGTGGGCGATCAGATAGATGATACGAACCTTGTCGAGATCATTGAGAATACGGGTGCCCGGGTGGTGATGGACGACATCTCGGTGGGCAGCAAGTTCTACTACGCCGACGCGGAGGAGACGGACGATCCCATTGACGGCATCGCGAGGTATTACCTGAAGAAGGTCCCTCTGCCGACATTCTACAGGGGCGGAGATGTCGATTACAAGACCGGTCTCGAATTGCGGTTTGGATACCTGAGGAGGTTCATCTCCGAATTTGGGGTAGACGGCGTGGTCCTTCTCGTCTACAGGAACTGTGACCCCTATGGGCTCGAGGTCCCTGCGGCCATGAGCTATATCGAGTCAGCGGGCACCCCGGTCTTTTACGTCGAGGACGACTATTCAGCTTCTTCCCATGCTAGATTAAGGACCAGAATAGAGGCTTTCCTCGAGATTCTGGAGTGAGAAAAGGATGTGATCCATGGCCGAGGAACGGAAACATAGAATTACCGCAACGGCTGCGGCAGCCAAGGTGCCGAAGATGGTGCGGGCCAACTTTACGGCAAATCTGAGGGCCAAGGAAGAGGGCAGGCCCGTGGCTTTCAGTTTCATCGTCGACTGCTACGACGAGATCCTCGTGGCCATGGATATAGTCCCCCTCTGGGCGGAAAGCTATGCCGGCATATGTGCTGCGAAGCGTGATGCGGCGAGATTCCTGGAGAAAGCGGAGTCCCAAGGGTTCTCCCGCTCCCTCTGCACCTACGCGACGTGCGGCTTGGGGTTCGAGTATTGGAGAAAGGAAGCCGGCGGCGAGATGCCTCCTGACGCGCCCTGGGGAGGCATGGCAAAGCCGGACTTCATTCTCGGCTCGGGCCAAACGCTGTGCGACCCCAGATATAAATGGCCCCAGGCAGTTCAACATTACCTGCAGGACGTGCCTGCCTACACGGGCGGTTTCGTCTGGCCCCCGTATGACGAAAAGATAGACCAACGGGAAGTGGAGGAATACTACCTGAAGTACAACGTCGAAGAGCTCAAAGGGGCCATCGCCTTCATAGAGAGGCGGACGCAGAGAAAGATGGACTGGGGCAGGCTTGAAGAGGTGACGGACCTCGTGGATCGGACCTGGGACATGTTCATCGACGCCTACGAGCTGCGGAAGGCCGTACCCACGCCCATGGACACGGGCGATGCCATGAACACGATGGTTCCCCTGGCGTTCCTCCTTGGAACGAGGGAGGCATACGATTTCTACAAGGACTTGTATGACGAGCTCAAGGAGAAGATCGCCCGTAAGGTCGGCGTAGTGGCGGACGAGTTGTACAGGCTCCTCTGGGGCGCGGGACTGCCGTCCTGGTTTGCCCTTAGCGATTTCCAATACTTCAATAGCAAGGGGGCGGTCTTTCCCGCTGAAAGGACGTATCGGGAAGCTGAAAAGATCGAGAGACTCCGCCTGCCGACCTCAACCGATCCCCTCGAACGGATCGCCTTGCGATGGATGAGATACTGGACGAACTGGTACGATGCGGCGAGAAGACGGAAAGGCTCCATACCCGAGGTAGAGCGACTCATGGAGTACATCGAAGACTACAAGATCGACGGTGTCGTCTTTCACAAGGCCTTTTCCTGCCGCACCTGGCATTCCGGCATCATGCTCCAGGCGGACATACTGAAGGAGTTGTACCCCGACATGCCAATCCTCATGCTGGAGGGTGATATTGTCGATATCAGCTCTTACAACGAAGCGGATACGCACGTGCGGATAGATGCCTTCATCGAAACGCTGGAGAATTCCAGGGACAGGAAGTGAAGCCGGCGCGGACGTCGGGATACCGTGCTTGCTCCTGAATCGGGGTCTTGCGGCGCACCGCCCGGATATGCCATTCCGACTGAGGCGGGACCCCAGATCCTTATCACGCCAGAATCCCCTTGACAAACGCAAGGAATTCCGATAAGCTAAGGCCTATGAAGGGCTGGGCAGGTATGAACTATTATTACTTCTTTAGCACGCACCCAGGTACCTTGGTGCTTTGACTGAAAAGCACTCAAGGCCATGGGTGCAAACACCGGCCCATGGCCTTTTAGTTTATCAGAGGGGCTGTGGCGATTCCGCAGCCCCTCTTCTTTTGTGGAGGATTCGATGATCGTATCCGATAGCATGAACAGACTGGTCGCTGACCAGGAAGGTTGGACAAGGAAGATGTTCGAGGCCGCCATCCAGATGAGGAAGGAGTATGGCCCGGAAAACATCTATGACTTTTCCCTGGGCAACCCTGACATAGAGCCTCCGTCCGAGTTGAAACAGAAACTGATCGACGCGATATGCGATCCGGCCCTCGGCATGCACCGGTACATGCAGAACAACGGCTATGAGGAGGTCCGGGAGGAGGTAGCCGCGTACCTGACGGAGCGCACGGAGGGCCTCCCTTTCACGTCGCGCCACGTATTCATGTCCGTCGGGTGCGCAGGGGCCCTCAACATCCTCTTCAAAACCATGCTGAACCCGGGAGACGAGGTGATCCTTCCGAACCCGTTCTTCTGGGAGTTCAAGAACTATGTGGAGAATTTCGGCGGCGTCCCGAAGTTCGTCGAGACGAGAGACGACTTTCAGCTCGACATCGACGCCATCGAGCGGGCCGTTACGCCGAAGACCAAGGTGGTCTTGCTCAACAGCCCTAACAATCCCACCGGGGCTGTCTACACGAAGGAGAGCCTCGAACAGGTAGCGGCGCTCCTCCACAACGAGCGAAAGAAAGGGCGGCGGATCTATCTGGTCGCAGACGAGGCCTATAGGAAGATCATTTATACTGAGGAGCCGCTCCCCGACCTGTTCAAGATCTATGACCTCGTCATATCGGCGACCTCCCACTCCAAGGACTTGGCGCTACCGGGAGAAAGGATCGGTTATCTCGCCATCTCACCGCATATCCCCGAGGCCGATCTCTTGGTCTCAGGCCTCATGATAGCGATCAGGGCCCTCGGCTTTGTCAATGCCCCGGCCCTTTTCCAGCGCACGGTAGCGGAGTTTCAGCGCAATTCGGTGAGCATAGCCTCATATCAAGAAAAGAGGGACCTCCTCTACGGGGCTCTCATCGAAGCGGGCTTCGAATGCGTGAAGCCCATGGGCGCTTTCTACATGTTCCCCAAGTCGCCCCTTCAGGACGAGGTCGACTTCGTTTTCAGGATGCAGCAGGAGGAACGGATCCTTGTCGTGCCCGGGCGAGGCTTCGGCCGTAAGGGCTATTTTCGTATTGCCTACTGCGTTCCCATGGAGACGATACGAAAGGCGCTGCCGGGCTTCCTGCGGGCGGGCAAGCGCTACATCGAGAGGTAGAGGATGGTAATATCGAACCGAATATCGAAGCTTATGGAAAGTTCCTCGTGGATCAGGGCTATGTTCGAGGAGGGGGAAAGGCTGAAGAAGCTGCATGGGGCCGATAAGGTCTTCGATTTTACCCTGGGGAACCCCATTACGGAGCCGCCCAGGGAGCTGAAGAAAGAGATCTGCGACCTCGTATCGAGGGAAGCGTGCGGCATGCACCGCTACATGTCCAACAGCGGATACGAGGAGGTCAGGCAGGAGATAGCGGCCTTTCACCGGGAGAATTCCCGCCTCCCCTTCACCGGGAGCCACATCATCATGACCGTGGGCTCCGCAGGCGCGATCAACGTCACCCTGAAGGCGCTTCTCGATCCGGGCGACGAAGTCATCGTTCTGTCACC
>Ga0326728_10017249_pt1 | contig 14512 bp, 5 predicted proteins | sample MB3enrmetagenome_FD_207602 | JGI IMG/M metagenome (GOLD analysis project Ga0326728, IMG submission 207602) | Lab enriched peat soil microbial communities from McLean, Ithaca, NY, United States - MB31MN | ecosystem: Environmental > Terrestrial > Soil > Wetlands > Peat | place: USA: New York...
CGCCCGCCGGTGTTCCCTTCAGAATCCCCTGCAGGCGCGCCTTTTCCAGCAACGCGCCCACGCCACTGGATTGATCGTTGATTTCCAGCACTTGCGACATGGAGGGAAACACCTTAATGATCTTCCCCACAATGCCTTCCGGCACCACCACCGCCATATCCGGCTTGATGCCGTCGTTTGCGCCCTTATCGATGTAGATCAGGCGGGAGTTCTCCGACCCGCTGGTGCCGATCACCTGGGCCGCAACCGTCTCCGAGATGACTTCCTCTTTGAACCTGAGCAGGGCTTGCAGGCGCTGTGCCTGTCCGGCGTCCTGCGCCAGACGTACCAGCTCCAACCGCAACCGCAGGTTCTCTTCCTGCAGGCGGTCGTTCTCGTGGCGCACATCGCGCAGATACAGGTAATTGCGCCATCCGTTGTGCATCCAGCCTTGCGCCTCCATGACGACGTGTTCGGCCGGCACAATGAGGTCGATGCCCCAGAGGCGCACCAGGCGAACCGGTCCGTGGTCCGTCGGACGCTTCACCTGAACGGCCAGGCCCACGACTTGAACGAACAGGGCCAGGACCAGAACGGTCAGGTTGCGATGGCGTGAAATCAGATCCATGGGCAATGTAAAGATATCTCACCGCAGAGGACGCAGAGGCCGCTGAGGAAGATCAGAATCGAATAATCGGGTAATTGAGTAATTGGACTGACATGAATGCAATTACCCGATTTCTCGATTACTCAATTTCGTCACCTCTGCGCCCTCTGCGTCCTCTGCGGTAAAAAGGGGCTTTACTCGATCGAAATCTTTCTCAGCAGCTTGAAGTCGCTCAGCATTTTGCCGGTGCCCAGCACCACCGAAGCCAGCGGATCGTCGGCGATGGAGACGGGCAGCCCGGTTTCCTCGCGAATACGCTTATCGAGGTTCTTGAGCATAGCTCCGCCGCCGGTAAGCACAATGCCGCGATCGCTGATATCGGCCGACAACTCCGGCGGGGTACGCTCCAGAGCGACGCGGATTGCGTTCATGATGGTGCTGACGCATTCGGTCAACGCCTCGCGAATCTCGCTGTCGTCGACGGTAATGGTCTTGGGCACGCCCTCGATCAGGTTGCGGCCTTTCACTTCCATGGTCAGCGGCTTATCCAGCGGGTAGGCGGAGCCAATCTCGATCTTGATCTGCTCGGCGGTGCGTTCGCCCACCAGCAGATTATATTTCCGCTTCAGATAGTTCATGATGGCTTCGTCCATTTGATTGCCGGCCATACGCACGGAACGGGAATAGACGATACCGCTGAGGGAAATTACGGCAATATCGGTGGTGCCGCCGCCGATATCGACAATCATGTTGCCGCTGGGCTCGGTAATCGGCAGGCCGGCGCCGATGGCAGCCACCATGGCCTGCTCCACCAGATGCACCTCGCTGGCCTTGGCGCGATAGGCCGAATCCATCACCGCGCGCTTTTCCACCTGGGTAATCTCCGAAGGCACCCCAATGACAATGCGGGGATGAACCAGCATTTTGCGGTTGTGCGCCTTCTGGATAAAGTAGTTCAGCATCTTTTCCGTCACCTTGAAATCGGCGATCACGCCGTCTTTCATAGGCTTGATGGCGACGATGTTGCCGGGAGTACGGCCCAGCATTTCCTTGGCCTCTTTGCCCACCGCTTCCACTTCCCCGGTGTTCTTGTTGATGGCCACAATGGAAGGCTCGTTCACGACGATGCCTTTGCCCTTGGCGAACACCAGAGTGTTGGCCGTGCCCAGATCAATGGCCAGGTCGCTGCTGAAAACACTGAACAACGATCGCAGATTGGCGAAGCGCGACGCGCTATGAAAACCGTTGGACGACATAACTCCGCTTTCCTATATTCCTTACCCGGAAGACGGCATTTGCCGCCGTTTCCTGGGCTTACCCCTGACCAGATTTACGTACCACAGAATGGTCTAATGGAACTCTTCTGATTGTATTCCAACTTCAAATTTCCCGCTGCACAGCAGTCGTCGGCCTTTGGTCATCAGACCGGCGTGCCGTTCCACGTTTTTCGTTCCTCGTTCCACGTTCTGCGGCTTTCAGGACGGCGCCGTAACTCCATTCGCCAGCGACGCCCGGTTTCACCCTCCCCGGCCGACGGCCACGGGCCGAAAGCCGAAGGCTGCCTTATTCGATAACCACTTTTCGCTGCTGGGTCTTGACCCCGCCGCGGGCATTCTGCGCGGTCACGGTAATTACGCTCTCGCCCTTCGGCAGGGGTGCGGTGAAGAAGCTGAATTGACCGTCCGGTCGTATCAGCGGCACTTCTCTTCCGTTCACCATGACCCGCGCCGCGGGATCCGTTTTCCCTTTGACCTCAATGACATGACCGTGCTGGATAAACGGCTCCAGCTCCAGCGGCAAGGAAGCTGAATCGGGAGCTCGTACCAGAAGCGTGAACTGGTTCCGCTCGCTTTCCGCCGACTCATGCCCGTTCACGTCCTGGGCCGTAACCACCCAGTAATAAGACCCTTCCCCTAACGGTATATCCAACTCGGTGCCCTGCACCACGTGATCGAACACCATGGACGAAAAGTACGGGTTCAAGGACACGCGCACACGGTACGATCCGCTGTTGCCGCTCTGCGTCCAGGAAAAATGGACCGGCTTGCCGGCCGAGGCCACATACACCACCAGCATGTTACCCGGCTGGATCAGGGTCGGTGGACCCGTCTCTTTCGTACGATTCATCTTCGGGGCCGCGGCCCGGAAACTTACCTTCTCGTAATCGGCAAGAACAATGGTTTCGTTGTTACGAGTAATCCGGCCACTGCCCTTTTTCAAAAGAATTTCATGAGTATCGTCGCGGTTATCGTTATGCACCATTGCCGAACTCTCCGGCGCCAGCGCCGCGGTGGCGCCGGCAACGATCACCTGCGAACTGGAACCTTGCGAATAGGTCGAAGTATTCAGGTCAACGGTCCCGGTGGTTACCTGAACCGCCACCTGGGTCTGCTGCTGCTCGTTCGCCGAATTCTCCTCGATCACGATCAGGGAGTCGGGCTTGATGGTGTAGTTGGTGCCTTCCGGAAAGAACACCTTCGCCATGCCTTCCGAACTGGTCTGGACAATATCGCCCTTCTCCAGCGGCAATCCGAAATCGGCCGGCGCCCAGGTATTGCTATTCGATTTCTTGACGCGCACCGTGCCGTCCAGCGCGGTAAAGTGGGCCTGCTGCGGGCCGATCATGGACGCGGCTTTGCGCGCCACGGTAAGGCCCATTTTGACCAGCAGCTTTTCCGTATAGGCCGGGACCCCTGAATTCGGAAAAAACACGTATAGGGCAACGCCTGCCGCCAGCAGGACAAAAATCAGCGTGATGATCAGGCTACGGTAGGTGATCATCATCCACGAGACGTGGAATTTCGAGTATCGCCTTGTCAACACACGCAAACGTCCCAGAAATTCAGAAAGTGAGATTATCATAGCTGGAGAAGCGGCAAAATTGGGAAGAAGCCTAGTTACTTTAGGAGCAACCCGCAGGTGGGAGGACGACGATGGCCAGCAACGCAATCACCGGGACCGCGACCGCAAAAATCTTCAAAAACCTGATCGGCGGCGAATGGGTCGCAGCGCGCTCGGGCGATACCTTTGCCAACATCAATCCCGCCGATACCCGGGATGTGGTCGGCATTTTCCAGAAATCAGGGGCCGACGACGTAAACCAGGCCATCGCAGCAGCCCGGCAGGCGTTCAAGAAATGGCGTCTGACACCGGCGCCCCGGCGCGCGGAATTGCTGTATACCGCCGCTCAGCTCCTGGTGGGCCGCAAGGAAGCCTTCGCCCGCGACATGACCCGGGAAATGGGAAAAATCCTGAAGGAAACCCGCGGTGACGTGCAGGAAGCCATCGACACCGGCTTCTACATGGCCGGAGAAGGCCGGCGCATGTTTGGCCCCACCACGCCCAGCGAACTGCCGAACAAGTTCGCCATGGCCGTCCGCCAGCCCCTGGGCGTGTGCGCCATGATTACCCCGTGGAACTTTCCCATGGCGATCCCTTCCTGGAAACTTTTCCCGGCCCTCGTGGCCGGCAACTGCTGCGTCATCAAACCGGCGCAGGATACCCCTCTTTCGACCTATAACTTTGTGCAGACGCTGCTGGATGCGGGACTGCCGCCCGGCGTGGTGAACATTGTCACCGGTTTCGGATCGACGATCGGCAAGCCACTGATGGAACACCCGGAAGTACGCGCGGTTTCCCTCACCGGCTCGACCGAGGTGGGCCGCATTGTTGGCGAAACCTGCGCCCGGAGCTTCAAACACTGCTCGCTGGAGCTGGGCGGCAAGAATCCCATGATTGTCCTCGATGACGCCAATCTCGATCTGGCCATCGAAGGCGCGCTGTGGGGCGCGTTCGGCACTACCGGTCAGCGCTGCACCGCAACCAGCCGCATAATCCTGCAGAAGGGCATCTATGGGGAATTCACCAAACGGCTGGTCGAACGGGCGAAGCAGCTGAAGGTCGGTAACGGACTGGATGAGACCACCGACATGGGTCCGGCGATCAACCAGGCCCAACTCGACACCGATCTGAGTTACATCGACATCGGCCGCAAGGAAGGCGCCCGGCTGCTCTGCGGCGGCAACCGCCTGGATCAGGGCAGCTACCGGCATGGCTGGTTTCTGGAACCCACCATCTTCGGGGACGTGAATCGCAAGATGCGCATCGCCCAGGAGGAAATCTTCGGGCCGGTGGTATCGCTGTTGCCGGTGGATGGTATGGAGGAGGCCATCGATATCGCCAACGAGGTCGCTTATGGCTTGTCCTCCGCCATTTATACGCGGGACGTAAACCGGGCTTTTCAGGCTATCCGCGATATCCATGCCGGTATTACATATGTGAACGCACCCACTATCGGTGCAGAGGTGCATCTGCCTTTCGGAGGCGTGAAAGCTACGGGCAACGGTCATCGCGAAGGCGGGATCGGCGCCATCGACTTCTATACCGAATGGAAGTCAATCTACGTCGATTATTCCGACAAGTTACAGAAAGCCCAGATTGACCGGGTGGAATAACAGATCAGTAGCAGACTGCAGGTTGCGGGGTTTTTCACCTTAGAGGACACATAAGGCAAAGAGAAAACACCCCGCTCAGCCGCAGATCGACGCCGGGAAACGCCGATGAAAACACTGGACATAACAGAAGTGGAGTAGTGTATTCGGATGCGCGTTCTCTGTGTCCATCAGCGGTTGCATGGGTTTCCTTTTTGTCCTTCCAATGATTGCGGAGTCACAGGTAAAATAAAAATTTGACTCCGGACAACCCAGACGATGACTATTCTCAATAAAGTTGCAGTTCCTATTTTACCGTCTTCCCGTATCGAGGGCGTACGCTACGCCATCCGCGACCTTTCCGTGCTTGCCGACCAGGTGGTACAGCAGGGCAAAAAAGTCCTGCGTCTGAACATCGGCGATCCTGCCCGATTCGATTTCCCTACGCCACCTCACATGATCGCCGCCGTCGAAAAAGCGATGCGCGACGGCAGGAATGGTTACGCCCATTCCCTGGGGGTTCCGGAAGCGCTGGAGGCGATCCGCGGCGAAGCTGAGCGCAACGGAATCAGCAACATCATGGAATTATTCGTGACCAATGGAGTCAGCGAGGCGGTGGACGTTTGTTTTACCGTACTGCTGGACGTGGGTCAGAATGTACTGTGCCCCAGTCCCGAATATCCGCTGTACACGGCGGTGGTGGCGAAAGCCGGCCTTACCACCAACTCCTACCGGTTGGATGAAGCCCACGGCTGGGCCCCCGACCTCGACGACATCCGGCGCAAGATCAACGCCGGCACCCGCGGAATCGTTCTGATCAATCCCAACAACCCCACCGGGGTCGTCTATTCGCGCCGCACGCTGGAGGGAATCGCCGACATCGCCCGCGAGCACAATCTGGTGGTCTTTGCCGACGAGAGCTACTCCAAGCTGGTACTGGACGGAGAGCATATTCCCTTCGCCTCACTGGCGCCCGATGTCGCCGTGATCACGCTCGGCGGTCTTTCCAAGAATTATCTGGCGCCAGGCTGGCGTATCGGCTGGGGCATCGCCAGTGGCCCCGAACCCATAGTGCAACCGTATGTCGAGGGCATCAACAAGCTGCTCCGCTCGCGCCTGTGCGCCAACCAGCCGATGATGTACGCCATCAAGCCGGCGCTGGAAGGGCCCCAGGATCATCTGGCGGACGCCTGCGCCAAGTTACGCCGCCGCCGCGATGTCACCATGCACTGGGCGGAATCCACTCCCCGGGTGAGCTGCGTGCGGCCGGACGGCGGTTTCTACGCGTTCCCCCGCATCGACATTCCGGACCCCGACGAGGATTTCGTAAAGCACTTGTTGCGGGAAAAAGGCGTACTCGTGGTGCATGGCAGCGGTTTTGGACAGGACCCCGGAACCCGCCATTTCCGCATCGTTTTTCTGCCGAACGAAGCAACCCTCACGAATGCTTACGCCGCCATTTCGGAGTTTCTGCGCGAACAATATCCTTAGGTCGTCGGCTCTCGGCCGTCGGCCGTCGGCCAGCAGGGCAAACCGGCCATTGTTGTCGGCGCACATGATCGGCCACGAGAAACGTCAAGCGGCTTTTCTAGCCGAGGGCCAACGACCCAAGGCCCGCGGCTGCCTCCATGATCGATCTTCACTCTGAGATCCTCCCGGAGAGCTAAGACGTAGCCCAGTCTCTGTAGATGACAACCCCGCCGCCATCCGTGGCGAGAAAGAAATCCTATACCCGGCAGAGCGTCGTTGGTCCTTAGTCGCTGGCCAAAGCCTCATTCCACATTGATCGTTGGAATCTGTTGGGCAACTGGCATCGACAACTTGAAGCGTGAAACGAAAAACGGGAAACGGCATTCGGGGCCAACGACCGACGACGTCTTACCGGGGGAGAATCAAACTAGCCGATTCCCACAACGCCCAACTTGGGATATAAGTTGCATCACGGGCTCCGGGAGGAAGGAACTAATTTCAAGCGAACACAAGATGCGCGCCGGAGAACGACGCGATTCTCCGGTTAGTAGCGAATTAGCCAACCCCCAAACTGTTTTTCCGCCAGAACTCGCGCTGGATAGCACCGGTTTGGAATTCCTGGCGCAGGCCAACGATCTCCTGTTCACCCACGGCCTGGGTGGGACTTTTTCTTACGTAAACCGGGCGGCCACCCGCATCACAGGCCACCCCCGCCAAGCCCTGATGCGGCTCAGCCTGACTGATCTCGCCGCTCCCGAGTTTCGCGAAGCGGCCCGCAGAATTGTTCGTGGCGAATTCGAGGGCCGGCTGGGAGAATGGTCTTTCCCGCTGGAAATCGTGGCGCGGGACGGCCGCCGCCTGGCCCTGGAAGTAACCACGGAGATGGTCTATATGGACGGCCAGCCGGTGGGAATCCGGGGCATCGCGCGCGATGTCAGCGATGCCAGGCGCGCGCAGAAGGAACTCCGGGAACTCGAAAGCCGGTTTCTGGCGCTGGCGGAGCTGACCGGCGGCGCCATGTTTGTTTGTCAGGAAAACAAGATCCTGCTGGTCAATCGCGCCAGCGAAGTCCTCAGCGGCTACTCGCGCGCGGAACTCCTGGCCATGGATTTCCAGGAGTTGATCCATCCCGACCACCGCGACCTGGTGCGGAATGGGCTGGCCCGGCACAGCAACGATAAACTGCCGGCGCCTTACGAGCTCAAACTCCGCAACAAAGCCGGGACCGAACAATGGGTGCGTTTAGCCGCCACCGTGATTCCCTATCAGGGCCGGTTCGCCGTACTGGCCACCGCCTTTGACCTGACCGGCAAAGACCTCGCCGGCAACGCGCGCGAGGAAGCGGCTCCCGCCCCGCCCACGTCTCACCTGGAGCAATTGTTCGAGAATACGCCGGCGGGCATTGTCGCGCTCGACCGGCAGGGACGAGTGTTGCAGGCGAACGGCGAGTTCGGACGCATGTTCGGCTATGCCGCGGCGCAATTCGTGGGCCACGAATTGGAGACGCTGATTGTACCGCCGGACCGGCGCGACGAAGCGCTGGCTCTCCGGCAGTATCTGGCCAGTGGCGGTAAATTCCGGGTCGAGAGTGTGCGCCAACATAAAGACGGCAGCTTGGTGAACGTCAGCATTCTCGGCATCCCGGTACAGGGAGAAGGCCAGGTTTCCGGCTACGCGATTTTCCGCGATCTCACCCAGCGCAGGGCCACCGAACAGGCGTTGGTCGAGAGTGAGGCCCAATTTCACGCGTTGGAACAGCGCTACCAGTCGTTGTTTGAACAGGTCCACTACGGCATCTATCGGGCCACGCTGGACGGACGGATTCTGGATGCCAATCCCGCCTTGGCGCGCATGCTGGGATTTGAGTCCACGGCCGAACTTCTGAAGATCGACATTACCCGCGACGTGTACGCCGATCCCGCCGAGCCCGATCGGCTCCTGAACGAACTGCGTACGCAAGGCCGGCAGGTCTGCGAAACCGGCTGGCGGCGCAAAGACGGCCGGCTCATCACCGTACGCTTGAGCGCCATCGCCTCCCCTGGATCTGGCGGGGCGGACGAAACCATGGAAGTCATCGTGGAAGACGTCACCGAGCAGCGCGCGCTCGAGGAACAGTTCCGGCAATCCCAGAAAATGGAAGGCATCGGCCGCCTGGCCGGCGGCGTGGCACACGATTTCAATAATCTTCTGACCGTCATCAAAGGTTACAGCGAGCTGGTGCTTTTCCAGACGGAGGAAGGAGACACCACCCGGCCACAACTGGAAGAGATTCTTAGCGCGGCCGACCGCGCCGCCGCGCTTACCCGGCAACTGCTGGCCTTCAGCCGCCGCCAGGTTCTCGCCCCCAAGGTGCTCGACCTGAATTCCATCGTCAGCAACATGGAGAAACTGCTGGGCCGCCTGCTGGGCGAAGACATGGAACTGTTGACCGTGCTCGATCCGGCCTTGCACCCTGTCAAAGCCGACCCCGGCCAGCTGGAACAGGTCATCATGAACCTGGCCGTCAACGCACGTGACGCCATGCCCATGGGCGGACAGCTGATCATCGAAACGGCCAACGTCACTCTGGATGAAACCTACAACTCCACGGTGCTTCCCGGACAGTACGTCATGCTGGCAGTCATCGACAGCGGCCAGGGCATGACCGAAGAGGTACGCTCCCGCGTCTTTGAGCCGTTCTTCACCACCAAGGAGCGCGGCACCGGACTGGGCTTGTCCACCGTTTATGGCATCGTGAAACAGAGCGGCGGACAAGTGTGGGTTTATAGCGAAGTGGGCAAGGGTTCCGCTTTCAAGGTATATCTGCCGCGTGTGAACGAGGTTCCCGACGCCCGTCAGCCGGTGACGCCGGAAGAATCCGGCTTTTGGGGTACGGAAACCGTGCTTCTGGTCGAGGATGAAGCCGGCGTACGTACGCTTATCAGCCAGGTGCTTCAGCGTTATGGCTATACCGTGCTGGAAGCCCCGAGCGGCGCCGAGGCCCTGCTGATATGCAACCGTCACCGGGCTCCGATCCATTTATTGCTGACCGATGTGGTGCTCTCGCAAGCCAGCGGACCGCAGGTGGCCACCCGTTTGACGGGACTTCGCCCGGAAATGCGCACCCTCTTCATGTCGGGCTATTCCGAAGAGACCATCGTTCAGCACGGCCTCGTTCAGCCCGGTATCGATTTCCTGCAAAAACCCTTCACTGCGGAAGACCTGGTACAAAAACTACGCGAAATCCTGGACGGTCCCAAGAAGAGGATCAAGTAGCGCTCCGAGCAGACACAAACGGCGCGATCCCGCTGAGCGGGATCGCGCCGTTTGTGTCTGTAACCCGGGGGGTGCGCGGAGTTCCGCTTCACCCCTTTTCCGCTATTGACCCGTTCCGTTCAGCGTCACCGTGTGAGGCGACGTGGCGGTGTTGTCGTTGATCACCACGGTCGCCGTCCGGGCGCCCGTGGCCGTGGGATGGAACTTCACCCTGATGTTGCAATCCGCTCCTGGCACCAGGCTCGTCGTTGCCGCCGTCGTGCACGTGCCCGCCTGGTCGCTCAGGTCGAAGTCGCCAGAGCTCAGAACCACTTTGGATATGATCACGGGCTGGAATCCCGTGCTCTTGAGCGTGAGGTACTGCGTTGCCGCTGTCGAACCAACCGTCGTGGCCGGGAAGGTCAGCGTCGTGGCGCTCAGCGAGAGAACCGCACCCGTTACTGCCGTTCCGCTCACCGTCACCTGCTGCGGAGACCCGGAAGCGTTGTCGTTGATGTACAGGATGGCCGACCGCGTGCCGGTGGCCGTGGGCGCCAAGACCACCCGCAGGTTGCATTCCGCGTGACTGCCCAGGGTGGCTCCGGTGGTACAGGTTCCCGCCTGGTTGGTCACGATGAAGTCTCCCGGGTTGGCGCCGCCAATTGTCACTCCGCTCACCAGCAGCGGCGAAGTGCCCGTACTGGTGATCAGCACATACTGCGCGGTTGACGTTTGGCCAACCATAATCGAACCGGGGAAGGTCACCGCCGTCGTGCTGAGCGTGAGCGATACGGTTCCCGTCGGAGCCGCGTTAATGACAAACGAACCGGTCGCCGTTCCGCCACTAACGTAGTTCGAGTTCGCGCTGGTGAACGTACCCACCACGGTGTAGGTCGCCGCCGTCGAGGGCACGGTGGCGCTGCCGTTGTACGTGTAAGTCCACGTCCCGGTTACCGCCGCTGCGCCCACACCGGTGGCCGAGCCACCCGGCGAGCAGGCTTGCGGACTGCCGTTAGCTGTCACCGGATTGCAAGTCAGCGACAGGATCGGGGTCGCCTGACCAACGATCACTGCGCCAGCTTCCGGTCCTGCGTTGGTGAATCTCGGATCAGCGCTGATAAACATAGCGCTGATCGAGTAAGAACCAGCATTGGTAATGCTCGACGGGGTCACCGTGCAGGTTCCTGCGATGGGGTTTGTGACTCCGGGCATTGCGATCGGTGAGTCGGCCTCACACGTCAACAGGTGCGTTGTTCCGTCATAGACAAAGGAACCGAGTCCATGCACCACGATAATGGGCGTAACCGGTGGAGGTGGGGCCGCCACTCCGTAACCGTCCAGCGCCAATCCCGTCCCGTTCGCATTGAGCGTTCCGGTTTGTAGACCGATCGCCGTGGCAGTGTAGGTCAGCCAGTACGTACAGTCGATTGCGCCGTCCGTACCGCTGCCGTCGGTATTGCAGTCAGCGGTGCCACTGTTAAAGCTCAACAGTGGCGCCAGACTGAACGGAGAGGAGGTGGACACGTCGCTGTCGCTTATGCCGGTCCCATGCAGGAACACGGCATTCGTCAGCGAACTCCCCTCCGTAACCTGGACTTGCGGCGCGGTGCCGATAAAGTCCAATCCGGTTGCGGTCTTGAGAACCACGGCATCACCGCCGTCGGCAACATACAGATTCCCGCGCGAATCGATACTTCCCTTGCCGCCGGTGCTGCTGCCGGCGTACTCCGAATAGGGAGCAGGACAGCCGAAGTACGTCGTTGTCCCTACACTTCCGGTACAGCCCGTTCCCACCGGGGACGCGCTGTTCCAGAAATGGTAGAGCCAGCCGCCGGCAGCGCCATTCGCCGTATCACTGGCATCATAAAGCCAGGCGTTGGTGCCATTGATGACATACATATTGAGGCCGCCAGCGGAGGTGACGGAACGCACATTGTTTTGGGCGCCGCCCGAAAAGGCCGGCATCCACGAACCGCCAGCGTACGTGCCGCTCGCGCCATCTCCTATCAGGGTGCTCACCGGGGTGCTGCCGTCAACCACGCCCGAGAGATTGGCCGGGATCTTGTACACCGAATAACAGTGCTGTACCGCGATGTACAAGTTGCCATTTGCATCGAAGGCCATGCCGGTTACGTTGTAGGCTGCCAGGTTCTTTGAAACTCCGGCCGAGTTGCCCGACGGGCAAACGGCGCCAAGAACTGGTGGCACCACACAAGTGCTGCCGCTGGTGGCACAATTCACCACGGTGAGCACGGTACCGATGTTGGCCGCCGTGGCGACGCCGTTGCTGTTTACCGTGTACGTGGTTGGGGTAATCCTGCGTACGGCATTGCCGGACTGGTCTCCCAGGAAAATATTGCCTTGAGAGTCCACCACAACCGAGTACGGATTCTTGATTTGTGTCAGGTTCGCCGGAGAACCGTCCTGAGACCATCCGCTGGAACCGATGCCGGCTATCGGTTCGATTTCGTGAATGTACCAGTGGTACATAGCCGGACTGCTGGAAAGACTCACCCTCCGCAGCCTGCTGTTGCTGGAATCGTCGACGTATAACCAGTTGGCGTCGATCGCCAGGTCGCGGATGCCCTTGAAATAAGAGTATGACGCGCCCGTGACCGGATCCGTTGCCGGGCAACCATCGCCCCCGGTTTGAGAATAATTGGTAATGCCGGTAATGAGCGGATCCGGGCCGGTATGACCTTGGCCGTCGGTGTAACTTGCACATGGGCCTGGCGCGGCAACCGAAGCGCTCAATCCGCCGGCAAACATGGTAATGACGCCGGTGACGGCATCGACTTTCCGCACAAACGAGAAGCCGGCGGGATCGTAGTCGGCGATATATGCGTTGCCGCTGCTGTCAAAAACCACTTGATAAGGCGTATACAGGTCGGCTTCCGTCGCCAGGCATCCGTCGCCATAGACGTCGGTCGCCGTCTTTCCGCCTCCGCTGGGGCACGGTTGTCCAACCGTAAACGGGCTGCTTGCGGAATTTCCGCCGGGGGTACCGGCGAACAAGCTGGTCATGTAGGGAACCACCGTGGGGGTAACGAATACCGGCGGTGGCGGTGCAACGATGATGATGGTACCGGTGGCCGTTCCGCCGCTCACGTAGTTGGGATCGCTGCTGGTAAACGTGCCCGTCACCGGGTAGCTCCCCGCGGCGGTTTCGCTGGCCGGGTCAAAGCTCCAGGTGCCAGCCACAGCCGCCCCAGTCACGCCCGTCGCCGAACCGGTGCAGGAGTGGGGGTTGCCGTCGTAGGGGACGTCAGGACAGCTTATGGCCAAGGTCGGAGTCGCCTGATTGACGGTAAGTGTTCCCGCTACACAGGAGAACGGACCAAAGCCCGGCGCCGCCACGCTCGCGCAGTTGGTGACGGTGATGGGATAGCTACCGGCCCCGGCTTCCGCCGTCACCGCGCAAATCGGCGCCACCGTCCAGGACGGAACCGTCACGGTCGTGGCATAGCCAAATAAGGGATCCGGCTGGCCATAGGTCTTCGTGTAGCTCAGGCAAGTGACGGTCACTGGAGGAACGACAAAATTCCCGTAACCGTCCAGCGGCAGGTTTGTGCCGTTCGCGGAAAGAGTCCCGGTTTCCACACCACCGGGCGGCGTGGGAGTGAACGTCACCGAGAAGATACAGTCGGTGCCATTATCGGTTTGATTCCCGCCGGAAACGCTGGTGTAAGCGCTGCAGTCGAGGAGCGCAATACTAAAGGGACCGGTGATGGAAAACCCACCATCGCTAGTACCGGCGGCATGGATCAGCGCCTCCTGTGTGGCCGACCCCCTCGTCGCGACTTCCGGCCCAACACCCTCAAAGTCCAAGCCGGTTGCGGCTTTCAGCACCACATTGTTGTCGTTGTCGACGATGTACAGGTTGCCATACTGGTCGACATTTCCTTTTCCTTTTTGGAACTCCGATAGCTGAGCGGGACAGCCGTAGTAAGTGGGCGTCCCCCCTGCCGTCCCTATAATGCTGCAGCCGGTTCCCACCGAGGAACTGTTATTGAAGAACTGGTGGATCCAGCCGTTGGTGGCGCCATTCGCGGTATCAGTGGAGTCATAGAACCAGGCGCTTTGGCCATTGATGATATACAGATTGCCGTTACCCGCGGAAGCCACGGCTCGCGTGCTGCTTTGGGCGCCGCCCGAATAGGCCTGCATCCATGAACCGCCGCTGTAACTGCCGGTCGCGCCATTTCCCATCAGAGTACTCATCAAGGTGGTGCCGTCGATCGGGTTCGCGCCATTATTCGCGATCTTGTACACCGAATAACAGTGAGTCTCCGCGGCATACAGGTTGCCACTGGAATCAAAGGCCATACCGGTTACGGTATAGGCTTTTAAGTTCTTCGTTGCTGTGCTGCCGGGGGGAGTGAGGCCGGCCGCGGTCCCTGGGCAACCGGTAACGGTGCCCGAGGGGGCCACACAGGTGCTGCCGCTGCTGACGCAATTCAAGATCGTGAGCACGGAACCAACTGTGGGGGTCCATACGCCACCGACCAAACTGTAGGTGGTTGGCGTGGCCCTGCGGATGCTATTGCCGGACGCGTCCCCAAAAAAGACATTTCCCGCCGTGTCCACAGCCACAGAATAAATGTTCTTGATGGCTACGGTATTTAACGAGCCGTCCTGGCTCCAACCGCTGCTGCCAAAGCCGGCGACCGGCTCGCATTCGTGAGGATAATAGGCGTAAGGTTGCGCAGTCGTATCGGAGAGGCTGACCTTACGAACTTTGCTGTTGCTGGAATCGGCGATGTAAAGGTAATTGGCGTCGATCGCGATATCG
>Ga0326728_10017250_pt1 | contig 14512 bp, 11 predicted proteins | sample MB3enrmetagenome_FD_207602 | JGI IMG/M metagenome (GOLD analysis project Ga0326728, IMG submission 207602) | Lab enriched peat soil microbial communities from McLean, Ithaca, NY, United States - MB31MN | ecosystem: Environmental > Terrestrial > Soil > Wetlands > Peat | place: USA: New York...
GCTCAATCGGAATCCGAACCTTGCCCGTTGCCTCGTCCGCCCAACTGTAGTTGTCCAGCAGCAAATCCTCCCTCGCGTGCAGGTCGGCCACATCCTGGTTACCGTCATCCGTCTGTAACCGCGGCGCAGGAAAATTCTGCGTCATCTCGCTCAGCTTGTTCTGCATCTCGGGATTCGACGGCATATTACCCAGCGGTCGCACATCCACCTGCTTCGCCCACCGGCTCGGCGGCCCATCCTGCCTGGCCATGCGCGTATTCAGAATCTTGCCCACCCCGTAGGCCAGCAAACCAGTCACCACCGCAAAGATGGTGAGCGCTATCAGAAAGACCACCACGCCGGAGACACGCACATCGCTCGCCTCGTAGCCCTTCGATGCGTCCGGCTGCTCCTGCTTGCGAACATCCGGCTTGTGAGAATCATGCGGCATGTTCCGCCTCCAATATCTCTTCCAGGTGCGGATCGTTGGTCTGCACCAGAGGCCGTGCCTTCAACTGCGCGCAGAAATAAGCCACCCAGAAGGCCGTCATCGCCACCGGCACAGCAGCGTATTCCAGAATCCCCCAACTAAAATGCAGATTGCGCGCCGCGTCTTTGAAGTTCGGCTCAATCAGCCAGAACAGATCGAAGGCCTTGGCGAAGACCATCCACTGGCACACCCGCAGCAATCGTTTTTTATTGCGCTTCAAATCGCGCGACAGCAGCAGCGTAAACGGAATCAGCCAGTGAAAAATAAAATCCAGCGTGATGATCACGCCCCAGCCGCCAGTGACGCGGTCCAGGTACCAGGGAATCTCCTCCGGCAAATTTCCCGACCAGATGATGAGGAACTGCGAAAATGCCAGATAAATGTTCAGCATCACAAAGGCAAAGGTGAAACTGCCCAGGTCGTGCTGCTCCGTCTGCCGCAGAATCGTCTTGAACGGCTCGCCCTGCGACAGCGAAATCGAGACAATAATCCCCAGCGCCAGAACCTGATAGCCCTGCCCAACCAGAAAAAGCAAGCCGTAGACCGACGAGTACCACGTCGGATCAAGCGACATTACCCAGTAGATCGCCGCGGCGGACATGGTCATCGCGTAGATCACTATGCCTGGTCCGCTGATGTTTTCCAGGCGCTTGATCCACTTGGGCGTCTCCGCCAGCGTCTCCTCGTCACGCTTCAATCCCAGCGCGTTCAGCCGCCACGTATAAAATCCCCAGATCGCAAAGCAAAGCAGGCTGATCCACACAAAAGCGCCTGCGTTCAGCATCGGCCGCTTGAATTCGATGGCGTGCGCCTGCGCCTCGTTGATCCATCCCGATTTCAGCGCCGCGCTCACATCCGTCACCGCGGCCCACAGATAAAGTTTCCTGAGCGAGAACGCGATCACAATCCAGTAGGCAAAGACCAGAGGCAGCGTGCGGCTCATCGCCTCCAGAGGACGCCGCAGCAGCAAGCCCCACTTGCCGCCCGTCACGTACTGCACCATCAGCAGCGCCTGCCCGCCAACAGAGAATCCAAAAGTCAACATCAGCCCCAGCAGCCACGCTCGCAGCACATGGTCCACGTCGAAGCCGCGTCCATCCGCAAAGCCCAGCCCAATGGCAACCACCGCGCAAGCCAGCCCAACCGTCAGCGCGCGCCTCTGCCAGCCATTGACAAAAGCCGGAGCGCCGAGATCGGCCGGTAGTGTCTTTGCGTGCGTCGCGTGAGCCATTTGTTTTTCCCTATTCCCTAGTCCCTAGTCCCTAACGCCCCGCTGGCTTGCTCAGCGGAATCTTGATCGCCGGGTCCGCCGGATTGGCCGGCGCCATCCCCGGCGTTCCCTGCTTAGCATCATGCGGATACGCTTGAATCGCCGTCGCGGGCAGCGTCCACGGCTCGGCAAAGCCCTCCGGCAAATGTTTTTCCTGCGCAATCTTCTTCAGGCTGCGCACCTCGACGCCCGCTGGCACATCCTCCGCCTTGGCCGCCTGGCTCAACTGCAAGGCGCGAATGTACGCCGCCACCGCCCAGCGATCCACCGGCGCGAGTTGCGCCGAGTAGTCCGGCATCGCGCCATAGCCATGCGACATCACGTAAAAGTAGTGCGAGATGGGTTGCGACAACCGCACCTGGTCGTGATAGTTGGCCGCCGGCTTGTAGCCGCGCTGCACAATCTCGCCCAACCCGTTGCCCACCCGCGAGTGGCACGGCGCGCAATAGATATTGAATCGCTCCTGTCCGCGCTTCAGCACGTCGGGCGTCACCGGAAACGGCATCTCGTCCTTCTCTTCGCGATAGCCGTTCGCCGCCTGCACCACGCCCGTATAAAAGTAGCTGTCCTCGTGCAACTGTCCCCGCGCCACGGTGTTCGCCACCTGCGGACGCGCCCCTCGTTGGTCGGCAAACATCGTCGAGCCGCGCTGCGAGCGAATCTTGGGCTGGTCCTGCATATCCTGCCGGCATCCGGTCATGAACACCAGCACGGATGCGGCAACCAGCATTCCTGCGCTGCGCAAGCGATGGCGGAGCATCGGCCACTGACCACTGATCACTGTCCACTGTCCACTGATCATCAGTACTCCACCTCCACCACCGAAGCCGGCGCAAAGCTCTCCAGGTACTTCTTCGCCTCCGCTAAATCGAACTTCGGGTCCAGCGCCTCCAGGCACAGAAAGAACTTGTCCGTCGTCGCTCCGTCGCGAAAGTTGGGCGCATTGAAGAGCGGATGATAGAGCGCCGGCAGTCCATTCAGCGCCAGCATCCCAAAGGCCGCCGACAATCCGGCAAACAAAATCGTCCACTCGTATGCGGGCACAATAAACGCCGGCCAGGAGTACGTCGGCCGTCCGCCGATATTCAACGGATAGGCCAGCACCGAGACCCACACCTGCAGCAAAAACATCGCCACCAACCCCATGACTCCGCCCACCAGCGTCACCAGCGGCACCTTGTTGCGATGGAAGCCGATGGCCTCGGCAGCCTCCTCTACCGGATAAGGCGTGTAGCAATCCATGCGCCGCCAGCCGTCCTTGCGCGCCTGTTGCGCGGCGCGGATCAGTTCGCCCGGCGTATCGAATTCGGCCAGCAGGCCGTAGATTCCTTCGCGCGCGGCCATCAGTCACCAGCCTCCGCCGCCTTCTTGGGCTGAATCTTGGCCCCCGGCAGCATCATGCGAATTTCACTCATCGGAATCATGGGCAGGAAGCGCACAAATAAGAGGAACAGAGCGATGAACAATCCCAGCGTGCCCACATACGTCATGTAGTCCCATCGCGTCGCGCGATACGTTCCCCACGCCGAGGGCAAAAAGTCGCGATACAAACTGGTCACCACAATCACGAAGCGCTCAAACCACATGCCCGTGTTCACCACGATAGAGAGGAAGAACATGAAGGCCATGTTGGTGCGCCACTTGCGAACCCACAACGTCGTCAGCGGAATCGCCAGGTTGCAGGTGACTAAGACCCAGTACGACCACCCCATCGGCCCGAACATCCGGTTCCACATCATGAATGCTTCCCAGTGCGAGCCTGAGTACCACGCCATGAAAACTTCCATCGCGTAGCCGTAAGCCACAATGAAGCCGGTCGCCAGCATCACCTTGCCCATGTTGTCGATGTGCCGCTCGGTGACCAGACCTTCCAGGTGATAGAACTTGCGTAGCGGAATAGCCAGCGTCAGCACCATCGCAAAGCCGGAATAAATCGCGCCAGCTACAAAGTACGGCGGAAAAATCGTCGTGTGCCAGCCCGGCAGCACCGCCACCGCAAAATCAAAGCTGATCACCGTATGCACCGAGAGCACCAGCGGCGTGGCCAGTCCGGCCAGCAGCAGCGACGCCGTCTCGTAGCGCGCCCAGTGGCGCACCGACCCGCGCCAGCCCAGCGAGCAGAGGCCATACGCATACTTGGCGAACTTCGATTCAGCGCGGTCGCGCATCGTTCCAAAATCCGGAACCATGCCGATGTACCAGAAGACCACCGAGATCGTCGCGTACGTCGAAACCGCAAAAACGTCCCACATCAGCGGCGAGCGGAACTGCGGCCACACGTTCATGGTCAACGGCACCGGCAGCATCCAGTAAGCCAGCCATGGGCGCCCCACGTGAATCAGCGGAAACATTCCGGCGCAGACCACGGCAAAAATCGTCATGGCCTCCGCAAACCGGTTGATGGAGTTGCGCCAGCTCTGCTTGAAGAGCAGCAGAATCGCCGAGATCAGTGTTCCCGCATGGCCGATGCCGATCCACCAGACGAAATTGATAATCGCAAAGCCCCAGGCCACCGGTTGCGTGATGCCCCAGATGCCGGTGCCGACCAGAAACAGCCAGGTCAGCGCCACCATCAGCATCGTGGCCAGCGCCCCGCCAATCCCGAAGACGGCAAACCACCCCAGCGGAGTCGTCGGCGTCAGTACAATGCGCGTGATCTTCTCGGTGACAGACCGGAAAGTCTGCCCCGGCGCAATCACGCGGTATTCGCCCGTCGCCGGATCGAGATGCTTATCGAGTTGGGGGTCGTGCTTTACTTCACTGCCTGCCATCGTTCTCCGCTACTTGCAAACTTGCTGAACCGCTAACTTGAAAACCCACTAACCTATTCACTCGCCAACTTGCCAACTCGCCATCTCCGCGCTGCGGAGGCCAACTCGCTAAATCCCTCAACTGCTGACCCGCTGACTTGCTGACTCCGCGAACTTGCTTATTCGCTATAACTTCTTTCAAAACCAGCTTTGTATCAGGGCACGACTTTAGTCGTGCCGTAAATACTGCAAAATCAACCGGGCTTTAGCCCCTGAGGGAATGCCAGCCCTTCGCAAAAAGTCTTCACCCCTTCGCCGGCAAGTGTTCCATCGGCGCAGTTTCCAGTTCCGGATTCGGGTTCGTCACCGCTGCCACATACTTGGTCCGCGGGCGCGTATTCAAATCGGCGAGCACCTGGTAACTGCGCTCGTCCCCTTGCAGCTTCGCCACCTTGCTCTGCTTGTCGTTGATGTTGCCAAAGCTGATCGCCTGGGCCGGACAGGCCTGCTGGCATGCGGTCTGGATCTCTCCGTCGCGAATGGCGCGGTTTTCTTTATCCGCCTCGATCTTCGCCGCCGAAATCCGCTGCACGCAGTAGGTGCACTTCTCCATCACGCCGCGTGAGCGCACCGTCACGTCCGGATTGCGCATCAGCTTCAGGCTCTCTGTCTCAAAGTCCGAGTACAGCAGGAAGTTGAAGCGGCGCACCTTGTACGGGCAGTTGTTGGAGCAGTAGCGCGTGCCCACGCAGCGGTTGTAGACCATCGCGTTCAAGCCCTCGGGCGTGTGCACCGTCGCCCCCACCGGGCAAACCTGCTCGCAGGGAGCGTTCTCGCAGTGCTGGCAGGCCATCGGCTGAAAGTGCGCGCGCGGCGCGGCCAGATCGCCCTCAAAGTAAGTGTCAATGCGCAGCCACTGCATGTTGCGACCGATGCGCACCTGCTGCTTGCCCACCACGGGAATGTTGTTCTCCGCATAACAGCCCACGATGCACGCATTGCATCCCGTGCAACTGTTCATGTCGATCGACATGCCCCAGGCGTTCTCCTTGTACTCCCAGTTAGGAAAGAGCGTGTTGCTCTTGTCGGTCGTCGGGTGCGTCTCGCCCTCGTTGGTAAATCCCGGATTGGCCTTGTACTCCTCCAGCGTCGCGGATCGAATAATCCCGCGCTCGCCCAGCGCTTCATCCGCTTCCAGCGAGTTGTTGCCGTTGCCCTCGCCGCCAAACAGCTTCGGCCGGTGATCCTGGAAGTGGCTCTTTGTCACAGCCACGCCCCACTTACCCTCCACCTTCTTCATCGAGCCCACAACGTAAAACGGCGCATCCGAGGTGCGAATCAAATAAGCATTGAATCCTGCGCCGCCCGCGACGCGCCCCGTCTGCCGCCCATAACCCAGATGAACTGTGACAGAATTATCCGGATGCCCCGGCGCAACGATCACCGGCGCATTCACCTTGCGCCCCTGCACCGTCAGCTCAACAATGTCGTCTTCTTCGAGGCCGTACTTGGTCAGCGTCGCGCCAGACATAATCGCCGCATTGTCCCAGCTCAGATTGGTCACCGGCTTGGGAAGCTCCTGCAGCCACCCCACATTGGCCCACCGCCCGTCATACACATTCGGGTCCGGCCGGAAGATAATCTCCAGCGCATCCTTCGGTGAAGGCGCGGGAACTTTCATGCCACCATAGTAAGGTGCATTGCCAAGACCGATAGCGACATTTCCAGTCCCTTCAATCCAGCCCGCATGAAGCGCTTTTCGCCATCCGGTTTCGAAATCGCCCTTGATGACAGGCTTCCAGGTTGTACGCACAGCCTCGTACGGACTCAATCCCGGCTCATCGAGCAATGCCTGCAAGAAATGATGCGCCGTTTTTCCACCATAAAGCGGATCAATCATCGGCTGAATAATCGAAACCGTACCACCATAGGCTTGCGCATCCGACCACGACTCCAGAAAATGTGCCGCCGGAATGTGCCATTGCGCATTCTGTCCGGTCTCATCCACGTGCGAGCCCAGATGCACCGTCATCTTCGCCTTCTCGAAGGCCATAGCAAAATTCAGATCAGCGGGCGCAGCATAAACCGGATTGGCGTTCAGAATCACCAGCCAATCCACCTTACCTGCATTAAGATCTGCAACCAGTGCCTTTAGATCGCTAATTTGGTCTGATGGTAATAGATGGGCCGGACTTGAGAAATTCGCGACCATGGGGCCATTTTCCCCCAACTCAAGATTGATCGCGAAACCCAGCGCTGTCACCGACGGATCCTGATATAGCCCTGGAATCACCATACTCGGATGGGTTTTCAAATCCTTCGCCAGAGCGGACAAAAACTTTCTCTGCTCGTCGGTCCACATATACGCAGGAGCATCAACGCCCTTCACTCCCACAGCCTTCGCCAATTCCGCCGCAAATGCAGGAATCTCGCTCGCCCTCAGTCCTAGTCGATGCTCTGCCTTCAACCCCGTCGTCGTCGGAGTGCTCTCAATTACGTACAGCCGGTTCAGTTTCTTAGGATTCTTCCTCCGTTCCGCATATTTCCTCACAAGGCTATGGAATCCAGGAAAACTCGCCCCAGAAAGAAAATCCGCATCCAGCGAAACAATCACATCGGGATCGTTCAAATCGTGTTGCACGTTCGATCCGTCTGTGACCGATGTTCCCGCCACCGCCGGGTCATACTGCACCAGCTTCGCCTTCGGAAACTTCGTTTGCACCTCGCGCCACTGCCGCGCCAGCGTCGGCGAGGTGATCGTCTCGCTGAGAAAATAAATCCCCGTCCCGTCCTTGGTCGAGATCATTTTATTGCGAAACTCGACGGCAAACTCCGCCCACTCGCGATTCTCTCCGCGATAGGTCACGTGCTGCGAGCGGTCCGGATCATACAAATCCAGCAGCGTGGCCTGCGTAAACGGGTCCGATGATCCCTGGTTATAAGGATGCTCCGGGTTGCCGTCGATCTTGATCGGACGGTACTGGTCGCTCTTGACCAGCAGCGGGACAGCCCCGGTTACAAATGGATGCGCCGTGGCAAAATAATTCGGCTTGCCCAGAATCAAATCTTCCGGCTGCTTGATGTAGGGATATATCGGCTCATCGGGCTGCTTGGTGCAACCGGCCAACCCCGCCAGCGCCGCCGACGCTCCCAAGAATTTCAGGAATCCGCGTCGCGAAACCTCATCGCCCCACCCATGCGGCGACGAGGGAAATTCCCGCTCCACCGCCGCCTGAAACTCCGGCGTCCCCGCCAGCTCATCCACCGACCGCCAGTAGCGCATTCCCTTGGTTCCTTTCAATTGCTGGCGAATCTGGACGAGAGTCATCGTCGCGGGGGTGGCCGTTGCGGCCGAAGAGCCTCCCTCAGGGGCTAAAGCCCGCGTCGATTGGGCATCACTTGCGGCACGGCTGAAGTCGTGCCCTGTTACCAAGCCGGATTCTTGGGCCGCCTGGGCGCCGGTCCTCTTTGCGTGTTGATTCATCTTCAGTCGTCCGCTCATCGGTGGCAGACCTCGCAACTGGACAATTCATTCGGCGTGCGAATCTTGTAATGCTTCACAAGAAATTTGCCCAATTCATCCTGGCTGGTGAACTTTTCGTATTTCGCCTTGGGGAGTTCCGGAGCATCAGCCCGTGGCAATACAAGGGTGGTCAGCGCCGGATGCCCTCCAATTGACGGTACCTCCAGCGAAGCAACCTCGGTCGATGCGCGCTCCGGCTCCCTCGTCACGCACTTCACGCTCCGCGCCGTCGGCACGCCCGTCTTCTCATCGCCAACCACACACCACACCGGCCTATCCGGCGCCGGCTTCTCCCACGCCATGTTGTAAATCTCGCTGGTCGGCCGTAGATTCTTCGCCGGGTTGCGATGGCAATCCAAACACCACTCCATTTGCAACGTGTTCTCGGCGTACATCAGCGGCATCTGGTCCACGCGCCCGTGGCAGCTCGCGCAGCCCACGCCCTTGTGCACATGAATCTCGTGGTTGAAGTAGACATAATCCGGCAGGTCGTGCACCTTGATCCAGGGCAGCGATTTGCCCGTGGCCCAGCTCTCGCGCACCGGCTCCAGCAGTTGCGCGTTGGTCCAGATCTGAGCGTGGCAATTGATGCAGGTCTTGGTCGGCGGAATTCCCGCGTAGCTCGATTTCTCCACCGTCGTGTGGCAATACTGGCACTGCACGCCCAGCCCCTGCACGTGGTGCTTGTGGCTGAAGGGAATCGGCTGATCCGGACGCTGACCCTGCCGCGTCACCCACGGCGAGCGCTGCAATTGGTCCAGCGTCACCCCCAGCACAATCACGATCAGCCCTGACAATACCAGGCTCGCGCGAGCCAGGGCATTGGAGCTGCGGTCAAAGAGTTGCGCCATGCGTTCGTTCCCTGCCTGGTGTACTTTTTTTGGATGTAAGCGCTTGTCCCGCGGTCACATTTGTTGTGTGAAAAAGTCTGTCATGGATAGTACCCGCCTGGGAGGCGGACAACCCCAGTGTGTGAACAGGATAGCCGAAAACAGCATCACTACAGGGATGGATGCGGCAACAATTTCCAAGTTTACCCGCTCCACCCAACCTTATAATCTGCTGAAAATAAGCAGCTTGCGACTACTGCTGTGGGGATGCCTATTCTTTCGTTTCCCTGCCGCAACGCGCCAGGTCGAGATTCTTCGGCTAATACAGCACAATATCATATTAATTCCGGACCGCGCCAGTCCAAAATAACAAACGCTTCATCTCTTCTCCGGTTCCCGCCACCTCAGCCCGGCTACACAACTGCGAGATCACATCCACCACCTTCTGATCGAAGAGCAGTGCAATAGCAGGTTCGGTTTTGAGGTCTGAAGGTCGTCCTTGTATTGAAGTTCTCGCTTACGCATTCGTTCGCAGCGCCGCTTCCGCCCATTCCACCGCCAGCCCATGGCAGCGCATCACCTGCTCATGGCTCATGCCGCTGGAGTGGACAATCGCATCGCACTCCGCCCAGTTCCCGTGCTCCTGGCAAACAATCCAGTGCAGCAGCACGCCCTCGGGAGTGTCTTTGCCCAGCAACGCATCGCACGCCGCCTCGCGAAGCGGCAGCAGCCGGATCAAGTCCTCCGTCAGAATGCGCAGCATCGCCGGGAACAGGCTGACCATGCCGATAATGTATTGCTCCGTGGGGGCCAGGCCGCACAGCGGGGCCGCCAGCTCGCAGAAGCGCCCACGCTCAAAGGCCATGCGTAGAAGCTCCGCCGGCTGGTCGGCGTTGATGTCGCAGGCGATTGCCAGCATAGCGATGCGCCGGAAAGCCGCATCGCCCACCAGCATCAGCGCTGTATGAATCGAGGTTACCTCCTGGCGCATGGCGCAGACCGGCGAATTCACCAGCCGCAGCAGACGATAGGTGAGAGAGGCGTCGCACATTACCAGTTGGCTCAGCCGTTGCAGGTCGACGGGTTCGTTCTGTATATCCTCCAGAATCTCCAGATGCACCAGCCGGTTGCCCGGTATCTTGTGGCTCTCCAGCGGCTCCGGACGGCAGAAATAATACCCCTGAAACAGGTCAAAGCCTTCTTTGCATGCCTGCCCGTATTGTTCCTGCGTCTCCACATTCTGCGCCACCAGGCACGCCGTGGAGCCGGCCAGCCAGCGCAGCAGGTTCCCGCGCTCCACCGCGTCTACTTTCAGCAGATCCACTTTGATGTAGTCGGCAAGGTCGGTTAGAGGCCTGGACTCCGGATTTCCTGTGAAGTCGGTCAACGCCAGCCGAAAGCCCGATGCCTTCAGTTTGCGGCAAGCTGCCAGCAGGCTCGGTGTGGGTTCCGCGTCCGAGGCTAGTTCCAGTACCGTCATGTGGGGCGGCAAAACCTTCACCCATTCCTCGGTCAGCGATTCCGCTGTGCAGTTCACGAAGGCCGGCAAGCCGCGCGCCAGCTCTTCCAGCCCAAAGACCACCGTATTGTCCAGCATGGTGCGGGTCGCCAGGTCGCTTTTGCCGCGCGTGGTCGGATCACGCCCGTTCCAGAACAGCAGTTCGTAGCCATGTGCATTGCCATGCAGGTCCAGAATCGGCTGGCGCGCCACGTAGCGTAGCTCTCCTGCCTGCTCCTCAACTGAACCGGCAACTGTTACCGCCCTGGCCCGCGTTGCCATGGATACTCTCTCCCATCCTGTTTATCGTTGCCTGGGCGTGAAACATGAGAACATTTTCACACAGGAAAAACCTACCGGTTAAAGATGACGCATTCTGGACGGAACTGACGCAAACAGACCGTCGAGAGGTTCTCAGATTTTCCCGCAATTCACGGAACCCGGCGCGCCTCGGTTGCGTAGTGATCTCAGAAGGTTTTTCCTGGGAGGCAATCATGTATTGCAGCGGATGTGGTATGGCTTTAGCGCCCGGGCAGGCAGTCTGCCCAAAGTGTGGCCGGCAGGCACTGTCGCCTGTTCCCCCCGTGCCCGGCTTGGCGTTTCAACTGCAGAATTTCGCCGGTAAGGTGAGGGCGCTCGGCGTAGTCTGGCTCATCTACGCCGCCGTTGCGTTGGTGACGGGAATCATCGCGCTGACCTTCGCGAACGCCTATTTCTCCGGGCACTTCGCTCCCTGGATGTACGGACCCTGGGCGCGCGGCCCGCTGCCGCCGATGTGGCTAGGAACCTTTGCCCTCCGCTTTGGCTGGGCGATTCTCCTGGTGCGCGTCAGCCTGGCCGCGTGCGCTGGTTTTGGACTTCTGGAGCGCGCGCAGTGGGGCAGGGGCGTGGCCATCGCAGCCGCCATCGTGAACATGTACAAGTTTCCCTTCGGAATGGCCATGGGCATCTGGACACTGGTCATGCTGATCGGCTACCGCAACTCGACCCTCTACGAGCAGTTGTAAAGCAGCTTTCAATCTTTGGGGAAGCTCTGAATATGTCGATGTCTTGAAGGGTACGGGCTTTAGCCCGTACATTAACTTAACAAAATTAACGCGGGCTTAAGCCCCTGAGGGAATGCGCCCTCATAATGGGCGCTTGTTCAGAGCTTCGTTAGCGATTCGCCCCGTTGAAGATTCCGCAGTGCCGGATGCCACGGTTTTGCGCGCCACAAAGACCGCTGCAACCTTGTCTTCATAAGCCAGCTCAAAGCGCGAATCCATCCGCAGCAGTTGTGTCAAAGGCGCCGTGACCGGCCCGATCACAACTCCCGCCTTCTGAAGGTTGGGGTCCGTGGCCCAATCCGGCTGCCCGCTCCACGTCGCTACTGAACGGTCAACACGCTGGGAACCATAGAGGTTGGTGCGCCCATCCATGCTGACCGGCATCCGCAAAGCCCAAATCAGATAACCTCCCCAGTTGTAGTCGTTATAGAGAGGACCGTTCCAACCCTTTTCTTTCACCACTTCCACGGCGCGGACGGGCAAAACCCCGGCCAGCTTGGCGCTCAGTCGAGCATTGTCCACGTGCATCGCGCAGCAGCCCAGCAGCACCGTCAGCCCCGTGACTATCGCCACAAACGGCGCGGAGGAGGCCTTCATTTGCAACTGGTTCTTATCGTCCCCCTTGAGTTCCTTAGCCAGGATTGCGCTTGCCGCGATCACCACCACCCACAGATCCCGCTGTGAACGAAAGGACACGTAAATAGCCGAGACCAGCAACAGGCTTTCAAAGAATGCCGGCCGGCGAGCCCTCGCCAGCGTGGCCGCGGCTGCAAGGGTAAGCAGAAGCACGCCCCAGTCCGCCATGCTGCGAAACGGCAGCGCCAGCAAATCGCCGAGTTGGTTGGGATTGCCGGGCTGCGCCACCATGTCGCCGGCGATTCTGTAGATATTCCAGCCATATGGATTTGCCAGCGTGGCTAAAACACAGGCGATAAAAATGCCGCCCAGCCAGGCCGGGCGTATACGCGTCTGGAGGCCGGCCCAGCGCCGGGCAAGCACCGGCTCCGCCAATGCCAGCGCAAGCACCAGCAGGCCGCCCACAAACTCAATGTGCAGATTGGCCCACAACGCAAAAATGACCGGCAGCCAAAGCAGTTCCCTGGTCTTGCCGGTCTTCCGCGCCTGCATCAACAGATCGAGTTCCAGGGTGAAAAACAGGACTGAGAACCACCAGGAGCGCGGCGAATCCAGGCGGAACAAGCTGAGGCTGGCAGTCAGGGTCAGCAGCACCGCAATCGTAAAGTCGGCCTGGAGACGCCGGATCATGCGATGCAGTGCCACCGTAACGGCCAGAACCATTCCGGTGGTGTAAACCACCAGCCCAACCAGGCCCAGACGCTGAAATAGCTGAAATAGAATGATTTCAAAAAGCCAGCTATAGGCTGCCCAGGGTTTTCCCGCGCCATAGCTGGAGAATGGCTCTGTCCGCGGCACAGCGCAATGTTGCAGTATCCACTCGCCGGTGCGCAGGTGCCACCATGCATCCGGATCTTCAACAACTGATAACTTCAGGCAAATCAATGCCGGAACGGAAAAAAGCGCCGCAAGAACAAATGCCTGTGCCCAGCGAATGTTGCGCGCTGAACGTGAACCGCTCTCCGCCACAGGCAGAGATGCGCGATTTTCCTCCGGCACGGCATCGTGTGTAATCTCGGCTGATTCCATGATCACTCAAGATCATAACAGCGCAGGATTTCCTCCGAATATCTCGCATGAGCCGTGCCCCATTCTTCTGAGCGAAGCGCAGCGGAGTCGAAGAACCTGCTTTTGAAATTCTATGCGGCATCGGGGTCCCCAAAAAGCGATCTTTGCTTCTTGGGGTGGTAACGATAGGTGCCCCATCCATTTCGCGGTCTGTGCGAAATGGGTGGGAAACCACAACCTTCTATCAGTCACAGTTGCCAAACAGCTAGCGGCTAGAAGCTAGCAGCCTTGTTCTACAATCTGAATCATGAGCTTTCCTCAATCCCGTATGCGCCGCCTCCGCCGCACGGAATCCCTCCGCGCCCTGGTGCGCGAAACCGCTGTCACACCCGGCGACCTGATCTACCCCCTCTTTCTCTGCCCCGGCCAGGGCGTGCGCCGCCCGGTCGGCTCCATGCCCGGAGTCTTCAACCTCTCCATCGACGAAGCCGTGCGCGAGGCTGAGGAGGCCGCGCAACTCGGCATCGCCGGCCTGCTGCTCTTCGGCCTGCCTGAATCCAAAGACGAACTTGGCTCCGGCGCATACGACGACAACGGCATCGTCCAGCAGGGTCTGCGCGCGCTCAAGGCATCCGCAGCCGCAAAGAAACTTGTTCTCATCGCCGATGTCTGCCTCTGCGAGTACACCAGCCACGGCCACTGCGGCAAAGTCATCGAAACTCCCGACGGCTGGACCGTGGATAACGACCCATCTTTGGATTTGCTCGCCCTCACCGCCGTCAGCCAGGCCAAAGCCGGAGCCGACGTCGTCGCCCCGAGCGACATGATGGATGGCCGCGTCGCCGTCATCCGCCGCGCTCTCGATAGCGCCGGCTGCAAAGACACGCCCATCCTCAGCTACGCCTCCAAGTTCGCCTCCGCCTTCTACGGACCCTTCCGTGAGGCCGCCGACTCCGCTCCTCAATTCGGCGACCGCCGCTCCTATCAAATGGACGGCGCTAACCTGCGCGAGGCCCTGCGCGAAATCTCCCTCGACCTTGAAGAAGGCGCGGACATGATCCTCATGAAGCCCGCCATGCCCTACCTCGACGTCATCCACGCCGCCCGCGAGTTGACCGGCGTGCCCCTCGGCGCTTATCAAGTCTCCGGCGAGTACTCCATGCTCCAGGCCGCCTTCCAAAAAGGCTGGCTCGACCCCAATCGCGCCATGCTCGAATCGCTGGTCAGCATCCGCCGCGCCGGCGCGGACTTCATCGTCACCTACTTCGCCAAAGAAGCCGCCAAACTGCTCGCCTGATAGCGATTTAGGCGCATTCTCTGCCCGTGCAACCGTACCAAGTTCAAAATCGACTTGGCTCCAATTGAGTATCCTCCTGAGCACTTTGGCTATCGAATTGTTAAATAGTAGCCGCAAAGTGGCTGGGTCGGGTTATTCTTCAGAGGTGAGTCGGCCAAATCGATAGGCGTGGGTCACCTATGAGT
>Ga0326728_10017251_pt1 | contig 14512 bp, 13 predicted proteins | sample MB3enrmetagenome_FD_207602 | JGI IMG/M metagenome (GOLD analysis project Ga0326728, IMG submission 207602) | Lab enriched peat soil microbial communities from McLean, Ithaca, NY, United States - MB31MN | ecosystem: Environmental > Terrestrial > Soil > Wetlands > Peat | place: USA: New York...
TTTTGGGAAAATATAGGGCTCGTGAGCAATGAGAATTGCCGGCGAGCTATCTTTGATCTGACGCAACGTACCTTCGAGGTCGTCTGCGCCGCTTGTTTTGTAGGCCATCTGGTCGCCGAGGCCAGCGATCCAAAACTGGCTATTGCCTCTACTCACCTTCACCGCGGTATTTTCCAGGAGGTGAATGCCGGCTTTCTCGAAGTGCTGCCTGATTAGAGGAGCCTCGCCGGACCACCAATCGTGATTGCCGAGCACGGCGTAAACGCCAAGCGGAGCGTGCAGCTCCGCCAGCGCCGCGGTCCATTCTGGTACGGGGACGAGCGCAGCGTGAAATCGCAGCCGCAACGCATTCACGTAATCGCCAAGAAGCACGACGGCGTCGGGCTTGAACCAGTTCATGCGCTCCACGATGGCACCGATACGCCGGGCGGGCATCCATGGATCCACGGCGTGGATATCGGTCAGTACACCAATTCGCAAGGGCCGGGCGTCTTCTGGCCAGCCTTCGTGACGAACCGTCCACTCCTTGACCACAAGGCTAAAACCGGGCTCGAATGCAAACGCGTCGGCCGCACTCAGCACGCCAGAGCTGGCGGTTGCGGCTCCCAAAGTTATAAGGCGGCGGCGTGAAATCATAGTGCAAAGCTAACTTCAGGACTTTAACGGATTATTGGCCGGACGGCGTCATTTCCTTGCCCTCGCAAATTATATCCGCGAAGAGCTGCGGATCGGCGTTTCCTCCGGAAAGGATGATCGCCACCTGGCGGCCTTTGGCATGGAACGCACCGGTGAGGATCGCAGCAAGGGCGACGGCGCCTCCTGGCTCCACGACTAGCTTCATTTCATTATAGGCGTATGACACCGCCTCCCTCACATCGTGATCGCTAACGGCTATGCCGCCAGCCAGCCGGTTCTTGTTCATGGCGAAGGTCAACTCGCCAGGCTCTGCAATCAGGAGCGCGTCGCAGATCGAACTGCCTGGATGCTCGTTTCTCTGGCGGCTACCGGCCGCGAGCGAGCGCTTGTAATCGTCGAAGCCTTTCGGTTCCACCGTATAGACTTCGGCATCGGGAAAGCTTTCCTTGACGGCAAGCGCGACACCGGCCGCCAAGCCTCCGCCGCTCGCGGGAACCAGCACCGCGTCGATTGCGGCGCCCGCGTCACCGGCTTGGCGGCAGAGCTCCAGCCCAACCGTTCCCTGGCCTGCGATCACATAGGGGTCGTCGAAAGGCAGGACGAGGGCCGCGTTGAGCTTTTCGCAGAGATCGCGGGCTATAGCGTTGCGGTCCTCGGTCTCACGGTTGTAGAAGACGACCTCCGCGCCGCTGTGGCTCGTGCGCGCTATTTTCAACCGGGGCGCATCCGAAGGCATCACAATCACCGCATCTAGCCCGCAAAGGCGCGCGGCCTCGCCCACACCTTGAGCGTGATTGCCCGAAGAGCACGCGACGACTCCGCCCGGGAACTCGTTGCGGTCGACTCTCGACACGCAATTATAAGCCCCCCGGAACTTGAAGCTGCCCGTTCGCTGCAGAGTTTCGGCCTTGCAGAGAATTCTCGCTCCGAGCCTATCGTTCAGGGTAGCCCACTCGATAAGCGGCGTTATGGCAGCGTACGGCCTGATCCGCAACTCGGCGTCTCTCAGGTCGTCAATCGTTGGCAGTTTCATTGCGGACCCCGCAGGCCTATGCTTTGGATCATAACGAAAACATCGCCGTTTTGTCACGGACTAGCGGGAGCCAGAGCGGAAAATCCGTTGGCTTCCGCTACGATATCGCGGAAACGCCGCGCGCACGCGCTCCAGCTGAACTGCTCCGCATAGATACGGCAAGCCGCGCGATCGATTGAAAGCGCAGCAAGCGCCGCATTCTTAAGATCGCCGGCAAGAATGCCAACGCTGCCATTTACGACGACGTCCTTCGGCCCTGTCACATCGTATGCGGCCACGGGGACGCCGCAAGCGAGCGCTTCGAGCAGCACGTTTCCAAAAGTATCGGTTAAACTTGGAAACACAAAGACATCCGCCGACGCATAATGCTCGGCGAGCTCTAGCCCGAATTTCGGACCTGTGAAGGTTACGCCGGGGTAGCGCTTCTTCAGCTCTTCGAGCTGTGGACCTCCGCCTACAACTGCCTTGCTGCCAGGAAGGTCGAGGCTCAGAAAAGCGTCGAGGTTCTTTTCTACGGCGACGCGGCCGGCATAGAGGAAAAGCGGGCGCGGCAAGCCGAACCGGTCCACAGGGCGTGGACGGAAGAGCTCAAGATCGACGCCCCTCGACCAGAGCCGGACGTTCTTAAGGCCGTGCGCCGTCAAATCCTCGCACAGCGAGCGCGAGGCGGCCATGACGCCAGCGCCGGAATTGTGAAACCAGCGCTCGAAGCGGTAGCCCCAAGACAACGGCATAGGGACCCGTGCTGCGGCATATTCCGGAAAGCGGGTGTGATAGCTTGTGGTGAAGCGGCGGCCGGCACTTACGCAGAAGGCGCGCGTGGCAAGGCCGATCGGCCCTTCGGTCGCAATATGGATGCAATCGGGCCTGTCCTGCTCCACACGCCGTGCGGCATCCGAAGGAAAGGCGAGCGCAAGCCGGATCTCGCTGTAGCTTGGCAGCGGCACGGTCCTGAATTCCGATGGGGTCAGAAACGACAGCGAGAAGCCCGCGCCCGGCGCCTCGCGCTCAACATTCGCATAGGTGTTCACGACGCCGTTCACTTGGGGCTTCCAGGCGTCCGTGGCGATGAGAATGCGCATCAGGCTGCCGGCATGGCAGGCGTTTTCGGGGAGGCAGATTTATGCCCGCGGAGCCGGTCGGTCCAGCGGATGATTTCGAGCCGCCCATCCGCCTGCTCGGCAATCGCGGTTCCGCTTTCCACCCAATCGCCGGTGTTCACATAGCAAATCCCATCGACCACATGGATGGTGGCGTGATGGATGTGGCCGCAGATCACGCCGGATGCACCGGCATCGCGGGCCGCAGCGGCAAGCTTCTTCTCAAAATTTCCGGCATAGCTCACGATCCGTTTGACCCGGTATTTCAGAAAGGCGGCAAGCGACCAGTATGGAAGGCCGATTCCGCGCCGGACCCAATTAAGAAGGGAGTTGGCCGCGGCGGCAATGTCGTATGCGATGTCGCCGATAACCGCAAGCCAGAGCGCCTTCTTTATGACGGCGTCGAACTCGTCGCCATGGATGACGAGAAAGCGGCGTCCATCGGCGGTGCCGTGGACCGCATGGAGGCAAATCTCGACAGGCCCAAGCGTCGTGCCGGCGAAGGCACGCATCTCGCTATCGTGATTGCCGGGGATGTAAACGATACGCGAGCCGTTTTGCGCCTTTGCCAATAGCTCCTTGATAGCCGCCGTGTGCGAGGCGCTCCAGCTCGGTGCGCGCCGCAAACGCCAGAAATCGATCACGTCGCCCACGAGATAAATCGTGTCGGCGTCATGAGATTTGAGAAAGCTCAAAAGGTCCTCGGACCTGCAGGCCCGGGCAGCCAAGTGAATGTCGGAAAGAAAGAGGGCGCGGTATCTCACGGGTACTTTATAGTTCGACGCGGCCGGATGGTCCACCCTTTGCCCCCGGTTCTCAAAATTTGCATAAGACTGCCCGCATCTTCATTGCAAGAATATGACACAGGCCGTGGCCAAGCGCTCAAAAAAAACGGCCGGCAATGATGCCGGCCGCTGAAAGTCGGTAGGTACCTTCTTATTACTTGAGAGGCTCAAGCGGCTCTGGGCCGTAGAATTTATAGTTTACGCCAAGCGAGACGACATCGACCGACACGTCGGCGGAGCCGCTTAGCAGCGCAAGGTTAGAGCCGGAGACGCAATGCGTGGTTGGCGCTGCCAGGGTCGGCTCGGCCATGCAGAACGGTGCGCTGTCGAAGAATATGTGCGAGTATGCGGCGTTGAGCGTGATCTTGTCCGACCACCTGTAGCTCGCACCGAAGCCCAGATGGACGCGATTGCTGTCGGGCAGGAGAATGTCGCGTGTGGAATCCGTTATCGGCGAAACCTCGTAGCCGACACCAGTCCGCAAGGTTAGCGCGGGGCTGTAAGCGTATTCGGCGCCGATCGAGTAGAACCACCCGTCTTTATAGTTGAGGTTCAGCGTCTCACAGGCGCCGCCACATAGCGTGCTGGTCGCGTTCACATTGCCGATGCTGCTCCAGCGATCCCACTGGACCGTACCAAGCAAAGCCAGCTGGCTTGTAATCGCTTGCCTGAAGCTGAATGTAGCTTCATCCGGCAGTGTTAGCTTGCCATTTGCGATAAGCGAAAACGGCAAATTCACGTTAGAGGCGCCAAGGCTATAAAGGCCGCTAACATTGACGTTAACCGCAGAGCGATAGCCCAAACCGAGCGAGGTTCCGGCAAAGGGCTGCCAAATGGCGCCGACCGTGAAGCCTACGCCCGTGTCGTCGGCCTGGTAATTACGGGACGGAATAGGCGTACCGATGAGAGGAGCTGTCCAGGCGTCGTGATCGAGCTTGATCTCGAAATATTCGATCTGAACGCCGGCGCCGACCGTCAAGGTTGGCGTAATCTTGTAAGCAAGCGTTGGGGTGGCGTCCAGCGAGAAGACTTTCGTCGTGGTCGCCAGCGGGGACCCAGCCCAAAAGTTATCCGCTTTGGTTATAAGACCGAAAGGAGCGGTCAACCCGAGGCCGACGTAGAGCTGGTCGGTAAGCTGCAAGGTCCAGTAAGACGAGGGAACGAGCGCGCTGGTGCCTACATTGGTCGAGGTTGGAGATATACCCGGCACAGGAAAGCCTGGCCCTGTCACAAGCACACCGCCCGTCGCGTTCTCGGTGGCGCTTGCGATAATCCCGGTGTAACTCGTCGAGCTATTGAAGCCCTGCAGCGTCGCCGTTGCCGCCGGGTTCCAGAACATGGAGCTAATATCGCCGCCCGCGGCCGCGCCAGCATACTCGTCGCCCGTGAAATATGTGGACTGCTCGCGGATGCCGAAAGCGCCGGCCTGGGCCTCGCTCACGGCAGCGGCACTTGCTACAAGGGCTGTCGCGCTCAGCAACGCCAGCCTGAAATTCGCCGATTTCCCCATGTTCTCCCCCACGATAAGCCTTACGGGGCTGCTTCGGAAGCACCCCTATTCATCGTTCGCCCCACTTAATCACCAAAAGAAGCTCCGTGGCAACATGGCCGTGCCGGCTCGCCAAGCGTGAGCGGCGCCGCCGTACGAAGGGGAAGGCAATGTCACTGAGGCTAAGAAGCGCCTCATAAAAACCCATACATAACAATGCGTTGTTACAAAGCACGCCCACATCCGCGGCTCGATTCTGTAGGAAATCGAGGGGGCGGCTTCATCCATAGTCAAGCAGCGCGCATGTTTTTTTGCACGCTGCCTGTTGCTCAATAAACACGCACTCTATAGGCACACGCCGGGGTCCTATTCCGGCGCGGGGTATCACTTAAGAGGCTCAAGCGGCTCAGGCCCGGAGATTTTGTAGTTTACGCCGAGAGACACAATATCGACGGAGGTGTCAGCCGAGCCGGTTAGCAGCACCGCGCTCGGGGGCGTGAAAGCCGTGCAGTGCGTGGATCCCGTCTGCGGGCTCGCTTCGCAGAAGGGCGCGCTCTCGAAGAAAATGTGGGAGTAGGCTGCGATCAAAGAAAGCTTGTCGGACCACTTATAGGTGGCACCTATGTTCAGATGAACACGATTGCTGTCTGGAAGCAGTATATCTCGTATGCTGTCTGTTATCGGAGAGATTTCATATCCAACGCCAGCCCGGAAAGTCAGCAAGGGATTGTAGGCATATTCGGCGCCCACAGAAAAGAACCATCCGTCGCGGTAATTGAGGTTCAGCGTCTCGCAGACGCCGCCGGAACAGAACGGGTTTGTGACATTCACATTTCCGAGACGGCTCCAGTCGTCCCACTCGACGGTGCCCAGCAAGGTTAGCTGCTGTGTGACGGCCTGCCTGACGCTGAATGTAACTTCATCCGGAAGCGTAATGCTGGCCGTCCCATTAACGCCAAAGCCTGCGACGGGCGTAAGAGTAGCTGTGTTAAAGAAAGCGCCGTTCGTATAGAGGCCGCTCACGTCAACGGTGACTGCGGAACGGTATCCAACACCGAGCGACGTCCCAGGCAATGGCTGCCAAAGCACACCGGCTGTCGCGCCAACACCCCAATCGTCGAACTTGGAACTACGGCTCGGAGTTACAGGAGTTAGCAGACCCAATGGCGGTAATGGCTCATAGAGGGCTCCACGATCCAGGCGGGTCTCGAGATATTCGACCTGCAGGCCGGCGCCAACTGTCCATTCCGGCGTAAGCTTGTAGGCGACCGTTGGATTGGCATCGATCGAAAAGACCCGGGTCGTGGTTGCTATTGGAGATCCGGACCAAGTGTTATCGGGCTTCGTCACGAGGCCAAAGGGCGCGTTCAGCGCGAGACCCAAATAAAGCCGGTCGTTATACTGATAGGTCAAATAAGATGCTGGAACGATTGCGTCGGTGCCGACATCGGTCGAAGTTGGCGTGAGAGGCGTGACAAAGACGCCGCCCGTTGCGTGCTCGTTGGAGGTTGCAAGGATTCCCGTGTAGCTGGACGAGGAGTTGAAGCCGGTCAGTGTAGCCGTCGCTGCCGGATTCCAGTACATGGAGCTGATGTCGCCGCCTGCTGCGGAGCCCGCATAGGCATCTCCCGCGAAATAAGTAGACTGCTCGCGGATGCCGAAAGCTCCGGCATTTGCTTCATCGGCTGCGGCTGCCGATATAAGAGCCGTGCCTACAAGTATAAGTGCGCGCAAGTTGTGGCTGTATAACATTATCTCCCCCGTCTCGCAATCGAGCGTGCGTCGCCGCTCAGCGCACGTTAGGGTTTAATAAAGGGCCGAACTTGCGCAAGACTTGCAAATACCAAGAAATACAACCCTGTGCGCGAGTTTAGTGTAATCAGTTCAGGAAAAATATTTCCGGCAAATAAACAAATTGTCTCAATGGCTTAGTGAGCGATGCGCCAGCCTGAAGCAAAAAATGCGGTCACCGCCTCGCGCCAAGCCGAGCACGCCGATTTCCTTCTATCCTCGTCTGTTGCAAAAAAGGCGCAAGGAAACGCAGGCGCATCCGCAGAGGGACGCTCCTGCTAAGTTAACGTTGGTAAATAGAGTCTGGTCAGATTTCTTTCGGCGCGGTCTGCTTCTCGTAGACCCAGATAGCGGCCGGCGGAAGATTCAGCCAAACGCGCGTATAGCGCCAAGCCTTCATGTGAAGCGCTTTAACGACACGCGGCGGCACGGGGCTATTTTGCCGGTAGGTGAATTGAACGAACATCCCGCCGTCCTCAAGGACTTGCAGGCTGTTCTTCATCACTAAATAAATCAGCTTCTTGGAAAATAGGCGCATGGGCAAGGTCGAGACGATAGCGCCGACGCATCCGCCATTACGCTCCTGCCACAATTTGGCAAGGTCTTGCGCCGGCGCGATCACAACATCCACGTCCTGAAATCTGCGCCTGAGATGGCCGCCAAGCTGAGAATCGATTTCGATAAGGGTCAGTTTCTCCGGCTGCACACCGTTCCGGATCAGCTGCCGCGTTACGGCACCCGTTCCCGCCCCCAGCTCTATAATGTGAGAGTCGATGCGGTCCCCCAGGACCGTTGTCATCGCCCGGCCCACAAACGGGCTGGACGGGAAAAGACTGCAAACTTGCCGGGGATTCTTGAGCGTCTGCCGCCAGAACAGAACCGGGCCCTGCGCAGCCTGCGGAAGATCTGATAACTCGATGAGCTTACTCATGAAATTCGATGATCTCTTGTGTCGCCGGTAGCGGGATCGTGCCTAGGATGGTAATCCACACAGAAACGCTGGCACGAACCCGCAAAGGACTCTGCCAGCGGCACTGCGAGGTAAGCTCAGAGACACAGAACCCGTGAGCTGGTTCCACATTGTGGCCCAATTAAGACATAAGGCTTCTTCTTGGCAATTGCAAATGTCTTGCTGCAACAGCTTGGCTGTCATATTGAGTAAATCCACCGTTAAATAACTCTGACTTGTGTGGGTAATGCAAAAATGTCACGTTCCGCCAAGCGTCATTCTGTCGTAACGCAACTCCTGAAATCGTTTAAAAAAGGGCTTAACCCTAAGGTCAGGGACGGCGGCACGTGCGGGCCTACGGGCGATTGACGCCAAAGATATGCCGCAAGGCGTTGAACATGGGAGGTAAATATGTCCACAGCGGAGCTACTCGGCAAACTACATAGCATCGCGGCCGTAGACGTTCACGGCAAGCGCGTTTTGATCCGCACCGACCTCAACGTCCCGGCATCGGGAGGCGAGGTCACCGACGCTACCCGCATCGAAAGGCTTCTACCCACTTTGCGCGACCTGACCCAGCGCGGCGCCAAGGTCGTCATTCTCTCCCATTTCGGACGGCCCAAGGGCGCGCCCGATCCCCAATATTCGCTACGGCCTGTCGCCAATAAGCTCGCCTCCATGATGCAGGGAACAACCGTGCTCTTTGGCGAAGATTGCATAGGCCCTCTCGCCGACGTGGTTGTGGCGCAGCTCCAGCCCGGACAGATTGCCGTTTTGGAGAATCTCCGGTTCCATAAGGGCGAGGAGAAGAACGATCCGGATTTCGCGGGCGCACTCGCAAAGCTGGGCGATATCTACGTCAACGACGCCTTCTCCGTATCGCACCGGGCGCACGCCTCGACCGAAGCGTTGGCGCGTCTTTTGCCAGCCTATGCCGGACCATCCATGATGGCCGAGATCGAAGCGCTCAAGCTTTCGTGCGACCATCCCGAGCGTCCCGTGGCGGCTATCATCGGCGGCTCCAAAATCTCGACGAAAATCGACGTGCTCGTCCATCTCGTGAAAAAGATGGACTATCTTATCGTCGGCGGCGGAATGGCCAACACCTTCCTATATGCGAAGAAAATCGGCGTGGGCCGGTCTCTTTGCGAGCCCGGCTTGGTTGAAACCGTCGATACCATCCTTTCGCAGGCCGCGGAGTCCGGTTGCCGGATCGTGCTGCCGGTCGATGCCGTCGTTGCAAGAGAGCTTAAGGCGAACACTCATACCGAAACGGTTCCTGTCGGTGAGGTGCCTGACGATATGATGATTCTCGATGCCGGCCCGCGCTCGGTCGAGGCGTTCAAGCAGTGTATCGAGAAGTGCAAAACGCTTCTCTGGAACGGTCCCGTCGGTGCGTTCGAAATCCCGCCTTTCGGAGAGGCCACCTTCGCGCTCGCCCGCGAAGCGGCGAAACTCACCGAAGCAGGCAAGCTCCGCACGGTCGCCGGCGGCGGCGACACCGTTGCGGCACTGAATGCCGCGGGCGTCACGGACAAGTTCTCCTACGTATCCACGGCAGGCGGCGCATTCCTCGAATGGCTGGAAGGGCGCACGCTGCCAGGAGTTGCAGCACTCGCCCGCTCGTGAAATGAACTGAAAAGCATCGGCACCAACCGGAGGAAAGAAATGGCCCGTATAACGCTCAGGCAACTTCTCGATCATGCCGCCGAGCACGGCTATGGCGTACCGGCATTCAACATCAACAACATGGAGCAAGGCATCGCCATCCTGGAAGCGGCCAAGCAGACCGATAGCCCGGTTATCATCCAGGCCAGCCGCGGCGCGCGGTCCTATGCCGGCGATCTCCTGCTCTCGAAGCTCATCGAAGGCCTCGAGGCGCAATATCCCCAGATCCCGATCTGCATGCATCAGGATCACGGCAATAACGAAGCGACCTGCGCTAGCGCGATCCGCATCGGCTTCGACAGCGTGATGATGGACGGCTCGCTCAAAGCGGACGCTGCCACGCCTGCCGATTATGCTTATAACGTCGGTATCACCTCCCGCGTGGTCGAGATGGCGCATTGGGTCGGCGTCTCGGTGGAAGGCGAGCTTGGATGCCTTGGCAGCCTCGAGACCGGACACGGCGAGAAAGAGGACGGGCATGGCGCCGAGGGCAAGCTCTCGAAGGAGCAGCTCCTGACGGACCCGGACCAAGCGGCGCAATTCGTCGCCGCGACGAAGGTCGACGCACTGGCCGTGGCCATCGGCACATCTCACGGCGCCTACAAATTCACGCACAAGCCGACCGGCGACGTGCTCGCGATGAATGTCATCGAGGCTATCCATAAGCGGATTCCCAACACGCACCTCGTCATGCACGGCTCCTCCTCGGTACCGAAGGAGCTTATCGATATCATCAACGAGTTCGGCGGCGAGATGCCAACAACGTTCGGCGTGCCTGTGGAAGAGCTTCAGCGCGGCATCCGTCATGGCGTGCGGAAGATCAATATCGACACAGACCTCCGCCTGGCAGTGACTGGAGCGGTTCGTAAAGCCCTTGCTGGAGCCCGGAAAGAATTCGATCCCCGGAAATATCTCAAGCCGGCCATGCAAGCCATGCAGCAGGTTTGCAAAGATCGCTACGAACAATTCGGCACGGCCGGCAACGCGTCGAAAATCAAGGTAGTGCCTGCGGCAGAGATGGCGAAACGCTACGCCAAAGGTGAGCTCGATCCGAAGATCGCGCAAGCTTAGGCCGGGCCTCCCCGCTTTATGAGACGCGAACCGGAAGATTGGCCGCTCGCTGTGGTGTTCGATCTCGACGGCACGTTGATCGACAGTGCCGCCGATATCGCGCATGCTCTGAACAGAGCCCTCGGCATGCGGAATCTTCCGCCCTTTTCCGTGGGGCAAGTTAAGGGGATGGTTGGGGGTGGCGTGCCCAAGCTCGTGGAGCGCGCGCTCCTCGCCCATGGCGTCTCCGATATTGAGCTCTTGCCGCTTGCCGCAGACTTCGTCCAATTCTACCGGCAGAACCTCACAGTGCGCACCACGCTTTATGAGGGTGCAGTTGAACTTCTCGAACGCTTGAAGGGCGAAGGCCGCCGGCTCGGGCTTTGCACGAACAAGCAGCACAGCCTTACGGTCGAGACGCTCAACCAGCTCGGTATTGCGAAATATTTTGCAGCGGTGGCCGGCGAGCGGGCCGGTTCTCCCCGTAAGCCGGACCCAGCCCCGCTGCTCGGCGTGCTTGCGGAGCTTGGAGCGCCGCCGCAGAGCGCGGTCATGGTTGGCGACAGTGCTGCGGACGTGGGCTGCGCCAGAGCGGCGGGCGTAGCATCGGTTGTAGTCGATTTTGGCTACAGCCAAATCGCGGCCGCGGCGCTTCACAGCGACGCTGTAATATCGAGCCTCAAAGACTTGCCGCAAAGCTTCGCGGCGCTCAAAGCGGGCAAGCAAGTGAGTGAGTGGAAGGCTTGAACTGGACACGCAAAAGACCCAAGGTCCGGCCGTGGCGCAGGCCTTCTCAATTACCTTAAACAATGTATTGACGGATTCAGAAACCCGATTATTGTCACGGCTTGGCATGGTTAGCGACGCAGCCGGCGATGAGGCTAGCCGCTAGCGAAGCCGGGGACCGTGGCATGGCGAAACTGCGTATGTACATTTTCATTGCGGTGGCGTCATGTACAGCGGGTTCGCTCGTGCTATCGGCACTTAGCGGAGCCCGCGCGGCAGAATGCCAGAGAAAAACGGCGGGCTTCTATCTTGAGGAAACGAACGCCGGCGTCCCTCACAATCTTTCAAGCGTTTTACAAAACCTTCCTGGACCGCTAACGGGCGCGCCCGGAAACTCCGAACGCGGACGCGAAGTTCTTGTTAGCCGCCAAAAGGGCGACTGCCTCAGCTGTCATAAGGTCAGCGCGCTCTCCTCTATCGCAGGACAGGGCGGGATCGGCCCGGCGCTGGATGGCGTTGGCAGTAAGTACAACGATGCCCAGCTCCGGCAGGTTTTGGTAGAGCCGAAGACCTACTTTCCCGAAACCATCATGCCATCCTATTACAGGGACGGGGGAGCCGCAGTATCTGTCTTGACGGCGGCCGAGATCGAGGATCTGGTCGCTTACTTGAAGACGTTGAGATAGAGGGCGCAAGCACCTCTCGATCGTTAGGAGGCCTTCCGGTGCAACCGATCCTCGGCGTGTCATTCATGATCCTCGCCGCCTTCGGCAGCGTTTCCGCCTGGGCGCAAACAGATGCGCGCCCCCATGCCCCTGCGGAGACTCAAGCCTCACGCATGCGTCTCATTCCCGGCGAGGAGTTTCTACCGGCCGCGATTCGCGCTCAACAAGCGGACGACTTCGACAATCCTGCTTTTCCCTACGTTGAGGCCGGAGAAGCGGCTTGGAGCAGGCCCGAAGGTGCCGCCGGCAAATCCTGCCAGGATTGTCACGGCGCAGGGGAGAATAACACGGTAAGACACGCCGCAGCGAGCTATCCAAAATACTTGCCCCGCGTGAATCAGGTCATAACGCTACAGACGCGCATCAATTTCTGCAGGCAGAACGCTCTTCAGGCCTCTCCCTTACCGGACAGCTCGGAGCAAATGGCTGCCATGACCGCTTATCTTCGCTGGCTTTCCCGGAGGCTGCCTCCGGCGGTGGACGTGAGCGGACCGGCCACGGCCACTTTTGAAAAAGGCCGCGAGCTTTACCACATGAAGACCGGCCTTCTGCAGCTGTCATGCGGGCAGTGCCACGATTTGAAGTTCGGGCAAAATTTCGGTGCGGAAACGTTGAGTCAGGGACATCCCCAATCCTATCCGGTATTCAGCGTCGGCGAGAGGCGGATGATCTCTCTTCACGAGCGTTTCCGGATGTGCAACCAGCTCACGCGTGCCGAGGCTCAACCGGTCAACGCGCCGGACTATGTCGCGCTTGAGCTCTATCTAAGCTGGCGAGGCAAAGATTTGCCCATCACGGCTCCCGGCGTAAGGCCTTGAGCGGGAGCACGCCAGCCGCGCTTTCCATTGCGGGGTCGGACTCATCTGCCGGCGCCGGCCTCCAGGCAGATTTGAAAACATTTTCCGCGCTCGGCGTCTACGGAGCGACGGTTGTCACGGCCGTCACCGCGCAAAACACCAGCGGGGTGACTGCCATCCACCTTGTCCCCGCCAGCATCGTTTCTGCCCAAATCGACGCCGTCTTCTCCGATCTTTCGATCATGGCGGTGAAGACAGGGATGCTGGGAAGCGAGGAAGCCATACTCGCGGTAGCCGGCGGGCTTGAGCGATGGTCCGGCGGCATCCCAATCATTGTGGACCCGGTGCTCGTCTCGACAAGCGGGAGCCGCCTTCTTGAGAAGAGCGCCGAGGCCGCACTCGTCTCGCGGCTTTTCCCGCTTGCGGCCCTAATCACCCCGAACCGGCACGAGGCCGCGGCGCTTCTCAATTCGCAGGTGGCTGAAAACGAAAGCGAAGCCCGGGCCCAAGCCGGGCGGCTGCTCGCACTCGGGCCGCGGGCCGTTCTACTCAAGGGCGGCCACGCCGCCGGCCCCAGCGCCGTCGATTGGTTCTTCGATGGCTCAAAGCTCCGCGCCTACAGCACGCCGCGAATTGCAACTAAGAATACACATGGAACTGGATGCACCCTTGCCTCGGCGATTGCTGCCTACGCCGTGAAAGGTTTGCCAATGGAAGAGGCCATCGCCGAGGCCAAAGCGTATTTGCAGGGCGCAATCGAGCACGCTGGGGACCTCGATATCGGCACGGGCGCGGGCCCTGTCTCGCATTTCTACCGGGGTATTCAGCCTCGCTGAGCAGGATCGCCGGCGAGCCAGCTCAACCCCGGTTCACGCAACGCCTAAGCTCGGCGATCAGCAGCTCGGCCTGGAGCGGCTTGGCGAGAAAGGGAGCCCCGGTGAATATGGATGGCAGGCGGTCTTGCGGATAACCGGACAGCGCTACGAACGGCGTGCCGCGGTCTTTCAATTCGCGCGCGAGCGGCTCGGAGGTCCCAAGGCGGAGCCCGACGTCCAGCACGGCAACTTGGCAACCAGCCCGTTCCGTCAGTTCGAGAGCTTGGGCTACCGACCGCGCTGGTCCGATCGCAACGAAACCTGCTTCCGAAAGAATTTGCGCGAGCTCAAGCGACAGAAGCACATCGTCTTCGACGATAAGGACGCGCGGCCGCTCGCCCCATGGCGGATTGCTTCTAACCCGCCTTGCATGGTCATTGGACGCAGGACTCAAACAACCGGCCTCCTTGGCAACGTCTGCGTTCTTGTCAATATGGACTTTTGGTCAATGGCAACGCCGGAGTCAAGCGAATGCATGACTGTTAAACAGGCATGCACGCGCTATTGCAATCCCTAGCTTAACAGACCGCAACTTCAGGCGGAGAAAACGGCGCCTACCACTCCGCGGGCTCGCCCCTGTGGAAGAAGCCGCCGCTCGGGCCGTTCGCCGCGATAGACACGAGATCGGCGATCTCGCGGGCCGCTTCGGCGGGTTCGCGGCTCGCGCCCGCGCCGCCCATGTCTGTGCGCACCCAGCCGGGACTTATGCTGTTTATTTTCACGTTGCTCTCGCGCCCAAGCTCGGCAGCCAGAACGCGAGTGAGGCCGTTGAGCGCGAGTTTCGTCATGCGATAGGACGCATAGCCGCCGCCCATGCCAGTAATCGAGCCGAGGCCCGATGAGACGTTGACGATCCGTCCGTAGCCGCGTCTCACCATGCCCGGCGCG